>Ga0255781_10001325_pt1 | contig 20390 bp, 16 predicted proteins | sample 101ome_21_FD_179979 | JGI IMG/M metagenome (GOLD analysis project Ga0255781, IMG submission 179979) | Coastal salt marsh microbial communities from the Groves Creek Marsh, Skidaway Island, Georgia - 101413BT metaG (version 2) | ecosystem: Environmental > Aquatic > Marine > Intertidal zone >... | reverse complement strand
CGTACCAGTTGCATTGCATGTCGAATAAGTTCGTCTTGTAATTTTCGGCGTCGCGAGTGAACAGCGTGCCTAATCGTTCCGCCTCTCTAAATTTCCCGCACTGAAAAGCTCTCTTCACGGAGACAGAGTTGATGTATCTGTCCGCTAAATCCATGGTTCGAGCAATTTCGGATTCTTCGTACGCGCCTTCTAAATCTCCCGCGCGCTTTAAAAATCTCGATTTGTTCAAATGAAACTCCAACACTTTCTCTTGTTCGCCGTCTTCGCTGGTGTTTTCATCCTTCGCTTCAATCGCTTCGTCGATGCATTTCAACGCTTCGTCGATGTTACCTATTTTCGCGTAATGCATGGCGAGTAAATTCAACGCGTACCTGTGCGTCTCTTTTGGTTTCGCTTCCGCATCCGACGCGTCCGGGAATTTGCCGCTCTTTTTCAACGACTCCGCCGCCGCTTTTAAGACTTTACCTATGGATTTCTCCTCGTCGTGAATGCCTCCGTATAAAGACGAAATGTCTGCGAACAAACTTGGCACGCCTTTTCTCAGCGGCTTTTGTATGTACTCTGCTAACAGACTCTCGAATTCGCTGGAATCGTTGACAATTTGTAACGGGTATCGTTTGCACACGCTCGATTTCGCGTGTTTCTCTCTTAAAGCGTCGTAAAGCGTCTTCAACTTTGCAACATCTTCCTCGCTTCTCTTCATCGGGGGTTCCATGAGAGACACTCTCGCGCTTTCCTTCAAGTTCATGGATTCGTGCATCAACTCGTGAAACTTTTCGTTATCTGGCATGCGATTGACGAGTTCGTTCTCGGCGATGTTCCTCGCGGCTTCTAAATCGCCCTTCGCAATCTTCAATCGACACAACTGCGTCAATCTCGCCACGTCGTCCACAATCTTCGCTTTGTTCGTCTCCAACAGTTCCACGCACTCGTCCACTTTCCCGCTCTTTTCCAACACGTTCGCCCGGAAAAGTAAAATCTCGCTCTCTTGAAACTTGTCCTCGTACGTCGGTTCCGGAATCTCTTTCTTCTTGGCTAAAAGTTCTCCGTTCCTCCTCGTCTCGTCCAACTTATCGTACTTCTCGAACTCATTCAACATCTCTAAACACTCCTCCCATCTCTCGCTCATGTATAAGCCAATCGCGATTTGATTCGCTCGATCGCCCGACCCGGATTGCCCCATCTTCACCTCGAACAGCTTCCTCCTCGCGTCGACGTACTCGTCCATCTCTCTCAACATCAAATGCGACTGCGCTAAATCTCTCAAAACCAAATGGTTGTGCGGATCTATCTTCAGCGCTTGCGAGTAACACTTCGCCGCCTCTTTGTAATTCCTATCCGCCTTGTGCAGTAATCCGTACACGTGCCAACACACGTGCGAGAAAATATTATTCTTCACCCCCAAAGCAACAAATTCGTGCGCTTTTTGTTTCCTCTCCTCTCGCGTCTCGTTCTGCTTCAAATCGCAGTGCCGCGCGATTAAACCTTTCACGCACAACGTCTCTCCGTGATTCGGAAACTTCTTCAATATTTTATCGACCGTCGCGAGCGCGTCTTTAAACTTTCGGTGTTCGTAATTCATCAGCGCTTCGTTGAACAAGTCGCCCTCTTTCTTCGGCAATTGCATCGCGCCATCGTTATTATTAACGTTACTACCACCACTAGAAGCGGCGGCTTTGGAAGCCGAGTTGGAAGAAGACGACGCTTTCTTCTTCTTGCTCGCCATCTCGTCTCTCTCTTGTCTCGTCGAGATGAAAAAACTGCTAAACAAGCTTTCGAGGTACTCGATAAAAATGAAGATTTTCTAGGACTTAAAAACACTTGAGTTTTGGGGAAAAAAAGTCGACAAAAAAAAGCACACGAAGAAGAAGAAGAAAGCGCATATAAGACCGAATGAAAAAGCACATCCATTATTAACCGGGCGCGAGAGGAGTAGTTAGAGGCGTCTCCTTATCGTTGTCGTCCTGTCTGTTTGATGTTGTTGTTGTTGTTGCGGTAGTCGGTGGGCAGATTCGTTTTTTAAAACATCGAGAGAGAGAGAGATGCGCGCATTTCTCTAAAAAGTTAGTTACGCGCGTCTGTGTTGTTAAAAAGAAGAAGATAAACACACACACACACACACAGAGAGAGAGAGAGAGAGAGAGAGAGAGAGAGAGAGAGAGAGAGAGAGGAGCGATGATGCCGTTGTCGTCGCCGTCTCCAAATATAGTCGCGGAAGGCGTGAAAGATTTCCCGATATTGTTTTTCCGCGACGTGGTGGTGCTTCCTGGAAGCAACGTCGTTCGGATGCCAATCGTGGACTCGTTCGACCGAACGATTCGCGCGTTCGCGAAAGGAAGAGAAGACGTGGAGAGGATCGTGAAGAGATTGACGTGGAGAGAAGGCACTGGTCCGTACGTCGAAGGGATCGTGGAGCAGTCACGTTTTTTCGTGGGCGTGATTCAGTGCAAAACGATTCCCATCGATGGCGAGGAACACGACGACTTGCGCGAGAACCCGGAGGAATACGTCGGCACGGTGTGTCAAGTCGTCAGTTACAACGAGATGCCGAAGAGTGAGATCATGACCAAAGACGGAGAGTATTGGTACGTAAACGAAGGCGCCTTGGGGACGATCGACAAGGATTTTAGTCAAGATGGTGAAGGGCGACGGAAAATGTGTTCTTACTGTAATTTGATCGGAACGGCGATCAAATTTAGGTTGAGAAAGCTCTCGCGTCAGCAAGAGCACGATTATAGTCCCGAACTCTCGGATTTCTACAGGTTTAGCAGAACAGATATGAATAACCGTTTTGAGTTTCGCAGACAACAAATTCGCGCCGCCAGAGTAGGGACAGTCGTGGATTTATTTCAAGACGGAAGCGCGGAAACGAAACAAAGCAGCCGGTATCTCAAGAAATTGGATCCCAGGCGTGCGAATATAATGGGAAAAGCCAGTAGCGCGTCTATGCTAAAAGATGCCTTGAAGTGTGAAGCGATGGTGAACAGATGCGGAGGGAGCGATATTTTGGCAGAATCGAACAACAAGGGAATATTTCCGTACGTTTGTGTCGCTAACAGTCCGTTCACGTTTTGTAAAATTACCGAGAGTTCATTAGATGCGCGGGAAAACGAAAATATACATGAACAACGGCATGGGAAAGCTCTTTTACAAAGTAAAACCGCTGAGGGAGCGTGCTATGCCGGTGGTTATAATATCGTTCGTAATCTCGAAGTATCAGAAGTGGACGAAGGTACAGTGGAGCAGATGGGCACGACTGCAGAAGTGTTCAGACACGCAAAAGAAGAAATCTCTGAACTGCTGTGCAGAGCGTGTGGGGAACCTTTCGGAAACGCGAGTAAAGCGATCAAAGAGATCAACCCGGCGTGTGGGTATAAAGATCATACCATAATAAATGAAATTTATGAATCCCATCATTACGGTTTTGGAGCGTCGAAGATATTCTTCAACCCGCATTTGCACGAGTGCGAAATTCTCACCGCGGACGCGCGCTGGATTTACAACCTTTCGCCTGCTATGCCGCATAACGCTAACCCTAACTGGCCCGTCAGAGCAGACGGAGAGATATACCCATTTCGTTCCTTCTTTGAGTATTATGGATGGACGAACGCGTCCTGCCGTCATTGCGGCGAGCATCTGGGTTGGAAGTTTGAGTGTTTGCTCGAAAGCGAGTCGGACATCGAAGACGAGCGCGATAAAGAATTTCTGTTGAGCAAAGGCGGAGGTCGAGGACGATGGACCTTCGAGGAGCTGCTCAAAGACGAGGAAAAATTACCGCGAATCTTTTTTGGTTTCCGTAAGGGACAGATAAGGTCGGCCATGACATACTCGCAAACTAAAATCGAGGAGTACAAAGCGAGAGAAGCGGTAACGGATTGGGACTGGAACTATCGACAAATGCACGACGCGTGGCGTCGCGCGTTCCCGGCGAGTACCCAATTTCCGAATCGCTCCGAAGTGTTGTCTTCGTCCGAGTCATCTTCAGACGACGATTCAGATGGGAATTACGATTCGGAAGAGCCAGAAGGTGAAGAAGAAGAAGAAGAAGTATAAACGCTCGCGCTCGCTCGCACTCTAGAGACACACAAATTTCAAATATATATCAAACTAATCTCCAAAACAACAAAACGCACACACACGTTCACGCGCGAAAGACCAAAAAAAGAAGGCGATGCAAACCGTCTCGTCACGCGTCTCTTCGTCGGCCAGACGACGACGCCTCGCGTCTTCGTTGTTCGACCGATGTTCGACGTCGTCGTCGTCGTCGAAGAGCGAAGCTTTTTCAACGGTGTTGTTTACTCCTTCGCGTCGTCATCGTCCGTTTTCCACGCACGCGCAAAAGCAACTCAAAAGCGCCCAAGAATTCATCGCCACTTTCCGGAACAAAATCACCACCGCGATTTGCGAGCGACAGATGCGAGCGAAGAAGCGCGTAAACGGTGCGTTGAAAACGGTGCTGGGCGAACGCGCGTATCGCGAGTTGGAAAAGATGAGACAGATGCAAAATCCGATGGTTTTGTACCGGCAAAAACAGAGAGAGATGAAAGCGATTCGGCAGCACAACGAACATTTTTTTCGCGCGATGGGAACGGTGGCGATGGCCGTCGCCATGTGGCGCGTTGCCGCGGAGGTGAAAGATTTCAGCGAGAGCGGTTTGAGTAAGCGATCGGTGTCGAGGAAAGCAGAGAAGGAGTTACTCGCGGGCGCGATGGGGACCGCGGCGTTGATACATCTGTTGACGACGCGAAGACCGCTGGATGCGGTTGGGATATCGAAACAGTTGGCGAAGAGCGCGTCGAATGATTATAAAGGGTTGAGCGAGGTGCTGGGAACGCCGTTGAGAGTAAACGAGAGCGTGTATTCGCAAACGACGAGGAGCGAGCATTTGCGAGGACGAGGGAATAAAGCCATTGTGACCAGACACGCGTGCGTTATTAGCGGGACGAAAGGCGACGGCGTTTTGAGCTTTTTGTGCGTAGAAAACGGAAGCGGAAGTTTGGTCTCCATGTCGAACAATAAATTCAGCAGTAGTAATAGTGATAGTAACAACGCGAGCGGTCCTGGTGACGTGCCGTCTTCTTTTCCAAAATCGATACCGCAAATACTCACGTCGGAACAAGTGGCTGAACACACGACCACCGCGATGAAATCCGTCAGCGGATTCTTCAGACGCTCTTTGTTGGAGAATGACACGTCTTCGGTTACTGTAGCGCGAATCGATGTGTTCCCGAACGATGACGATGTCGAAACAGAACACGATGAAGATGACACCACTTCTACCACGTCGTGCAAAAAGTACACGCCGGCGTTGACAACCTATTTGAAAGGCTCCGAGCGATTAGACGGCGAAGATTTGGCGTTGCATCACGCGCGCGAAAGTGTTCGCAGATTCGGATTAGGGCGAAGGACCATAGCGTCCGTCATTGATTTCTCGAGAAAAGCGAGTGACGAAGGTGAAGCGTCGTCTTTCGGTACAAAAGTATCCTCGAATGAGGATTTGAAAACGTGCATTGCACTCGCCGACGCGAAAGCGACCGAGGTTAAATTTACCGAAAATGCAGTCATTCGTAAAGAGAAGAGAGAGGTGCGAAAGGAAAAGTTGAAGAAAGTTGGACGGTCTTTGAGACATTTGCCGTATTAGAATTTGTATATATTTTACAACTTTAATTTTGATTGCGCTCTCAAGAATTGTATTATAAGTTGGCGCAGTATTACATTCATCTTGTTTCTTCTCGCGTATGCGTACACGTGTCATCTCGCGCAGGCTTTATCGTTATCACATTATAATAGTATTTTTTTCTTCAACTCGTCGTCGTACACTTTTGATACACTTTTTCTTCCCCTCAAGCGTGGGCGCTCACGTTCCTCATCACTCTCAACTCCCCAGCATCGTGAAACTTAATCGACATCCCCGGCAAAAGTTTCACGCGCTCTTTCTTCTTCACCTCTTTAATCGCCTTCCTTTTGCGATCTCGCAACTCAACGCACCCGTCTTCCACTTGCATATAAAAGCTTTCGTCGCCTTTGTGCGCTCTGCGTTGCGCCGAGTCGACGTAAAATCGCAACTTTGTGTGTTGAGCGTGTTGATTCCACTGCTCGTACTCTTTCGTCGTCTCGTCGATGCGAATCGTCAAGCACTCGCGACTGAGAGAGTTTGCGTTGGAGAGCAGCGCATCTCGCTTCGTCGAGGAGGCGACCGAGCATTCCGGAGACTCTGCGCGACGACGCGTTCGTGGTAGCGAGAAGAGTTTGATGTTAAGTTAGTTAACATGCTGACGTGTCCAAAAAAAAGCGTATCTTCCCCAAGAGGGGGCAATTTTGAAGAAAGTAAAACGCGCGAAATATCACAGAAGATGCGAGAAGAAGATTGAATAAAACGAACGCGTCGTGTTCAGGAGTAAACGAAGACTCGTAAAAAGTAATTCGCGATGCTCGATAAACGCGGCTTGCGCGCGCTTTGCTTCTGTTTGTGTGGAAAGCAGAATGCCGTGTTGAATTCGTTATTTACCTAAGTGCCACTCGACTTTATTTTTGACGATGAAAGCACCGACGGCTCTCGTCCTCGCGCATCTTCCTCTTTCGGGAAAGGCAGAGATTGGTTTGAATCGCAGCGCGGCGCAAGTGAACATGGTATTTTTTGTGTGTTGTGCGTTTGTGTGTGTATTGTATGCTTTTGTTTAAAGCGCGTGTTGAAAAGTGAGGGGACGGTTGAAAAAAAAAAGGTGCCTTTGAGATTTTCCAGGTATATTTCGCTTCAAATCTATTTCTCATCTCATGCGTTTTACATCATCGCTGATGACGACAAATACCTATCTTTCCAATAATCGAGCTTTTCAAAGACGTTTCTTGGCGACCCGTCGACTAATTCGATCGAGACGCCGTCGATGGACTTTGGCGGCGCGGCTGTTTCGATGGTTGAGAACCACTCGCCGAGAAGAGAGCGGATGACCGCGTTGACACACTCCGGAGCTTCGTCGTGTGGGCAGTGTCCCGCTGGGCTCAGTTCGTAATATTTTGCGCTCGTTACGACTCTCTTCAAACGCTGGCCCCACAAAGGTACCACCCACGGATCTTCGCGACCGTAACACATGGCGACTTTGATCGAATCGTTTCGATCGCGAATTACCTCTAACATTTTATCGTAGCTCATTCGCGACGCTTTGGGCGAGGTGAACGTGCTTATGAAAGCTCGTATGGCATGCTCGTTTTCGGTTGGAGCGATGATATCTTCGATCAGCGATTCTTCTATTTTGCTTTCATCCGCGTACACTAAATTTAACAGCCTTCTGACGTTTTCTTTCGAGCGAAAGTTATCCCAATACGGTTGCGTTAATTTCACGATGAAGTCGTTCTCTTTCGTCAAAAAGCTCACTCTCTTCTCTAAAAATCCCCAAAACGGCGTCGCGTTCAACAACACAATTCCATCGATTAAATCTTCGCACGTCGCCGAGACGTACAACGCCAATTTCCCGCCCAACGAGTTCCCGGCGAGGACGATTTTCACCTCCTCGTTCTCTCCCGAATCCGCCGCCGCTTTCAAAACAACCTCTCTGATGAAATATTCCACCTGATCGCGCCAACTGTCCAGCGAATACTCAAACTCTGCGACGTCCTCGCGTCTCTTCGGCCAAGATTTACCTTGACCGCAAATATCCATAGACCACGCGCACGTCCGCGAGGAGTCTTCTTCGCTTCCTAATCCAATTAATTGCTTCGTATAGTGAAACGTGCCCACGCCAAAGCCGTGGAGAAATATCACGTGCACTTTTGCACGCTTCGCGTCGCCTTTGCGTTCGTAATAGCACGAATGGTTCGCGAACTGGTAGTAATCGCCGACGATGGATGATATTGATGATGACGATGACGATGATGATGATGATGATGACGATGATGGTTTCACAGCGCTTTCGGGAGTTGAAGATGAAGATACGCTAAAATGCAAAGAAGAAGAAGAAGAAGAAGAAGAAGCGCGATGTTTTTGGAGTCGTCTGAAAGGCTCGACGCGACGAGAACGAGCGCTCGTCGAAGCGAGACGCGACGACGCGAGTCTGCGATGCAACTGCTGCGTTTCTGTCGCGATCATCATAATTTTCCGCGCGCGCGCGTTGTGATAAAAATGAAGAGTGTTTGTTCGCGCCTTATTAATAAATAAAATTTTCCTCTCTCTCTAGTTTCATCATCGATTAACGTCGAACCAATCACTCCACTCGTCTAAACCGTCGACTAGATCTAAATCCAAAGCTTCCTCGCACACTTTCGCGTCTTTGCGAATCCTTTCGATGAGATTTTCGACCGTGGTGAAATTGCACTCGGCGCGGACGTACGCGACGACGAGGACCGATAACGTTTCGTCGTAAAAATCTTCCTCGAATTCGCGCAGTAACCACGGTTCGATGGATTTTCGCTTATCGTTGAAAAACGGGTTGTAACCTATGGACATTACCGTTCGGTGGATGCCAGTTTTTTTGTTCTCTCCTAGGAGTTTGGCGAAGCCGAAATATATTCCCGGCGCGAGTTTATCTATTTGCTGCTTTAACGGGACGACATCTAAGTTTGCGGTGGGTATGCCAAGCATTTTGCTCCCTCTTCCAAAACCTCTGATGACTGGACCGGTTAATTCTAAAAACTGATCGAGTTTCAAAAACCGTTCATATTTACGCGCTCGACTGCTCGCGCTCAAAACGTCTCCGTCCTCGGCGACGAATTCTACCGTCTTCACCTCTCTCCAATCCTCAAACTTTGGCAATCCGAAATCTTCAAGCTCGACGTCCATCAACGAGTGATACACGCGGTCCGCACTTTTATACATGTCGAACTTCTCTCTTCTCAAGCTCGGAACCGCCACGCAACAACACCCCGCCGCTTTTGCCGCAGATACTCCGTGCGGCGTATCTTCAAACACCAAACACTTCCCCGCGTCTTCTCTCTTCACTCCCAACCGTTCCATCGCCAAGTGGAATATTTCCGGGTCCGGTTTCCCTCTCGCGACTTCATCTCCGCAACAAATCACGTCGAAATACTCCAACAAATTCTTCTTCTTACTCTCGTCGCTACTTTTAACATTCACCGTCGCGCTCTTCATCTTCTTCTCGAGCTCCTTCGCGCTCGTAGACGTCGCCAGCGCCATCGGCACCTTCTTCCTCTTCAAAAACTCCAACAACCGCGCCGCGCCGGGCATATCCGGGATATCGATCCCGTCCCATTGTAACTTCTCGCTGCACTTGGTCAATAATTCAACAGGATTTACCACTTCATTCAAGCTCAATTTCTCGCACAACTCCGTCGACGCGTCCAGCGGTCGTTGGCCTCGACAATCCTCCGCCGCGTCGAATATCTCCCTCTCGCTGATCGACTTCTTCATCGTCTTCACTATCGAAACGACTGCCTCATCCACGATCGCTTCCGTGTTGATCAGCGTCCCGTCCAGGTCGAAGATGGCAAACGAACACTCGCGAGGAGAACTCATTTTTGTTGCGGTAGCGGGCGCGTCGAATGCGTCTTTTTCTATCTCCGATCGATGTCAATATTGATGTGATGAAAGTTGTTGTTAAACTCCCCTAATTTTACAACTGTTTTCCCGATACCAAAAGAGAGAAAGAAAGAGAACAGTATCTCTCTTCTTCGCGAGTGGAAGAAAGAACACGCACAGAGAGACAGTCAAGCGCAAACCAACAAACGTCCGCGTGCTTTCTCTCGCTCTGACGCGATAAAAACTGTCGCGCGTGGGTTAACGCGCGGTCGAGAAAGCGCGCTTTCTGATATCTTTGCTCTTTTGCAATATTTAGGGTTTCGTGATCCATCTCGTCCCGCCAAAATTTGAAAATGATGATTCAATAAAAACTGCGCGCGACACACAAAGAGCAAACTCTCGAATAAATAATCGATGCTCAAGAGACGAACGATGACGATGCTCTCTTCTCATTCTTCTTTATTCACGTCTAGCAGCATCGCGACAAAGATGAACCCTTCGTCTTCCACCTTTGGAGGAGGAGGAGGAGGAGCGCACGGAAAGCGATGGATGTCAACTTCTTCTTCTTCGTGCGCGATGATTTCCAGTTGCAACGCGACTAGGAGTGCGAACAAAAACAGAACGATGCGAGCGCGGAGGATGTTTGCGACGGCTCGCGATGTCGTCGTCGGACGGAGATTTGAGTCTTCTTCTTCATCTAGTTCTTCTTCTTCGCGATGTTTCGCGTCGCAGGCGGTGTTTGACGAGGAGAACTTAGCGACTTCTTCTTCTTCCGTGAACAACAGCTCGGTCGCGGGGAGAGAACAACAACAACAACAACAACAAAATATTATTCGCGAAAACGACGAAACCGAAGCGCAGAAAGGCGTCGGCTCGGTCCATTTAATTTTAGGCCCGATGTTCGCGGGGAAGACGACGCGGTTGTTAGAACGAGTGAAACAGTTGGAAGAGTCGGTGAACGCGAACGTTTTGCTTTTGAAATCGGACAAAGATACGCGGTACGCGAAGGATAAAGTAGTCACGCACGACGGAAGAGGACGGGAGTGTTTCCCGGTGAAATCGTTGGAGTTGGCGGTGGTCGTGGAGACAGTTGGGGTAGAAAAATGGAACGAGTGCGACGTGGTCGCGGTAGACGAGGCGCAGTTTTTGACGAATTTGTACGAGTTTTGTCGCGTCGCCGCGGACGAGCACGACAAGATTGTTTTAGTCGCCGGATTGAACGGAGATTTTAAAAGAGAAACATTCGGGGAGGTGCAAGAGACGCTGCCGCTGTGCGATTCGGTGACGAAATTAACCGCCAAGTGTAAGTGCGGACGACCGGCGTTGTTTAGTAAGAGAATCGTGAACGTTGGGGATGGACAGGAGTTAGTTGGTGGCGCGGATAAGTATTTGCCGGCGTGCAGACGATGCTTTTTAAATTAGTCGTTCGATCATGTGTTTTAATTCGTTATTGTTTTAGGGGAGAGTTGATTCTATTTTTGCTTCAGTCAGCATGTTACACAGTTTCACCGTTTCGTTATTAATCACCCGCGCGTGTCTTTTTTTGCGCTTCGAGAATTTCGCGATTCGTCAAGGAGATGTTAAACCTATCTCTCAAAGCGTTCCGAGCTTCTTTGATTGGCGCGTCTGATTTTTTCACCTTCTTGAGCTCGTCCACGATGACTTTCTCCAACGGAGATTCGTCGTTGTTTTCCATCACCGCTAATATCCTTCGAGCGACTTGAAATAAGACGGCTGCGTCTCGACCGCGCAAATTCGGGTTCGATAACACGCGTTCAATCGCTTTGAATTCGCGAGATTGTAAATCTGTCGATTCCTCGTCTTCCTTACCGTCGTCGTTGGTAGCTGTCGAGGGACATACATCCAACGACCGTCTGGCGCTAAACAACGCCTGCGTCAACTGCTGCTTCTCTCCCGAACTCATCAGTTTATCCGTTTCTGTTTTACCCGCGTTGGTTTGCTTTCTCAAAGACGCCGTGTTTTCTTCGCTATCACTACTATTGTTGTTGTTGTTATTATTATTACTACTACTTCCGCTCGATGTCGACGATCCGTTCCCGTTTTTCCTTCTGTCTTCTTCCAAAGTCGTCTCCACGAACGCTTCGTACGCGAGCACTCCAACCGCGTGCGACAAGTTCAAGCTCGTCGGTCCGGAACTTCCAGTATATTTCAAGCTCTTTCCGCACACTTCGCCGACTCCCGCGGTCGGTATCGCGACTAAGTATTGCGCCGTTCTCAACTCCTCGTTGGTTAATCCAACCCTCTCGTTCCCGAATAGAAACGAAACCTTCTCCCCATCCAAAGCCAGTTTAGCGGCTATTCGACACGCTTCTCTCGAATCCAACATCGGTTGCGACCCGTCTCGATTTCTCGCGGTCGTCGCGAACACGACGCTCCGATCCGCCGTCGCCGCCTTCACGTCCGGATACCACTCCTCGTCCGAAGCTCTCTGCAACATCCAATCCGCCGCGCACGCGAATCGGTACGCCTCGCCACTCATCGTTTTCTTTACATCTTTCGTTAACGCCGCGTTCAAATCTGGCGCGGTCCCTTCCGTTTCGCTCGCCTCGTCTTTCTTCTCGTACTGCGTTTCCTCGTCTTCCGATTCGCGAAACACGAACGAGCTCCCTTGCACGATTTTTAAATCGTAAATTCCGAAATTTTGCATCACCCTCGCGCAACTTCCCACGTTCATCGGGCCTTGCGGATTGACCAAAGCGAAAGATATGTTGGTCAACGCCGGGGAGTTGATCTTTTGATTTTGTGCCCAGAGAGGAATGTTTGCGTTTTGTTTGTCTTCATCGTCGTCGTCGTCGTTCTTTGAAGCGTTGTTGTTGTCGTTATCTCCACTGGCGGCTCGCCGTTGTAACGGTAATGGACGTTTTCCAACTTTAGCGGCGGTTTTGTGTCGATTCAAAAGCGCGTTTGCGTTCGACGCGCCAAAAGAGTGTGTCGCTTGTGACGATGTCATTATCGCGTTCTTCTCGTTCGCGCGCGAGCGGAAGGTTGGTGTTTTATGTGTCGCTCTTTTTTTGTGGCGTAAAAGAGAGAGAGAGAGAGAGTTTTCGTCTGTGTGTATGTGTCTTGTTACAAACTTGTTTTTCAATAAATAAATGTTCACATTCTGTCTAAATGTACACCGGAGATGCATTCTCTCTCTCTCTCTCTTCTTTGTCCTATTGTTTTGCTACGCACGCTCTCTCTTTCTCTCTCTCTTTCGTTGTTTTTCGTCTATTTCTTCTTTTGCCTCTTGTTTGTACCGACGCTTTGCGGAGGATTCGCTGGGTTTGCTTCTTCTTTACCCGCCGGCGCGGCGGCGTCGGCCGCCGGGCCCGCCGCCGCATCAGCCGCCGGTGGCGGTGCTTTCTCTTCGCTCAACTCAATATCTTTGATGCGTTTAAACGCTTTCGTCTCCTCGTCCATCATGCTCAACCCGCCGCTAAAAATGGTAAAGAATCCACCTCTGACTTTTAACTCGCCCTTCGCTATTCTCTCTTGCACGAACGGGAACGTTTTCACGTTCTCCACACTTCGTCGGACGTTTTCGTGTTCTAACTGCCTCAATCGCTCGTCTTTGTCGTACTCGGCGCAGACGTGTTTCACGCTCTCTTTGATTAACCCGCACCACGCGTCCACGTACCCGCTACCATCGTCGCTGCTGTTGTTGTTGTTGTTCTTCTCCTCTTCTTCGTTCGATGTCGTCGTCGTCGTCGTCGCCGGAGGCGAAAATAAACTCAACGCGTGCGCGCACCCACCGCACTGCGCGTGCCCTAAAACAACAATCGCTTCTACTTTCAGCGATTTCACCGCGTATTCGATCGCCGCGCACGTACCGTGGTGCGCCGTCTCCGCTTTTTTATCCTCGTTCTTCACGAACGGTGGCACCACGTTCGCGACGTTTCGAATGGTGAAAATCTCCCCGGGGTCCGCGTTAAAAACGAGCGTCGGATCGTACCTGCTGTCGCAACACTGAAGTAATCAAGAAAAAGAACGTAACGACGGGTCAGCGAGAGCTACTAAAGCAGATGGAGAAAGCTGCAGGTAAACGCACCGACACGCACAAAACTTTGCAATTCTGCCCTTCCTGGCTCAACTTTTTCAGCTTGGAATCCAATTTCGTGTGATTTTCTCTCCGGAACCGCTTGTATCCCGAGAGCAAATGTTCGATGACGTCTTCATTTTCCTTCGAAGCCGTCGTTTCTTCTGCGTCCGCTTCCATGGTTGACGCTGTGGGTGTTTTTGCGTATCAATCGCAAGAGGAGCGATGAAGTGAAGTATGTGTACAAAAATGCGTTTTTTTTATTCAGTTTTCTTCCCTAAAAAAAGTTGGACACGTGTAAGTCTACTATTTGCCGGCATTCTCAGCGAAAGTACTCCATACCTCCTGGTAAAGGACACTTGTTGTCGAGGAGGTATTTTATGCATTCGATTTGTCGAAATTCGATCGCGCTTCTTACGGCGTCTTCATCCCACGGCGCTTTCGCTTCTTCGTGTAAGTATCTGAGCACATCGAAACGACCGTATTTGGCAGCACCACTGCACGCCTCTGCATCGATAGGAGCTTTGGCAACCTCGATTAAGTACTTCAAACATTCTAAAGAACCTCCCTCTGCCGCTTTAACACACGCTTCTGTGTTATATTCATCAAATCCACATTCAACGAGATATTTCAGTACGTGAAGATGAACAAATGTAGCCGCCTGTGTAGCAGTTTCCGAATCCCACGGCGCTTTGACATCTTCGTGTAGGTATTTTAGCATATCGAGATGACCATATTCGGCGGCAGTTGCGCACGTCTCTGCATCGATAGGAGCTTTGGCAACCTCGATTAAGTACTTCAAACAGTCGAAATGGAATCTCTCGATCGCAACTTTACACGCCTCTTCGTCATACTTATCATATTTACGCTCAACGAGATATTCGAGTATGTGGAGATGACCACAGTCAGCTGCTGCTGAGGCAGTTCCCAAATCCCAAGGCGCTTTAAGATCTTCGTGTAAGTATTTCAGCATATCGAGATGACCATTACCGGCAGCTTCCGCACACGCGGACGTATCGGCATGCAATTCATTTTCAATGCAGTACTTCACCATTTCCAGATTACCTCTTCCTGCGGCCGTACTAATCGTAAACTCATCCCACTCACACTTTTTCTCTTCTCGTATCCACTTGAGCAACTCGAGTTTATTCGTGTAAGCAACTCTCTTGCAGAACATTGTTTCGTCCATCCAACCCGGCCATAACGATCGATTCTCCCACGCAAACTCTAACGTTGATATCGACGACATTTGACCAATTTCAAAACGCTGTCTCAAATCATACGTCCGCGTCGATCGCTTCACCATCGCTCTCGTCTCCGTGTTCACTTCGTACAAGAATTTCAAATCGGTTCGATTCAAATGCGGAAGAACATGCGTGAAACACACATCGTCGTTATTGACGATTAAATCCCACAAACTTCTCTCGCCAGCCTTTCTCTTCCGCGATTTTTCTCTCGCCGAGATGTCCGACATTTCCGCGTAAATAGCGGCGTAAATTTTATCTCGCGTGGGGTCGTTATAGCGTTCCAAAGTTTAAACTCTCGCGGGAAAAAAATGAAGAAGCAAGTCCACAAATCGACACAAAAAGAAGAAAAAAAATGCGTCCGAGCAGCGGCGGTAAAAAAGGCACGAACAACCCAGCCTGGGCGGAGCGGAACGCCGTCGATCGTTCCGTAAAAGCGTCTGGTGGTGGTGGTGGTCGCAACAGCGGGGCGAAAATTACGCGGTATCGCGCCGGCGTCGCGCCCGAGTGGGCCAAAGGAGGAGAAGACGATTCTTCTTCTTCTTCTTCTTCTTCTTCGGGAGATGAAGACGAGGAGGAAGAGAAATTGGAAATCGACGCGACGACGACGACGAAGAAGAAGAAACAGAGAGACGAACGAGAAAAAGAATCTTCCTCCTCGAGCAGCAGTTCGAGCGAAGCCGAGAGAGAAGAGTCCGAATCGTCGGAGAGCGAAGACGAAGACGCGAGAGACAGGAAGCGAGCGCTTTTGAAGGAGAAACTGTTGAAGCAAAAATCAGCTCTTTTGACGGCTGCGCCCGAGGAGGCTTCTCGTCCTCCTCCTCCGCAGCCGCCGCGCGTGGAGGAAGTGGAGGCGAAGGTGAAAAACGCGAGTCTGCGCGTAAAAGAAGAAGAGAGCGCGAGTGGTAGCAGCAGCAGCAGCTCGGAATACGAAACCGACACGGACGAGGAGAGCGACGAGGATGAAAGTTCGTCGTCGAGCGACGGCGGCGGTCCGAAACTCTTCAAGCCGGTGTTTGTCTCGAAAGCGAAGCGGGAGGCGAACGCGAAGGCGGAACTCGCGGCGAGAAATGAAGCGGAGAAAGACGAGGACGAGTTAGAGGAGGAAAAGATGATTAAGAAGCAGAACGCGAAAGAAGCCGTGCAACGAGAAATTACGTTGGAGTATCAGAGAGAGGTTGCGGAGAAGGACTATCTCGGCGAGGAAGTGAACACGGATTCGGACGAGGAGGACGAGGAAGAGGCGAGGAAGAATTACGAGCAGTGGAAGATGCGAGAGTTCAAACGAATCGTGCGGGACAGGTGTAAGCAGCGCATAGAAATGGAAGAAGAGGAAGAACGCGAACGATTGAGAAATATGACCGAGGAGGAAAGAGAGTTACACGCGACGAAACTGAAAGCGTTGAAAGACGCGAAAGAGCAAGGGAAAGAGAAATCGAAGATGCGGTTCATGCAAAAGTATTATCACAAAGGCGCATTCTTCCAAGAAGCCGGAGACGACGAGTTTGCGACTACGGAAAAAGCGGAGATCTTCAATCGCGATTTCAACGAGGCCACGAACGCGGAGAAGGGCGTGGATCGCTCAACCGTCCCGGAGGCGATGAGGTTGAGACACGGCCAGTTTGGCAAAGCGGGAAGGTCAAAGTGGACGCACTTGAGCAACGAAGATACGACGTTCGTGAATACCGAGGACGTGCGCTTACGAAACGCGCAAGAGGCACGGATGAAGCAAAAGGAGCTGGAAGAGCAAGCAAACAGAGGGGCAGAAGGCGAAGAAGGAGGCGGAGAGAAAAAAGGAGGCTTTCGAGGCACGCGCTTAACCGTGGACAGAAACGTAGAGAAGATCTTAGATGCCAAAAGAGCCGGTATGAAGGCGAATAAAAAATAGCTCAGTAGACGTTTAGATGTAGATGTAGAGTTACAGTAACAACAGTAGTAGTAGCGCAGAGATTATGTATATCGAAAGAACATTTATTTATTTGCACACGTTTTGATAGTAGATAGATAAAAATTACAAGTGTCACTCTGTTCCCGTGTGTGTTTCGTTATTCTTGTCACCCCTCTCTTTCTTCATTTGTAAACTTGAATAAATAGTAGTAGTGTAATTAGTAAAAGTTCGTATCGGTTTAGTTCTTGCGTTCGTTTTGTTGCTAATCGGTTATTTTGTATCAATATTCTTTCTTCAAATTGAAAGAATATTATCGTCTGTAACTCGATTGCACAAACTCACCCAAGTTATCCCGCATGGCGTTCTTCGCAATCTCTTGCAACGCCGCCGAGTACACGATCAAACGCTCGTGCTCGTTCCAGCTGTTGTGCCAGTCCGCCTCGATGGAATCTCTCTTTTGCAACAATTCCAAAGACGTCGCTCTCGCTTGGTCCGCCGCCGCTCTGGTTTCAGACATGACTTGCATCAACGCCTTGACCGCCGCTTGCGTGTGTCTCGGGTTCTCGAGAACCTTCTTGTGCGCCGCAGCCGCTTTTTCTTCCGCCGCTTCCGCTTTTTTCACGTCTTCCAAAGCGTGGTTGTACGCCTTGGACGCTTCCTTCTTTTGCGCCTCCTTCGCCTTCATTTCCAACTCCGTCGCTTTCAAGTCAACCTTGGCTTGTTCCGCCGCGGCAATCTTGTCTTGCGCGTCCTTGATCGGATCAACTTCCGCCGCCGGTTGTTCTTCTTCCTTCTTTGACTTCTTGGACTTCTTTTCCTTCTTACCGACCGCGGCGGCTTCATCCTCCTCTTCCGGCTTCTCTTCTTCGACGGCTTCATCCTCCTCTTCCGCCGGCTTTTCTTCTTCGACGGCTTCATCCTCCTCTTCCGGCTTTTCTTCTTCGACGGCTTCGTCTTCATCTTCGGACTTGTTCTCTTCGTCGGCTTTATCCATCGATCCAGTGATAGCATCCGCGAGCGCCACGGCAATCGGGTTCGAGGAGACTACGCCATCTTCATCAGTCTTCTTGGAATGATGCTTCTTGGACTTCTTTTCCGGAACGATCTCATCAGACGTCGGCTCTTCCGTTTCTTCCTCTGCCGGAGTTTCTTCTGCCGGAGTCTCTTCTTCTTCCGGAGTTTCTTCTTCTTCCTCCTTCTTGGAAGACTTCTTCTTGGAAGACTTCTTCTTGGAAGACTTTTCGTCTTCATCCGCCGCTTCCTCTTCCGCGTCTTCGGAAAGACTTTCAAGCTTTTCATTCGCCATTTGCGCCGCGACTTGTCTCGCGTGCTCTCTCGAGGACTCCACGGAAGACTCGTCTTCCTCGGAAGTCTCCTCGACCTCGGCGGATTCTTCTTTCTCCTCGGCGGGCTCTTCTTCCTCCTCGGCGGGCTCTTCCTCTTCGGAGGACTTCTCCTTCTTGGAGGATTTCTTCTTGGAGGACTTCTTCTGTATAGAGAGAATGAATAAAAAGAGAGTTGTTAACATATCGGTGAGTAAAAGAGAGAAGCACACATCGCGCGCGCGTCTGTGTATGATAAATATAAAATGGTCCAGATTTCGCGCTTTCGCCGCTTTGGCGAATATCTCACAAGAGAGAGAGAGAGAGAGAGAGAGAGACCGCGCGATCTAAAAAATTAGAGAAAAAAAGAAAAACCGCGCGCTCTCGATATCGCATCCGTACCTCGTCTTCATCGACCAAAGAGGTCATGTACCCTCTCAATTGCTTGATTTCCGCGGCCATCTCTTCCTTGGTCATGGATTCCGGGTCCGCCGGGGCGTCTTCTTCTTCCGCAGCGGCAGTGTCGTCTTCCTCGGAGGCGGCTTTTTTGGCCGCTTTCTTCCCCGCGGCCAAGTGCGCGATGGAATGCTTCGTCTTTGTCGCCGAACCTCCTAATCGCGCGACGCCGAGCTGCGTTGAAGAACTACCACCAGCAGAAGATAACTTATACTGCGCGGCGGATCTCCCGGCGACGAACGACCCGGAGCACGCCAACGCGACGATGCCGAGACCGTACGCGACGTTCTTGAGCGACATCGACGACGATGAATTCTTCGGAGACGAATCTTTCTTTTGCAAAAGCGTCGCGTTTTCCATGTCGGAAACCGTCGAAGAGGAGGAGGATGCGGCAGTTTGATACGTGGGGGCGGTGTTCATGTTGTTTAGTTCTTTGTTCTTGTTTGAAAGGTCTATGTGTGCTCGAGATGTAATTATATTAAACTCGCGCGCGGGATGAACAATGAAGAGATGAGCAAAGAGCTACAGAAGAGGAAAAAAAGAGGAGAGAAGAGACCAACCCCGCGTCCTCGCTTTCAAAACCCTAAATTTTCCGGGAAAAAAAGGCAAAAGGAAAAAAGAGAAAAAAAGGAAGAAAGAACATTCCAAAAAACTGCCTCTGGAAAGAAAAAAGCATCGTCTCGCTTCGAAGCAGAGAATCTCTACGAAGAGAGAGAGATTTTTACTCGAAATCCGGGCCGAAAGCGAAAAAGAGCACAAAAGTACATATCGCAAAATTAAACGAGAAAGATATACTATTACTTTACACAAGAAGAAAACCTCTCCCCAGAAAAAAATAAGAGAGTAGGGCAAGAAAGGAGAGAGACGAGAGAGAGAGAAACACACGGAATCGAGAGAAGAGAAGGTGCGGTACTCTCTTCTTGTTTGTGTGTGTGCGCGCTTTGCTTGTGGGTTTGCGAAAGTAAGAGAGAGTTAAATTTCCATTTTTTTTCCATTTTGGTCTCTTTCTCAGACAGATAAGAGAGAGAGGAGAGAGGAGAGGGTGCCGGCTGCTCTCCGAACCCCGGGAGCGCGGAAAGAAGAGTGTTGTACCAATATATAAGATAGATATAAAAACAAAAATGATAGGTAGAAGACTGCCGTCTTTCGTGGAGAGAGCCGGGAGCAACTGGTCCCCGAACGACGACGACGAACAAAGAGGAGAAACGTCTTCGTGTTCATTTTCCGCTTCTTTGGATATGACTTCTTCGCATCGTCGTCGTCGATCGGACGAAGAAGAAGAACAACAAAAGAAGAAGACGGGAGGAAGCGACGCTTTACTACTCCGCGAGACAAACGATCGAAGCGAAGCCAAAAAAGCGCTGCTCAACAAAAAGCAACGACAACCAAAGTCGAGAATGCTGGAATCGCTGACGGAAGAGTTGATCGCGTCGCTCCGGCCTTCGAAACAATCGGAGAAGAGAAGACGGATGGTGTTTAAGAAGATGGAATCGCTCGTGCGCGAGTGCTTCGAGACGACGACGACGACGACGACGTCTTCGAAGATGAAGGTGAAACCGCCAATTGTTGTCTCTGCGTTTGGTTCGGTGCCGTTTGGAACGTATTTACCGGACGGGGACATCGACATGTGCATATTAGGCGATCACGAGGTTTTGGATTCGCAGACGTGGCCGGAACGGCTGAGCGCGTTTATAGCGAAGAAAGAACGGGAGGAGAAGAAGAAGAAAGAGAATAAAAAGAAGAATGAAACAACAACAACAACGAAAGAAAACAAAAACGAGATAGAGAAGGATGACGATGTTGAACGACGAGATGAAGAATATCCTGATTTGGAGGTGAAAGACATCGTGGTCATCCACGCGGACGTGCGCTTGTTGAAGTGCGTCGTCGACGGCATCGTGGTCGACGTGAGCGCCAACCAATTCGGCGGCTTGGCCACGTTGGCGTTCTTAAACGAGGTGAACGCGAAAAT
>Ga0255781_10001316_pt1 | contig 20459 bp, 13 predicted proteins | sample 101ome_21_FD_179979 | JGI IMG/M metagenome (GOLD analysis project Ga0255781, IMG submission 179979) | Coastal salt marsh microbial communities from the Groves Creek Marsh, Skidaway Island, Georgia - 101413BT metaG (version 2) | ecosystem: Environmental > Aquatic > Marine > Intertidal zone >... | reverse complement strand
AAAGAAACGAGACGTATGTTTTGTCCGGTGTTTCTCAAGAGGTTATTAATAATCACCGACTGTCGGTAAAGAAATCCTATAAGGATTTAACAGCAGATGTAATCACAAGAAATATCTACGATGAGTTTCTTAAGCCAACTGAGGCTGAACATTATATTGTAAAAAAGAAAAATCTAAAAGTTCAAGATAGTTTACAAAATTTAAATCTTAATTTTCCAGGTGAAAAACCATTTACGGCAATTAATATGGCAGCCAGAGAAGGTAGGATAAAGTCAGGATCAAATCTCAGCACATATAATTTTGCAGGTAAATTTAATACGTCAGAAACTTTAAACGATAATAGTGAGGCATCTAATTTTGTATTTTATGAATCATATGATGGTTGGAATTTCAGAACCATTGATAGTCTCATGCAAGGTGAAGTATTTGAAAAGTTTTATTTGAGTGAGGCATCCACCGAAAAGCCACTCACAGAGGGTGGTGATGTAATCCACCCGCGGCAACTCATTGAAGATGTGCGAGTTTTAAAACAGGTCGATACAATTGAAAATATTGAGAATGGTTTATACAGCCATGATATTGAAACGATTGATCCGATTCTAAAAAAGTTTACCGAAGTTACATTTACTTATGATACAGATGCAGAAAATTTCTCACACTTGGAAAAGAAACCTAACGAGAAATTATATGCAAAAAATTCTGTATTTAAGAAGGTATCAAAATCGTCCTACAAATATTTTATACCATCTAATATTGGTGATCCACGTCAGGTGACATATGTAAAAGAAAAAGTATATGATCCATTCTTTGCTAATACAGCAATTGAAACAGATCAGCAAATTAGAAACCCTCGTAAACTGCATGAGTTTTTATCATATGATGTTTTATCTCGAGTTCAATTAAACAATATTGTAATCGAGGTTACAGTTCCAGGAAATAGTGATCTTGAGGTTGGGCAAATAGTAGAACTTACACTGCCTCAGAATACAGAAGTGCAGGAATATTTACGAAGAACAAATTTACTTTATAACAAAAGGTTTTTTGTGACCGCTGTACGTCATACAATCAATGTCCAGGATATGTCCTTTTATACCACTATGGAATGTGTGAAAGACGTTTATGGCAAAAAAGTTGAAGAAGAATCTAGAGAACCTTTACCACCATTGGATGATGTTTAATGCTTAATATGGGAACACAATTTACTTGGTGGATGGGTGTCGTCGAGGATCGGAACGATCCTCTGCAATTGGGACGTTGTCGTGTGAGGTGTTACGGCTTTCATTCCCAGAGCAAAGGTGATACACCAACAGATAACTTACCATGGGCGCAACCAATCCAAGCTATTACGTCTGCAGCAATGGGTGATGTCGGTCAATCGGCAACCGGGCTCGTTGAAGGTTCGTGGGTTGTTGGTTTCTTTTTGGATGGTGAAGAGGCACAAAGACCTGTGATTATGGGTTCCATTGCCGGCATACCAACTGAACAAGGCAATCCAAATCTTGGATTCAATGATCCAAACCCAAGACCAGATGATCCAAATACTTCAATTTATCCACGAGGTACAGTTACAAACGAGACTGCAAGACCTGATACAAATAGACTTGCCAGAAATGATAGTCATCCCATGTTATCAGCAAAGGACACTTCAGCCACATTGGAAGTTCCTATTGCCAACCAAGATCCGAATACTGTATTTTGGAACGAGAGAAAAACCACCGATCTGACAAGTAAAGAAGTTGCTAGATATAATACCTCTTATCCAAAGAATCATGTATACGAGAGTGAGTCCGGTCATATTAAAGAGGTAGATGACACTACAGATGCCGAACGATTGCAGGAATATCATCGCGCCGGCACCTATGCTGAAATAGATGCTGATGGTACTAAATCGACTCGAGTGGTAGCAAATAACTACGTTGTCATTGCTGGATCTGATTATGTGAATATTAAAGGCAGCTGTCATGTAACGATTGACAGTAATTGTTTTACTTATATTAAAGGCAATTGGGATATTCAAGTTGATGGTAATAAGACAGTGGTTGTAAAAGGAAATCATACTGAGACTGTTTCTGGTACTCAAACATCAAACGTGACGAAAGCGGTTACGGAAAATTATGGTGCAACCCAGGATACTACTGCAGGCGGCGATATTACAATTATCGGCGGACCTAACATCTATCTAAACGAGTAAGAAAATGACAATACCAGTACATAGACATGGTGATGCAAGAATTTGCGGCGCAACCACAATCGTCAGTGGACAAAGCACTGTGTTTGCAAATGGACAACTTGTATCAGTCGATGGTGATCCTAATTCACATGGTGGTGGTGCGTTAAATGCAAGTGCAAAGAATGTTTACTGCGAAGGTATTCTAGTTGTCAACCATACTGCCGATACGGCTGCACCTGATGCTCTTTGCCCGATTCCACCACATTGTGGTCCATCGACGGCGGCAGGTTCACCAAATGTCTTTACACCAGATGGCTAATTTCATTATAAATAATAAAAAAATAAGAGTAGAATCATGGCAAATACCAGATTGCAATCTGAAATCGAACAAGAAATTTTTAGAGATATACCTCTAAATCTGACAGTTCATCCTGTGACTGGTAATCTAAAGGTATTGACTAATGCTGAGTCAATTAAACAGAGCGTAAAAAATATAGTACTCACAAATTTTTATGAAAGACCATATAATCCAGAATTTGGTGGAGATATTTTATCTCAACTTTTTGAAAATATGGATCCAATTACCGAGTATAATATTTCAAAGAATATCAGGGTATCGTTAGAAAACTATGAACCTCGAGCAATTGTTGACGATATTATCACGACTGTTTATGATGATCAAAATGCTCTTACCGTAAAAATAAAATTTAGCGTTCAAACCATACCAGAACCGCTAGAGGTTAACGTATTGTTAGAGAGAGTTCGATAATGGCTGCAAACTCCACCATCAGTGTCACTGAATTAGATTTTGATGATATTAAATCATCATTAAAAACATATCTGCGCCAGCAGCCTGAATTTTTAGATTTTAATTTTGAAGGTTCGGCAATCAGTCTCCTTTTGGATCTCTTGTCCTATAATACATATCAAAATGCATTTTATACCAGCATGGTTGGCAATGAAATGTTTCTTGACTCAGCCCAGTTAAGAGATAGTGTTGTTTCAAGAGCAAAGATGCTAAATTATACGCCACGTTCGGCACGAGGTGCAAACACTCAGTTTACTCTCACTGTGGTTCCAGATGATTCACCAGCATCAGTAACAGTAGCAAAAGACACTGAATGGCAGGCAACAGTTGATGGTCAAACACTCAAATTCGTAACACCTGAAGCTTATACATTATCCTCAGACGATAATTATAGTGGTAACATTACAGTTGTAGAAGGTGTTCCATTAACACACCGATTTACGATTGATAACATTGAAACAGAAAAATTTAAATTAGAAAATGAAGATATTGATACAACTTCTATTACAGTAGATGTACAGGAATCAGTCAGTGATTCATCATCTACCCGTTATAATCTTGCAAATGATATTACTGAAGTTCAGGCAAATTCAGCTGTATTCTTTTTACAGGAAATTGAAAATAATTATTATGAGATTTATTTTGGTGATGATGTTCTTGGTAAGAAACCACAAAACGGAAATATTGTTGTAGTAAATTATAGAGTGTGCAACGGTACTCTGGGCAATGATATTTCGACATTTACTGATCCATCGTCAGTTGGTGGATATTCAAATTTTAGTAAAACGGTAAGTGCTGCATCATCCGGTGGTGCTTCTGTTGAATCAAATGAATCAGTAAAATTTAATGCTCCTAAAAATTACGAGACCCAAAATAGAGCTGTACTTACCAACGATTACAAAAGAATTATTTTAAGAGATAATGGTGATCTGTCATCGGTAAGTGTTTGGGGTGGAGAGGAAAATAATCCTCCAATTTATGGCAAGGTATACATTTCAGTAAAACCTACCAATGGTACAACAATTTCATCTACTCGTAAAACGCAGATTAAAACAGATCTGAAAAAATATAACGTATTAAGTATTGATCCAGAATTTGTTGATGCAACGTATCTGTATATCATTCCTACGATTACCGCAAGATTCGATGATACAGCAACAACTTTAAGCGCTGGTGCAGTTCAGCAAAAAGTATTAAATGCAATTACATCGTTTGAAACAAACAATCTTGGGACGTTCGATAATACAAGGTTCAGATATTCAAGATTTGTAAATGCAATTGATGGTGCCGATTCATCAATTGTCGGTAATGAAACAACGATTGAAATCGAAAAAAGATTTAATCCAAGTACAAGCATCACATCAACTTATAATATTTCATTCGGTAATGCATTGCACAATCCACACGCTGGCCATAGATATGCAATTCGTTCCAGTTCCTTTATTAAGGATGGAAGAACAAGTTATTTAGATGATGATGGCAATGGCAATGTTAGAATTTATTATATTACAGGCGGATCGACAAGAACATATACTAATACTTCTGCCGGTACCGTAGATTATGACACAGGTCTTGTAACCTTAAACTCATTTTCCTTAACATCATACACTGGTGATCATTTGAGTATTTTTGCCGATACTGCAGAAAATGATGTAATAGCATCAAGAAATCAAATCCTATTAATTTCGGGAGCAGGTGTCACTCTGCTTGATGATGTGACTAATGTGGTTGCAGCTACCACCGTAACTGCTACTACATCCGGTGTCACTACCACATCAATTGATCCTGGTCTCTATCCGATTGTTTACTAATGTCAACTGATAAAAAAATATCAAATATTATTGATAATCAATTACCATTTTACGTTCGTGACGATGGTCCAGTATTTGCTGCATTTCTTAAATCATATTATGAGTGGATGGAGCAGGCAAATAATGCTATTGAGGTCAGTAAGAATTTATTAAATTATCAGGATATTGATAACACCTATGACAAATATCTCGAGTATTTCCATAGAGAAATTTTAGGATCAATTCCACGATCCACTCTTGCCGATAGACAAAAGTTGGCAAAACATATTAAGGATGTTTATAGAGCAAGAGGTTCTGAATCATCCTATCAGCTTTTATTCCGTATCCTATATAATGAAGAAATTGAATTCTATTATCCGGGTGAGGATATTCTTAGAGCATCGGATGGTCGATGGGTATTAGAAAGTTCGGTTCGCGTTTCCGCACCTCGTGCCGGAGCTGTTTCATTATTTGAAAATAAAAATATTGTCGGTCAAACAAGCGGTGCTACAGCCCGTGTTGATAAAATTGTACAGTCGATTTCGAGTGGTATTATCGTTGATGAAATCTTTTTGCTTGATATTATTGGTACTTTCCAGGATAATGAAAAAATCCAACTCGAAGGTGATGCTACGGTATTTGCCACCATTATTAGTGCAACCGGCCCACTACAAAGTGTATCAGTAACATATGGTGGTGCCTTTCATCAGGTAGATGATGTTGTAACATATGCATCAGCATCAGGGTCCGGTGCAAACGGTGCCGTAACAGAAGTTGCTGGTGATAGTGCCATTCAGTGGTATTTGGATGATGGTGGATCTGGTTATACACTCGGAGCCCAGATTGTCATTACCGGTGGATCAGGGACCGGAACTGAATTTACAATTGATACACTTTCTGATACCGAAGTCTTAAATCTGAACCAGGATTTAATTGAGCCTATGGCAAGTGTTGTGATTAATACTGGCCCAACCTTTGTCTCACTTGGCGCAAATACAGCATCAGTATCAGCAAATCTTGCCATTGCAAATGTAAGCACACCACTCAATGCTGCATTAAATTTTCAAAATACTACTGTTGGTACAATTTCATCCATCACCACAACTAATTACGGTACTGGATATTCAACCGTACCAACCGCCACAATTACCGAACCATTGGTTGCAAGTCTTTTATTACCGGATGGATCTGGTGGCAGTAAAGGTCAAAATGCTGTTGTTCATGCCAATAATGTTCCTGGATCTATTGTTTCCGCAAGTGTGGTTAATTTTGGTGCCGACTTCAGTAGATATGATCCAATAACAATTACAAATATCACAAGAGCTGGAACAGCTGATGCTCTTGCAAATCCAAATGTTTCAGGTGTTGTGAACTATTCAGGCAAATATATTGACACAAAGGGTTGGTTATCCTATAACAATAAACTACAGGATAATTTCTATTATCAGGAATTCTCGTACGAGATTGAATCTGAACAATCAACAAATGCATACCGTAAATTAGTACAGGATATTTTACATCCAGCCGGTACTAAAATGTTCGGTAGAATTCGATCATTTACGGATATTGACATCACAATTCCAACAATAGATTATGAATCCTCGGTTACAGATAGAATTCAACTTGATCTCGAGACAATTGCAACTACACCAGTTGTAACTATGAATACACATACCAGATTGCTCACCCTAGGTACTGGTGGTATGGATGTCACTAATGATTCATTTAATGTCACGGGTAATAATTCATCGACATTTACCACTGAATTGGCTGGTAATACCGCAATTCTTATTGTTGGTACTACAGCAAATGGTATGTACTTTGCCAATACAATTTCGAATAACACAGTGATGACATTACATACCGCATATGAACAGAGTACGACAACCAATGCTGTATTCTATTATGTTTCAAATACCTCAGCTTAGAATTATAAATAAAACAAAATGGATGTATAAAGGGCGAAATTAAATGCCAGGACTAGTTACTAGAAAGTTCCGTCAGCATAATGCAGAACAGTTTTATGAGGCATTCACTGAAGCTGCCTTAACCAGAATGTATCTATTTGTTTCCCGTGTGACCGCATGGGCAGACGATAATGATCCACCAGCTCCAGTTGACTCGATCCAGCACACAGAATTTGATTTCTGGAGAGAGATGATTGCGGCAAAGAAACTTCAGACCTCCGACATTTCATATGCCGCGCCTCGATATAATTGGACAAGTGGTAAGGTATATCGTGAGTATGATATTGCTAATGCATCACTCTTTTCAGAACCAGCAAGTTCAAATACCTTCTACATTGTAAGTAGTAGTTATAACGTATATAAATGTTTGTTTAATAATAAAGGCGCGGCATCTACTGTCGAGCCAACAGGTACATCTACATCCACTCTTGTTACAGCTGATGGTTATCGTTGGAAGTTCCTGTATACTATCGGTTCAGGTGAAGCTCTAAAATTCCTATCGACAAATTGGATCCCAGTTAAAACACTCTCAGCCGATGATGGTTCGGCTCAGTGGGACGTACAACAGGCGGCCTCAAATGGCGCTATCGAAGTTGTTGATGTATTTGCTGGCGGTTCTGGTTATCTTACAAATACCGGTACTCTTGCTGCCGTTGCTGATGGTGACACCATGACACTTGCAGCTACGGCTAATACGACCGATAATATCTATAATGGCTCAGCACTTTATATTACATCTGGTCTCGGTTCGGGTCAGGTTAGAGAAATTACTGACTATAATGGAGCAACCAAAGTTGTACAGTTGGCAACTATCTTTGGTACAACACCAAACACATCTTCAACTTATGTAGTGTCACCATATATTACATTTACTGGTGATGGTACTGGGGCAACTGCTTATGCCAATGTAACGTCAGGCGCAGTAAATTATATTAATATTATTTCAAGTGGATCAAACTATTCACAAGCAAATGTTGTTATCAGTGCAAACAGTTCACATGGTACAGGTGCAAGCGCAAATGCATACATTACACCACCAGGTGGCCACGGTTCAGATCCAATTTCAGAACTAGCAGCGCATAATGTGGTTCTCAATGTTCAGTTAAGTGGCTCAGAATCTAATACATTCCCAACTACAAATGATTTCAGAACATTAGGTCTAGTCAAGGATCCATTACTTAATGTTGGTGGTACTGCAGCAAATGGTACATCATATGATCAGACAACTCAATTAGCAGTAACATCTGTTAGTGGTTCTGGAGCATTTACGCTCGATGAAACAGTTCGTGGTGGTACGTCTGGTGCTACTGGTAAGTTGGTGAGCTTTGCAAATACAAATGCTGCTAATACAGCTGGTACAGTTCGCGTAATTGATTCAAAATCTAACGGTACATTTACCACAACTGAAACAATTACGGGACTCACAAGCGGTATTACAGCAACACTTGGTACAATCACATACGGTGTTCTCAAACCTTATTTCGGTGATATTGTATATGTTGAAAATAGAGCACCTATTTCACGTGCCGCAGATCAAATCGAAGATATTAAACTAGTAGTGAAGTTCTAGGGATTTCAAAGAATGGCAATTGCAAATACAGCATCTCTTACAACAGACTTTAATGTAGATCCTTATTACGATGATTTCGAGGAAGGTAAAAACTTCCATAGAATCCTATATCGTCCAGGTCTGGCAGTTCAGGCACGCGAACTTACTCAGATGCAGACAATTCAGCAGAATCAGCTTGATAGATTCGCTGAACATGTTTTTGTTGAAGGCAGTACTGTTCGTGGTTTGGAGATGAATTATGACAGGAATATTGATTATGTTAAAATTAGAGATGCTGATCAAAACGGTGCTACAGTAAATGCCGCCGCATTCGTCGGATCTCTTATTACTGGTGGTACCACCGGTATGACGGCAATTGTCTATGATTCACTTGATGGTACAGAAACTGATACAAATACGAAAACACTTTATATTAAATATCAGAATTCAGGCGCAAATAATACCACACAAAAATTTGCAAGTGCGGAAGTACTTACATCAAATACATCTCTTTCTGCAAATGTTATCACCGGTACAGCCAGTGTTGTTGCTAACAGGGCAGCAAGAGTTACAATGGGTACCGGTGTCATTTATGCCAAGGATCATTTTATTAGAGTTGCTGAACAATCATTAGTAATTGGTAGATATTCAGCCTCACCGACTGTAAAGGTTGGATATGATATTACGGAATCAATTGTAACATCAGCATCTGATTCTACTCTGTTGGATCCTGCTCAAGGTTCATATAACTATGCCGCGCCTGGTGCAAATAGATTAAAACTGACCGCTACGCTGGTGTCGAAGGAAATTTCTGATACCGCAACATCTAATTTTATTGAAAAATTTAGAACAAAATCTGGTCAAGTTGAATTTAATGGCGAAAAGCCAATGTATTCAATTCTTAATGAATACATTGCTCGTCGGACATCTGATGAATCAGGAGATTATTTGGTTCGAGGCCTCGATGTTCGATTGAGAGAACATCTTGCGTCGGGTACAAATCAAGGTGTTTATACAGCTGCCAATGGTGGTGATGTTAATAAATTATCTGCTGATGTTGGACCTGGTAAGGCATATGTAAAAGGATTTGAAGTAGAAAATCATATCACAAATCATATTGATGTTGATAAGGGTACAGATTATGAATCAGTGGAAGCTTTGCCTATTCCTGCAAATTATGGTAATTATACAGTTGTAGATAATGTCGTAGGCACCTGGGATCTGAATGGTCACGATCGTGTTGAATTATACGACACAAAAATGAATGCAATTGCAAATAATTCTATTTCTTCACTCACACCTCGTGGTACAAAGATTGGAGAGGCTCGTGTTCGTGCTGTAGAATATGCATCTGGAACAAAGGGTGATGCGGCTGGACGCTATAATCTATATCTTTATGATATTAATATGACTGCAAATAACTTTAGTTATGTCAGGTCAGTCTATTATAATGATTCAACTCATGATGGTTTTGCTGATACGGTATTAACCGGTGGTAATGCTGTTATCAACGACACAACTTTCAACAGATCCATTTTTGCAATTCCTGCAAATAATATTAAAACATTAAGAGATACTGGCGGATCCATTGATAACACATATAGATTCCTAAAGGAATTTGGATCACTTAGTATTGCCACAAACGGAACTGTGACTATTACAACGGGTGCAGCTGATGAGGTATTTCCTTTCTCGACCGGCGCTTTAAATAGTACACAGGAAAGAGAAAATTTCTATGTGGTAATGCGAGGCACAGCAAACAGTGCAAGTCCTGTTGATACTGGTGGTGCAAGAGTTGCTGGTTCAAATACAATTACTGGTCTTACATCTGTTACCACAAAATATAATATTGGTGATATTCTACAACTTCAAGGTGAAGCAAACACCTATGTTGTTTCAAATCTCAATAGCTCGACATCAGTAAATGTGTATGGACCTGGTGAAGGTGGCGTTCTGTCAGGTGCAACTGTATTTAAACAGTTTGTTCCTGGTCAGGTTATTTCTCTTAATGGTGTTGGCGGTGATGCATCTGATCGTACAGTCACTATTAATTCCACCACTTCAGCAACTATTGATATTCAGGAAACACTAGGTTCTACAATAGATGCATCAGTGTATTGTGAATTACAAAAAACTGATGGTCAAGAAATTGCCAAAACAATTAATAAGAATCGTTTTGTAGAAATTAATGTCTCGGATTCTGGTACAACTGCTGGTCCATGGAATCTTGGTCTCTCTGATGGTCATAAACTACGAGAAGTAAGACTTAAAACTGGTAATAGTTTCTTCACTACAACGTCGGAAGGCACTGATGTAACCTCCGATTTTGAACTTGATACCGGTATGCGTGATAATTTCTACGATCACTCAAAACTTAAATTAAAATCTACATCAAGCAGAACGGTTGCAAATGGTGACATTTATCTTGTAAAGTTTGATTATTTCGTTCACGATACATCTTCTGGTGTCGGATATTTCTCAGTTGATTCATATCCAATTGATGATGCAAATACAGCAAATACCACGGCCATCCAGACAGGTGAAATTCCAGTATATAAATCACCTACCACGGGTGTTCAATATAATCTACGGAATCATATTGATATTCGGCCTCGTATCACAGATACGGCAAACAGTGTAACTACACTTACAAATATTTCTCGTAACCCAGCTACCTCTACCGCTATCGTTGAACCTTCTGGCGGTTTGAGATTTATGGCGCCAAATGAGAACTTTACGGTTGATCTAGATTATTATCTACCCCGTAAAGATAGAATTATTCTTAACTCTCGTGGTCAAATGCGTGTCATTAAGGGAGTTCCTTCCCTGAACCCACAAACGCCACCAGCAGCTGGTGATGGCCTAACACTTGCAATTATTGATATTTCACCTTATCCATCACTACCATTTGAAAATGCAAAACGAATCAGTACTGCTACTTCACCAAACGGCAGAACCGATATTGCAAATCGACTTACTCCGGTACGTCAAGTTCGATTTACGATGAAGGATATTGGTACACTTCGTCAGCGAATTGAAAATCTTGAGTATTATACTTCATTATCTCTACTTGAATCTGATGCAAAATCTACATTCTTTGCCGATTCAACTGGAGCCGATAGATTCAAGAATGGTCTTTTGGTTGATCCATTTACCGGCCATAATATCGGAGACCCGACAAACCCAGATTATAAGATTGCCGTCGATCCAATTCGAAATGAAGCAAGACCAACGTTTAAATTAGATGATGTTCAATTAGAATTTAAATCTGCAAACTCTACAAATGTCACCGCATCTCCTAAAGATACTCTTGTGACAATTGCAGTTTCTGGAACATATTCAAATGGTGAAACAATTACACAGGGTGCGGCATCAGGCACACTTAAATATCAAGTCGGTTCAAGATTATATCTTGAAAATGTATCGGGCACATTTACTACATCTGCAAACGTAGTTGGCGGCACATCAAGTGTTACACGAGCCGTATCATCGGTCTCAGCAGAAGCTGAAGGTAATCTTATCATGTTACCTTGGACTCATGAGCAAATTGTTGAACAACCTTTTGCCACTGATACCCGAAATACTGTTGGTCTCGCGTGGAGTTTCCATGGACATATGACTCTATCACCTGATACAGATTATTGGGTTGATACAGTTACTCGTCCGGAAATTCAATTGGATTTTGATTTTAATACTCAGGCCTGGGAAAATCTAGCAAATGCCTGGGGAACACAGTGGGGCGATTGGGGTACAGTTTGGACTGGCAATCAAAATACTAATGTAACATTCAGAGGCAATCAGCAAATTGAAACTACCACATCTCAATCAAGACAGGTGCGAAATGGACTTGCCGCAGAGATTGGTGCTCCGACCACAAATCAAATTAGTCTCGGTGAATCTGTACGTGACGTAAATATTATACCATTTATCAGATCTCGGGTTATTCAAGTTACCACACAGGGACTTAAACCTTCTACTCGTGTTTATGCATTCTTTGATGGAGAGGATGTGAATGCATATTGTACACCGGCAAATTCCACATTTGGATCTACCGGGACTGAAGGTTCGAATCTTATAACCGACAGTAATGGTATTCTTTATCTCAATTTCAGAATACCAAACGAGGAATCTCTACGCTTTAGAACTGGTCAAAGGGTATTTAGACTTATTGATAGTCCTACAAATAGTACGGGGTCTGATTCTTATTCGACACACTCTCAGGCTACCTATACAGCTGAGGGATTAAATACAATAAATCAGGATACTGTAATTTCTACTAGAAATGTTACACTTGACTTCAGAACGGTTACAGATACAAGAACGATTACAAATACTACCCAGAGAATAACAGACTTCGATTGGGGCGGCGACGGCGGCGACGACTTTGACGGCGACGCCGACGGTGATTCAGATCCAATTGCACAGTCATTTACGATTGATACATCTTCCGAAACTACAGCAAGAACTTCAACTGGTGTATTTTTAACAAAACTTGATCTATATTTCCAATCGAAAACATCTGGTTCAGATCCTCTAGTTGTTGAAATCAGAGAAGTTGATCCTAGTACTGCATATGTTACAAATAGAGTTGTTCCATTCGGACGTAAAATTCTACAGCCTTCTGATATTAATATCAGTGATGATGCATCAGCTCCTACACCTGTAATTTTTAACACTCCAGTTTATCTATTAAATAATACTGAATATGCATTTGTTTGTAAACCGGCTGCTTGTAATCCAGATTATACTCTTTGGACCGCTCGAATGGGACAGGATGATCTGATCACAGGAAATCGTGTTACTCAACAACCTTATGGCGGTGTATTATTTGCATCAGCAAATGATAGAACATGGACTGCATTCCAAGAAGAAGATATTAAATTTAAAATGTATTTCGGTAACTTTAGTACCAATCAATCTGGTACTGCAGTGATGAAAAATATTGATAAGGAATACTTTACTCTTGATACAGTTGATACTGGTGGCTTCCCAAGAATCGGCGAAACCATTCACGGTGAAACGACACTCAATCTTTCAGGTGCAATTTCAGCCAATGTAGGTGATATTGTCGTGCAGGCAAATACCACATCTGCTCAAGCAAATGGTATTGTCACTTATAATAGTGGTAGTACGATCCGAGTAAAGGAAGTAACTACTGGTACTAAGTTTACAGATAGTAGTACGATTTACAAATATGCCGCTGGCTCTGGTGCAAATACAGGAACATCTGCTACAATTAGTAGTCAATCCACACCAACCGGCAAAACATATCTATATGATGCAACTACTCAATCGAATACAATCATTCATCTATCTGAACCAAGTGGATCGTTCTCTGCAAATACATTTATCAGAGGACAGTCTGACGGTAGAGATGCAAGAATTGTATCTATTGATAATTTGAAGATTGATACTTTCCACACACACCTCAGTAAAATTGCTCCGCTATCAACAACAGCAGCGGTTACTGGTAAGTTGGCAACATCAGCTTCAGCGAGAGATTCATCATTTAGAAATATTATAGAGAACGGTGATACGGTTTATGATAATCGCCGATTTGTTCTCAGTAAAACAAATGAGACAAATAATCTGAGTGGTGAGAAATCAGCAGAACTGAGGGTCGCTCTTACGAATACCACAAATAGATTCCAGTCACCAGCAATTGATAATGATCGAGCAGCATTATTTGCTGTAGAGAATCTTATCAATAATGATTCTACTGGTGAAGATTCTACATCAGGTGGCAATTCTCTTGCAAGATATATTACAAGAACAATCACACTTGCTGATGGACAAGATGCAGAGGATCTCCGAGTTATTGTTGGCGCTTATAAACCATCCACTGCCACAATCGAAGTTTATTATAAAATCTTAAACAGAGAAGATGGTGATACTCTTGATGATCGTTCGTGGGTGGAGATGTCTCAGGTTACTGCAACAACCGTTATATCAGATAGTGAAGATCAGAATGATCTAAATGAATATGAATTTAAGATTCCTGATGCACAACTGACGGGTTCAGGTGGTGAGGTTCAATATGTTAACAGTTCAAGTGTAACATATACTGGATTTAAACAGTTTGCAATTAAAATTGTTCTACTGTCAACTTCACCATCGCGGATTCCACGGGTGAGAGATTTCCGTGCAATTGCCCTACAAATCTAAGAGTTATAAATGAAATTACAACCAATTCAAGATACTGATGGGTTTAAGAAGGATGTGGAATCTGGTGCCGTATTGGCGGTAGATAATCGTGCTCTTCATGCATATAAGATGAAAAGGAAACAGCAGTACGCTGTTGTAGATGAGATAAATAGTATTAAAGAGGAATTAGGAGAGCTGAAAGAGATGCTAAAGCTTGTAATCTCTTCTCAGAAGGATAATTAATTATGGGTCAAGTAGCAAACGTAGCACTTACTGATACATTTAATACCTGGCGTATTAGAACAAATGAGTCTTTTACAAACTTATTTGAAATTAATCCGTCGGCAAATACAGTAGGTGCTAACACAATTACGGCAAACCAGATATCAGCAACTGGCTTGACTACACTTTCCGCTAATTTGGCTATCACTGGTGCGAATACATCTACAACCGGTGATGCTAACCTACTTGGCGCAAATACAGATATTAAAGGCGGCAGTCTTCTTGTAACATCAAATACAAGAATTGATGCCACTACTATTGACTTAAATGCTACAACCATTTCGATTGATGGTACAACGGTTACGATTAATGGTGTCGCTCCAGGCAGCGATGATAACGCACTTGCATTTGCAATCGCACTAGGATAAGGAAATATGGCAAACTCATTTAAAACTTATAATTCGCAGAGTGTTGGAACTACTCTGATGCGAGTCGGAAATCACCTAGTCGCTAGTGGTAATACCGACACGATCATCGGTATGACAGTTGCAAACAGAACTGGATCTGCTGTAAAGGTCAATGTGGTATTTGAAACTGTATCAAATACACAGACTTATATTGTGAAGGATGCTCCTGTACCTGCCGGTGGTGCTCTAACACCAATTGGTGGCGATCAGAAGATTGTTCTCAATGTTAATGAATGTATTCGGGTTTCATCAAATACGGCTTCTTCTGTTGATGCTATAATGTCAGTACTACAGCAGAACTAAGGAGTAGTTAAATGGCTTATATTGGTAACAGACCAGCAGATCCTACCGAAGCTGATAATTTTATTGTAGATAATTTTACAGCTGGTGTTGGTTTTACCGCTGGTAGTTCAACTACAGTAACTCTGAGTACTGCCCCAGCAACTGAAAATGCCATTATTGTGACAATGGATGGTGTAACTCAGCACCATGATACGTATGCCGTCAGTGGCACAACTCTCACATTTGATGCCACAATTCCATCCGGTATTACAAATATTGAAGTTCAGTATTATATCAAAGCCATTCTTACGACTGTTGCCGATCTCAGTGTAACGTCAGGCAAACTTGCAGGCGGTGCAGTTACAGCCGGTAAAATTGGAACAGGTGGTGTATCTGCTAATACACAACTTACTGCTGGTGTAGTTACAGCACATGCATTTGGCGACGGTGAAATAGAAACAAAAGTTCCTACACTTGCGAAGACAGATGCAGCACAATCATTTTCTGCAGCACAGCGTGGTACTATCAACGCATTAGGTGTTTATCATGGTCTTGGTGGAAATACAGTATCACTTACTCTGACTGACGCGAATCATTATTCACTTACCACCAATGCAAATCTCACCGTTGCAAATCCAAGTGGTATTAATGCTGGTCAAGGCGGCAGTATTGTATTTACATCAAACGGTTCATATACAGTTTCTTGGGGTTCGTACTGGCGATTTGCCACAGGCACAGCTCCAACAATGTCGACAACTGCTGGTAAGCAAGACCGAGTTGACTATTACGTAGCATCTTCTAATACAATTCATGCCGTTGCCACGATTGATCTCCTTGGTACCGCATAAGGAGCTTTAGTATGCCATTTATTGGTGAAACATCCATCAGAACAGGTGCTGCTGGTGCTGGCGGGTACACTATCGACCAGTCGATCCGGTTTAATGACAATGACTCGGCGTATCTTTCTCGTACTTTTGGATCGCCGACCGACGCAACAAACTGGACATTTTCCACATGGGTCAAGCGGTGCAACTTAGGAACGGAACAGTGGTTTTTTAATTCCGGCGCAAGTGCCGCTGCATATTACATTCGATTTGAATCTACGGATAAAATCCGCTTTCGTGCCTCAACAAGCTGGGACATCACAACCAATGAATTTTTCCGTGATGTCTCTGCTTGGTATCACATCGTCGCAACTTTTGAGAACGGTAGCGTTACGCTCTATATAAACAATCAAAGTATTGCAACCGCATCTGTTTCTGATGCAACATATAATTTCTTCACCAACATTATTCACTCTATTGGTGGCAGTACTACTGGAGCCAGTAACAGCGATCTTTATATGGCCGAAACTCACGGTATTGACGGCCAAGCGTTAGCCCCCACTAATTTCGGTGAGTACAACGACGACGGCGTTTGGATTCCGAAGCAGTTTGAAGGGTCTTACGGAAATAACGGATTCTACATAACTGGAGCCGACAGCGCTGACTTAGGTGCTGACGAGAGCGGCAATGCCAATGACTTTACCAGCAGTGGCTTGGCTGCGGTTGATCAGGTTACGGATAGCCCGACTGATAATTACGCTACGCTTAATACTATTCTAAAACATGGCAGTGTAACCCTTGCGGACGGAAACCTAGAAGTCTCTTCTGGAACAAATGGTTGGTTTGGTTCTGTTGGCACAGTAGGTATTAAGCTTGGCGATAAGGTTTATTTTGAGGGTAAATGCCTGACAAACACTCGCCTTTATTTTGGTCTATCCCGAATCAACGGGTCTGGAGGAACAATTAACCCACAAACTGACAGTACCTTTGAGGGTGGACAAAGCGACACAGATTATATGTGGCGTGTCACCGATGCCGACACAGTTTATTATCAAACAACCGATCAGAGTGTTACGGTTTCGGCGGTAGCAGTAAATGATATTGTCGGCTGTTCAGTTGATACTGACGGTACTGTAAAATTTTATAAAAACGGTACGGAGATACATTCCTTCTCAACGACGCTCGTTGCCGGTGATACTTATATGCCAGTATATAGCGTGAACGGGGCAACCAGTACCGAGAAGTGGGAAGTAAGGTTCGGCTCAACCAGCATATCGCATCAGCCAGCAGGATTTAATTTGCTGCGAACATCAGACATGGCCGACCCAATCATTGCCGACCCTTCGGCGTACTTCCAAACCTCTCTTTGGAGCGGGAATGGTTCGACGCAGACTATTACTCAAGATGGCAATAGTACGTTTCAGCCCGGATGGATTTGGTCGAAAGGCAGAGATAACGTACAAGAGCATACTGTTTTTGACGAAGTGCGTGGCACTACTAAATATCTTAAAGTTACTCCCGCTGGTACAGAAGCTACACAATCAGGTGTTACCGCATTCAACTCCGATGGATTTGATTTAGGTTCGTGGGCTGTCACAAACGGCAGCGGTCAAACGCACGTTGGGTGGCAGTGGAAAGCTGGTGGCACCAGCGGCAGCAGCAACACTGATGGCAGCATCACGTCAACGGTGTCGGCTGATACGACGAGTCGCTTTAGTATTGTCGGCTATACCGGTAATGCTACAAGCGGGGCTACTGTGGGTCATGGGCTTGGCGTTGCTCCTGACGTAATTATTGTCAAGAACAGAGACGCATCCGATGCGTGGCAAGTTTATCATAGCGGCGTGGCTTCGGATGCGGAAACTGATTATCTGGTTCTAAATGCAACCAATGCTGTTGCTGATAATGTAAATAGGTGGAACGATACAGCCCCGACTAGTTCTGTGTTTAGTCTCGGTAATGCTGTCGAGGTAAATACAAATACGGAAGATTATATTGCTTACTGTTTTGCAGAAGTAGAAGGCTTTAGTAAATTCGGCAGCTACAAGGGCAATGGGTCAGCTAATGGTCCCTTTATTTACACGGGTTTCATGCCTGAGTTTATTATGATTAAAAGCAGCAGTAATTCCGGTACTAACTGGGATATATTAGATGCAACGAGAGAACCATTTAATGATCGTGGTAATCAGTTTGAAGCAAATACCACTGATGCGGAAGCAAATAACGACCATAACTGTGATTTTCTAAGTAATGGTTTTAAGTGGCGAGACGGGTCTGGTAGTAATAATGGTAGTGGATATACCATAATTTATATGGCCTTTGCTCGTAGCCCATTCAAAACATCACTTGCTCAGTAACTATATAAATAAACAAAAGGTTCGATGAAAAGGTTATAAAACAATGGCAACGACAAAAATTTCAAGCGGTGTAGTTGGAGATTCCTCTGTTACATATAACAGTCTTAATGCCAATACCGCACACCTTGATCGAAATAATAATTTCACAGTTGCGCAACGTGGTACGATTAATGCTTTAGGTGTTTATCATGGTCTTGGCGGAAATACAGTATCACTTACTCTGACTGATGCAAACCATTATTCATTAACAACAAATGCAAATTTAACTGTCTCAAATCCAACAGGTATTAATTCTGGCCAGTCAGGTTCAATTACATTTGTATCCAATGGTTCATATACAGTTTCTTGGGGTTCGTACTGGAGGTTTGCTACAGGTACGGCTCCAACAATGTCGACAACTGCTGGTAAACAAGATCGTGTTGATTACTATGTTTATTCCTCAAATACAATCCATGCTGTAGCAACTATTGACCTCCTTGGTACCGCATAAGGAGTTTTCGTATGGCCGTCTTTGACGAACATCAAAATGTAATTATGGGTGCGGCTGGTGCTGCTGGCGGTTATACCATCGACCAGTCGATCCGGTTTGATAACGTCGATGGTATCGATGCTGGCGGCGCACAGATGTACCGATTGGCACTAACTGGTACGCCTACTAGCGATAAAAAAGCAACGATTTCAGCATGGGTAAAAAGAAGTACTTTAGGTTATAACCAAACCATAGCTTATTCAGGTGACCCAGCCGGATCAACTTTTGAGGGGTTAAGATTTAATACGAATGACACTATTACATTTTCGGGGGCAACGTCTGTTTATACTTTAACTACTAATCAGGTCTTCAGAGATGTTAGCGCATGGTATCATATTGTAGCTGAGATTGATACTTCTGCCGCTACAGCCGCAGATAGAGCTAGCCTGTATGTAAATGGTGAAAAAGTAACATCGTTTAGTACCGCCACTTATCCAACGCTAAACCGTGTAATAAACTGGACTGCTAGCAGTGCTTCAATTGCTCATACGTGGGGTACAAACGGTATCCCGTCTTCCGGTCCATCGTCACAGCTTTTTTCTGGGTACATGGCAGATATGTATGTGCTAGATGGCGAGAATGCTGGACCTACTGCTTTCGGCGAGTTTAGCGATTCCGGTGTCTGGATACCAAAGGCTTACGAAGGTTCGTTTGGTAATAACGGGTATCACCAGACCGGAGAAAATGCCAGCGCATTGGGGGAAGATTTTAGCGGTAATAATTTAGATTTTACGACAGTAGCACTAGCTACCACAGACCAGATGCTGGATACGCCGACTGATAACTATTGGACATTGACTCCTCTAGATAGCGGCGGTACACTAGCTAATGGCAATCTTCAAAACAAAGGTGGCAATAGCACCAACACTCATGCCCCCGCTTTTCCAAAAACCGGAAAATGGTATGTTGAGATTGATTGCACTGACATAAATACGGCGACCGTTGGTGCGCATTTCTTCGGTATCTGCGATGCTTCAGTAAACTATAATCAGAATTTTACCGATCATGCAGCTATAAGTGCGGGACAGCAACGTGGTGGGCAATTAAAGAAAGACAATTCCAACACGACAACAGGTACTGCCGTAACTGATGGAGATGTTATCGCATTAGCTTTTGATGCTGATAATTTGACGTTGGATTTGTATGTTAATAACAGCCAATCAGGTAGTCAGATTACTGGACTAACAGATGTTCAGTATAAGTTGTGGATACAGGATGGTGCGTCAGTTACGGACATGCAGGTAAACTTTGGACAGACTGGAGGCTTTACCTACACGCCGCCAGCTGGCTTCAACGCACTATCCACCGCCAACCTAGACGACCCAACCATTGCCGATGGCTCAGAGTACT
>Ga0255781_10001315_pt1 | contig 20472 bp, 15 predicted proteins | sample 101ome_21_FD_179979 | JGI IMG/M metagenome (GOLD analysis project Ga0255781, IMG submission 179979) | Coastal salt marsh microbial communities from the Groves Creek Marsh, Skidaway Island, Georgia - 101413BT metaG (version 2) | ecosystem: Environmental > Aquatic > Marine > Intertidal zone >... | reverse complement strand
TCATGCGATTCGCGTGGAGAGTGCAACCGAGGAATTACATCTTGCTCGCGTGTCACACGGCGAACGCGAACGTGCAGGCGTATAATTTACAGAGATGGGCGAGGTGGCGCGCGGAGGGCGGCGGCGACGGCGTGACGGCGTGACGGCGAACGCCGAACGATACACACAAAAGAGAAGACTGAAGAGAAGGCGCGCACATTGTTTCAACGTAATACTACACTAGTGTACTAGCTCACGCACGCGCGCACGCACACCCCGTCGACGTACTGCGAAGACCGAGGACGACGACGGAGAACGACGCCGTCGCGTCCCGGCGGGACTTCCCCATCGCGCGTCGCGCCGTCGCGCGTCGCCATGTCCATCACCCTTCGCGTGGACCCGAACGCGCCGAGATATTTCCGTCACCGCGCGCTCGGCGAGACCGAGCTCGAGCTCACCGGCGCGTCCCTCGTCGCCGTCGACGACGACGTGTCCTCCACCGGCGGCGGCGCCCGCGTCGTCTCCGTGCGCGCACGCGTCGACGGTGGACCCGCGTTCGTGATCGTGCGTTTGATTCCGGGGGAGCGAGAGAGCGAGCCGCTGCGTCTCGTCTTCGCCGGCGCCGACGCGAGGTTTAGCGCGCGAGGAGGGAGCGTCGAGTTGCTCGGGCGGTTGGAGGCGGCGGGACGGGACGAGAGCGACGACGACCAGAGCGACGACGACGACGACGACGCGAGTTCGTCGTCCGGTGGTGTCGAGGGATACGGTTCCGATGAATCGTGGGGCACGGACGAGGAGCGCTCGAGAGAGATCGAGACGGAGAGAGACGACGGGGACGACGCGCGCGAGGCGGCGGCGAGACGCGAGGCGGCGGCGACGAGAAAATGGCGCTCTCTAGACGACGTTCGAGCGACGATGACGCGGTGGGACGCGGTGGATGACGGTGAGATGAAGTTCCACGTCCAAAATCCGGGGGCGAGGCGAAGCTCGAGGGCGGGGACGATGCCGACGTTTGCTTGGACGGGGTCGTTGAGACCATTTCCGACGACGGCGAAACGGACGTATCCGAGCGGGTTGACGCCGCCCGATTACGCGACGTCGGGATGGCCGGACGAGGAGTTCGGTTCGAGATATCAGAGCGCGATCGAGGTGAAGACGCACAAGGCGCGAGAGGGGATGCGCGCAGCCTGTTCGCTGGCGAGACACGTCATGGACGTCGTCGCGTGGGCCGTCGAACCGGGCGTGACGACGGAGCAACTCGATAGAATCTGTCACGCGGTGACGGTCGGGAACGGCGCGTACCCGTCGCCGCTTAATTACATGGGGTTTCCGAAATCTCTGTGCACGTCGGTGAACGAGGTGGTGTGTCACGGGATTCCCGACTCGAGACCGTTGCGCGAGGGCGACGTCGTCAATCTGGACATCACCGTTCGCCTCGACGGGTACCACGGCGATTTGAACGAAACGTATTACGTCGGTAAGGGCGGGGCCAAGTCGAAGACGGCGCAAAAGCTCATGGATTGCACGCGTCGAGCACTGGACAAGGCGATCGCGCATTGCAGACCGGGACGACGATTCAGAGACTTGGGAGAGATTATCGCCGACGAGGCGGCGCGGGGAGGATACGCCAGCGTGAAGGATTTTTGCGGGCACGGCATCGGTGAGCTCTTCCACTGCGCGCCGAACGTGCCGCATTACGCGAAGAATAAAGCGGTCGGTGTCATGAAGGAGGGGATGACGTTCACGATCGAACCGATGTTTAACGAATCTTCCTCGCACAAGGTGGTGCACTGGCCAGATGGATGGACCGCCGTGACGACGAACGGCGCTCGAAGCGCGCAGTACGAGCACACGCTGCTCATCACGTCGGATGGTGTGGAGGTGTTGACCGCGCGCACGGAAAATAGTCGACCGTTCATTCTGTAATCTAATCACAACGGTTCCTAGTGAACGGCGGCGCGAGCGACGCGCGTGGAATCAAGCTAACGAGTAAATTTTACGCTATTCCATAAGAGGGGTTTCTTCGTCCGCGTCGCGCACTTCGTCGCACGAACCGCCGAAGTACAGCTTCAACTCGTGAAACATGAGACCCGCCTTGACGCTACCACCGATGAAGAACAACACGAGCGCAGCGACGAGAAGATACTCGTGCTCGTCGAAACAAAACATCATACCTCCGACGGCGAAGATACAAAGAGAAATCTCAATCCAGACGTACAGATAGAGCTCTTGCGAAAAATATCCCGGCGGTCTGATGCCTCTCGCCTCGGCGCGCTCCTTGAGCGACAGTTTCTTGTCGTACAAGAAGAACCAAGACCCGATCGGAAACAAAAGAAACGAAATGGCCCAAATCACATTCGCTCTATCCGTCAGGTACTCGAAATCCGCCTCGCTCACGTACGGGTCTAATTTTCCATCCGTCGCCCACTTGTCGAACCCGGGCGAGTACAGCAACGATCCCATAATCCCCAACACCAATCCCAGAATGTTTAAAAACGCCGCCATGACGCGCCACCACGCGCGCGGATCCGCCTGTTCGCTCGACACTGCGCTCGACATTGCCTCCGCCTCCCTCCTCTCGCTCGCCGACTGTGCGAACGTCATCGACGGCACCGCCAACGCCATGCCACAGCACACGTATCCCACGACACACAGAATTGCCGTCTGGTCCCAACCCGAGAGCACGTAATACACGCCGCCCAGAAAGAAGGCTAATAATCCTAAATTGGCAAAGACGAGCACGGTGACGTTCGTCGCCTCCTTGGGTCGTCTTCCGAGATCCCCGGACGAGTATCCGCGCCGCACGCTCGTTTTCGCAGGCGAAGGCATGGTCCTCTCGCGTTTGGAACCCCGAGCGCTCGCCCTCGCGCGCCGTCACGCGCCGCGAGGGTGCGCGTCTCGCGATAACACCCTCTTCTACCGACCGAGCGAACGTCGACGGCGTCTCTCGCGCGCGAAGCGCCTCTCGCGTCGCTCGAAATCGATCGAACACGCGCGCGTCGACGCGTTCACACACACACGCACGCGCACGCGCGGACGTGCGCGCGACGCAATGACGATGATTACAACGTACAGACTCTCACGCGCGCTGACACGCTACGCACGGCGGCGCGCGACCGCCGTATACTACAAAACAAAGACGACGACGACGACTCACGCGTCCTCGGAGATGACGCCCAAACGTCGTCCCGCAAAGTCGCTCGCGTCCGATTTCGGCGCCACGGTGTGCACGCGAAAGACGACGTCGCCGTCGAGGACGACGCGGACGTCCACGACGAGCGGTTCGGCGAGTCCTCGCTGCACGGCGACCAAACCTCCAAAGTCCGCCACGAGCGCCTTGATGATTCTTCGCACGAAGATGAGTTTCGCCAGCGCGTGCCACGTCGACCGATCTAACGGGTCGCTCGGTGGGAATAAGAGATCGAAATTGTCCAGTAAAAATGCGTGTTCGCTCTCCGTCGCCGGTCGAATCTCCACCGCGGAGTCGTGCGGCGCGAGCACGGGTCGAATGGAACCCGTGATGCCGTCGCTAAATTTCACCAACGCCGCCGCGCTCAACGAGACGACGCCGTCGTCGTCCCCATCCCCCCCGTCCCCCTCGTCCCCCTCGCGAGGGTACCTCTTCGCCAACTCGTCGAACGTCTCGTCCAACTGCGCCGTCGTGCGCGCGTCGCTCAACACCGCGGCGAGACGCGCGCGACCCGGACTCGTCGGCGACACGGACAACGCGTCCACGAACCATTCCCACAACTCTTTCCCCAACCGTCGCTCCAATTGTTTACACGACGTCGCGCCGACGACGTATATGGGGAGCGACGGGTCGACGAATCCGTTCGCCGTCGCCGTCCCGCCCGTCCCGTCGGTGTCGAGCCAACGTCTCACCGTTCGTCTCACCCACGCATCGAGCGGCACGAGCGTCGACATCGCGGTTCGCACCACCCACCCGCGTCGACGACGACGTCCGTCGCGCCCGTCGCGCCCGTCGTCGCCCCACCACCATTTTTGCGCCCAACCGTCGCGCGTCCCGTCATCATCGTCATCATCCTCCCGCGTCGCCGCCCACGCCCACGCGCACGCGCACGCGCACGCGCAGACGACCAACGCGCGCGTCGTCGTCGTCGTCGTCGTCGTCGTCCGCGCGCGTCGACGCGCGTCACCGCGCATACCGGTCGCGCGCATGTCCCCAGACGAGGACGCGCGCGCGACGATGACGTTCGCGGCGTACGTCCTCTCTCGCCTGCGCCCGCCGGGGAGGGCCACCGCGTACGCCGCGCTCGCGGTGTTGGCGTGCGCGAACATCTCGTACGCGGTGACGACGCGGCCGACGCGCGCGAGGCGCGGGCGCGCGCGAGGCGACGACCGAGGACAAGGCGCGGCGGTCGGCGTGGGAACGGGGACGGATGATGACGGCGACGGAGACGCGGTGAGGACGACGACGACGGGGACGACGGTGGACGCGCGCGCGAGACCGTTCACGCGGTCGACGATCGGAGGTGGTGTCGCCGCGCGAATGTCGCGCGAACGAGGGGGGGGGCGAGACGAGGACGGGTGACCTTTGCCTCGCGCGCGCGCGAAGACGCCGCGCGACGCGCGCGAAGACGGCGTAAAACACCGTGTGCGACGACCGCGAGACGGTACAAACGGACGAATGAGCGCCGTGAAGACGACGTCGACGTCGGCGTCGGCGCGGACGTCGCGCGTGTCGAGCCTGGGACCGGTGCGCGTCATCTCTTCGCGCGCGCGTACACTCCGTTTCGAGAGTCGATCTACGAGCGATGTCGACGTAAAAGCTAACAAAGTTAGGGTTTAGGGTTTGGACTCCAAACGGTCGCCAGTCTGGGACTCGGCGATCGGACGGATCGTGCGCGGCGTACGCGTCACACGACGACGCGTGGGGTGCCGACGGACGCGGAAACATGGCGATGATGATGATGTCGTCGCGGGCATCGGTGGTCGAACGATTCGGACGACGCGCGACGGTGCGAGGGGCGAAGACGACGCCGCGCGCGGGACGAGAATTGGCGACGGATAACGGCGCGGGACGCGCGGGACGCGAACGCGCGAGACGCGCGAAAGAGACGCCGAGCGATGACGTCGAGGGACGAAACGATTGTTTCGTGGTGCCGGGTGCGGCGCGATTCGCGTGCGCGGCGATGGTGGCGTGCGCGGTGACGATGAGCGGCGGGAATGCGTCCGTCGCGGCGGAGGCGGAATCCATCGACGCGCAGGTGCAGGCGCTGTACCAAAAGACCCTGGACGTCGAGGATCAGTACGAACGCGCGGTCGAGATGAACGCGGAGGGTGTCAAGCCGTTGGACGACGACAAGGACAACGACGAATTTAAATCTTGGAACTGGGAAAAGTTGGTGAAGGATGCGCCGGCGACCGCCGCGAAGACAAAGACGACGCGCGTTCGACAAGCGCCGACGAATGCGACCGTCAGAGCGCAGCAAAACCGCGAAGAGAACGCCGCGAAGCTCGCCCAGATCAAGGCGCAAAGCGCCGCGCGAACGGCGGAGCAAGACGCCAAGCGAGCGGCGCAAAAGAAGGAGAGAGACGCCTCCGCGCAAGCCGCCGTCGATGCCCGCCGCGCCGAGAAGAAGGCGCAACTCGATGCGAGAAAGCGTCAAGCCGATGAAGAGACCGCGGCCGCCCGCGCGCGTCGCGACGCGCAACGCGCGCGCGTCGAAGCCCTCCGCGCGAAAACGAGCGAAGAGAAGGAAGCTGAACTCAAGGCGTTCCGTTCCCGCGAGGCGCCGTCGGCGAACGCGAAAAAATCTCCCGCCGCGAGACGTGCGGGCGAGAAGAAGATTAGCAAGAGCTACGCCGCGAAGGAGACGACCAAGCCCAAGACGACCAAGCCCAAGATGACGAAGCCCAAGATGACGAAGCCCAAGGCCACCAAGAAGTACTCTGGCTCGCTCGACCGCAACTCATTCCGCAACGTCCGCAGACAAGGATACGGCGCCGGTGCCGCGCCCTTCGCCTTCGTGGGCTTGTCCGCCGCCGTCATTTACTTGTTGTTCCAAGAAGAAGACGATTAAACGATCGCGAAATCGCTCCCGCGCAAGATTTGATATGAATACCACAGCAGCCGACTCTCCACAACGAGCGCCCGCCTCTCAGCCTCACACGACCGCGCGCGCTGTCATCGCGCGATGGGGCGGTGTCGCCAACCCATAGATGAGCGCGCGTTGCTGCGCTACTGTCGACGCCACGTGCGCGAGTTTCCCCGGAAATGCGCATCGATCGACGTCGAGCAGTTTGCGCACGGGCAGTCGAACCCGACGTACAAGATCGCCGCGTTGACGAGCGCCGGGGAGGTGTGCGGGATGTACGTCCTTCGGAAAAAGCCACCGGGAGCGCTCTTAAAGTCTGCGCACGCCGTCGAACGCGAGTACGCCGTCATGCGCGCGCTGGAAGGCACGCGAGTGCCCGTGCCCAAGGCGCTCGCGCTGTGCGAAGACGCGCGCGTGCTGGGAGAGTCGTTTTACGTCATGTCCTTCGTCGATGGAGACATTTATCTCCAACCGGGCATGGAGACGTGCGGTTCGTTGCGACGGGCCTCGGTGTACCGAGCGATGGCGGAGACGCTGGGAGCGTTACACTCGGTGGACGTCGTCGCCGCGGGTTTGGGCGACTTTGGGAAACCGGAGCGATACAGCGAGAGACAATTGGAGCGATGGGCGAAACAGTACGAGGCGAGCGTGAGGCCGAACGTCGGTGTGAGCGTGGAGTCGTCCATGGTCGATCTCATCGCGTGGTTGCGCGCGAACGTGCCCAAGCGAGAGATTAGCGGGCGTCTCGTGCACGGAGATTTTCGTTTGGATAACTTGGTGTTGAGTCGCGGTCGGCACGCGAACGACGCCGACGTGAAAGTGTTGGCCGTTTTAGATTGGGAATTGAGCACCGTCGGTGCGCCGTACGCGGATGTGGCGTTTAATTGTTTGCCGTATTATTTACCGCCCGGTTTGGATTTGTATCCGACGCTCGATCCGACGGCGCTTCCGCCAGGAATCCCGCGAGAGGAGGAATACGTGCGCATGTGGTCGCAATCGAGCGGTCTACCGAATCCGATGACGACGAGCGATTCGACGACGTGGCCCTTCTACGTGGCGTTGTCGCTGTTCCGCGGTGCGGCGATTCTCGCGGGCGTCAGAGCGAGAGCTTTGCAAGGGAACGCTTCGAGCGCCAACGCGCACGAAATGGGTAAACTTGTGGATGTGTTTGCGAAACGCGCCCTCGTCGTCGTCAAAGGTGTGAACGTGCCGCGGGGTGTGTCCGAGCTTTCGGGTCTCGATCGACCAGCCGTAGGACCTTCGTCGGCGGTCGGATTTGAACCGAGCACCAAGGCGGCGGCGTTGTTGAAAAAGCTGAAGCACTTTATGCACGCGCACGTGTACCGAGCGGAGGAAGAGCTCGAGGCGCACGCGATCACGGCTGAGCGTTGGAGCGTGTCGCCCGTCGTAGAATCGCTCAAACGCGCGGCCAAGAAGGCGGGTCTCTGGAACCTGTGGTTACCGATTGACAGCGCCGCGCTCTTGAAAATCCGAGCCACCGACGGCGAAGAATCCGCTCTTTTCGCTGGTCCCGGATTGACCAATCTCGAGTACGCGCATCTCGCCGAAGTCATGGGTCGAAGCGTGTGGGCGAGCGAGGCTTTTAACTGTTCTGCGCCGGATACGGGGAACATGGAGGTGCTCCTGCGCTACGGCACGGCGGCGCAGCAAGAAAAATGGTTACGCCCGTTGCTCACGGGTGAGATTCGATCGTGCTTTGCGATGACTGAACCCGCGGTGGCGAGTTCTGACGCGACGAACATAGAGAGCGCCATCACGCGCGAGGGTGCGCAATACGTGTTGAACGGGAGGAAATGGTGGACCTCGGGCGCGTGCGATCCAAGATGCAAAGTCATCATCTTTATGGGTAAAACCGCTCGCGATGATTCGGGCGTGGCGAAACATCGTCAACAGAGTATGGTGTTGTGCGATATGGATGCCCCGGGCGTGCAAGTCGTTCGTCCTCTGACGGTGTTCGGCTACGACGACGCCCCGCACGGACACGCCGAAGTGATTTTCAAGAACGTGCGCATCGATGCCGCGGCGAGCATTTTATTGGGCGAAGGTCGAGGATTCGAGATAGCGCAGGGACGTCTCGGTCCAGGGCGCTTACATCACTGCATGCGTTTGATCGGCATGGGCGAAAGAGCGTTGCAACTCGCGAGCGAACGCGCGAAATGTCGCGTCGCGTTCGGCGCGCCGCTCGTCAAAAACGGCAGCGTCCTTCAACGACTTGGCAAGTGTCGTGTCACGCTGGACGGTGCTCGCCTCTTGACGCTCCAGGCGGCGCACTCGCTCGATGTTAACGGCATCAAGGTGGCGCGCGGCGCAGTCGCCGCGTGTAAAGTCGCCGCTCCGGCCGCTGCGCTCTCCGTCATCGACGCCGCCATCCAAATTCACGGCGGTGCCGGCGTCAGTCAAGACACTCCGCTCGCCCGTCTCTACGCCGGCGCGCGCACGCTCCGTCTCGCCGACGGTCCGGATGAGGTCCACTTAGAAACCATAGCCAAGATGGAGATCCGTCGCTCCAAGCTTTGATTATTTTAAGAACTGCGCGCTCGCTCTTCGCCGCGCTCGAGGCCCCCAGTCTCTCCGCACGCGCGCACGCCAGTCCTCGACCACCGTCGTCCACCGACGACCTCGATGCGCGCGCGCCGTCGAGACGTCGACCTCCTCGCGCGCGCGCTCGCCTCGACATCCTCGTCGACGGTCGACCGCGCGCGCGCGCTCGTTGTCCCGCGCACTCGAACCTCGAGCTCGAGCTCGACGTTGAGCGCGCGGGACGACGCGCCTCGTCTGCTCCGTCATCACCTCCACGACGCGCTCTACGCCCCGCGCACGGGATACTTCACGCACGACGCGCTTCGACGCACGCCCGTGGGACGCATGGAAGACGGCGCGATCGATTTCAGGGCGCTTCGGGGACAAGATGATTACTTTGACGAGCTCAACCGCCGGTACGCGAAACTGGGCGCGCAATGGTTGACGCCCGCGGAGATTTTCTCCCCGCACTACGCGGATGCGGTGGTAAATTACGTGTTGGAGACGCATCGCGGGGACGAGGACCAGGACGAGGGGTTGGAGACGCTGCGAGTGTACGAAATCGGCGGCGGGACGGGGACGTTTGCGACGGGATTTTTAGACGCGGTGCGGCGACGGGCGCCAAAGGTGTACGAAAAGATGCGGTACACGTCCATAGACATTAGTAAGCCGTTAGCTGACGCTCAGAGCGCGCGCGCGCGGGCGAACGGTCACGGGAAGGGTGTGCACACCGCCGTGGTGGGCGATGCGACGACGGTTGCGGCGTGGGGGGCGACAAAGGACGAGGCGTGTTTCGTCATCGCGCTCGAGGTTTTGGATAATCTTCCCCACGACAGAGTGTGGCGTCCAACGCGCGGTGAGGGTGAGTGGATGCAGACGGTCGTACAGAAAAATTCGACGACTGGGGCACTCGAGGAGCGAGACGCGCCGTTGGAGGACGCGTTGATCGAGAGGACGCTGCAGGCAATCGATTTGACGGCGGATTTAGCGGTGAGCGGTGACGGCGGGGCGTATCGACCTCGAGGTATAATGCACTCGATACGGAGCGCGTTTAAATCGTTGAGTTCGAGCGGTGGTGAGGCGTGGTTCGTGCCCACGGGTGCGGTGAAACTCATGGAGACACTCCACGCCGCGCGGCCGAACCATCGACTCATCGCCGCCGACTTTGATAGTTTACCCAACGTGTGCATCGAGGGTGTCAACGCGCCTCTGGTGGCGAGTCAGCGCGAGGGCGGTCGAACCGTCGATCACGACACCTACCTGTTACCGACGCAACAGGAGGGTTCCGTCGACGTGTTTTTCCCGACGTGTTTCGACACGCTTCGCGGCATCGATTTCATGACGTCGAGTCACAATGAACACCGATCGAACGCGCGTCTGTGTTCCATCGTCACCACGAAAAATTTCATGACCGACTACGCCGATCTCAACGCGACGACGACCGGAAGCGGGTACAACCCGCTCTTACAGGATTTCACGAATACGAAATTCTTGTTGAGCCGAGTCGACGTCCATCACGACCACGACCACCACTGACGGGACGCACGCATTATTGTAGAGTATTATGTAGCACCACGCGCTTTGAAATATGAAAATTAAAACGCACGCACGAACGCACGACCACTCACTACTCGTCGAACCGCTGATCCACGCGTTTCGCCCCGCTTCGTCGATACTTTTTCTTAATCGTATTGTACAACGCCCGCTCCCGCCCTTTATATTTAATCATCAACTCATCCACCGTTCGCAATTTCTCCGGATTATACTCGGAATAAAACGCCTTAATCTTCTCTCTGATCATCCTCGCCTCGGGCGTGAGCGACCCGTACCCTTGTCCCGGCGGCGGCGTGAACGCGAAAAAGTAGTCCAAGAGCGCGAACGCCGTGGGCAACGCGAACATGCCCAGAAAGAACAAATGTAACCACGAGATTCGTCCCCAAAACCCAACCTCTTCGTTCGCACCGTCCCCCGCGCGCGCACTCCGTCGTCCTTTCTTTTTCCCGCGCGTCGTCGTCGTCGCTGTCGTCGTCGTCGGCGTCGTCGTCGCGCGATCGTCGTCGGCATCAGTTGAAGATGCATCACCGACGACATCTTCGATCGCCGTCGTCGCGCGAATCTCCCCGTCGTCCGCGGCGACGCGTCCCGACCTCGATTGCGACGTTTTCGATTCGCGCTTCGCCTCTTTCGCCGCGCGTCGACGCTCGAGACGGTTCATGACGACGACGATCGATCGAGTTGGCGTGACTCTGAGTGACGACGATGAATTCCGAGACGACACACGGCGACGCGATGGCGACGCCGACGCCGACGACGGGCGCGGCCGACGCCGACGTCGACGACGCGACGCGCGACGTCGACGCGTCCGACGCGCTCGTCGAGGGCGTGCGCGAGATGCGCGTGGGCGACGACGACGACGACCGCGAGGAGGACGGCGGCGCGGAGAACGGCGGTGGAGAGACGGACGCGGCGGCGAAGAAGAGGAAGAAGAAAAAAAAGAAGAAAAAGACGGCGTCGTCGATGACGTCCAAGACGTATCCGGGCGGGAAACAGACGGCGCCGCCGTCGGTGCCGGTGAGAGAGTTGTTCCCGGACAACAAGTATCCGACGGGGGAGATCCTCGCGCACCACGACCATAATCTGTGGAGAGAGACGGACGAGGAAAAGCGCGAGTTGGAGCGATTGGAAGAAAATTTGTACAACGAGGCGAGGCAGTGCGCGGAGGTGCACAGAGAGGTGAGACAGTACATTTCGGAATGGGTGAAACCGGGCATGAAGTACATTGACGTGTGCGAGACGCTGGAGAATAGCGTGCGGAGATTGATCGAAGAGCGAGGTTTGGAGGCTGGGGTGGCGTTCCCAACGGGATGCTCGAAGAATCACGTCGCCGCGCACTGGACGCCGAACGGTGGGTGCGAGAGCGTGATCGATAAGGACGACGTCATCAAGTTTGATTTTGGGGTTCAAGTCAAGGGACGCATCATCGACTGCGCGTTCACCAAGACGTTTAACGACATGTACGATCCGTTGTTGAAGGCGGTGAACGAGGCGACGGAGACAGGTATCAAATCGGCCGGAATCGACGTGCGTCTGTGCGATATCGGCGAAGCCGTCCAGGAAGTGATGGAATCGCACACCGTGGAAATTCACGGGAAAGAGTACCAAGTGAAGTGTTGCAGCAACCTGAATGGACACTCCATCGATCCGTACCGCATTCACGCGGGTAAGAGCGTGCCCATCGTGCGCGGTGGTGTGCAAACCAAGATGGAAGAGGGCGAATATTACGCCATCGAGACGTTCGGTTCGACCGGTAGAGGGTGCGTACGCGTCGAGCGCGCGTTTCGTCGTTTCTTTGTTTTTTGTTTTTTTTTATCTCGCTTCGATTTCGGCGAATTACACGCGGCGAAAACCGTCACTCGTGACGCTTACAGTGGTTTTCTTAGTGTCTGGAGTTTTTCCGGGCCGGCACGTCGCCGAGATCGTACATCGAACAAGATATCATAGTACTGCGCGTTACCTCGCCCGGCGAGACCTCCCAGTGTTCGTGCAGCCTCCATTGGTCTTGACATTTTCAATGTGTCGACGGCGTTTCGACGACACGCGCGCGCGCGATTCGATACTGACCGATCACGACGCGTCTCTGTTTTCTCTCCCAAACGCAGATACGTCATCGAAGACGGTGAATGCAGTCACTACATGAAGAATTTCGACGTCGGCCACGTTCCGCTTCGTCTTCCAAGCGCCAAGAAGTTGCTCGGCGTCATCGACCGAAACTTCGGCACGTTGGCCTTCTGCAAGCGGTACCTCGACCGTCTGGGCGAGACGCGTTACTCGATGGCGCTGAAAAACTTGTGCGATAACGGCATCGTCCAACCGTACCCTCCGCTGTGCGACGTCAAGGGATCGTACGTCGCCCAATACGAACACACGATTTTATTGAAACCCTCCTCTGGGGTCGAAGTTTTGACGCGCGGCGAGGATTATTGAGAACGATAATCGTGATGATTGTGATGATTGTGATGAATATTTCATTCTTTTTATGAAATCAGTCAAAGCCCGGGATGTACAGGAGGTGCGCGTCGAAGATGACGGGCGCCTTGGCGCCGACCTTGGGTCGACCCGGCGCCGACGCCAAGCCCTTCGGGAACGCGAGATCACCCGGGATGTACAGTCGACGAATACCCCCGGATTTCATCGTCAGTAAACCTTCGTCAAATCCAGGAATCACCGTGCACGAATCGTAATCGCCCGTGCCGACGCAATCCACGACGCGAATATCGTTCGGCTTGCCCTTCTCCAAGCTGTTATCGAAGACGCGTCCCTTCTCATCCATGGCGATGTAATCCACCACCACCTGGAACCCGACCGGCGGTTCGACGCCATCGCCCTCGACGATGTCCTTGTACTGCAATCCACTCTTCGTGGTCACCATCTCCTTGCTCTCGAGCGCTTTTTCGCACGTCGCGTCGCAGAGCACCTTGACGTCCTCCTCCTCCGGCAATGAATCCGCCCACGCCGCCGCCGTCGTCGTCATCGCGCACGCCACCGCGCACCCGACGACCGCACGCGCGACGGTTTCTTTCGTCTCCTCCATCCACGACGACGCATTCGCGCGCGCCGTCGTCGTCACCGCACACCGCGCGCCCGATCGTCGCTGACGTCGCGTCTGCGTCATCACCGTCGCGCGGGTCGTCATCGTCTTCATCGTCATCGTCTTCATCGTCATCGTGTCGAGTGGACGACGCGAGTGTCGGGCTCGACGAGCGAACGAGGGACCGCGCGAGGAGTCGCGTCGTTCGGTGTGACGCGCGACGAACGCGACGCGCGCGATCGAATCGAATCGGTCGATCGTCGGGATGACGCTATGATTTCGAGTATGTACCGAATGTCCGAACATGTATCACATATCATGCAGGCGTTTTCGCGTCTCCGCGTCGATTCGTAACGCATTCATTCATTCGCGCCATCATTCGTCTCGTCTCGGTCGTCTCGTCGAGTGACGCGCGCGCGAAGACGACGCGATGGGCGCGCGACGGGCGGAGAGACACTTGGTGAGAGACGCGGAGACGAACAGGGACCTGTTCGGCCGAGTGCGGGGTCGGTGCGAGGGATGCGATGAGTGTGTGGGTGGGTACCTGAAAAAAGCAAACGAGTACGAGCGACGCGGAGACGGTGTGCATCCGTACAACGACGCGACGCTGACGAATTGTTCGAGGTGTGGGTGCTCGAGCGACGCGCACGAGGTGGACGAGTGCGCGGATTGGCGGGAGAGAGGGAACGACGCGTACGACGACGGACGATACGAGGACGCGGTGAGGTGTTTCACCGCGGCGCTGGAGGCGCGCGGGGGAGACGCGAAGAGTTTTAGCAATCGGTCGGCGTGTTTCATGAAGCTCGGGAAGTTTTCTCAGGCGCTGCGCGATGGAGAGCGAGCGGTGGATCTGGACGGGCAGTGGGCGAAAGCGAGGTGTCGCGTGGGCGTGGCGCACATGGCGCTCGGTCAGCGAGAGGCGGCGAAACGGGCGTTCGGGCTCGCGTTGAAACTCGACCCGACGTCTGAAACGGCGCGAGAGGGATTGGAGACACTGAACGCGCCCGTGGTGAGCTCGAAAGATTCAAAACGTCGTGAACATCGCGCGCGCGCGCCGGCGGCGGTGACCGCGCCGACGCGGGCGCGCGTCGTTCAAACGCGCACCACGGATGTCGAAGCTCACGTTCCGCGAGCGTCAATCGAGGAGATGAAAACGCTCTTGACGCGGTTGGAAGAGTTATTGTGCGATGTTCGCGACACGATCTCTCAGCTGTCTGAAAGCGACGTCACCGATCCCGTCGTCGCGAATGGCGAGGAGCGCGATCGTCGAACCGTCACCACGCAAACGCTCATGGAAGAAATCGCGACGACGACGACGACGACGACGACGACGACGAAATCTCCGCGAGACGCTGCGACGAACACGACGTCGCGCGTCGAAATATTAAGCAGTGACGACGATGACATCGGCGCCCCCGAGGAAGAAGAGGATGAGAATTGCCTCGCGCGCAGGCTGAAGGTGGATGCGACCGCGTCGGACGACGACAAAGACGATGGCGAGGACGCGCATTTGCACGAACTTCTCTATTTTTTCCAAGAGTTTGAGAATAGAAACGCATTGACGGACGATGAACGAGAAGGAGAACGCCAGGGTGACGGTGACGCCGCGTGGGCTGAGAAGTGGGAGGAGGAGCAATTTTTACGAAATGGAACTGTGGATAGAATCAAACCAATCAACGTCGAAAAACGAAAACGAACAAACGAAACGAAGAACGTCAGAGCTCCTGGATTTAAGATTGACACACTCACTGATTTGTTAAAGCCACAAATCCCACAAAAAGCCATGGGTGACGTTGATGACGAAGGCGTCGTTCGCGGTCCGTGTAAGGGATGCGATGAGTGCTCTTCTTTTGCCAAACTCTCCACGTGGAAACGTCCGCCCTTGCCGAACGTAGAGTTGCGAATGGACAAGGCGAGTTTCCAAATGTTGTACAATTCCTTGCTGCTCGCGGCGGATGGTGAGAGGTGCGCGAGATGCGGGTGCGAATCGACGACGCACGCGACGCAGAAGGAGCTAGCGCGGATACTTCTGCGTGAACGCATGGAAAAGGATAAAAAGGAAAACGAAGCGAATGCGCGTAGGCACCGCGCGCGAATCGCCGCAGAAAGAGTTCAGGAAGCCATCGATCGCAATGAATCGATATGTGAGACGACGTTCGATGCCATTCAGGGCGCCGAGCGTCTCGGTTGTACCGCATGCGCTGAATGTTCAGGCTTCAAACTCATATTTCCGCAGTCAGAAGCGAACAATCCCGAGCACATGGTCCACTGCTCCGTGTGTGGTTGTCATTATCTCGAACACTCGATCTGTGAAAAGTGGGCGGAAGAGCAAGAAGCGAGCAGGAGGGCGTATGAGAGAAGAGCAAACGAAGAGCGCGCGCGGCGCATGGAGCGGCGCGACCGCGGGATGCACGATCACGACGCGCATTACAAAACGTTGGGCGTCGACACGCACGCGTCTGACAGAGAGATCGCCAAAGCATATAGGCGGGCGGCGTTGGAGTGGCATCCGGACAAGCATGCGCACAAATCTGAAAACGAACGCAAAGTCGCCACAAAAATGTTCATTCGCATCAACGAAGCCTTCAAAGCCATCGGCGGTAAACGATAGTCGAAATAGTGCAAATATCTGTGTGTATTAAAAGTTTTCCACGAAACGTTGGAAAAGTTTCAATCCCCCCTCCAAATTTTCATCTGTACGTTGACCCGCCGGTTTCGGCACGGCGTGGCAAAAATCAATGTAGCGCGCCTCCAGCTTCGTCTCCTTCGCACAGAACCCGTTCCACTCCGCGCGACAGGGTGCGACGTCAGAACGTTTTAACTTACCACTCTCGTAGACCACAAGCAGCGACGTGCCAACCAAACGGTACGGAAGCTCTCTCAGCGGCTCGGCGAGCAGTTGCCCGACGAGCGCCGGCCAAAACCAAGTGTTTGCCTCACCCGTGACGGGATCGCGCACGAACTCGAGCAACGTCTCCTTCGTCAACTCGTCGCTCATTCGTATCTGTTTACATTCCTCCCTCGTCAACCGCTTCAACGCCCCACGTCCGTCGTACGTCTGCGCCCCGCACACTTTAAAACCCAAACTCTCGTGCGTCGTCCCCGCCTCCGATTTCGTCCGCTTCTGCGCGTACGTCGTCGAGTGCAGCGCGTCCCACGTTCGCACGCCTATCTTCAAGTCTATCACGCAGGGTCGCTCGTACCCTTGCGTGAGATTCGCCAAACGAAGGTATCCCTCGACCTCCAGCGCGTCGTCCCGTCTCGACGTGGACACCGCGGGACACACCGGCAACCGTTGACGAACGAACGCTCGCAGCGCGTCCACGCCGTCTATCACCGCACCGCGCTCACCCTCACCCCGCAGCGTCACCGCCTCCTCCACCTCCACCGCCTCCTCCGCGTCCGCACTGTCCGACAATCGCGCCCATCGATGCACCTCCACGTAAAACGTCAACTCCGTCTCGCTTCGCGCGTCCCCGACGTGCGGCTTATAAAACCACGCCCCACACTTGGACTGCTTCGCCATGCGTCCGTGCGCGTGATTCCCCGCCACCTGCGTCGCCGCGTCGACGAGCTCGTCGTGACTCATCGCCGCGACGAGGGTAAAAGTTGAAAAAAGTTAGTTGAGCGCGTCGCGCACTGTCGACGCCCACACTGTCGCGCGCGTCGCACCGCGAGCGAGATGGCGCCGACGACGTCGACGCGATCGTGGCCGTTCGCATCCGTCGACGCCGACGACGTGCGCGCGTTCGTGGAGGCGTTGGGTGGGGACGACGCGCGCGTGTTGACGACGCGCGAAGCCAAGGCCAAGTACAACGCGGACTGGATGGGCAAATACGTCGGTGACGCCGCGGTCGTCGTGCTGCCGAGAGACGCGAGAGAGGTGAGTGAGGTTCTGCGTCGGTGTTATCGTCGACGGCTGGCGGTGGTGCCGCAGGGAGGGAACACGGGACTCGTGGGCGGGGCGACGCCGACGAGGGACGAGGTGGTGGTGTCGTGCGAACTCATGAAGAGGATCGTATCGATCGATGAGGACGCTGGGTGCGCGGTGTGTGAGAGTGGGGTGGTGTTGGAGGAGTTGGAGAGCGCGGTGCGGGCGAGAGGGATGACGGTGCCGCTGGATTTAGGCGCCAAGGGGAAGTGTCAGATGGGAGGTTGCGTGTCGACCAACGCGGGCGGGTTGCGTCTGTTGCGATATGGGAGTCTGCGAGGGAGCGTGTTGGGATTGGAGGTGGTGTTGCCGAACGGGGAGATATTGGATCTCGTTCGAACGCTGAGAAAGGATAACACCGGGTACGATTTAAAACAAATGTTCATCGGCGCGGAGGGAACGCTCGGCGTCGTGACAAAGATTGCCATTATGACGCCGCGCGCTCCTCTGAGCGTCAACGTCGCCTTGTTCGGATTGGAGACGTTTGCGCAGTGCGTGGAGATGTTGAAGCTCGCGCGCGCTCGGTTAGGGGAGATACTGAGCGCGTTCGAGTTTTTCGATAGGGAGAGTTTGGATTTAGTATTGTCGCAACTCAAAGGGACGCGCGATCCTCTTCCGGAAACACCGTGCGCCTTTTACGTCGTCGTCGAGACGAGCGGAAGCGTCGCGGCCCACGATGACGAGAAATTGCATAGCTTCTTAAAGCTCGTCAAAGAGCGTCGCGTCGTGGTGGATGGCGTCGTCGGAAAGGATGAGAAGCACGCGTTTGCGCTATGGACGCTGCGCGAACGCATCTCAGTCGCGCTCAAGCACGCGGGAGCAGTGTACAAATACGACGTGTCTCTACCTACGGCTCGAATGTACAACTTGGTCACGACGTTACGCGAGCGACTCGATCCGATGTTTGGCGCGTCCGTGAAAGTGTTGGGTTACGGTCACTTGGGCGACGGAAATTTACATCTCAACGTATCCTGCGCCGAGTACAACGACGCGCTCGCGAACGTTATCGAACCGTTCGTGTACGAGTACACGCGCGATGAAAAGGGTAGCGTGAGCGCTGAACACGGCTTAGGGGTGATGAAAGCCGAAGAGATTCATTACAGCAAGGACCGCGCCGCTGTCGAACTCATGGCGACGATGAAACGCGCACTCGACCCGTACGGCATCATGAATCCGTACAAGGTACTTCCGGCGGCGGCGGTTCGACTCGATGCGCCCGTGACGGTGAGCAAGCTGTAAATTTATATCATTCGTTTCTCCACCAAATCGTCGTTCTCATCGGTTTCGCGGTTGACCGGTTCGTCGACGTTCGCCGCGTCTCGCGCCTCACTGCGCGCCTGACGGCATGGAATTCGAGCTCTTGCACTCGAGCTTGGATCAAGCGCTGAAACCGTTAAGAGACGCTCTCAGAGACTTTGTCCTCGAACATCGAGTCCTCGCGCTTCTCGCGCTGTGCGTTTTACCCACGGGCTTGATATATCTGTCCCATCGTGCGGAGCGCGAGTTAGAGCGCGCGAACGCCGAGCTCGAGGCGCGCAAGCGACAGTGAGCCGATAGAACGGTCGAGGAGAGCGTGCGCGCGAGTCATCGAGCGGCGCGATGTCGCAATCCGCGCGCTCGTCGCCGATGGCGAAGACTCGCGGCGCGACTGTCCCAGAGGTAACACTGGACGAGATAGGGCGCGCCACGGAGGCGGCGTTCGCGCGCGTGAGCAGCGCTCGATCGAGATTGGAGGCGCAGAGACGGGCAAGGTCCATGCCCAACACGCCCGTGGCGGTCGGTCGCGCGGACGACGGTGTGAGCGCGTCGGCGCGAATCAGGGGACGCGTGGACGCCGGCGCGACGAGGCTCGATTTTTTGAAGATGATTGATGAAGAAGAGCGGACGCAGGAAGAGGTCGCGGAGGATGCAAAATTAGAGAGCGCTAACTCATCGTCCTCGAGTGAGGCCACGGCGAGCGTTCGACCGCCGCCGATGGACGGGGTGAAGGAAGCGGCGAGTTCCGCGTCTTCCGAGCGCGACTCGCCGGCGCGAGAACCCGAGGTGGCGCGACTCATCGAAGCGGCTGTGGAAAAGTGTAAAACGTTACAAATCGAAGAATTAGATGGAGATGCGTCCGTGAAGAAGACGAGAGACGTCGAACGGCGGGCGAGGGAAGAAGCGGTGGCGATGCGGTCGGTCACAAACTCCCCGGCGCCGCCGCCAAAGTCAGCGCCGCGCGACGCGGAACAGCGACCGCAGTCGTCGAAACCTGCCTTGAAACAACCGGGTGGTGGTGAGAATGCCGCGCACATGAGTTTCAAAGCGCCGGAGTCGTATCGAAATTCGCGTGAAACGTCTACGGCGGCGCCGGCGCAACGCGCGGGGAACGCAGCGCAGGAATCGCAACAAGAATGCGTCATCATGTAACAACATCACTCATGTTTTCAAGCCTATTTTACGTTCGCTAATACAGTTACAACAACACAGTTACTCATCGACGTCGAAGGAGAGCGCACCCTCACCACACGCCGGCAGAGACGACTTGGAACGATTTTTACGCTCTTTTCGCCGTCCGATGGTCGCCTCGCGCAAAGGTTTCAATCTCACATCGCGCGCACCCTCGAGCGTCGAAGGCGCATCCTCGTCGATTGATTTCGGCGTCGCGCTCTTTCCCACCGCCCATCCATCGACGAACAACAGTTCTTCAGCCAGAACGACGACCGGTCCGTCGTCCTCGTCCTCCGCGACGGCGGCGCGTCTCGTGAGACCCAATGCCGCTCGACGAGCCTCTCGCAGCGCGGCGCCGCCCGCGGTTCCTCCATTTTCAATCCTATCCATCGTTCGCCACCTATTTTCTTCGGACAAACCTTTCCTTCGCTTCGCCTTGCCCAGCGCTCCGCTCTCCGCCAAGCTCTTCGCCGACACCGCGCCGCGCGTCCCTCCCGCCGTCGTCTCGTCCACGCGAACCACCGCGCCGTCGACGACGCGCACGTTCGACGCCAACGTCATCGTCGCCCTCGCCCGCGGTGCCTCCGCGCTCGTCGCTCGATCGCGCGTCAACCCATCGTCCGCGCGTCCCAACGCTCTCGACGCCGCGGCGATTTCCAGCGTCGTGTGCGTTCGCTTCCTCCTCGGCGGGTTGTGCAGCGCGTCGTTGAGATGTTTCTCGACGTGAAACACATTCTCGTGACCCATTCGACGCGCGCGACGCGCGACGCGCGGCCGACGCCGCGATCGTCGGTCCGTCCCTCGCGCGCCGAAGGATGGCGCGCCGAAGGCTGACGCACACACGAGCGTCGCGTCACTCGACGCCGCGACCGACGACGACGCGGACGACGGCGACGACGAGTCCACGATGAAGGTGCGTAGATTACATCCGCGGCGTCGGCGCG
>Ga0255781_10001314_pt1 | contig 20486 bp, 32 predicted proteins | sample 101ome_21_FD_179979 | JGI IMG/M metagenome (GOLD analysis project Ga0255781, IMG submission 179979) | Coastal salt marsh microbial communities from the Groves Creek Marsh, Skidaway Island, Georgia - 101413BT metaG (version 2) | ecosystem: Environmental > Aquatic > Marine > Intertidal zone >... | reverse complement strand
ACCCGATCACCCCAGCTAGCCAACACGTTTGTAGCATCAGTCCCGAGAGAAGGAGAGGCAGGGGTAGTTTACCCGGTATTCCTGAAGAAATTTGTTCCTGACAATGAATTTGGCAGGTCGCTGTTTGCGGTCAGGGAGGCTGGCGATGCGGGCGCTCTTCAAAATATCGCGGAGATCATTGATAAGCCGTTTGCCGAGGTGAGGTTTGACCATCCCCAGCTATTCCGAGACCTCACGGATTACTTTAAGGGACAGCTTGAGCGGGCCAAGCAGAGTGGGTCGGTTGAAGGAACCAAGCTACGCTATGGGCTGTCACAAAGCATAGCTAAAGAGTATGCGCGAGGAGAAATCAGTCTAGACGAGGCCGCATACGACATAGCAGAAAACTTCCATGAAAATGCCTCGCGAAACAGCTTTAGGCAAGTGGAGGAAGAGCCAAACGATGTTGACTTTGAACAGCTTGAAGTGCTGGCGCCATACATTAAGGAGGCTGGCTTTGCGGGATACAGGGATATAGAAGAGTTCAATGGCCCGTATAGCGCGATTGCTATATTCAACCCTGCTGATGTTAAGGGTGTATTTGCTGATTACGACCCCACTGCCGTGCCAGAAGGCGCACGGTATGAAGATGACATCATGTTCAGCCGTCGATCTGACATGCCGCCCCCAGAAAATGCTCAAAGAACTCAAATTTCTGGAACCCTTCCAACCTATCGAAAAGCTACAGACATATTAGATAAAGAGGCGTCCGGCGACAGATCTCTCGACTTCGGGGCTGGTTTGGGGCTTGGAGCGCAAGAGTTTGGGTATGACTCTTATGAGCCGTTTCCAAGAGAAGGCTTTTCTCCAACCTACACATCCCCAGATCAGATAGAGCCTAGATCTTATGACAAAATAGTAAATCTTAACGTGTTAAATGTAGTGCCGAGGGATGCTAGAGATCGAATCGTCAAAGACATAGGCACGGCCTTAGACACAGGGGGCGTTGCAATAATAACAACGCGGGGCAAAGACGTTCTTAATGCAAAGGGCAAAAAAGGGCCAGAGCCAACATCTGTTATCACGACAAGAGGGACGTACCAAAAAGGGTTCTCCAGAAAAGAGCTTGTTGATTATCTGAAGGAAACGCTTGGCCCATCATTTGAGGTGTCACCCCTAAACCTTGGGCCTGCTGGCGCGATAGTGAGAAGGACTGACTTTGATAGCCCTTCCTTCAGCAAGAGAGCCACCCCCATTACAAACGCCGTGGCCCGAGCCCGCAAGAAACACGACGGGGTAAGGTTCAGTACCGAAGAAGAGTTCTTTGGCAAAGTTTGGCCGTCGCTAATGAGGGAGGTGGGCGGCACCGTTCCTTCTAGCAAGTTAAGAGTCGCCGCAAAGCGAGCTGTCAGCGACCTAAAAGAGTGGGTCAAAAACAATCCAAAGTACAACGACTACTACAGCGAAGATATGCGGGCTACTCGGGCGTCGTTGGAGGCTGAGTACGGACCCATTTCTGATGAAGAATTCGCTTTGTACCAGTTCCTGAATGGCGTCAATTCGCCCGGAACATCGCTTGCTTCTAATGTTGGGGACGCAATTAAGGCGTTTGACCTCTATAAACGAGACGGCAACTTTGACGCCATCAAGATGGGCCTCAGCGATCAAGGCAATCCTGTTGTAGCAGAATCGCCATACAAAATTTCAGCCCTCACCGCGCCCGGAAAAGCCCGGTCAATGAAGGCTTTGGATGTGGTTGTCAGGGACAAGGGTAGCCTAAAGGCGGCGCTCGACTTCTTGCTTGAGCCTGTAACTATGCAGGAGCTGGAGGCATTCAAGAAGAGCCTTGGTTATGCTGGCGTGTCCAAGAAGGGTGACATCCGAGGCCTTGTTGAGGATGCTACTGGGCAGGCGCAAGACAAGAATCAACTCATCCCCAGAATGTTCTTCTTGGGACCGAAATTAGGGGCGTATACCCTGAATCTCATGGGAGACAGCCGGTACCAGACTGTTGATGTCTGGGAGGCTAGATTTATACGCAGTTATTTTGATAACATGTATGACACCAATACAGGCATTACAATGACTGTAGAGGAAGGTCGCCTGTTTAGGGACTTCAGCAAGGTATTCTCAGAAGAATTTGAGAAGGTTGCCGGTTACAAGGCAGACCCTGCGACCCTTCAAGCGATGCGCTGGTTTTATATGATTAACGCGGCGAAAGAGGCCGGATATTCTGGAGCGTCAACGAATGAAACAATATCAGAACTCACCGAAAGGCAAATCGAAAACACCAGAGGATCTCGCTATGGAGGTCGGAAAGCGAGCGCTCAACCGATTCAGGTCGGAGAACAAGCGGCAAGAGTTAGAGCAAAGCCGACTACCAAGAGCATTGAGACAAAAGTAATTGCGCCTCGTCAAACAATTACTTCTGAGCAGGCTGAAGAGGCCGTCAAAAAGAACATTGAAAGTATCGAGGCAAATCCTTTGGGAGTGCCTCGGTTTAGCGTCAAGGCGTCACCAGAAGCCCAGTACATTGCCCAGAATCCAGAAAAGGGGTTGCCATCAGATGACCCAATGTTTTCTGTTCGAGGTGACATTCCTGCTGTTGACAAGTTAACAAAAGGCCCAGACCGGGAAGACACCAATGGCAGGGTCTTTATGAGGGTGTTAGAAACAGGCCCGATTGGTGTTGCTTTAACCAAGCTAAAAGCTGGGGCGCTCAACCGATATGCCGCGCTAGAAAAGTATTATCAAAAGATACCGGGGCTTAGGGAGCTTGAGGCAGAGTCTAGCGCTATTGTTGCCGCTTTGATGTCGGATAAATCCAAGGCGATTCTTGGTTCCGCCGTGAAATACGGGGTTCCTGTCTACAACAACGGATATACCCGAGTAGAGGATTTTGTTCATGATGGCGAAACTTATCGGGGTCTTATTGGGGTTATGTCCCTCATCTACAACAAAGATGTTGGCGATCTCAGGAAGCTGGCGCAAGCATACGCGATGGTTCAGCGAGGCGAGTACCTCAAGGGGAAGAACAAACTAACCCCAGTAGACCCGAAAAGTCGAAAGGAAATACTAGAGGCTGTTGATGCGCTCACCGACGCCGATGGATACAACCCCGTGAAGAAGTGGCATGAGGTTTGGTCTGCTTACAACAATAAAACTATTGAGTTCCTCAAGGCAACCGGCATATTAAACGATGAAACGGCAGACGAGTGGAAAGCCTCCTCCTATGTGCCGTTCTATCGTTCAGGTGCCAGTGACGATGCCCTCCCCAATGTGGCAAAAAACATTTTTGGCGACCTCACTCGGATGAGCGAGTTTAGGGCTTATCAGGGGTCAGACAAGGCTGTTGATGTTGGGCTGATTGAGTCCGTGGTTCTCAACCTCAGTGCGGCAATAGATATGGGCATGAAGAATGTAGCCCAACAGAGAATTGTCAGAGACATGCAGAACATGGGCATAGCTCGCCAGATCAAGTCTGGGGGGGCGATTCCAAAAGGTGTTAACGCCATCGACTTCAAGGTGAATGGCAAAAAAGTTCGCTTTGAGATAGACGACAACCTAATACACGACTCGATGATGTCTATTGGGACTGGCGCTGGCGAGCAGTTAGCAATCAAGTATCTGGGGATGCCAGCCAATTTTCTCAGGGAAACCATTACCAGAGATCCGGGCTTTATGATTGCCAACATGATGAGGGATACTCTTTCTACAGCCGTAACATCTGGCTCGTCGTTCATCCCTGTTATAGATACGCTAAAAGGCTGGACAAATGGGACGGAGAGACTTGAACGGCTTGGCGTTGTCGGCGGCTATGATTTCTCAATCGACAAGAAAGACATCCTCAAGTATTACAAGGAGGAGCAGAAGCGCCGCGAAAAATCAATGGCTCCCCTAGACCTGATAATGAGGGTGTGGAATTGGGCGGGTGAGGCAACAACGAGGTCTGATGCCGCAACCCGTAACGCAGTATATGAGGATGTTCTCGCAAGAACAGGGAACGAAGCAGAAGCCTCGTGGCAAGCCACTGAAATTATTAACTTCTCAAGAAGAGGCGCCAATCCTTTAGTGCGAGTAATCACTGCGGCAATCCCGTTCCTGAACGCAAGATTCCAAGGCTTGGATGTCTTTGTTAGGGCGGCAACAGGAAACTACAGCACCCGCAAAGACCTATCACCAGCGGCTGGGCAGTTGAAGTTTGCATATCGCGCCGGATTGATGGCATCGCTTACCGCTTTGTATTACCTCATGGTGAGTGATGAGGATTGGTACAAGGAACAGGAAGATCATATTAGGGAGCTTAACTGGCTTGTCCCAACGGCAAGCGGGGTGCCGTTTAGAATACCGATTCCGTTTGAGGTTGGTCTTTTGTTTAAAACGCTACCAGAGGCTATGCTAGCCACTTTCTTTACCGGAGATCAGTCAAAAAGAGAGCTACGCGAAACAATACAGCGAGGAGTTACATCCACGCTGGAGGTAAACCCACTTTCAATCCAAGCATTCGGCCCGCTTGTTGAAGCCGTCCTTAATTATAACTCGTTCACAGGTAGACCAATCGTTCCGTATTATGTGGATAAGATGACTCCGGGGCTAACAGGCACATTGAACTCAACGCAAATTGCAACCGACATCGGAAAAGTATTGCCGATCAGCCCGCTAAAAATGGATCACATTATCTCCGGCTACAGCGGTACAATAGGAGGTTATATTATCTCTGCTGTTGACGCCCTTTACAGGCAGGCTAGAGATGTTGAGGATAAAAGGCCAGCAAAAGCCATCTTCCAGTATCCATTGATCAAGAGATTCTTTGCCAGCAAGGAAGGCAGTGGTTTAAGAACAGATGCTTATGACTTGTACAATGATGTGTATGAGGTCGTGACAACTATAAACTCCCTAGAAAAGCAGGGTAGGGAGGATGAGTTGAGGGCGTACATAGCATCGCGTCAACATATACTCTCTCTCAAATCCCCCGTGTATAGCGTTAAAAAACAGCTTGATAAGGCAAGAAATCAAAAGAGGCAAATTATTAGCTCCAGCCTCGACCCAGAGATTAAGAGGCAGATGATCGAGGAAATAGATAGCAACCTGAATGAGTATTTAAAGGTTGTCCCTAGACTGAAGCAGGAGATGGGCGCACCGTTCATACAGACAACATTCTAGGGTAAATCATCAGCATGGGGGGCTGAATATGGAGCATCCGCTGTTCCAGTTTTGCACGACAGAAAGGCAAAGAGCCGCTGTTAGGCTTATCTTGATAGAGGGCAAGTCCCAAAGAAAAGCATCAAAGGAAGCCGGATACAATCCTTATAGCCTAAAGAATGCCTTGCAGGAGGTCAAAGAGAAGGCAGAAAGGCGCGGTTATAGCCCAGACCATGACTGGAATCACCCAGTCCCTGACGGCCACAAAATAAAGGGCGTCTCTACCTTCTACGACGACATGGGAAACCCCGTCCGTCAGTGGGTAAAGTCTCAAACAGATGAGCAACGCCAGTTTGAGATACTTTGCGAGCGTCTGGATAGCACTCTGGAAGGCATTAAGTCCTTCAAGCCCACCAAAGCCCCGAAAGAAGCAGATGAAAACCTGCTTTCCCTCCTCACCATCACCGACTTTCATCTAGGCATGTACGCATGGGAAGCCGAAACCGGCGACGACTGGAATGTCGAAATCGCTCGGGACGTTTTTCTCAACTCTATTCATGACATGATACAAGCAAGCCCGAAGTCCGGGACTGGGATTCTTTGCCAGCTTGGAGACTTCTTGCACTGGGATGGCATACTAAGTGTCACACCTAGTTCTGGACATATCCTAGACGCTGATACTCGATACGGTAAACTTGTTGAGCTATCTATGTCCGTCATGGCCGAGGCCGTCAAGATGATGCTGAAGAAGTTCAACAAGGTGGTGGTCGTCTCCGCCGAGGGCAACCATGATATTAGCGGGAGTATCTGGCTACGGAAGTACATCAAGCATCTTTTTGCTGATGAGCCACGGCTAGAGGTCATTGATAACGAGTTTCCGTATTACGCCTACCTGCATGGCGAGACCATGCTTGCCTTTCATCATGGCCACAAGGTCAAGCTGGCAAACCTGCACAAGCTGTTCGCCAGTGAGCCACGGTTCAGATCCATGTGGGGCGATGCCAACTACACCTATATCCATACAGGTCATTATCACCACGAGCGATTGGTTGAGGATGGCGGTGCGGTAGCAGAAATGCATCCCACTCTGGCCGGTCGTGACGCTTACGCCGCCCGAGGAGGCTGGGTCTCAAGACGAGGAGCGAAAGTCATTACATATGACAAGTCAGACGGTGAGATAGCCCGTGTTACAGTGAGACCAAGAGCATGACAAAAATTGTCGATTTCAAGAAGAAGCCGTCAACATGGCAGGAAGTGGCGGTTATGCTTGAAGCCTTCGTGACAAATCTTGTTGACGAGAACACCAATCTGGCAGAACAGCTAGGCGATGCTGTGCTTATCTATACATTAAAGGATGGCGGCGTTGTTTTTGAGAGTACCTCAAACACCTCAGTAGAGAAGATAGGAATGATGTGCTCCGCAGTCCATATCGCCTGCGTCTATGAGAGAAGCGGGGAGCCTATTCACTAGCCCCTATGTAACGCCACTCCGCGATAGAGACTTTTTCTCCGTATCGGTTTGTCACCTGCCTGCGCCTCGTCTCTATCTCATGCCCCTCGGATCTAAGCTCAGATATCCTCGCGGGTGCTTCCAGTATGCCAAGCTCACCCCATGCGTTTAGGCGGTTTAAAACCTTTCCGCTCTTCAGGTAATCAATCACTCTCTGCTTCTGTCCCATTTCGACTCTCCAGCATCTCTGATATTTCCAGTAGGTGACCCTCAATCCACGCAATGCTGACGCCAAGATCCTCCATCACCTCAACCATCCTTTCGATAGACCTGACTAGGATGTCGGCGCTGTCTGAATCCAGCTCGATATTGACGCTGACTCTTTTCATGCAACTTCTCCATGAGCTGGGGGGATGTAGTAGCCCATCTCTGCCGCCACCCTGCACAACGTCTCAACAAGTTCAGAGTAATCAATCCTCCCGGCGTCACCACTTCTCTTGGCAGGTCTTATTCGGATGCCAAACTTGGTGGCGTGTTCAGTTGACCCGAATGTCTGACACAGCATCTCTTCGTGCATCTCATCGGGGGTCATGCCGCAAAACCTAGCAAACTCGGCGCAGTATTTCCGGTAATAGTTCTCCTGCGGTCTGGTTCGCTTCAGCTTCATGGGGGTTATCTCAAGTGTAATCCCCTCTGCGGCCCTCTTGTTTGTCTCAATAAGATCCGACATTGCCTCAGGAAAAATGCCAGAAAGTAGCTGAAACAGGTTGATTATTTTCTGGGACTTCTCACGCGGTATGTGTACTAGCATTTTCTTCATCTCCAGTTGATTCATTGGCCTCCCTTCTCTGGTAAGGGCGGTACATATACAGGGGGCATCCGGTTGAGGTGCAGTTCCTGATGCTGGCGCGGAAGCCTACCTCCACATAATCTCTGGTACACCCCATGCAATGGGCGCACATAGCTGTGATCGCCTTGCCTCTGGTGGGTGCCGTGTCGAAAACCAAAATAGGATTCATCTGCTTTGGCTTTTTCATTCCTTTGCTCCTTTTATGTGGATGACTCCTTGGTCAACCCTTCTTTTTAACGTCTTACACACAAGAAACAAAAACTGCTCGCTCAAATCGATTTTTTTCTGGAATGCGGTTGCGCTATCAGTTCTCGTTGATTGCTTATATTGGTCAAAGGCGCTATGGCATTTGTGGCAAAGGTCTGCGACAAATAGGTCATCACCCTTTATCGCTTTCCCCCTGCCAAACCACGGCGCTCTCATCCCTGTGTAGTGGGCCGCGACGACAGTGCCGTCAGCCCGCCCACAGTTGACACAGGCTTGATCCTTTGCGGAATCAAGCATTGGCTTGCTTCGGATAGGCACTAGAATGGAATCTCGTCGTCGTCTGGCGCAAAACGCTCAACGCTAGTGACAGGCGATTCCTCTTTTATGTACGCCTCCGACTTGAGATACAGATAAGTCTGTCCAGCCTGAGACTTCCTGTTCCAAGCGGCCACCTGCAACTTAGGCTCCTGACCGGACTTGCCCATCTGAATGAGCATCTCGATCTGCTCTCTCGTAACCTCCAGCTTGCCCTTGAAGTCTGGCTGTTTTTCACCTGTCTTTTTGTGGGCAAAGACAGCGCCCTCGGCTTTTGGAAACTTAGTCATGCGGCATCTCCTATGAGTTTCTGCTTGGTGTGGGTAAAGTGCGCCTTGAGACGCTGGTATTGGTCGGGGAAGCTTCCGTCTAACAAGTCAATCAGTTGCTTGTTCTCCTTCCAGAATCCCGCAAGAGACTCCATCGAGTCAGCGTGAAACTCATCCACGGTATCGCACATGAAGTTCACCATGTTCTTTGCTGACTCCTCGTCTGGAATGTTGTGCTCGGGCGTTGAGACCGGCTCTGCCTTTTGTTTTGGTGCAGGCTCTGCCTTTTTCTTGGCTTTTGGCGCCTCTTTTTTCACCTCCTTGGGCGCCTCATCCTTTGTAGGAATATCCTCTCCCGCATAGATGTAGTGGCCCAGTCCGTACATGGCGAGACACTTCGTCAGGCACCGCATTCGGGTGTCGCTAATTTTTCTGTAGTCGGGGTTTTTGATGGCGTTGTTTTTGTAGTCCATAACCGGCAACCACATACGCCGCTCAAGGTTGCCGATCTTGACGGTACACCAGACTTCAACACTACCCATCTCATCGCGCAGTGGGGATGAGAAAGAGTAGGAGGCATCTGGGTAATGCTCCATCATGATGCCCCACGCCCACGCCCAAGAGAGGAAGGTAAGCCCGTTCTTCTCCTGAGTATGTTCAGAGCAATCAACCTTTGATAGCGTTTCCCAAACCGACTTGTAAGTCGGCTCAGACTTCGAGGTACTTTTGGTGCTCATAACCAACTCCTAATTGTGACCATATTTCTTTTACTGACATACGGTAAAACTCCGCAGTCCCTAGTGACCCAATCTCTTTGCCATCGAGACTGAACGTCATTTGATTGCCGACTACATTTATCTTCAGAAGCGCCTTGGATGACTGCATCATCCCCGCCACCTTCCGATAAAAGTCGGGATCTTGCTCAAGCATCCTCCCTCCTGTACTGGTCGCAAAACTCCGCGACTTTGCAATAGTTATCCTCACACCTGACAGAGCGCCCCTTGCGGGTCTCTATCTCCTGACCTTCTTTCATGTAGGCAAAAGCATCATCCATAGAATCAAACAGTTTAATCGCTCTCTTTGTGCCTATCTTCTTCACGGCAAATTGATCGTCTTTTTTCCACCTCTCCTCATCGGAGCACAGAGGAAGATCGCCGCCGGTTAGGCGCTCAAACTCAGCCTCTTGGTGGATTTTGACGCGCTCTTTGACGTACTCGTCTCTGACTTGTTGAGACCAAAGCGGTATATCAACGATCACAATCGGGGCTTGTGGGTAGGAAGAGTCAAGCTCTGCTTTCTTTCGTTGCCAGTCGCGCAACACCGCACAGATTTTTAATGCCCCCACCGTACAGCCCTTGTCGTGCTCGGCAAGCCAAGCATAGAAGTTAAGCTGTTTGTCCCACTCGGACTTGCCATAGATTACTGACCAAGCACTGGTGCATTTGTAATCCAGAATCGTGACAGACCCATCGCCCTCCTCGCGCTGGATGTCAATCGCACCGGATATAACCCAGTTGTCTATCTCCGCATAGAGACGCTCCTCGATAATGTGCTGATCCGCTTCATGCTCCTCAAACATTTTGTGGACGGCGGTGCCAAGCACTGACCACAGCATATCTGCCGCATCCTCCTCGATCTTTTCGTCATTCTCTTTGCGGAGAACGCGAACACGGGGCGAGTCAATAAGCTGGGTGACAGACCTGTTGCTTTTGCCTTTGCTGTAATCATTGCGGGTTAACGCTTTAAATACAGGCTCTGGCAGTCCGGTGTGATTGGTGATAATCATGCGACTCTGAAGACCCTCATTTGCTCTCCATCTCTCACAACACTAAACCTCATCTCTGGATTGTCCCGCTGGAATCTGGACACCCGTTGTCGAAGCGTTGACACTAGGCGTAGATTCTCCACTGGCACTGGTGCCAGAAACGAATCCCCTACCTGCATTTCCTGAAACGGCAACGCTGGTAGCTTTGACCGCCTCGGGATTGGGATGTCTTTTTCTATTTGAATACTCATCATCGATCTCCATCGGTAATTTGCCTTCCTCAATAAGGCGATAAACATAACGTGACATCTTGCTCATTGATCCACCCCTGTTGTAATTTGTCTTATTGTAATCAAGGAAAAAAAGAACATGCAAGAAGAAATCGCTACTTTTGTAATTTTTGGTGAGCCTTGTAGCAAGGCCAACTCTCGTAGAATTGTCAGGACTAAGGGCGGCGGTTCTATGGTTATTAAATCGAAAAAAGCCTTGGCTTATGTAGACTCATTTGCAGAGCAATGTCCGGTGCTTGATGAGCTGATTGAAAAAGATGTGGCCGTCATCATCACAATATTTTATGCTAGTCGGAGACCCGATCTTGACGAGTCTTTAATACTCGATTGCCTGCAAGACAAGATTTACAAGAACGATAGGTCGGTAAAAGAGAAGCACATTTACTGGGGGGGCGTTGATAAAGAAAATCCACGCGCAGAAATAAGTGTCAGATATCTATAAAGTCGTTTACAGCAAGGTAATCAAGCAGGCAATCAAAGACCTGATTGGTGCCGCGCCGACAGAAAAAGAAGACGCCATCAGGTATCTTCATTCGGATGCATTTTTAGACCATTGCGTTATCGCTGAGTATCCACGGGGGCTTCAGGATGCCCTTGATGAAATGATGCTCATGTCAAAACCAGAGCGATCTGTCGTGGCAAAGATGCTGATGGAAGAATTAGATTCGTAAAAAAAAGCCCTCCGTGGGGAGGGCAAGCAAAGGAGTTGGGTGGTGCTTACTAGGAATATCCTAAGCCTAGGAATGTCCTAAGCCTATGAAATTACTTGATTAAATATCAGGAATTTCACAAGCCTAGGATGTTTCTGTGCCTAGGAAAGTCCTAGTAAGTCTTTAAATATCAGAAAAAAACAAAAGGAGCAAGCACTAATGGGTGGCTTACAAGATCATGTGCTCAAGTATAACCAGAGCACAAGAACAACATGTCCACAATGCAACAAAGAAAGAAAGAAGAAAAACGAAAAGACTCTGTCCATCACGGTAAACAGCGACTCCACGGTTTATATGTGTCATCACTGCGGGGCGGCTGGGGCGGTAAAAAGAAAAAAATTCTACGAGGAGCATATGGCAAAGATCACCAAGATACCGACACAGTTGAATTACAACGTAGATCTGATCAAGCGATTTTTTTCTGGGCGAGGTGTAGAGCTTGAATCTCTTGACGGGTTACCGGCAATGACCACCGGCATGAAATGGATGCAGGGCGAAGAGCAGGAAGCGGTCGGATTTATTTACGGGGACAGGGAAAGCCCTCAGGCAATTAAGTGGCGAAGTGTTACTGGTAAGGCATTTACCAGTGACGGCGCCGCAAAAACCTTTTATGGCGACATTGATGAGGATCAAGAAGAGCTGATCATTGTTGAGGGGGAATGCGATGTCATTGCGCTGGGCGCGATTGGCATCAAGGCGGTGAGCTGTCCAAATGGCGCACCGGCAAAGGTGAGCCAGAAGCGGGTATCACCTGAAGAGGACAACAAGTTTGCTTATATCTGGGAAGAAAGAGAGAAGATTGAAAAGGTCAAGAAGGTTGTCTTGGCCACGGATAACGATCAGGCGGGCGAGGCGTTGGCTGAGGAGATCGCTCGTCGTGTTGGCAGGGCTAAGTGCTGGCGAGTGCAGTTCCCTGAGGGAATCAAGGATGGTAATGACTGCGTCAGGGAATTGGGTGCTGATCAAACAAGGAAGATCTTCGAAAAGCCGGTTCCAGTGCCACTGTCCGGTGTGTACGGCGCGGAGGACTACCGAGACTCAGTAAAAGAAATTTATCAGAACGGTCATGGACGCGGCGCATCGACAGGATTCCCCGCTGTAGATGACTTGTTCACAATAGCGGAGGGACAGCTTTCCATCGTGACGGGGATGCCCGGTTCCGGGAAGAGTGAATTTATTGACATGTTAATGATAAACCTCGCCCAGAAACACCAGTGGAAGTTTGCCGTTTGCTCTTTTGAAAATCCTCCTCATATGCACATTGCCAAGCTGGCAGAGAAGGTGTCGGGGAAGCCTTTCTATGACGGGATATACCCCCGCATGACAGAGGAAGAGCTTGAGGAGTCCATGACCTTTATCGACAATCATTTTGTGTTTCTTGAGTCAAAAGATGGCGGCATGGCCACGATTGAGAGCGTCATTGATCGGTGTAAGCAGGCCGTGATGCGGCTTGGGGTAAGGGGTCTGGTCATCGATCCCTATAACTACATTGAGCAGAGTGGTCAGGAGGAGCACACCGGAATCAGCTATATGCTTTCCAAGATAACAAGTTTTGCAAAAGCCCACGGCATCCATGTCTGGTTCGTTGCCCACCCCCAGAAGATGTATCCAAGAGAAGACGGCACCTATGCGGTTCCCAAGGGGATGAACATCTCGGGGAGTGCGGCGTGGTTCGCCAAGGCAGATCTTGGGATTACTGTTCATCGGTCTGAGGAGGCAACGGAGATCCACTGCTGGAAGTCTAGATTCAAATGGGTGGGACAGCAGGGTATGTGCCTCCTGAAGTACAACATCGCTAACGGGCGGTTTGAAGAGCCTCCAGCGAAGCAAGAAAAGAGTTTCGCGGAGAAGTACGGTGGCAAGTCTGGTGATTGGGGTGATTTTGATGAGTTCTAAGGAGCTGATAAGGGAGTTTCTTGAGCGCGGAGGCGTTATTGAACGGTGCGATCCAGAGCCAGATCCACCAGTTATTATCAAGCCGCGCTATGGCAGTGCCCAAAAAAACATTTTGTGGAGGGCGATAAGTCGCGGTGGCAACAAGCAAGCAGAAGAGGTGCTGTTCGGTATGGCCGCTGTAAATAACAAGTTTAGAATAAGGTGCCGTAGTACCCATTTTGCCCAATTCCTACATTGCTGTGGCTGTCAATGCTCGTCTGTAAACCTGAGTTCGACGGAGTCTTTTTATGAATAACAGGACATACACAGACTTAGGGTCAAGTGAGATCTACAAGCGTCATCGTGTCATGGTTGAGGGCGGTAACGCGCCCCGCTCAAAAGTCATGGATCAGATGGTCGTGGACGGGTATTTGGTTGACGGGATAATCACCCTCGCTCAACACCAAGCGGCAGAATATATCTTGGCTCAGGCAACACAGGCAGGGGTATTCAACCGTCCTGTTAACTTGTTGGGAGCTAAAGGAGGGGAGCCGGTTCGGGACGCCACGATTACTGACAGCCTGATGAGGTTTGGCCGAACGATGGCCATTATTCGTAAGAGGTTTGGGGTTTATGCGAGCTACTTGGTGGAAGAGGTGGTTTGTCACAACTGGGATGTGTCGCGTGACGGAGAGAAAATGAGGATGTTGCGGGACGGCCTTGATCTGATTGTCGAAAGGCGTATGGCGGGGGGAAGAAATCCTATGAAGCATTTAAAGAAAAAATAGGCTGGGTAACAAAAGGTGTGGTGGTCGGCTTGATTGGCGCACCCAGATGTCAATTCGCACCCAATCGCTCTTCATCAAGCCTTCAGACGCCACCACTCGCCCTTCGGAGTTTTGGGTGCTGGGGGTTCTTTCAGTAAAGCTGTTCGACTTCTTTACTGGTGTCTGGACAGCGAATCACCTCCAAGACTCGCTTTTGTCCAATCTTCTCTGGCATTGAGGTAATCGTCAAGTCTTCAAGAATAAAGATGTCGCTACCTAAAATTCTGGCCATCAGCATTGCAGATCTGACGGCCTGAGCCTGATATTCTGAGTCAGGATACATTGGTGCTCCGCTCCTGACCCATTGATCCGGCCATCCACGGGCTTATGTGGGCCATCCCTGCGGGTTTCGGGGGCGTGTAATTAGCCAGCCGTCTGGTCGTGACGGGCGTCTTAATCATCCCCCTTCGATAGGCCTTGTTGTGCCCGAACGTCTCAACATCCAGCATCCCCAGAAAAACCATCCTGTCGAGGACTCTCTGGGAATGTTTAGCGCACAGGCGTAGCTTGCTGACAACATCTGACAGCACGAAAGAGCCGCCAGACCTATAGACCTTTGACCTCATGATTACCGCTTGATGGTCGCGCATTGTCTTTGGACTTCTTGACATGGGTGTTATCTCCTTTTGGTTTGTTGAATATCCTGTCCCAGTTATCACTGAACTTGTCAGCAGGAACAGATCTTGGCCTTCTCTTCGATCCTTTACTCATGAGGATGCTCCCACGCTGAACCTGATGATTGGTGCTCATGGGTATCCCCGCTTATCTCCAGCACAAAAGAAATAAAAAGCAAGATTGCCAGAGACCATACAGCTTCGTGCCTCAAGTCCATCAGTCATCCTCCCGCTCGCAGTAGTCATGGTAGGTTCCCTTGTAATCGGGCCACTTACCCCGCTTAACCATCTCACAGTAGCTTTCTTGGGCCTGTTTTTCGTCTTCTAGCTCAAGGGTGCCCACCACCCCCAGCAATCCCAAAACAACGAAAATGACCCCAAAGAAAGCCAATAGAGCCTTATTTTCTTCACTCATTTTCCATCTCCCACTCAATCAGGATTTCAAGATATTCCCGCGCCTTTCTGAGGTCATTGAGACCCCCCTTGTTTTTCCAGCGGGAAACGTATTTCACGACATTGGCCTCGCACACGCCAAGGTTATTGGCGAGCGCGTAGTATGTCGGCTGAACGGCCAGCTTGGCGTAGTGATCACCGCCAACCTGCTTGTCTCTTCTGAGCTTCATCACACCCCCTTACTATCATCTGTTTTAATGAGGTAATTTGGCCCTTTCCTCCCAGCGTATTGTCTGGCGCGGTCGAAGGCCTCCTTCTCGGTTGAGCACAGGGCGCGAATCGCACCCCGATCAACAACCCGATAGCACTTCTCGATGTAGACAACGCGCCTATTAAAACCTTTATCCTTCACTGCCGTAGTCCTCCGATAGGATTTTGTAGATTTGATTGATGTCCGATTCGGACGGTTCTGGTGACCCCTTGATCGCCCTGACAGAGTCAATATATAACCCGTTAAGGCCAACGTCAGGCTCGTTATAAACGGTAAACGACACCTCATAGATGTCGTTGTCCAGATAGATGGTCTCCTTGCTACCCAACAGCATGATGTTCCTCCCTCTTGGCGGCATCGCGCATACTCTTTTTCTTGCTAACATCTCTGCAATAGTCACTGCAAAATCGAGAGCCAGCTCGCTTTGCGACAACCTCGCCGCAGTTTTTGCAATCATCGGTCGGTCTTGCGCCAGAAAGATGAAAGCTAAGCTCAGCGCATCGGCGTAGGTCTGAGATTGATACCGCCGTTCGCCTTGTCACCGTATCAACTTCAACACAATCGGACATGGACGCCCCAATCGGGGCAAGCGCGTATCCAAATACGTCTATTGGCTTTCCATCGGGGTGAGGGTTGCGCTTGACAAGGATCTTTATTGACGCGCCAAGTCGAAACAGGTTTTTCACCAGCCACCTTGTCTCATCGCACTCGGTTAAGCCGTACTTTTCTGCAAAAAGCAATGCCTTGCGGACGGCTGTCTGCCTCTTTGCCGTCAGCCGGATGTTGTCTATGGCGACAAGATCCCTCCACATATCGCCTGCGCTAGCCCTATGGCCAGCATAGGCTGAAAACTCAAGATCAATCTTTGCTTTCATGGTGACCCTCCCAGTCGATTGACATCCACTCACCCATTAACAAGTCAGAGCTTTCGACATCATGGTGGAACTGAGCGATCTGCTGATCACTCAGATTGTTGCGTGACCCGCACCAATGATCCCTGAGGATCTCAGCCAAGTCACGGTCATCGAGCATATATTTTACGCGCCTATGCACAGGCAGTTTTTGGACACGATCCATCGCTGGCCTCCTCGCTCACTAACGATGCGGAGATTAACGAATCTATTCTCCGCAAACACTGCTTAAAAGGCCGCTTACGCGGCCAACTCCAATATAAATTTCTTTGCTTTGCTGAGACTTTGAAAAAACGCCACGTTGGTCTCACCAAACTGTCCCTGCCAGCGAGCACCATTCTCCATCGTGACCTGAAACCCTTGGTGGGGAATCTTGCGAATCACCGCCACCTTGCTGTCGCCTTGCGTGGCAATCACCGTTTTCCACGGACCTTGTGGTGCGCTAAACTCCATTATTAAAATACTCGTGTTAAGGGCCGCTTACGCGGCCTCTGCGATTATTGTTCGCACACCAGCCTTGTTGGCCTGACGCGCATCATAAGCATGGAGGGTGCGGTCACAGATGACTACAATCTCATGCTGTCCAAGAGTAACCCAGTCGTTATCGATCAGTTCACCATCAGTAAAGCATAGAGTGATGTCACACTCCAGCCCGTTGTCGATGAGGTACTTGACCCCGTCCGACATCCAAGTCCCGCCACCCATAGGGATGTCGAGGTCGAGCAACTCGCCACCAGAGAACACCTCATGCACTGAGTGCACACAATGGTTGGTGAAGACAACGACTACGCCATCCCTTGGGTTTAACTCGTCAATAGCAACGGACAGCTCGGTCATAAACCGGCCAAGTTGGTCACGATCAACGGAGCTGGAAATGTCAACGATGACACCCATGCGGCCAAGAGACCCTCGGTGAGTCGGTGAGATGACGCCCAGCGTTGCGTAGCGGCGGCGGTGGATACGTGACCAAGTCACCTCGCCACCATTACCGACACGGCGAAGCAGGTCGGCCAGCTCGGTGCGCCAGTCAACATCAGAGCGACTGCCTGAAGAGAACCGATTGGAACCCTCGCGCACCTGATCGCTGACGCCCACGCCACGGGCAGTGGCCTCTTCGATACCGTCATCGACAGCATTGCGAAGCTGGTGCTCATCTTCAGCGGCGGCGGCTTCCTGCTCCTCAGCATCGCCCTCATACTTGGGTGCCAAGTGGTAGTCATGGCCCTCAGCATCAGGGAGTGGCTCCCCTGCACTGTTACCTGACTCGTCAGGAGTAGGCTCGCCACCCTGAGACCCGCTTGGTTGCTGGCTTTCTTGGCCGGACTGTTGACCGGATTGCGGCTGAGACTGGCTACATTGGTCGCCGGATTGATCGCCAGACTGACTGTCACCGTCAGTGTTTGGCTCCTCAGGCTCCTGAGGGGTAGCAAGGGCGGCATAGACGCTGTCAACGATGTCATCGCGGCCATACTCTTCTGAGTAGCAACCCTCAGGGATTGGCTCCAGACCCATAGCGATACAGTCAGCATTGATGACATAGTCAGCGGCGCGATTGTACAGCGAGGGGTTGAAGGATTGACCGGCCCTGAAGAATCCCCGCTCACGATAGAACTCGCCGCGCTGAGGGTGCCGCAGGATTATGTGTGACACCTCATGAGCAAGCAGGAATGCCCGCTGGGAGTCACTGCCCAGCCCGCGATACCACTCGGGGTTGATGTACACATAGACGCCGTCAGTCGCGCCAGTCGGTATCTGGTCAGTCCAGATCACCTCAGTGGCGATCAACAGCGAGTAGTGAACGGGGGCTTCCGACTGAAGGATGATCAACGCCGCAACGTAGCGGCGCGAATTGGCGAGGTCATCGGTGGCCTCAAACAGTTTTACAGCTTTCATGGTTACACCTCCATGCCAATGGCTTCCGCCAGCGGCAGTAGCCCGTGGAATTTAGCGACAAACGCGCTCGCAGTGTCGGATGTCAGCACCCAACCCCGCTTGGCGGATATTCGCAGTAGCTTGGAGCCTAGCGATACCTGAAGATCAGGGCGCAGGCGGATAATGTATTGCAGTGCGGCCTCGCCCATGTCGGCATCGATGGCACCGTTGATGGCGCGATTCGCGGCCAGCAGTTGATAGCCGGTCTGCTCGGGCACGTTGGCACCCTCAGGGTTGGCATAGATGTCCTCAGCAACGGGCACTTCACCGGCCATCGCAATGTGGCGGGAGAGCATACCAGCGGCCCTCTCGCCAATGACTGCTGAGATCATCTTCTCGGCATAGCTTGGCAGGCAGTCGATACTCTCGCCGCTATCCATGAAGGCAGTCAGCAGATCAGCGGCCCGTACCAGCGAGCGGGGAGTGCAGAATGCACCATCCTCAGTGGGCACCGACTGATCAAAGAAGCCCTCGCCGTGATAGGTCATCGCGCAGTCGATCACGATGGGGTTGACGCCATTGTCATTCGCCCAGTCAGCCCAGCGATTGATATCGAAGGTCAGCTCAAATACTGCACAGCGATTGAGCAGATGGGAGAGCAGGCGCGTTGCGCCAGACTTGTCAGACATACGGTTACCCGTACCGACAACGATCCACCCGTCAGGGATGGCCCAGCCTGCAAGGGTGCGCTCCTCAGGGTCGAGGACATCAGCGAGCACTTTCTGGACATCAGCGGGAGCCTGCAATAGCTCATCAAAAAGAATGATGCCATGGGAGAAGCCGGACTCCTCAATTCTGGTGATCAGCGGCGGCTTGGTGAATTTGGTCATGACGTTGCCATCGGCATCCTTCATGGGCAGGGCGACACCCGCGATCTCAGCAGAGTCACGGTTAGCGACACGCTCATGAATCAGACCAACCTGCTCAAGGCCGCAGTGCTCTGCGTACATGGCGCGGAAGTCATTCTTCAGGAATTGCGTCTTGGCAATGCCCACGGCTCCGATCAGTACCAGTGGCTGGAACTTGTCAGCGGCAAGCATAATGGGGGCGATGCGCTCAAGTTGAGCGATTGAAATTGTGGGGTGTGACATGGTGATATCTCCGAATAAGAAAAAGGGAAGGGGCGGGATGCCCCCGTTAATCGATTAAGTCAGCGAGCAGGGAGTCGCCCGTGACAATGGAATCTGCACTGGTGGGTGCAGGGCTAGGCTTGGGTGCGGCGGCAAGGTCACTCAGTCCCTTGGACACCGTCTTGGCGGCACGTACCGCACGGTCGCGGACAGCGGTGCTGTTCTTGACATGATCAATCGAGGTGATCGAACCGATCTGCTCGTCAATCAGGTCAGCGAGTTGCAGGACACGCGGGTCATTGTCATAACCCTTGACCATGCTCCTAAGTAGTGCGGCATGGGTCTTGGCATTGTCGAGCAGTGACTTGTGGAGACGCTTGCCCTCAGTCAATTGCTTCTCGACAGTGTCCATATGATCCTTCGCACCCTTGATGGCGGCATCCTTCGCGCCCTCGAGCTGTTTGGCCAGTGTCTGCTCATGACGCTTGGCGATGTCGGCGGCAAGCCCAGCGGGTAGCTGTAACTTGTCAGCGGCAAACACGGGGATCGGCTGAGGCGGTGAGACATCGACACCATACTTGGCGGCAATGATCTCGGGTGCAGGCATATCGACATCCGACACGCGGCCCAGATCGACACGATCACGGGCTTCGTAATAGTCCCGATATCGCGGCATGAATTCAGCCAGCGCAGTCTGGGCCTCAGACTTCAGCTCGGACAGTTTGGATAGCACCTCAGGCACTCGCGTGACGGGGATCAATCGCATCCCGCGCTTCTGCTGACCATCCTCCGCGTCAGTGAAGGGCAGGGTGTTTTCGTAAAGGTAGGTACGCACTGCGGCATACTTGCTGTTCACCGCCTTTAGATCAGTGGTGAGAGTGCCCAGCGATCCGACACGGGTGTTGACGGGCACGGTGTGATTGACGCGGCACTGAACGGCGGCGGCATCACTGGCTACCTTGGAACGCTTCATTGGGTCGGCCTTGCGAATGGTGACCTGCAAAAGCATGAAGTTATTAACAGCGGTTTCGATAAAAGACATGGGTACACCTCCAGTGGTGTTGGTTAGGTATCAGATGGGTTATTAAATCCACAAAGTGGCAACCTTTTTGGCGGGATGCCGTACCAGCTTGCGGTCTCGCTGAACATATAGAGGGATGCAGTCGTATGTGTTGATGTCCCAAGCCTTTCGCACCAGCCACTCGGTGCCCTCTTCATTAGAGAACCCCCTGAAGTCGGAGATGCGCTTGACCTTTCGGGCAACGCCCACGTTTGGATATTTAGATATGTAATACATGATTCACTCCCTTAGCGAATTGGTTTCGGCCAGCATCAGGCCAATCATCAGTGCCACTGCTATGTGACAGACCTTAGGGGGCGCGTGGCCCCCTGTTGATTATTGATATGCCCCGCCGATCAGGTCACCTCTAAACATTCCCGTGGGGCGGTTAGGAAAAAGGCGGCGTTGCCTAAGCCGCTGATGCACCTGCAACTTTCGGAGCTTGGTACAGCGGCGAGCTTTTTTAATGTGACGCTCAAACCGTAGGTTGAGTATCGGGCTGTTACCAGCCGCGTGACATTCCTTATCGATGACCCGCCAATCCCACTGCGCGGGGT
>Ga0255781_10001312_pt1 | contig 20499 bp, 38 predicted proteins | sample 101ome_21_FD_179979 | JGI IMG/M metagenome (GOLD analysis project Ga0255781, IMG submission 179979) | Coastal salt marsh microbial communities from the Groves Creek Marsh, Skidaway Island, Georgia - 101413BT metaG (version 2) | ecosystem: Environmental > Aquatic > Marine > Intertidal zone >... | reverse complement strand
TTAATGTGTTTTCGCCTAGTGGACTACCAGGAAACTTATAGTCAGTTCTTCTGTTTCTACGAGCTTCATTATTAATAGCAGCCACACTTTCGACATACTTTTGTTTATATATATTATAATCTTCCATGTTCTTTGTAAAGAGATTTGCTTCAGAAAGACAACCATATAATAATGCATCAGAAGCGTTTTCAGTATACCAATTAGTAGTATTTGTATTAGATAATGGATTTATTCTTCCTTGATATCCTAATTCAATTGTATATTCTGCATCTGGAGTAGGTGCTATATATAATGTATTATCATCAAAATTAGCAAAATACCTTGGAGTAGAAGTTATTGAAGTATTAGGCCAATATTCTTGTACATATTCTAATGGTTTTATTTCTAAAAAACTTCTTTCATTATTTTTAATAATATTTACATAATTTAACAACATAGGTTCTATTGCTGAAGGTAAAGTAATAAATCTATCGCCTATACTTGTACTTGATTGTACGTTTTGATTAAACCCTGTAGGATCAATTTCTCTAGATAATTTATTTTGAGTATTACCTATAAAAGTATCTAATTGATTTGTAAAATCAGTTCCAGTATTTTCAGCCCAGGTTTGTATATCAGTCTTTAGACTGCTGTATGTCATCGGCATTTTTATCTACTCCTTCTACATTAAACTTAGTCCATACATTACCTTTAAATGGATATGTTCCATAATGAGTAAGTGGACTAATTACATCAGCAAAGATTTTGCCACCTATTTTTTGCCATAATCTACAAAAAGCATAATCTTCTGATAAATATCTATTACTTTTTTCATCAATAATACAGTCAAAAAATGCATAACAATTATTACTTGAAAATCTTTCATTATTAATTATTTGATCACTTGTATATTTTAAATTAGGATAAGCTTCTTTCATTTTATAAAAAACTTCTTTTTTAATACACATAAAACCAGTTGCAGCATCTAAAACTTCTGTAAACCCATTTTTAACTTTAATATTAGTAGGTTCTGCAAAATTTAAATTATAACCTAAAGCTTTTTGTTCTAAACCTTCCTCTCCTGTTTCTTTCATAAATTTAGGTATTGATTTCCAATCAATAGATTTTCTAGGGTATACACCTGCTGAAATATCATAATCTGATTCTATTAATCTAATTACATTCTCTGCTTGAAATCCAATATCACTATCTATAAATAATAAATGAGTAAATCTATCTGGTTCTTTTTCATCAAAATCTAAAAATTGTGTAACTAAAGTATTTCTAGCTCTAGTAATTAAGCTTTCATTACCCATAGTATTTAAATGAATTTGAATACCTTTCTTTTGTGCTTTTACAGTAGTGCTTAAAATTCCATGTAAGTAAGCTTCAGTAAGTTGACCGCCATAACAAGGCGTTGCGATCATAACGCCATATTTTTTTTCTATTTTCATGATGTTACTACTGTAACACTTCCTAAATCAGTTGATAACAAATTTGTGCTTGCTTGTGCTATTCCATTTGCAGGTATTGATCCTGTTGGTGGAAATATTATATCTATTTGATCTGGTACACCTCCAGTAGAAGATAAATTTGCTTGTGGTCTAGCATCTTGTAAAGACTGTGCATCAGTAAAATAAGTTAAATCTAATTGTGGTTGTTTAGGTTCAAATTCTGAATTATGAACAAAAGAACCGTTCCATTCAAAAACCATTTCTTGATAAGGAAACTCTAAACCTGATCTGTCAGATATAGCTCTAGCATATTGACCACTTGAAAATTTATTATGTGGTGCTCTATGAGGTCTTGTACTTCTATCACCTAATTTATTTGCCATTATGTATAAAATCTATTAGTCGTTGATGGTAAAATTCTTGTAGAAGGTGTATCATCACCAGCAACTAATCTAGTGTAAGCTTGTTCATAATCTGTTTTTAATTCCATTCTCGTAGCTTGATCTATGTTAACTCTTTTTTTAGAAAGGTAATAAGCAAGTCCTGCACACATACATTCAAAAGCTCTAAATGGAATATCAAAATTTTGTTCAACTCCATCTACAGTAGAAGCAGTTACATCTTGTATTTTTCTCATTCGATAATATCTAAGAGTATAAGCTTGATCTGGAGCTGGATAAATTTTAATTACAGGTGTATTCAATCTTTGTAAATAAAATTGAGTAGGTCTAGACTGTTGAGTTTTATTGGATATAGCAGCATAATCATTTAAACCAAGTCTAGTCATAGAATATTCTGTTCCATCACTATCAACAATATTAGCATTAATTATATCAACTAAATCATAATCAAGAGTATATTCAACAGTTCCTTGAGAAACAGATACATCTTTTAATTCTACTGTCCATTGATTATAACCTCTATTAGCCCAATCACTAAACATAATATTTAAACTTCTTCGTGCTGAACGCACGTCATAACCTAAAATAGGATCACCTCCTATTCTATCAAAAGCTTCTTGTATACAGTCATTAACTGTAAGATTGAATGTAGCTGTATTCGATGTAGCCATTATGCATGAAACGCTGTTAATCCAGCAACATTAGTTAAAGTTGCTTGAAGATTAGTCGTAAATTTTACACCTTCATCTGGTAAACCAATATTAACTGGTCCTGATGCTGCACTTGCAGATGTAGATACTGTAAATTTATTTGTACCACCATCAGCAAAAACAACAGTACCAGCAGATGCTGTAGGTGTAATTATAAAAGCTTTTAATCTAGTAGATCCACCAAATAATTCTTGTGTACCCGATGTATTAGAAGTAAAAGCTACATTTAGATCTGATCCTGCCATTGTTCCTCCTATATTAAATTTTGTTTTTTAAGACTTTCAAATAATAGCTTAATTCTGTCACCTTGGCTAGTTGGTTGTTGTAAATAAGGTGCTACATAACTCTTAGCCATTTGAGTTTGAAAATCTATTGGTTTATTTAATTGAAATTTAGTACCTTTAAAAGGGTCACTTGTTGAAGAACTTAAATCTTTTGAACTACCGAATGTAGATATCACTTTTTCTATATCTGCTAATTTATCTTCTAAATCTTTTTCTTTACCTTCTTTTTCTTTTTTATCTTCTGCTTCTTTTAAAATTTGTTCTACGTTTGATGCTTCTTCGTCTGCATCTTCAGTTTGTTCAGATTTAATTATTTCTTGTTCTTTTTCTATAGCTGCTTTAATAGATTCAGCAGTGCTTCTTTCTTCTTCATCTTCAATATCTGTATTAGAAAAATCTTTTAAAGCTTTTCCTTTTTTTGCTAAAAATTCAAAATTAAATTCCATAAATCTCCTTTAATAAGGAGGACCCTAATGGGTCCCCCCAAAAGTGTTATGCTGGAACGTCTCCCGCATCTGCAATTGAATTGTTTTGCATATACATAACAGTAACAGTTGCATTACCAGTTGTTCCATCACCATCAGTACCAGTAAAGTCAGCTAAAACTTGAATATCAGTTGTACCAATATTTGTAGCTTCAGTGTCTAAAGTACCTCTAGTAGTTCCTAATGATTTTACACTTGTAGATGGAATGAAAGCATTACCATCATCAGCTGTACCAACAATTACTGTTGCAGCATTAGTATCATTATTTACAGTTGTTACATTTAATATAACATCTACTATCTGTGAATTAGCAGGAATAGTCCCGCAAACTTGGTTTAAGTGAGAAGCTCCTGTAATATCAATCTTTGCAGATTGTGCCATTACAACAAAACCAGTATTAGCAACATTTGCTCCTAATGTAGTTCCTGAAGTTTCTCTAATCGAACCCGCTTTAATCGGTCCCGAAAAAGTAGTTGTTCCCATAGTCTACCTCCTTAGTAGTCAGCTTACGCTGTCGTAGGGTAACTAGGCGTATTGCTACGCCTAGTCAAGTTTATTGTTATTAATCTGCGCCTTGAGATCCGTAAACGGCTCTCCAGTCAGTGAAACCAAAAGAGTATCTTTCTCTTACTTTGTATCTTAGGTTACCAGTTTCAAAATCGCCTTCAACAGCTTTTTTGATTGGTGCTCTAACAAAGTGTTTCATTCCATCAGGACAATCAGTCATAATGAAGTATTGGTCCGTGTCAGTTAGTCTTTGGTTAACGACTACTCCGCCCGGGATCATACCCATATTTCTCATTGCATTAATGTCATTATCTGCAGTTCCTGGTCTTAAATTAGACTTAAGGATTCTTTCAGCTATGAACACTAAATTTGGTGGAACGATCAGTTTCTGACCAGTTAAAGCGATAGGTATACCTCTATCATCTGTAGCTTCTGAGATTTGTACTAAAAGTGTCTCTAAAGACGTTTCAGATAAATCAGCAGGTGTTGCTAAAATGTTAGATGCAGTACCGCCGCCACCTAGAGGGTGTGAAGCATTCAATAAAGTTACTCCGTCACCACCTAATTGTGCAGTGTTAGTTGCATTGTTTAAGATGTTTGCACCTTTAATTTCCTTAGTGTGTTGCATTGATCTTGCTAAAGCTCTAGCATATTTTGCACCTAAAGATCCATATAGACCATCTTCTTCTGCTTCCTCAGTAATTGAGAATGCTAAAGCGATAGTTTCATGTACGTATCTTGATACAAATCCTTCTCTGCCAGATTCATAAGATATTGCAGCACCTTCAGCTTTTGTTGGTGCAGCCCCGAAGCCGATCATTTGTACATCTTCTTCGAAAGCTTTTTGCGATTGCTCTGTAGAATAGATTTCTCTCCATTGTTCAGGATATCTATCATATTCCATACCAAACACGGTGTTCAAACCTAGATTGAGCTGTTTGGTAAAAAGTGCTCTATTTAAAGCCATTTTTTAACTCCTATTAGTTAAGGTTAGACACCAGCCTGACGAGTACCGTATAAGTGTAAGTTAATTACAACTTCTACAAGTGCATCAGCTCCGACATCGTTGTTTGGTTTATCTACTAATCTTAATATTCTCAAGACTTTTGCTGTTGTAGCTAAAGTTGCTATGTCCAGCTCGTCTGTTGAATAACCGAAAGTAGTGTTTGCAGTACCAATTGTAACATTAGCCAATTCACCAACGTTTGCGTTTGCGAATGTGCCATTACATTGTACTTGGTACGTTATATTTGGATCGTCATATACTAAAGCTTTTACTGCAGTATTTGCTTTTACAGCTGTACTTGCATTCCAAACTTTAGAAAATTTGACATCACCAGTAGAGTCCTCAATGTATTCAACTCCATAGAATACACCTAATGCTGTTCCGCCAGCAGTACCTCTAATCACTGTACCATCTGTAGTCATAGTTACTAAGTCTCCAGATGCGATTGTTGTACCGTAGCTATTAGCAATAGGATATTCCTGAGGTCTGATAACTCCACCTGTTAAGTGCCTTAATGGAATAAATCCATTAGGTGTGTCAGCATTTGCCATAGTTATAGTCTCCTATTTATAGTTACTCTTTAAAACCACCTCTAGTAACTTCAGATTTGAAAGACTTCTGAATAGGATTTCCGGGTTGCTCAACTCTATGGATATCTTGTTCGACCGATCGCATTAAATTCTCAGTCATTTTAGCGTAATACATATTACGTTCATTTACCATTTCTTCTGGCATTTCACAGAGTAGCATTCCTTCGATACCTATATGACCAGCAAACTTACCATGTTCTATCGTTGGATAGTGACCAGCATCTTTGACCGTTTTAGGGTCACGAGGTTGCCAACCTTCTCTCAATCGTTTGGCTACGTTTGTCGGTGTTTCCTGACCTAAAACCATAGTTGCAATCCATCTCTGTTTGTAACCAGGTCTAGCTTCAGGAGCCTCCAATAAATTACTAGGGCGCCATTGTGAAACCTTTGCTTTTTCAGCTCTAGTTTCGTTGTTTATTTTATTACTCATAGTCGTGCTCCTTTACCTTCACGTATTGTTGCTAAAAGTTTTTACTTCTTTAGCAAACCGCTTTAGTGCCGCTTCATCATTTATATCAATACCGAAAGTTTGTGCGGTTCTGATATCGTCTTGAGTTAGCTTAACTCTATTACTGTCTGTTCCTTTTTTACGAGAAACTCCAGCTACAGGAGATTGCACTCTGTTGTTTTTTTGTACCACATTTTTGTCTGTTTGGACAGCGTCTTCTTGACTTTTATTGAAATAAGACAAGCCTGATGTTTTTAATCTTTTATCCATTTCGATATAGTAATCTGGATCATTAACATCCCAACCTTCTTCAGTAAGTTCTGCATCAATACCATACGCCATTGCAGTTTCTTTTCTAAAACCAGGTTTATTAAACCATTCTCGATTATCTTTAACCCAATCTGCTGCTAAAGGTGGAGTTTGTGCTTGTTTTTTTTCAACTTTAGGTATTTCAGAAGATAATTCTTCTGTTTTAGACATTTGTCCTCTTATATCAGCCATCTTTTCATAAAGTTCTACTTGTTTTTCAGTATTACCTTCTTCAATTGCTGATTTAAGTTCACTAGAAACAGTTGTGTAGTTGTTTTTTAAGCTCTTGCTAGCTATATCAAAAGTTTTTTTCTCTAGATCAGCTAATCTTTGCTCTAATTCAACAGCTTTTTGTTCTGCTTCTGCTCTTTTAGCCACTTCTTTTGCAATTCTTTTACGAACCTTTTCAGAATATGGCATTTCATTTGAATATTCAGGGACTTTTTTCTTTTCTTCAAGTTTTAAATCTCTTTCATTTTCAAATGTTTTATCATTTTCTTTCTCTTTTTCTTCGATTTCAGCTTTTTCAACTAATGCATCAATAGGATTCTGAGGAACCTCTATTTCTTTTTCAGATACATCTTCTTCAAGCTTAATTTCTAGTTCTTTCTCATTGTTGTTTTCTTCGATCATAGTTGTCTCCTATGTTGTCGTTAGTTTTGCTAACGTATATTATAATTGATGAGCTATTACTTCAGGGTTTTCTAGTGTAGCAATAACCTCATCATCATTAATTAACACCATTTTGACACCTTGTACAGAAATTTTGGCACCTGCATATCTTCCAAATACAACCCAATCTCCTACTTTACACCAAGGTGCTTTTCTATCACCATAACATTCTGGTCCCATGGCAATAACTTGTCCTACAGAATTTAAATAACTTTGTTGTTCTTTATTTGTATCAGTTAAAATAATTCCTCCTTTTGTTTTTTCAACTACACCTCTAGGTCTAATTAAAATTCTATACCCTACTGGTTGAGGTATTTTTTCTGGTGTAGGCACATCATTATCTGTTGCCCATATTTCTTGACTAATCATCTATATCTCCTTCCTTGTATTTTTGAGTAGTTTCGTCAATTATTTCTAATGCTCTATTTAATCCTTCTGACATTCCTTGTATTTTTTTGAAGTCTTCAATTTTATCTACACCTCTTGACAACAAATTTTTACCTAAATCTATGTCGTATTCTTTAATTTTCTTTTTTATCGCTATTACTAATCTTTCCATTTACTTCTTTCTCAAATCTATTTAAAAGATTTGTATAATTTATTTGAAGTGATTTTGCGACCATTGCAAATAATCTTGGTTTTATTTTTTTTATAGAATAATTTTTATTCTCTAAAAACTTTTTAGCTTTTCTAATTTCTTCAGGTTTAACTGCCATTAATCATTTCTTTTCGCAACTCTTGAAGCTGTTTCAACTATCTTAGCTTTAGTTTCAGCATCTTTTCTAGCTTGCGTTCTTTCCTTATCTTTTACTCCTTCAGCAAATCTAGCTTTTCTTATGTTAAGCTCTTCTGCTTTTAGTTGTAAACTTGCTTGTTTCTCTTGCATTTCCATTTGTTGTTTTTGTTGTTCTGGATTTGGTGGCATACTTCCCATAAGACCTTGTGCTGCTTGTGCAGCTGCAACAGCAATTCTATTTTCTTGTTCTACTGAAATCTCTGTTGTATCTTCATCTCTTAATTCTTTGTTAATTTCTCCTGAAGATGTAGGTACACCTTGAGGTACTTGAGCTTGCATTTGTTGTTGATATAAGTAAGCCATATGCTGACCTAAGTGAGCCATCATTAATGGATATAGAACTTCTTTAGCTTGAGGGTTTCCTCCAAATCTAGGATCCATCATAAATTGTTGGTGTACTGCAATATGAGCTTGATGATCTTGATCTTCAAAAACTTTAATTGGTTTACCATTTAATAAAGACATGTTTTCAGAAACTGGATCTCGTCTTGGAGTTTCCTCATCTTCAATTATTAAATCTTGATAATCAGGAATATTTAATGATTGTAAAAATCTTCTATATGCTTCTTTAGTATCAATAATGTTTGGTGCTTGTTGTGCTAGTTGTAAACCAGTTTGAGCTAATGCAATTCTTTGAGCTTGAGAAAATATATTAGGATCACTTACTGGTACTACATTTACAGCATCATTAAAATCTTTTCTTCTAATTGTTTTTCTTTCACCTATTACATCATAAGGATATTCATCATCTAGATATTCTCCATTTAATTCATAAATTAATTTAAATTCTCTACCTTGAGCTTGATGTAATCTTTTATGAATTGCAGAAAATACTTTAGAGCCCTGTTCTATTAAAGCAATAGTTGTACCAACTGGACCACTTCCAGCAGATTGACCTACCATAGCGTCTGCTATACTTGCAAAACGTCTCCCTGACTCAGTTAAAACACCTAACAATTGTAGTAGTGTAGGCGAAGGTTCTTTGAAAGGAAGAGGGATAAAACTCTTTCGCAGATCATCGCCATATGCTTCAACATCGACCCATTCACCAGGTGAGACTGTAATATCTCCACCTTCTATTCTAGCTCCTTTGGCTTTGAATCCACCATTGAGATTAGCAAAGGCAGCTGAATCTAATAAAGCACGAAGTGCTCCTGTACTAGCGTGTTGCAAACCGCCGATCATTTGAATAAGGCCAAAGCCGTAGAAGCCTAAGCCAGGAAGATATTTATAATGTATAAAATAAGTTCTTTTTCTTTTTAATGGATCGTCTTCTTTCCAATTTCTTCTAATAGCTAAAGTTTGACCTGATTCATAATCTACAGTTACAATATATGGAAGAGCTAAACCTGATTCATCTTCTCCTAAATCTATATCTGCATGTATTTCTAAAATAGTATGAATTTTATCTGACATAGAAGTTGACATACCTTCTAATTTTTCTATTGTCGATTGTACTAAGTCAGAAGAATTTTGACCACCTTGATTTTGTGTTACTGGTACATCTCTATAAAATCCTTCTACTTGTCTTCTTTTAATTTCGTTTGTAGTAAGTTTCATTACTTGAGTATATCTTTCAGCAGTTTCTAAATCTGTATTTTCATATGAAATAACAAACTGGTCTGCTGGTACAAATTTTGAACAAATTCTATCTAAAGAATTATCAAAATATATTTTTTTAAATGCTGAACCTGCTAACGCTAAATAAAATAACATTTGATCTAGTTCGTTAAAATAATCTGTAATCTGATTAGTTACTTGATAATTCATAAAGTCTTGAACACGTTGAGCTTGTTCTAATTTTTTATCTGATTGTTTTCCAACTATCTGAGTTTTAACAGGACCACCCGCTGGAAACATTTCAGAAATAGCTCTTGCTTGAAACTGAGTTGCAGCTTCTGACATTAATGGATGATGAACACCTGAAGCTCCCGGGAAAGGATCTTGTCTATCTTCAACAACTACTCCTAACATTTTTAAACCTTTAGAATATTGATCTTCCCAATCTTTTCTTGAAGCTTTATCATCTTCGTAAGCTTTTATTAAAGATTTACCAATATTTAAAACTTCTTGATTTTCTAATTCTTCTGCTAAATTAGCATAGTGATTTGATTCAAAAGCTTCTTCTTCTTTTTCTGTTAAATCTTGATCTACATCTACACGAACCTTTTGTCCATCTTCGTTAGTATATTCAAGTTTCTTTTTATCTAGTTCTACTTCTAATGCCATTATGCTGTTTTCTTTTTAGGTTTCTTTTTACGTCCGTCTGCTCTTCTGTTTTTATCTTTTTTACCTTTTAAAATATCTTTATCAACTTTTGCTGCTTTACCACCTGTTAAAGCAGAATTAACTCTAGCCATAGCCCAAGCTTGCGGACTAACACCTTTTCTATGACCACTTGTTCTGTACGCTGCTAAACCTCTATTATAAATTTGTCTTATTTTAGAAGCTGACACTCCAGATTTTTTAGCTTTATTTTTAATTGCAGTTGAGGTTGAGCTCATCCGTACATCTCCTTAAATTTTTTGTTATGTTTACTTTTCTTTTTGGAACCTACAAATTTACCACCTTTTTTATCTCCTGGTAAAACTCCTGAACCTTTATTATTCTTATTTAATCTTTTTAATGCAGCTTTTCTTTTAGCTCTTAATGCACCTGACGTTCCAGCTAAATATTGTTTCTTAACTTTTTTCTTATTTGGTTTAGTCATAGTGTTTTTAAAAGAAGGTCTTGATATCACTTAGGAAAACCTTTTCTCATATTCTTATAAGCTTTTTTAGAAATTGTTGATTTAGATTTTGATCTACTTTTACCAGCTTTTTTTCTGGCGTTAATATTTGCATAAAGTCCCTTTTTCATAGTTTCATAATACCTCCTGGTTCATACCATACTTTCCTAAGTAAGATATAAAACAAAAATGTCAATTTTAAAAGTGTTTATTTAGAAGTAATAATTTTTTTAATTGCTTTAGAACCGTCTATGTTTGTTTCCAATTCAGCTTCCACTTTACCACACATATATTGAATATTACTATTTTTATCACGTTCTGCAAGTCTTTTACCTTTTAAACAATCGCTCATTGAATCTTGGATTCTATGTTCTTTTAATTCACCTGCTATAAACATACAAAGAGCAACAACACTTTTAATAACCGTTTCCATTTGCAAACTCTCTTTGTTTATCTTTTAATTTTTCAATATCTTTTAATGCTTTTTCAAGTTGTTTAGTTATAAATTCTATATTAACTTTATTACTCATATTTTGTTCTTGAGTAGATGATAACTTTTCAACTTGTTTATATAAATCTTCAATTAACATAAACTGTTCAGAATCAGCTGGAAGTGATCCCATTAATCCTCTTGGCCATTTAATTCTAAACTCTGTATTTTTTTCAAGATCAGCTTCCATCAATTGTAATCTAGTATGATGTTGATTTTGAGTTTCAATTAAACCAAAATATGCCCATGTTCCAATTGCGACCATGCCAATTAAAGACGCAACCGTCTTCATCGGCATTTGCACAGCAGCTTCCTCTGATATGTTTAAAGGTTTAGACATTTATTTTTTTCTTTTTTTTCTTAAAATCTTAACTCTTGATTTCCAACACCATTCTGTAAATTTAATAGCATAAGTTTCTACAAAAGAAATTGCATCATCTAGTTTAGCAAAACAATTATAAATAAATCTATCTAACATTTCCATCTTCTTCTAGCTTGTCTTATTCTAGAATTAGGATCATTTCTAGTTTTAGCAGAGCTTCTTTTTAATTGTCCTAATGATCTTGCACAATATGATTTTCTTCTCTTAGCTGCTTTACTACCAGGTTTAACTTTACCTGTTACAGCCATAGATAATTTAGAACCAGGATTAGCTCGTCTATAAGCTTTAATTCCTGCTCTAGTCATACCCGCACCTTTTTTAGTAGGTCGATAATATTTTTTTCTTCTAGGAATATCTCCTGTTCTTTTTCTAGGTCTTATTCTTGTCCTTGCCATAATTAAAAACTTCCCATACTATCTGAACCACCTGGTCCGCTTGATCCTGGTGAACCACCACCCATATCAGCTCCACCACCATAACCTGACATACCAGATCCTCTGCTTCCTATACTACCTCTAGATTGAGTGCTACCACCATAATCAGTTTTTGCTATATCTTGAGGTGTAGGAGTATTTGATCCAAATTGACCTTTATCAATTCTTCCTTGTAAATCTCTTACACTTTCTCTGTTAATTGCAGCTTCTTGTTTTTTCTGAGCTTGATTATTTAAAGCAGCACCTGCAATAAATGGTATTGCAAAAGGTGCAACTACTGATACTAAACCTCCTCCTGTAAAAGCACCGTAGGCAGCTGAACCAATTCTAGCTGCATTTTGAACACTTGACGGTATACCTAAATTTGATTCTACAAAATCATTGTAAGCTGCTATATTTTTAGAAATTATATTATCAGCTTTTTCAAAAGCGTTTTCTGTAGGTCCTTCAAAATCAAATTTAAAGAAATTACTTTTTTCTCGTTGTTTTTTTATATCTTCTATTTCATTATATTTTTGATCAAACTTTTTAGGTTTATTAAAATCTTTTACTTGTCCATCTCCACCTTCGAATATAGGACATACTCCATTAACTGACAATCTACCATTCGGGCAAACAAATTCCTGAATCATATTTTTTGTAACCTTGGATCGTTTGATAAAATATTTTTAGAAGCTTTAGGTCTTGCAATAGATTGCTTGCTTCTTTCTCGTAGCTGAGCTCTAGCTGAATCTTTTTTTCTTTGTTCGTCTTTTATTTTTTTTAAATCCCATTTAAAATTCATCTTCCTTGACCTTTGTATCGCATTTGTTTCTTTTGTCTTTTTTCATTTTTATTTTGTGACTTCTTATGTTTACCAGGCCTTTTCTTTGGCTTTGGTCTTGGAACAAAATGTACAAACTTTTGTTTGGCCACTATTTAACAGTTTTTTTACTACCGTCTATTTGAATAACTTTAGCTGGTTTTTTCAAAAGATCAGTAACAGATTTAAACTTGCCAGCTTTATTTCCTGATTGCTTAACAATGTTTAAACTTTTTTTATTACCAGAAGCTGCATTAGCAGTCATTTCTCTTTCTTTAGATTTACCTTCTTCATAGCCATCGTCATCAAACTCTCTAGCTGTTCCAATATTTTCAAAGTCAACATCTAAAATTTCTTTAGTAACTTGTTCTCTAGTTTTTTTTGCCATTATTTTTTTCTTTTCCTTTTAGCTTTTTTGTTTAACTCACGTACAATTCTTTTTTTCTCAGCAGATAAATTTTTCTTACCTTTTTTAGTGTAAGCTTTTTCTGCATCAACTCGACCAAGTTCTTCAAGTCTATTCATACGTCTAGTGTTTTTTTTCTTTTTCATCTTCTTTTTTTACCCTTCTTTTTAATTACACCACGTGCAATTAAAATATCTTTTTTAGTAACTTTACCATCTCCAGACATATCTGGAAATTTACCTTTTTTCTTTTTCTTTTTTTTCTTCATCATCTTGCCAGTCATTTTAGAGTTTTGCATTCTGCCTTCTCCTGATCCTGCGCCTGCGGTCATTCTCATATCTATCCTTTCAACTTTTTAATTGCAGCTTGATTATCTTTAGCATATGTATTAGATCCAGCTTCTTTATCAGTGGATACTTCTGCTTTTTCTTTGCTAAAAATTTTTTTTATTCTATCAATAACAATTTTTTGATGTCTCTTAGGTCCTTCAAATATATCTTTTTTTAAAGACATTATTTTATCTCCACTTCTATTTTCATAGCTTTTATCATGCTTGCATGTTGAGCTTTTCTTTCATCATCTATTTTTACAACTTCGTCACCAGGATTTTGCATTGCTTTCTTTAACATAGCAGCATCTTCTACAGCTCCTGGAAACTTATCATAAAATCTTTTATCAGCAGCTTTAACATCTTCGACACTGAAGCTCTTTACTCCAAGTCTAGGTTGCTTACTCGTTCTTGTAAATGGATTTGCCATTATTTGTCTCCTTTAAGTATTTTAACATCTTTATCAGACACTGGAAGTAAATCTTTTTTATCTCCTACTTTTAATTTGGAGATAATAGATTTATTTATTTTAGAATACGAATTACTATCGTCTTCTGATTTATCTTTTAACTCTTTAAAGATGTTAGCACCTTCTCCTGTAGTAGTATCTTTTCTAAGGCCTTTAGGCAAATCATCTTTATTGTTCTCACTCATCTTTTAAGTCCTCCGGTGTACTTAGTTTTTTATTCAATATACCTTGAAAAACTGATTGTGTAAAGGTAGGAAGCATTAATTCATTAATTGGAGATTTAGTATGACCAGTGGACCATGAAATACAAGGAACTCCCTTCTCGTCCCAGGCGACTAAAGCATAGCCTTTTATATCTACTTTATTAGATATTTGTATACAAGCATCATGAAAAGCATTAACTACTTCATCATCTTGAAGTAATTCTTTTTCTCTAGGTAATGGTTTTCTAGGAGTTACTCTATGAGAATCAAGAGTAATAATGTTTGTCTTTGCGCAATTGTTTTCTTGTTTCATTGTCATCATCCTCAGGATCGTCTGGATGTAATACTAAAAATCCATCTCGAATCCTCATTAAAGCTTGTACACAGGTATCATGAATATCATCATGCTTTCCATATGGAAATTGTGCACTTTCTTCAATTACATCCTTAGTCCATTCTTTATCCATTGTAAACACTAATCCACCTTCGAACATTGAAGATACGCTATGTGTTCTAGAAACTTTATCTCTTTCTGGAGTATAAGTAACTATCGGAACTCCTGATCTACGCATATCTTGTATAAGAGATTGACCAGAAGCTCGTTTTTCAATTAATACTTGATCGGGCATCCACTCATAATAGCTATCTTGAGCTCGTTTTCTTAAATCTGGATATTCTAATCTTTCTTTCCATGCGTCTAATAATATGCATGCCGGATAAGCAACGTTGTTTTCATCTCTTGCTGTAAAGACGCCCCATGTAGTACAAGCAGAGAAGTCTGCAGAAGATTTTGTACTAAACGCAGTATCATAAGATTGTACAACATAACCTAAAGTTGGAATCTTGTCGCTTTCATATACATTCCACCAATCTCTTTTAATAATACTACCTTCTTCATTACTAGGACGTTGTTGATAAAGAGCTTGCCAAACACGTTGACCTACTGTGTTTTGAATTTTTTCTAAATCTTTTTTACTATAAGCTTCAGGCCATAAAGCATTACCTTTATCATCTATAGCGGGAAGGTCTAAAACTTTCCAGTCTTCTCCAGATTCATTTAAAATATATCCAGCTAAATCGTCTTGGTGCCATCTAGTTTGAATTACAATAATTTTACCACCAGGTTGAAGTCTAGTGTAAGCTACAGATTTATACCACTCTAAAAGATTTCTTCTTTGAACTTCTGACTCAGCATCTTCTCGACCTTTAATCGGGTCATCAATAATTAATAAATGTGCACCTCTACCAGTAATAGCTCCGCCTGCACCAACAGCAGAATAGGTACCACCATGTATAGTATGAAATCGTTTAGCTGATGTACTGTCTGATCTTAATCCAACTTGTGGAAAAACTTTATTAAAGTCTTCTCCTTGAACTTGGTTTCGAACCTTACGACCAAAGTCGTCTGCTAATTCTTGAGCGTATGTAGATTGTATTACAAATTCGTTTGGATTATTTCCTAGGTACCATGCTGGAAAAAATTCTGAGCATAACATACTTTTTCCATGTCTTGGTGGCATAAAGACTGCCAGTCTTTTAATTTCACCTGATTCAAGCTTCTCTAGATTTTTTGCAATTAGTCGTATGTGCGCAGGGTCTTTATATCCCGGGTACATATGTTTAGCATAACTTAATAAACTTTTTCTAGAATTATATGTAGAAAGTAAATTAGTTAAATGTGTGACTACTTCACCAGCTCTTTTATCTCTAGTCTTTTGGTAAATTTGAATAGCTGACTTTAATTTCTCTTTGATCTGTAACTCTTGCATTTTGTTTTCCTGCACCTACGGCGCCAGCTTTTTTATATATATCAAATTTCTTTTTAAGTAAAATGAATGGATCAGATTTAGTTTGTAAATTTTTAAGTATAAATTCATTTGGTTGTTTTAAAAGTCCAAGTAACCAATTTATTTTTAAAGCATCTTTATATCTTAATTTTACCATATCTATATGATGGAGGTCTCCTTTTTTATCGGGATTTCCTTCATTATATTTTCTAGCTCTAAAAGTTTCATCATTATTGTTACCAGTTATATCTGCTCTATCGTGTATAACTTCTATGTCAACGTCCCGCATTATATCTAACATGTATGCAATCTCTGAGAGCCATGCATCATTTTGACCATGAAGACTAATGTGATCTAATAAATAAAACCATTTTTGAGGAAAGCAAGGAAAGATACTATAAGGATGTTCAGTCTGTTCTTTGAAACGTAAAAGACAAAACTCGTCCTCAAAATCCATAATTTTTTGATCCCAATTTTTAGTTTGCATAATCGCATCGTCATTGAAAAACATTATCCATTTACCAGAAGCATAGCCTGCTAAAGTATTGTTATATTTATGTAGGTTCTCGTAACCTATAGGTTTAAACTGTAAAGCAAGTTGATTTGGATATTTTGATTCTTTAAGATAATTAAAAGTTTCTACATCGTCTTCATCTACGCCAAATAGAAATTGTAATTTTTCTGGCTCTCTAGCATTGTCTATTAAAGACTGTACTGATTTTTTTAATAAAGATAATCTTTTTCTTGTAGGAAGTAATATTGTAATGTTCATATTCTACCTATAACAATATAGGTAGAACATAGAAACAAAAAAGTACCCGCCATCTCTCCCTGTCCCGAACCAAAGAAAATGATCCACGGACATCACCTAATGAAAAATTTATACTACTTATCCATTTTCTTTTCTAGTATTTCGTAGAAAAATTTGTCAGTGTCCTCGGTCATCCAATCTTTGTTTTCTACGTTCCAGTCGTTTGTTTGGACTTTGTAGTCTGGTACTTCGGATCTCGTAGTGAACGAATTAATGTTCCATAGTATTCTGTTATTAGGCTGAGCAGCGTAATTACCATTGTCAAGCTCCAATATATGAGCGCACTTATGTTCCTGAGGAATTTCAGAATGATCTGTGTCAAGTAGATTGGAATCAGGATGACACCAGTCAACGGTAAACAGATACTCACCTGTATAAAGTTTCTTATCTTTACCAAAATATTTAGCTCGTTGTCCTAGTAAAAAAGAAAAATGAGTAACAGAATGATAATAATCAAAACTGTTCCACAGCTCAAGTAAGTCGTTTGACATATCGGGCACATCTTTCCTATCCATACTCTTAGAAAAGAAGGCACATATTGGCAAACGCCAAAAGCACGCACCATTTTCCAGCATGATGTTAAATAATATACCACGACCCTGTATGCTTGTGAGACCAAAGATAACACAGTCTTCGCTTTCTCCATGATGTTTTTGTAAATCATATAAATACTCCTTACGAATTTTACAATATATTGGTGGAATGCTACTATTTAAAAAAGCCATTGTAAAGTATTATATTAAAAAAAATTTTTTTTCTAGAGAAATTTATACGCATATAAGTCATTCTTCCTCATACTCTAGCTTATACTAGAGTAAAGCGCACATTCGATTTTAAACTTTATACGATTTTTCAGCGATAAACTTAATACGTTTTTTAAAAAGAGAAAAAATAAAAGAGAAAAAAAAGAATAAAAAAAAAGACGCGTTAAATTAATAACGCGTCTTTTAAAAATTTAGATTAGACTATTTTAATTCGTTAATTCTTTTTTCGAAAAAATTTAAATTTTCGATAATCGAATTACTAACTTTATTTTTTTTTATAAATTCTTTATTCGAATTTAATAAATCTAAATAAAGATTTTTTTTCTTAACGTCTAAATAAGAATTTAAATCGATTAATAAATTTACTTTTTTAAATCGATTATTTTTAGTCGTATCGTATTCGATATCGACTTTTCTATAATCGTTATTAAAAGCGTCTTTTATCGTAGTCGATAATTTAGCTTTTTCGTAAATATTAAAAGATTTAGATTTTTCTCTTTTAGTATTAAATAATCGAAATAAAACTTTTTTATTTTCGTATTCTCGAAAAGATAAAGCTACTTTATTTTCGATTATTTTATCGTTTTTATTTTTCATGATTTTTCTTCTTTCTAATTTATCTTTTATAAACTCTTTTAATAATTAAAAGATTTAAATTTATAAAAGATAATTAAATTTACTAAAAAAAAATAGAAAAGTAAAATAAAAATTTCTGTTTTTTAGAATAATTCTAAACTGAATGTTCTCGTTTCGTTCTCTATATTAAATAAATGAAAGTAAAGATTAATAAGAGTAAATAAAAAATAAAATTTTTAAAATATAATATAATATGCATAATTTAATTTCTTTCGTTAAGTTAATATATTTTTATTAATATTTATTATTCGTCATCATTATACGTTAAAATATATTTTAACTATACTCAGTGTTCAAGAGTCAATTACCTATACTATTACTATATACTACTAATATATATACTAAACTGATCCGCAAGGATCCGTAGTGATCAGCGTCAAGAGTCAAGAGTCAAGGCCCGAGGTTGTCGGGCCTTGTATCTAGATTATAATTTTGCTATGATTTGTTCGAAGTATTTTTGATTGTCTAAAATACTTTGTGAGACTTTATTTTTTTTGATAAACTCTCTGTTTGAGGCTAGTAATTCCTCATAGAGTTTTTTCTTATCCTTAGAAAGATAAACTGGTACATCAACTAGCAGATTAACTTTTTTAAATCTACTGTTAGCTGTTGTATCGTACTCGATATCCACTTTTCTATAAGAGTTATCAAAGGCTTGTTTAAGAGTTGAACTAAGTCTAGACTTTTCATAAATGATAAAAGACTTTGACTTATCTCTTTTCGGATTAAATAATCTGAAAAGAATTTTCTTGTCTGCTTTCTCTCTAAGTGATAGAGGTACTTTGTTTTCTATTATTTTTGTCATATTATTCTCGCTTTCTTTGTTAGTTAATATGTACCAGTATATATATTTTTTATCCTTTTAAAACCTTTTTATTTCTGTTGTTTTAATTTTATTGTTGTGGATATATATACGCCTGATCCTTGCTGATCCGCACTGATCCTTATGCGGGCGTGTTGCGGAATGTTGTTAGTTAATATTATGTTCTGCTTTGATTTGATCAAGGTACTTCGTCAAGTCGTCATCATTCATAGCGTCAAGGGTTGAGTGTTGTACTTCTTTCTTCTCCACCAAAAACCCCAACAGTTGAGACTTCAACCTTATCGCGTTGACTGCTGCTGTATATTGTTTCTTGCTACAAGCATCAACATACAATTTATCTAGTTTTTCTACCTCTTTTGACACAGATTCACTGGTCAAGCGCCTAGCATCACCACGCAACCTATCTATATACTGGATGATTTTATCTTTCTTTAAGTTGCGGGCAGCTTGTACGTGAGCTGAAGTTTCAGAGTAACCTGCGTCAACAGCCGCTTGTTTCTTACCTTTTCCTTTAGCTATCTCTTCACAGAACTTCTTTTCCATTGAGGATAAGGTAGCCTCATTTGTCTGATGGATTTGGTCTATAGTTATCGCCATATTTATCCTAATATAGCGATTAAATGTTTGTTGTAAATACTATAAGTGTTTGATTATATCGTTATCGTCGTGATAGTGATCATGAAATTGTTTCCCGCTATCAAGAGTTATATGATAGTAACTTCCTAAAGCACTATCGCTTTCTAACTCAAAAATACCAACCTTTTTTTCTTTATAAAAAATATCTCCGCACTCACAATCGTAACCATTTTTATCTACCAATCCGCCTTTAGAGTTTTTATATTGAAGCATCGTTTTCTCCTATTTAATATTAATTATATTTGTGATATTTTACTGAAATGATAAAAAGCCATTTGATCTGGATCTATTTTAGTTTTATAGGTAAATGTATAAGAATAAAGTCCATCATAAATGTCTAAGATAGTTATATCTTTATCTTTGATGTAATATAAATCGTAATAAGATCCATCCTCTTTGTCTTCGTATCTTGAAATCTTATCTTTATCTGTGTATTTTACTGAATCATCAATGACTTCTGAAAGAAATTTACTATCTATATCATCAATTACTTTTTTTAGTTTATCTGTTTCACTTATCATTTTTTACTCCTCGTTTATTAGTTAGTTAATAATTAAGAATAGAAAAATTAAATCCTAATTAAACCAATCTAATTCTTTTAATGTATCTTTATATGATTGATTATCGTTAGGATATTTTTCTATAAGTTGGTTGAGTGTTTTTCTTTCGGACTTAATAGTGTTGTAAGTTTCTTCTTCTATGGTGATTGTTACTTTTCTAACTACTCCGTAATCTTCGTTAGTGTGTGCTGGCCACCATTCTGCGTCCGCTTCTGCTTCTTTTTGAGAAGTATATATCGGGATAATTTCTGGTGTATTATCGGTTTTTTGTTTGATATCCATTTCTGGTTTTAGAAAGATAGTGTCGTGTAATCTTTCTTTAGTATTGATTGGTTTTGTATCTTTATCGTAATGTTTTAATACGATGTATCCAGTGTATTTCATTTTATTCTCCTAGTTAGTTATTTTTATATAAATTTAGAATATAAAAAAAATAACCTTCTAAAACAATATTAAGAATAATAAGGTCTATATTTAGGAAAATAGTCTGGTGTACCTCTATAGTAAACATCACATTTTAATCCATACTCTATAGAGTTTCCTTTACTACCGAACATTCTATTAAATTTAGAGCAAGCACGAAAAGCTTTTCGTGGAT
>Ga0255781_10001309_pt1 | contig 20528 bp, 14 predicted proteins | sample 101ome_21_FD_179979 | JGI IMG/M metagenome (GOLD analysis project Ga0255781, IMG submission 179979) | Coastal salt marsh microbial communities from the Groves Creek Marsh, Skidaway Island, Georgia - 101413BT metaG (version 2) | ecosystem: Environmental > Aquatic > Marine > Intertidal zone >... | reverse complement strand
CGTTCGAGTCTGTTGCGGATGAGCGTGGCCAACCCGTGATATCGGCGTCGAAAGAAACCGCGTCCTTAAACGCTCTCGACAAGTATTGAACCACCGCCGTATTCCAACCACTGATGTCCTGGTTGAAGTCCGTCGCGCCTCTGAAGACGTCATCCATGTCCGTCACCGCTTGCGTGTTCCAATTAGCGATGTTTTTATTGAACTTGGCCGCACCCCAGAACGCCCCCCACATGTTGGTGACGGAACTCGTGTTCCAGCTCGAAATATCGGCGTTGAACAGATTCGTCGTGATGGTAAAAGTTTTGCTCAAGGCTGAGCTATCCGCGAAGAGATATTTGAGCGATTGCACACCGCTCACGTCCCACGTGTTCATCGGCGCGATGGTCAAGTCGCTCGGGTTGCTGACGTCCGTCCCGGACGGCGCGCTTCCGCAGTTCACGCCGGTGGCATCGTTAAAAATGCACTGATTAAACGTATCCCTCAAATCCTGAGGCGGTAAGCCAAGTTCGGGTGTGTTCGTGCTACCCGTAAACACAGGATTAGGTCCCGTCACGATCCTCGCGTTCGCGCCGCCGCACGCCGCCGCCGCCGCCGCCGCCGCCGCCGCGCGTCGCGCCCAGCACCGTCGCCGTCGCCGTCGCCATCGCCGTCGCGACCCATCGTCGCGCGCGCCAATCCATCGCGCGCGTTCACTCTCGTCCTCTCCTCGACGAGACCGTCCTCCCGCGCGCGTCGGCGGCGTCATCGCACGACGACCGCGCGACGATGTTCAATTCCGAGCCCGCGCCGATCGACGAACGACCGCGCGCACCGCGCCGCGCCGCACCGCGCGCGCGACGACCGCCCCGATCGAGAGGTACGTATTCACGCGCGCGCGAACCCCGCGCGTGCGCGCCGAAGCGTCGCGTCGCGAGGCGACGATTGGGGACGACGTCGAGCGTCCCTCGAACGGCCGCGCGTCGCGCGAGACGATATGGCGTATTTGACGAGTCACGACCCATACAGACCCCCCCCCATAAAGATCGACCTCGCGATCGTCCTCGCGATCGCCAACGGTCGAGGCGACGAGGCCGGGGCCGTGGGAGGGACTCCGTGGTGAGTCATGACCCGTGTTTCTGTATTGACCGGTCGTGATCGGTAAAAGACCCCCCCCACGCACCCGCGCATCGGCCCGGCCCGCGAGACGAGACGACGACGACGGACGACGGACGCGGGACGGCGGACGCGCGAGAGGTCGGCGCGAGGCTGGACGGAGGAGAAGACGGACGCGTCGATCGAGCGCGCGAGCGAGCGCGCGCGCGTGATCGATCGATCGATCGATCGAACGAACGATCGGGTGCGCGATTTCGATTTGAATCGAATCAACGCCAAGGCGACGCGCGCGAACGAACGACCGCGATGCCGCCGAAAGCGACGGGAGGGGCGAAGAAACCGGCGGTGAAGAAGGCGAAGAAACCGGCGGTGAAGAAGACGACGGCGACGAAGAAGAAGAAACCCGCGGCGAAGAAGAAGAAGAAGAAGCCGGCGGCGAAAAAGGCGAAGAAGCCGGCGGCGAACGCGGCGCCGAAGAAGGAGTACGATTTGCACGGACAGAAGCGAGACACGCCGGACGAGGCGGATCCGTTGCGTAAATTTTATCTGTCGCTTCGTAAACAGAATCCGAAGAGCGTCATGGCGGAGGTGTGGTTGATGGAACACGGTTTGCTCGAGGACGCCGAGGCGCAGAGAGACGCGTACAAGCGGTTTTTGAAGAGCAAGGGTAAGGCTGTGCCGAAACTCACCATTAAAAAGGTGAAGACGGAGGTGAAGGAGGAAATCGAGACGCCCGCGGCGACGAAACCGTTGGCGTCGAAGGTGGTGGTTGACGACGATTCGGACGACGACGACGTTCCGTTGGCGCAACTCGCCGCCAAGAGTTGAGTCGAGACGACGACCGAGCCGATGTTCGACACACGCTGTAGCTCCATCCATCGTATAAGTAATACAACGTATACAATTAGAACTGAATGTTCTTCGTGTCGGTTCACGGCGTCCACTAGGACGTCTCGTGTTTTCCTCGCGCGCGCGACCCTCGTCGTCTCGAACGCGCAAAGGTCGTTACGCACGCCGCACTTCGCAGCGCGTCGCGACGTCCGCCGCGAGCGGCATGCGCGAGGCGACGTATAGGACCGTCTATCCGGTCTCCGCGCGTCAGTATTACGATCTCATGCTCTCGAGCGCGTTTCAGCGCGCCGTCCACGTGGACGGGCTACACATGAGCGTCTGGGACAACGTCGACGAGTATCCCGCCCCGAGGCGGTTGAAACGTCGAGTGTATTCGGAACCGTCGCTCAAGCTTCCGAAGTGGATGGCGCGCTTCGCGAGAAAGTCGCAGGCTTACACGGAGTATTCGGAATTTTGTCCCGAGACGCTGACCAGGCGCACCCGCGTCGTGCCGAAAATAGGCGCCAACTTGATGGAGCTCGTCGTCGAGGAGAGGTACGAGAACGTCGAAGGGTCGGTGGTAGGGAAGAGGAAAACAGGGGCACACGCGTCGTCGTCGTCGTGCGTCGTGGTGTCGGTGGTGCGCATTCGTAGCAAGCTTCGATTGTTTCGAAACCTCTTTGAAAAGTGGATTCTCGAACAGAGCGAAGTCAAGGTGCGGCAGAGAGATGATTACGTGCTTCGCGCGCTCGAGACGAGCGTTTTCGACGGGTTGTTGGCGCAGGAGGACATCGCTAGCGGCGTCGAGGTTGAAGAGGAAGGGAGCGGGCGAATGTCGGTTCCAAAACTGGCCGCGACGGTGGCGCTCGCCGTAGCGACGCGGTTGGCGTCGAGAGCCGCGACTACGAGACGGCGGGAGCGTTAGATGGATGTATTCAGTACTTGCATAGCGTATCGATTTGATTGATTGTATTCTAGCTAGATTTGTTTCGACATCCACGCGTCGTATTTGCTCTGCACGACGTTCACGACGGGGTCCACCTTGGCGAGCGCGTTCGATTCCAATGGACCGACGACTTCGACGACACCACACCGTCCGTAGTGCTGCGCTACACTGAGACCACTGAGACAGTAACATGTGTGATAGTGGTCGCGTCCGACGCCGGGTTTATCCCGTAATCCACCGGCGCCGTTATCCGATTGGCAACAATCCAGAATCCATCCCTGTAACGCGCCGTTGGCAAACGGCGCCGGAGCCGGTGACCCCGGCGGGTACTCGGCCGGTTGATACAGTGTCGCCGCGCACATCCCGATCGAGCGAGACTCCTCCTCTACATCGATCGGCTCGTCGACGTCAACTTTGAGCGCGCGCGCGCTCCTATTCGTAAACTGCCGCAGCAACGTCTCTGACGAGCGCTGCAACACGGGAAAACACCCACCCTGCCAAAACGAATAACACCCGTCCACGAGTTTATTCGTTCGACCGTTGAACCCACCCTCGACCTCACCCTGCCTGTTGGCCAACCAACGCTCCAAGTTTCCTAAATCTAACGCGTCGAGCGATCCCGCCAACGCGCACGCGGCGAGTCCGCAAAACGTGTACCCGCCGTGCGCCTCGCCGAGAGGTTCACCCGCGATCCCTCCCTCGTAACTCTGACAACTCGCCACGAAGGTCCCCACGCCGTTCGTGAGTGCATCGTCCATCACTCCGCACAGATGCGCCGTCGCCAACGCCGCGTAGCACCCTCGTGTGTCCGTCTCTCCGCCGTCGTGCACGCGAAAACCACCCGTCGTCTCATCCTTCAACGACATCAAAAACGCCCGCACGTCCTCCTTCACCAGCGTCTCTCGCGCCTCCTCCGTCCCTATCGTGACCAGCGCGCACGTCGCCGCGTACGTCGTCGCCACGTGCGGCATCTGTCCCGGTCCGCCACCGAAACCGAAACACACGCGTCGTCCCCGTCGACACCGACATCCTCTCAGAAACGACACGACGTCCCTCGCCAGCGCCTCGTCCCTCGCCGCGACGTCCACGTCGAGCAACGCGAGTCCGTGCACGCACCAGTACACCATCCACGCCCGCGACGCGTCGAGCGAGGTGAACGCCGCGGGAAGTTGCCGCAACCCGTCGAGAAGATAATCAACCGTCGCCTCGCGCGCGAGCGTCGTCTCGCGTCCGGCGCGCTCGTACACGCGTCGCGCCACATCCTCGAGGTCCGCGATCGCGTCCGCGGAGACGGAGGACATGTCGTACGGCGCGATGTCGCGCGAATGACTGAAGGCTCGACGAGTTTTCTCAACTGTCGCGTCGGCGAAGGTTACAACGACGCGACTCGGGGATCAACGAACGCTATTCGGGACGGCTATCGACGTCGGCGGGTGCAAAGAATGAATAAAGTATGACGGCGCGGTGCGTCGTCGAGCGGTGGTGGACGCTCAGAGCGGTTCGAGGAGACGTTTCATCCACTCGACGCTCACGAAGCGCACCATGTTGAGCGGCACCTGTCGCGCGGTGGTGGGGACGAGTCCCTTGTACAGCGCCAACGGACCCTCTCGACGCATCGTCTTCGCGATGCAATCGAGCGTCCCCGTGTACGGCATCTGGCCGCGCTCGTCCGCCTTCATGCTCATCAGACGCGATTTGGCGAGATCGATGGGATTGGACGTCAACGCGGCGACGACGCCGGCGCTAAACGCCGCCCCCGTCTGCGCCACCAATCCATCGCTCAACGACGTGTGTTCGAGTATGTAATGCTTTGATTGATCGTACACCGCCATCTGACTCGCCGTGACGATCATCGCTCGATTCACCGTAGGTCCGCATCCTCTCCACAGCGCGAACGCGCCCTCCTCTCTCGCCACTCGAAACAACGCGTCCGCGCCGTTTCGATAATTCCGTCTCAACTCCTTCGGCAATCGTCCGTCCGCCTGCATGCGCACCATTGCTAAATCCGCTGGATTCCCCACCGCCGCCCCGATCGCACCCGCACCGACGCCACACAGCGTCATCTTCCACAACGGCAGTTTCCCATCGCCGTCGCCGTCGGTGCGCAGCGCGTGCTTGAGCGCATCGTACGCGCCGAATTTCGTCCCTATGAAGGACGCCTGCCGCATGAGCGACGCCGTGAGCCCCTTATACAGACCAAACGCACCCTCGGCGCGCAACACGCGCGCGAACGTGGCCGCCATGCCCGGCGCGCGCGCGCTCGAGGTGGATGTCCCCGACCCGGCGGCGGCTTTATCCGCGAGCTCACCGGCGAGTTGCATGCGAACCTTGACGAGATCGATCGGGTGCGTCACCGCGCCGGACGCCATGGCGCCGAGCGACCCGCTCGCAAATCCCTTCCACGCGGCGGGGCCCTGCGGTTGGGCGAGGCCGGCCGAGTTGGTGCTCATGATGACGGGGCGAGGTGTGGGGACGAGAGCGTTTTGTATTGAGAGAGTTCGCGACGCTATGAGGGAGGGTCTCGAGCGTCGATTTCGAGGGGTTTCTGATCGGCGCCGCGAGCGTTCCACAGTAAACCTTGTTTCACCGCGGCGAACCAATCGTTGTTTTCGCTGTAGCTGCAGACGACGGGAATGGGGAAACTGGCGACGCGGACGACGACGGCGTCGCCGCGGGCGAGCTCTGTTTGGAATTTTCCGTCAAAGGCGGCCCAAGCGGTGTTTCGAGCGTTCGTGGGGCATCGGATGGTGACGACGACGGAGTCTGGGAGGACGATGGGGCGGAAGGAGAGGGAGTGCGGGCAGATGGGGGTGATGCAGAGCGCGGGGACGCCAGGATGGACCATTGAACCGCCGGCGGCGAGACTGTACGCCGTGGATCCGGTGGGCGAGCTGAGAATGACACCGTCGGCTGCCACCTTTGTGACGTGGTAGCCGTCGACGGCGAGATCGAGCTCGACCATGACCGGTTTCGGGCCGCGATCGATGAGCACCTCGTTGAGCACCGGTCGCCACTCGGAGTGCGTGCCGTCGGCGCCGATGGTTTGCGCCACGAGTCGGTTTCTCATCGAGAGGGTGAAATTCCCCAAACACACGTCTGCCAGCGTCTTCGGCATGTCCTCGATCTTGTGCGCCGTCAAGAAACCGAGCGATCCCATCGCGAACGCCAACACCGGAGGCATAGCTTTCGGGAAATACTTGGACGCCCACAAGATTGTGCCGTCGCCGCCCAAGACGACGACAAAGTCTATTATTTTGTACAGCCTAAAGCTCTCGTCCGCATCGTCCCACGTCTTACACGACGACTGCAACGCCTCCAATTCGTCCCACGCCGTGCGCTCGAGCCACGGCGTGACGCCATTGGCGCGGAGCACGTCCACGGCTTCCATCAAACGCGCCGTCGAGGCCGAGTCATGAATCTTCTTCACAACCAACGCGTTCTTCGGCGATTGAAGCCACGAAAAATTACTGTGCGGTGACGACTTTTGAGACGTTCGAATCCTCCTATCCCTCGGTTCTAACACGCGCACGCCCTCGTCGTTCGCCAAGACGAGTTCAAACGCCGCTTTGAGTCCTTCCTCCGGTGCGCTCTGGCTCGCACCTTCGCCGGCGACGACACTCTCGTCGTCGTCGTCCGGCGCGACGCGACGCGGCTCCTCACACGCCCGTCTCGCCCGTTCGGCGTCGTCGATCGCGGCGTCGGCGTCGCCCGAGTCTTTTGCATCGCTCTCATCGTCGCTGTCGTCGTCCCTCTCGCGACGAGAGCCCTCGCCCTCTCGCGCATCGTCGCACGCGCGAACGACGAATTTGTGTGATTTCGTTCGAAACCCCGCCAACCGCGGTCGTTCGATCGGTGACGTCAGACTGGACGACGAGAGCGTGCGGCGAGGACCCGGCGGATCGTCGGCGAAGCGCACGGCGCGCTCGGAGGAGCGGAGCGCGTGTAATTCACGTTTGAGCTCGGCGTTTTCGCGTTTGAGCGCATCCGTGGAGGACGTCGTCGCATCGTCGTCGGCGTCGAGACGCGAGGATTCGAGTGCGGACGTCGCGCGAGCGAGCGCGTCAGACGCGTCGTCGACCGTGGATGGGGCCATCGGACCGCGCGCGTCGCGCGAGACGGTTTGACGATGTCCCGTCGGTTTCGATTATTGACTGCGTCGACGACGCGACTGGGCCAGTCGCGTCGTCGGACTGGCGAACGAACGCGACAGAGAGAGAGGCGAACGTGTGAGATTCAATTCAATACGTACGTGTTCAATAGAAATCATCACGAAAAATCATCACATCTCATCGTCCTCATCGAAGGCGTTGCGGCGACGATCGAAATTAATCTTCCCGACGCGCGCGCCGCCGCCGCCGCCCGAACCGCTCGAGGCGGCGTTTTCCAACATGCCGATCAACGCCTGTTCGCTCACCTTGTGCACGCGACCGGCCTGCGCGGCGCGAAGGATACTCTCCTCGAGCGCGCGAGCCTTTTCGGGCTTCACGATGGCTATTCTGCTCACTGCGTCGAAGCCGGAAAAGCGTCGGTCGCGAAGCGCTCAGTCAGTCCTCGGTCGATCATTTCGCGCGCGCGCGATGAACGTCGTCGAAGAGGCTCGCATCGGTCGCGCGATGAATACGCACGTCTCTCTCGCGCCGCGGGCTCCAAAACGCTCGCTAGCGCCGCGCCTCGTCGCTCTTCGTTTTCGCGCTGTCTTTCCCTCGCAAGCTCCTGTTCCTCCGCGTTCACGACGCCATCCTCCGGAATGTCCAACTACGCGCGCCGAAACGATCGACGCATCGCGCCGTCATCGTCGTCATCGTCGTCAGTCGCGCGTCGTCGCGCGTCGCGTCACCGCGCGCGTCACCGCCGACGTGCGTCGGGCTCAAAAGTCAACTCGACGCCAACGTCGCCGCTCGCGCGTCGCTCGCGCGTCTCGCGCGTCGCTCGCCATCGAACGCGCACCGGTTGCCCTTGCATGTTCACGTCGTCACACGCGCGTCTCCCTCGACCGCTCGCGCGCGCACGAAGACGAAGCGGCGCCGACGACTGCGGTCCCACATTCACAGACGCGCGCCATCATGTCGCGAGAGGGGTGCGTCGCGCGACGCGTTCGACCGCGATGCGACCGCACGCGCCTTTTCCATCGTCGTCGTCGCGTCTGCGCGCGCGTCGCGTCGCCGCGCGCGTGTCGAAAGGCTACGGGACGATGGGGGAACGATTTCACGATGAATTCGAGGCGCGCGCGACGTTGCGCGCCGTGTCTCGAACGATGCCCGACTGACGACGATGTCACACGCACAGGACGAACGCGGACGCGTCGGTGTCGTTCTTTTGCGTGTCACCGAGCGCGGTGGTTCGAGGGAAGAAGCGCGACAGCGATGCCATGGCGCGCGAGCCGGAGGGCGACGACGCGCGAGACGTCAAGCGCCGAAGGAGTCTGCGGTTGATGCGCGCCGAGGTCGAGGCGGAGGGCGGCGCGGACGCGAAGTACGCGAGCGAGCGATTGACGCGGACGGTGGCGATACCGAAGCCGCGAGGATTAGCGGTGGCGAGAACGAACATTCCCGCTCCCAGGAAAGCGGCGCCGACGGCGAAGGCGATTCCGGCGCCCAAGAGCGCGATTCCGGCGCCGCGCGCGATGCCGAACACGGTGGTGAAGGAGAGCGAATAGAGTTAAATTAGCGACTGTTACGCGCGAAAATTAGCGGAGAGGTGTCGATGTAAAACCAAGTTGCGATGCGAGTGTTAAAAAGAGACGACGCGCGCGAACAGCGGTTGACGCGACGCGGGAGAGATGCCGCCGTCGTCTTCTAACGCAGCGAAGACCCGCGACCAGACGTCTCGAACGAAGTTTCGCTGACGCTCGAGCTTAAAATCTGGTCTGTCGAAAACGCCGATGAGGTGTGGTCGCGGCGTGTCGCCGCTCCGCACGATGAACTCGAAATCAAAGAACAGCGGCGCTCCAACGGCGGCGTATGCGTCGTAGTGCGCGTCTTGTACGACGTTTGTGGGTAAACGCACGCGCGTGCGCATCGCCGCCGTCGCCGCTTCGCACTGTGAGATGATATCGTCGGAGAAATCGTCGGTGCCCGTGATTCGCGAACACAGTTCGCCGAAATCCACCTCACGCGCGACGGCGCTCGCCTCGTCGCCGGAGAGTCCGCGATTTGTGAGCTCTCGCGAACACACGTCATCCTCGTCTTCCGCTTCGGTCGGCGTCGAGACGACGTATTCACGCGCCGCCGAACACACGCTCACGTGTCTGGCGATGTACGCCGCATCGTCGGCCGCGTTCGCGTTCGGCACGAAGGCGACGTGAGCGCGAATCGCGCACTTTCTCCCGAGTTCATCCGTGAGCGCGTCGCCGACGTGACGCTGCGCGATCAGTTCGCCTCTCGAACGGCGCGCGCGTGCGTCCGTGATGACGTCTCTTAAATTGGCCAACGCGTCGACGCGATCGATGCGTTCGCCGTATACGCCCGGAAATCTTCGGTGCGCGCCCTTGAGCACGAAGACGTCGTCGAGCGCGTGGTCGTCCACCGTCTCGCTCGTGACGATCGCGGGTACGCACACGACGTCGCGCTCGGCGTGCTTTTCGATGGCGTCGTGAAACGCAACTTTAGACGTGAGAAGTTCGTACCACTGCGGACTGACGCTGATCGCGTTGAAAGACTCGAGCGACGCGAAGAAGGCGTCGGTGACGTCGGCGTTCTCGAGCGCGCTCTGCCAAAGCGCACGATACTCCTCCACCGCGTCGTCGTCGCCGCAATCCCACGCCACCTTGGCAAGTGGGTACACGCCCATGACGCCGACACCCGCGCGCAGGGCTTGTTGGTACAGACTCGACGGCTCGGCTGAATATCCGTTGAGATGCAACGCGTGCGCGAGCGTAAACAACAACAACGGATGTCGTCCCGGTTTCGTAAACTTCCCCTCCGGTCCTCCCGATCTCGCCGTGCGCATGAGCGCCACCGCGCTCGTCAACGTCCCGAACTTGACGCACATCAAACGCGCGAGCGAAATCCAGCAATCGGGATAATCGAACGCAATCGTCACGCATCCCGCGTACTCCTCCTCGGCCCGATTATACAAACCGACGTCCTCGAACATTTGTCCCGCGAGCACGCGCGCCCCCACGCAGGTCGGCGTGCGTCGATACGCCTCGCGCGCCTTGTCGATCGCCGTCGCCGTGCATCCGAGCGCGTGATACACCGCCGCCAAGTGCAGAGACGCCTGATAATACTCGGGCTCGACGACCAACGCGCGTTCCATCTTCTCCGCGAACGCGCGCGTCATGGCTCTCGTTCGCGTCGCCCCCTCCGGCGTCTCCAACGCGCGTCGCGCCTCGTCCACGAGTTCATCCACGCGAGGATCGCGGTCTCGAGCCTCGGCATTTCGTTGCATCTCGAGTAATTGCGCATCCTTGGTCGCGTCGTCGGCGTCGGCGCGCGCGTCTCTCTCGGCGTCGTCGCGAAGCGCCGCCTCGATGTCGTCCAATTCGCGCAGACATCCCACCGCGAGGTCTCGATCGACGCGCGCGTTTTTATTCGACGCGTCGGTGGCGTCGGCGGCGTCGGTGGCGCGCTCGATCGCGTCGTCGGTCGCGTCGTCGTCGCGTTGGTTTTCAATCAATTCTCGGAGCGCGCGCGCGTCGGCGAGTACGGTGGACGCATCGCCGTCTCTCGCGCGTCGACACGCCTCACGACGATTACCGAGATATGCCTCTCGCTGAAACGCGTACGACATGCGTCTCGAGCCGTCGCACTGTGACGTCGTCGTCGATCATCGTTCGGACGATGCGTGAGCGTTTTCGGGCGTTTTCACCATCGCCATTCCGCGACGCGCCACCCGTCGTCGGGCATCGATCGAGCGCGCGCGTCGACCGGCCCTCATCACGGCGTCGTTCGCGCGGTCGCGTCGTCTCGCGCGCGTGAAATCGCGCGTCGTTCGCATCGCATCGCATCGCAACGCGGTCAACGCATCCGGTCGCGATGACGCGCGCGCTCTTGGGCGGCGCGGATTGCGCGCGCGCGGGCGTCGCGGTCGTTCTTCGGGGGTTCGGCGACGCGTCCTCGACCGAGACGTGGCGCGAGCTCGAGCTCGGGGCGACGCTCGGACCGGGCGCGGTGACGCGCGCGGCGGGGGTGGCGGACGAGACGACGCCGGCGCCGACGTTGGGCGCGACGTCGACGGATTCGCTCGCGCGCGTCGTCGTCAATGCGCGGTACGGTGGACGGGCGAGCGGTGTGGCGGCGATGGCGGTGTTGGACGCGCTCGAGGCGATGGGACCGATCGAGGAGGCGTGTTTCGTGTTGGCGACGCGAGACGAGGCGGCGGCGGCGGACGCCGCGCGCGAGTCGAAGACGTTTTTAGCGTACGAAGACGTTCGGAACGGTGCGCGGGCGTCGGACGTGGAGGGGATCGTGGCGAGATCGTTGGGGGCGGGCGGTGTGTCGGCGAAGGATGGCGTGTTGGCGACGGTGATGCGCGCGTTGGAGTCGTGCGGGATCAAGACGCGCGCGTTGTACGCGCCGGCGTTCGAGGCGTCCAAGTTTGATCGTGAGGCGTTGGAACGCGCGCGCGAGGTGACGCACAGATTAGGTCGCGCAGTGGAAGCGAGCGCGTTCGGTTTGAGCGGGTACGACGCGGTGGCGGTGGATCGTCTGACGCCGGCATCCGACGACGCCGAGCCAGAATCGAGCGACGCGTTGTACACGTAAATTACAAGGTTGTGGCTATTCATGTTGTGAGCAAGCTCGACGCAAAGAATAGCGCGTGGCGTTGTACACGTGACGCGACGCTCGAGTCGAGTGTCGCGCGGATACCCGTCGTCGTGGTCTCGTGTGTCGCGGTTGGTGTAATAGCAAACGGAAAACAAACTATACGATGCGTCCATCCTTCTTGTGCGTTTGTCGGCTCACGCGTTCGGCGGCGGAGGCGGCGGAGGCGGAGGCGGCGGAGGCGCGCCGCGCGCGGGTGGAGGCATCATGATCACGGGCTGGCCCTGCGCGTTGTACTGCACCGGGACGTACATCATCGGTTGACCCGGGGCGCCGTACGCTGGCGGCGCGCCCGCCGGAATCGCGCCCGCGTGCGTGTATTGCACCGGCGGCGTCGGCCGCGGAAGACCGCGCATGCCGAACATGCCCCCACCACCCATGGGTGACTGGGGAATCGGTCTCGTCTCGCGATGTCGACCGCTCGTCGATCGTTTCTTCCCAGGTTTCTTCTTCGCCGCCTTGGCCGCCGCCTCCGCCTCGTCGTCGCTAAACTCCTCGTCGTTGGCCACCTCCTCGTCGTCCTTCCCGCTCGCGTCATACCCCTTCTTATACAAGCTTCGAATGTCCGGTATCGTTCTCGACCGTCCGACGACGACGAAGACCTCGTCGTTCACCGCCACTTTCAGCACGTCGCCCTCTCCGTCCTCGGACTCATTCGCGGGCAGTCGCACGGAATACAACGGCGCGCTCACCGGCCCGAACACCTCCTCGATCACTCCCAACCCGCGTCTGTCCCCCAAACACAGCACGCTCTCCTCGTCCAACGTCTCCGGCGCGTCGTCCAGCGACGTCATCGCCCCGCTCGAGCGTCCGATCGTCCCCGTCGCGCTTGACACCACCACCACTCGTCCCACCACTGACGTCACTCGTCCCACCGCGCGAATCTCCTCGTTCGCCTCAATCTTCGGCACCGGCGCCACCGCGCGCGCCTCGGCCGCGATCTCATTTCTCGTTCTCGGCGGTCCATCGTGCGCCGCGTCGTCCCCTTCCTCGGCCGTTCTCGGCGGTCCGTCGCGAGCGCGGCGCAACCACTCGGGCAAATCCTTCGCGTCGATGGATTCGCACGATGTCGACGCATCGTCGTCGTCGTCGTCGACCAGCGCGTCGTCCGGATCATCATCATCGCTGTCTGACCACTCACTGCTCTCGTCGCCGTCGCCGCGATCGTCGTCGTCGTCGTCGTCGTCAAAGGTAAACTCGGGGACGCCGCTGTGCAATTCGGCATCCTCGTCGGCATCCGTCGTCGTCTTTTGCGTCGCCTGGACGCTCGCGAGCGCGGTCGCGTCCAACTCGGCGTACCGCGCGGCGACCAACAAGTCATCCTCCGCCATCGTCCCTCGTCGGCGGCGGCGTCGTCGACTCGCGACGGCGTCGAGGCGACGCCGCGCCGCGGAATGGCGCTTTTACACTTTTGCGTATGTTTCTTCAAAGTCGGACAGTCAAACAGTGTTGAGCTCATTTTTAACTCAAAAGCGAAACCACACACAAATGCAAATGTATAGCACACATACCTCTAAAACAGACCTCAATATTGTTCTCCCCCCGAACATTGTTTATACACAAAAAGTCGTTGGTCGAGTGCCGACGAGATCCTCGCGCCGACGCGCCGACGCGCGAGAACGACGCGCGCGAGTGTCGGCGCCCGACGGACGCGCGAACGCGCTCGACGGTGATTCGTGGACGCGGCGCGCGGCGTCATGTCCGCGAACGACGCGCGCGTGGATGCCGTCCTTCGGGGGGACGTCGGGACGTTGGATGCGATCGTGGATGACTTTTACGGTGGAGACGCGGGCAAGGTGCGAGACGCGACCGAGACGCGACCGAGGCGACCGGCGCGTGGATATCGTGGGATGCTGTTCGCGCGCGAGCGACGATGCGCGCACCCGACGACGCGAGACGCGCGCGAAGGGGACGATGCGCGTGAACGTCGGGGAAGGAGGGGAAGAGACGCGGCGCGCGGGGAAAGGAGGCGCCGACGCGCGCGCTCGACGACGCTACGTCGGTCGTCGGGGGCGCGAGCGACCGGTGGTGGTTGCGCGCTTGCGATCGCGCGCGACGGTGCGGGGATGTCGATGAACGCGGTGACTGACGAAGACGGGTGCGCGCTCGTTTCTTTTTTGACCCGCGCGCAGAGAGGCGATGCGGAGAAGGTTTTACAGCAGTTACAGGAGCACGAACAGACGTGGACGCGGGTGGATGCCATCTTAGAGACGTCCACGAACGCCAATACCAAGTTTTTCGCGCTTCAGGTGTTGGACGGGGTGATCAAGTATCGTTGGGGCTTGTTACCCAACGACCAGCGGGAAGGGATTAAAAACTTTGTGAGCAACTTGATCATCAAACTGAGCGCGGATGAGACGGTGTTTAGACGGGATCGAGCGTACATCAACAAGATTAACAACGTGCTCGTGCAGATTTTGAAGCACGATTGGCCGCATCGATGGCAGAGTTTCATTCCGGATTTGGTCGGCGCGGCGAAGACGAGCGAGTCGTTGTGCGAAAACTGCATGAGCATTTTAAAGCTGCTCTCGGAGGAGGTGTTCGATTTCAGTCGAGGCGAGATGACGCAGGATAAGATTAGATCGTTGAAGACGTCTCTGAACAGTGAGTTTAAGATGATTCACGAGCTATGTGAGTTCGTGCTGACGCACTCGCAAAAGCCAGAGCTCATCAAGACGACGCTCACGACGCTCAACGCCTTTTTGTCGTGGATTCCGTTGGGGTACATTTTCGAATCCACCCTCTTGGACACCCTGCTCGCGCTCGCGCCGAATCCGAACTACCGCAACATCGCATTTTTGTGTCTGTCGGAGATCGGAGGCTTGAACGTCGAGGCCAAGTACGACTCGCACTTCATTAAGCTCTACTCTGTCGCCGTAGAACACTTGCAGGGCATCTTACCGCGTGGCGTCAACATCGCCCAGGCGTACGCCAACGGTTCGGACGAGGAACAAGTATTCGTGCAAAACCTCGGTATCTTCTTGACGCAATTCTTCAAGGCGCACATCGTTCTCTTGGAATCGACCGCCGAGTTGCAACAGGCGATGCTCGTCGGCATCGAGTACCTCTTGAATATTTCCTACGTCGAGGAACCGGAGGTGTTCAAGGTGTGCCTCGATTACTGGCACTTCATGGTGTGCGACGTGTTTCAATCTGAGGGTGGAGACGTGGCTGATTTCAGATTCGGTGGAGATCCCGGCGCGCGAGGCGCCGGTGTGAATCGCCGCGCGCTCTACACGGCGCCCTTCAGCAAGTTGCGACTGCTGATGATCTCTCGCATGGCCAAGCCCGAGGAAGTGTTAATCGTCGAAGATGAGAACGGGAACATCGTCCGTGAGACGTTGAAGGACAACGATGTTTTAGTTCAGTACAAGATCATGCGCGAGACTTTGATTTACCTCGCGCATCTCGATCACAAGGACACCGAGACGCAAATGCTCGAAAAGTTGCACGCCCAGCTCAGCGGTCGCGAGTACACGTGGCACACGCTCAACACGCTCTGCTGGGCCATCGGTTCCATCAGCGGTTCGATGCAAGAGGATCAAGAGAACCGATTTTTGGTCACCGCCATCCGTGATTTGCTCAATCTGTGCGAGATCATGCGCATGAAGGATCAAAAAGCCGTCATCGCCTCCAACATCATGTACGTCGTCGGACAGTACCCACGCTTTTTACGTTTACACTGGAAGTTTCTCAAGACTGTGGTGAACAAGTTGTTTGAGTTCATGCACGAGACGCACCCCGGCGTGCAAGACATGGCGTGCGACACTTTTTTGAAAATTTCCATGAAGTGTAAGCGCAAATTTGTCATCTTGCAAGTCGGCGAACAAGAGCCCTTCGTCGACGAGCTCCTCCGCGGCTTGTCGGACACCATCCGAGACTTGGAACCGCATCAGGTGCACACGTTTTACGAATCCGTCGGACACATGATCGGCAGCGAGGTGAATCCGGGGAAGAGAGAGGAGTACGTGCAGCGTCTGATGGCGCCCCCCAACGCGACGTGGCAACAAATCATGACGCAGGCGAGACAAAACAGCGAGTGCTTGAAGAATCAAGACATCATCAAAAACATCCTCAACATTCTCAAGTCGAACACGCACCTGTGCATGTCCCTGGGGCAGCCGTTCCAGAATCAAATGTCCGCCATCTACGCAGACGTTCTGAACGTGTACAAGCTGTACAGCGAATTGGTGAGTCAGAGCATCGCCGAGGGCGGTCCGTATGCGAGCAAGTCGTCCTTTGTCAAGCTCTTGCGCTCCGTCAAGCGAGAAGTGCTTCGACTCATCGAAACCTTCGTCGAGCGATGCGACGATCCGCACTTGGTGGCGCAGCAGCTCGTACCGCAGATGTACGATCCAATCCTGGGCGATTACGCGAGAAACATTCCAGACGCTCGAGACGCCGAGGTGTTGTCGCTCTTCGCCGCCATCATCAACAAGGTGGAGACGGCGATGACGGATGAGATTCCGAAAATCTTCGACGCTGTCTTTGAGTGCACGCTGAGCATGATCACCAAGAATTTTGAGGATTTCCCCGATCACCGCCTCAAGTTCTTTTTACTCCTTCGATCCGTCACCAACCATTGTTTCCGCGCCCTCGTCGCGCTCAGTCCGGCGCACTTGAAGCTCATCATCGACTCTATCGTGTGGGCTTTCCGTCACACCGAACGAAATGTCGCCGACGAGGGATTGAACCTACTGTTGGAGATGATGAAGTACTTCCAGCTCTCTGAGTATTGCAACCAATTCCATCAGAGCTTTTACTTGATGACGATGAGCGAAATCTTCGCCGTGATGACGGATGGTTTCCACAAGCCCGGGTTTAAACTCCACGCGCTAATCTTACAAAACTTGTTCACCATCAGCGAGAGCGATCAATTGAGCGCCCCACTGTGGGACGTCGCGTCCAAGGGACCTGGAGCGTACCCTTCGAACGCCGCTTTTGTGCAAGAACACTGCGCACAACTCTTATGCGCGTCGTTCCCCAACATGCCCCCCTCCGAGGTGCAGACGTTGGTGCTCGGCATGTTTCAGTGTAAGAATGATTTGGCAGCCTTCAAGTCCACGCTGAGAGATTTCTTAGTGCAGACGAAACAATTTAGCAGTGTGGATTTCGCCGAAGAGGAGCAGAGTCGATTAGCGGCTCAGCGCCAGGCGCGACTCAGCGCCATTCCGGGTATGGTGCAGTCGAACGACATGGACGACGACGAGTGAGACGCGTCTCTCCATCCGTGGTGTACAAAGCTTCTCTTTCATAGCATCGAATGAACGGTCGCGTGACGCTGTTAATTCTATATTAGATAATCATCAAATCACAACAAACCTTTTGGATCGTATTCGCGCATCAAGTCCACCGCCGCGCGTGCGTACGTCTCGTCAGACGTATCCTCGAGAAAGAGTTTATTCAGATTTTCAGCCTCTTGCGGTCGAGATCTCGCCGCCGCCGCCGCGTACGCCGCATCGTAGTGATTCTCTAATATATCCTGAACGAACGCATCCCATTGACCGTCGGCGATAAGCGATTTCCACGCGTTGACGCGCTCGTGCCCGACGCGCTTGACCAAGACGTCGACGCACTCCAGCAGACGCTCCGTCTCGGTGGTCTCAAAGTGCTCGTACCCGGCGCGAATCCATTTCACGCGCTCCGGCATCGGTATCTCCAACTGCGTCACTCGTCCAACGCGCATCCCAGACCACATCGTGCTCGGCACTTGCACTTTACCGATCATCGAACTCTCGCCCTCGACGAACACCGGCCGCGTCGGATCGAACCGCCTCGCCTTGCTCACGATTCTCGAATCAAACATCTTTTGACTTGGTTGCGCGCGCGAACCGGGTTCTTCGCCCAAAATCGACCCGCGATGATTCGCCATCACCTCGAGATCGATCACCTGCGCGCCCGCAGCCTCGAGAGCGTCTAATAATTTACCCTTGGCGCACCCCGTCTTGCCCGCGACGACGTGGTACGAAAACGAATCCATTCCTCGCAACCACTCCAACACGCCGGCGCGGTACCGCTTGTACCCGCCCGGGGCAAAGTACACGTCGAATCCAATCCTACTGAGGACGTGCGCCAGGCTCAGCGATCGTTCACCGCCTCGCCAACAGTAGACGAGAATTTTCGTCGAGCGCTCGCACGCCATGAACCATTCCTCGATGATGGCGCTCAAATTCGCCGCCACGAGCGCGGCGCCGACTTTTTTAGCCTCAAACGGATCAACCTGTTTATACAACGTGCCCACGCGCTTACGCTGCTCGTCGTTCAGGACGGGCGTGCTGATGGCGCCCGGGACGTGATCGTCGTCGAATTCGCCGCCCGAGCGCACGTCGCAGACGAAATCAAACGTCGACGAATCAAAGTCATCGTCGTCGAGCGACACCGTGCGTATGCGCGGACCGAGATCGAGGAAATCTTGTGGGTACTCATGTCGCGCGTTCGCCGCAGCGCGGGGGCGGACGCGCAGGGCGCGGACGGGGACATCGTGCCGCCGACACCGCGACGTTTCAGGTTTTCGCGAACCGCGCGCGATGGACGACGCGCGAGACGTAGACGCGGATGCAGCGACGCCGACGTCGCGCATAGCGTTCGTCTCGTTCGGACGAGGGACAGCGCGGCGGCGGCGGACGGCGCGCGAGACGCGCGCGCGTGTGGGGACGGTTGGGCCCGGCGACGGCTCTCGACGGCTCGCCGCGGCCGACGACGTCGATCGTCGACTTGTACATGAAATACACTCGAGATGTCGCGCTATCAACGCACTACAAGAAGACGGGATCGTTCATTCGGCTTCGTCGTCCGAATCGGACGACATCTCGTCGTCCTCGAGATCGTACAGTTGCACGCGCGCGGCGCCGACGAGAACGCCCGCCAATCCGCGCGCGACGCTCACCGCCAGAGGTGCCGACGGGTCGACGCAAGGAAGCTGTCGCGAGCGAATGTCCAGAGAATTGATGTCCACGGGAGCGCTGCACGCCGCGAAGGACTCGAACACGTCGTCGCCGACGAGGACGAGCCGAGCCTTGGCGCCGCTCGCCGCGTCCTTCGGTTTGAGCAAGAGCACGAGCGCGTCTCCCTTGTACGGATGACAATCGACGATGGATTCGTTGGGCGTCGTGAACGTCACCGATCGACGGTTGTCGCCGTCCACGGCTCGGTAGACGTGGAGACGGTCGCGGGAGGCGTCGACGTGCACGCTGTGCCGGCGCTCGTCGGCGGCTTGCGACGTGGCGAATACAGAGGACGCCGTCTCGTCCGTCGCTCGACCGGTGTCGGTCCACGCGCACTTGGCGCTCAGCATCTCGCACGGCGCGTGCATGGTGGTGTCGGCGGAAGCGACGATGTGGTCGAGCATATCGCCCAACGAGACGATTTCGGAGGGTTTCAAATCGTCGAGACGTTTTACGCTCTCGCCTCGCGTCGAACACGCGCGTGAAAAATGTCGCAACGCCTCCTCCGTCGACGGCGAGTCATCCGTCGCGCGCGCGAACGCACGGTCTAACACATCGGTGTCCGCGCTCGTCGCACTGAAAGCAACCTCTAAAAAGTCTCGCACGAGATCCAAACGTGGCGCCGGCAGTTGCGCCTCGTAGCCTTTTTCGCCTTCGCCGGCGAGTTGAGTGCGAATGATGCACACGAAAAAAGCGCGCAATTGCATCGCACGCACCGTCACCGCGCGCGCGACGTCGACGATGACAAATGATAGTCGTTCGCACATTTTGATTATGTCCTCGAGTCGCGTCTCATCGATGCCCACGCCGTCGGTGCCGTACCCGAGACGCGCCAAGCCGCGCAGTGCGTTGAGACGCAACGCCGTTTCGTCCACCAAAGGCGCGAGCGTGGCGATCAAAATCTCGTGCACGTCCGTCAGTAATGCGTCTATGTCCTTGGCCATGCGTTTTACGAGACCACTCTTGAATGAATTCATAAAGAATTGTTGAAACGCGATGTCGAAGACGCCCGTAGCCATCAACTCGACGAAGCGTTCTCTGAATTCGAATCGAACATACTCATCGCTCGTACCCCCCATCACCGTCATGTCCAGCGCCCTTTCGAAATCTTGAAGCATTTTATCGAAACGATCTCTGTATCCGGTGGCGTATCTCTCTCGTACGTCGTCCAAAGCGATGAGCGCACGCTCCAACGCCGTCTTGACGTGCGAGGCGTGCGTCGACAACAAGTACACCTCCCTCGCGTTTGATGCGATGTACGACGTGTCCAAACGCATGAACTTCAAGCCACCCGCGCGTTCACGAATGACCGCGTCCACGCTCTCGAAATCATCGCGAGGCGCCAGCGCTTCCACCGCCGCGCCGTCCGTCGACGTCGTCCATCGTCCCACGCGAAACATTCCAAACGCGTACGCCGTCACCGTCCCCCGCGCGTTCCCGACCAACAGCACGCTCAATCTACCTGTGCGCTCAAAGTGCGCCACCAAGCACCCCGCGGACCCGCTCTCGCCCGAGATGTCGGCACCGCGTCGTCCACCACCGATTTTCGACGCGCTCGCCGACGCGTGCGCCGCCGCGCGACTCTCATCTCGCACCCCCGCGCGACCACCCGCGCGCTCGCGCGTCACCACCTCGCGCCACACCGCGCACGTGATCTCCGACCCACTCGCGGACGGGACGTCGTCCTCCTCGACGACCAACAACGACTCGCCCGTCTCCGTCGCGTGCGTCGTCGTCGTCCCCGACGCATACCCCACCGTCATCACCTTCCCGTCCGGTCGAAACGTCACTCGCGTCGGCGTCCCGCGCTCGGGATCGAGCGTCTTGGTCCAGAGTTTGTTCCAGTTGAGTCTGTACGCGGTGAGCGTGCGTCCGAGCGCGCAGGCGACGACGACGAGGTCCATCGTCGGACAGAGGGCGAGCGTCGTCGCAGGACTGGCGATCTTCGCA
>Ga0255781_10001291_pt1 | contig 20662 bp, 20 predicted proteins | sample 101ome_21_FD_179979 | JGI IMG/M metagenome (GOLD analysis project Ga0255781, IMG submission 179979) | Coastal salt marsh microbial communities from the Groves Creek Marsh, Skidaway Island, Georgia - 101413BT metaG (version 2) | ecosystem: Environmental > Aquatic > Marine > Intertidal zone >... | reverse complement strand
CAAAATTCTTGGCCGACGCCTGTCCTACCACGGCACCACCATTGCCACCACGGCGGTGGGGGGGCACGACGCACGCAAGGCGGGCCTCGGCCCCCTCCTCGCCCCCTTCCCTCAGCTGGAAACCCCCTATCCCCTCCGCTGCCCCGCGGGCACGGATCCAGACGCCCAGCTTGCCTATTACCTCGCGGACTTTGATCGAGTACTCGCCGCCGAGGGACCAGAAACCATTGCGGGGCTGATTGCCGAGCCCATCGTGGGCTCCTCCGGTGGCGCGCTCCGCCCGCCCGAGGGCTACTGGCCCGCCATCGCCGAGCGGTGCAAGCGCCACGGCATCCTCCTCATCTTTGACGAAGTGATGACGGGCTTCGGGCGCACGGGCACGGCCTTCGCCGGCGACCACTGGGGCCTGGCCCCGGACATCCTGGTAGGGGGCAAGGGCCTCGCCGGGGGCTACGCGCCCCTTGGGGGCGTCTTCAGCCATCGTGGCGTGCTCGACCCCATTGCGGAAGCGGGGCTGGAGGTCATGTTCCATACCTTTGGCGCCCACCCCGGGGCCTGCGCCGCGGCGGAGACGGTCCTCACCATCATGAAGGAGGAAGGGCTCGTGGCCGCCGCTGCCCAGAAGGGGGCCTTCCTCAAAGGCTGCCTAGAGGACCTGCTCGGAGATCACCCGCAGGTCGCCGAAGTGCGCGGCGCAGGCCTCCTTTTGGCGGTGGAGCTGGTGCAGAACCGGGAGACGGGCGAGCCCTTCCCCCGGGAGCGCAAGCTCACCCTTGGCGTCCTCGAGGAAGGGCTCAAACGCGGGGTGTATTACTACCCCGGCGGCACGGGGACGGTGCGCGATATCCTGTGCCTCGGGCCCGCCATGACCACCACAGAGGGGGAATTGGAACAGATGGCAACAACCCTTCGCCGGGCCATCGATGGCGCCCTAGCCCGTCATGCTTAGGGACCTTCCCCTGGCGGCCCAGGCCTTGCTCCGAGGAGCGGGGCTGCTCTTCCACCGGGAGCTCCGGTGGCTGATTCTTGCGCCCCTAGGCCTCATGCTGGTGGTTTATGGCGCCCTTGTGATGACGGCGCTCGAGCTGCTCGGCCCCACCGTGGCAGGCCTCGGGGCAGCGCTACCGGAGGCTCTCGCGGGCCTCGCGGGGATTCTGGAGCTGCTGGCCTGGCTGCTGCTCTTTGCCCTCCTCGGCATCCTGGCCCTACTCCTGAGCCAAACCTTAGCGGCACCCTTCTACAGCGCGCTGGCGCGGCGAACGGAACGACTCCTCACGGGGGGTAATCAGGAAAGCGGCCGGAGCCTAGGGAGCGAACTCGGGGCGACCTTTAAGCGAGAACTGGAGAAGCTACGCTGGAGCCTGCCGCGCCTCGCCGTGCTCTTCGGCGTGAGCCTGATCCCTGGCCTGGGCCTCTTGGCCGCGCCCCTGACCCTCTTGCTCGGGGCCTGGATGCTTGCCGGGCAGTTTCTCGACTTTACCCAGGAGAACCGGGGGCAGCGCTTCGCGGAAACGCTGGCGCTGATGAGGCGTCATCGCCTCGGGGTACTGGCTTTCGGGGTGCCCTTGGCCCTGGGGGTGACCCTACCGGTGCTGGGCGCCCTCGTGGGCGCCCTCGCCGTCGTCTCTGGGGCCGTGCTCGTGCTCACCCTTCGCGGTGAGCACGGCATGGTCGCCAGCGCGGATCCTTAGACCGGATCCCAGCTGAAGACGCTGTTGGTCGCGCCGAGGTCGTGGAAGGACCCGGCCATGGCCGGCAAGCCCTGCTCCACCAGCGTTTCCGGCGTCCAGCCTTCCAGCTGCGCGATGCTGCGCACGGGCCGGGGCTGGCTCATGAGGAACACCTCGTTACCGCGCACGGAGAAGATCTGCCCGGAGACGTCCTTCGCCGCAGCCAGGGCAACGGCCATGGTGGCCACCTGATCCGCGCGCATCTTCTTCTGGAACATTTCCACCCGCTTCTGGCTCGCCTCATCCTTCACCGGGATGGTGGCGATCATGCGGGTCCAGGCGAAGGGCGCGATCACGTTCGAGCGAACATTCTTGGCGGCCCCTTCCATGGCGATAATGCGGGAAAGGCCGGCGATGCCCATCTTCGCCGCCGCGTAGTTCGCCTGACCAATATTGCCGATGAGCCCGGAGGTCGACGTGAACATCACGAAGGACCCATCTTCCTGATCGCGGAAGTGATTAATCGCGGCCCGGGCAATGTTGTAATGGCCATTGAGGTGCACATCGATGACCGCATCCCAGTCTTCGTCGGTCATCTTGTGGAACATCTTGTCCCGGAGAATGCCCGCGGGATTGATAACGGCGTGCAGCCCTTTGAAGGTGTCCAAAGCACACTCGACCATGGCCTTGGCCCCCGCGCGATCGGACACGCTGTGGGAATCGGCAACGGCTTCACCCCCGGCGGCCTTGATCTCGTCCACGACCTCCTGAGCCGGACCCGCATCGCCCAGGGGATCATCCCCCTTCACCGATCCCCCGAGATCGTTCACCACCACCTTGGCGCCTTCCCGCGCGGCCAGCAGGGCGCATTCCCGTCCAATGCCCCGCGCCGCGCCGGTGACCAGTACCACCTTGCCGTCAAGCTGTCCCATGTGCTCCTCCAACCGTGAATTGAGCCGCCAGTTTAGTGCCCCGGCCCCCTACCCCGCCAGCGCAGGTGGCACGCCCTGCTCCGGCGCCGCGTCAATGGCAAGGTGCCCGGCGAGGAGGCGTGTCCCGGCGGTGGCGAAGCTGGCCCGAAGGCGATAGCCCCGGAGCACCCAGGGCAGCCAACCCCGGTCGTCGGCCCACATGCGCCCATAGGGCATGGCCTGGCGAGAGACCCAGAGGGGCTTGCCCTCGGCGCTTTCCCGGGGCGCGCCTTGAAAGGCCTCGCAGCGATAGGCAAAGCCGTGGATGCGCGATCCATCCTCATCCTCGAAGCGAAGCTCGGCGCACAGCCTCGGCGCTTCGCCCCGAATCCCCAGCTCCTCCTTCGCCTCCCGCAGCGCGCAGGCCCGGAGCGACTCCCCTGGCTCCAGCTTGCCCCCGGGGCCATTAATCAGCCCCGCGCCGTGGCCTCGCTTTTTCTCCATGAGGAGCACCCGATCCCCCTGGCAAACAAAGAGCAGGGTCGCGAGCTGAGCTCCCGGGAAGGGTCCTTGCAGGGTCGGGGGCGCAAGCGAGGGACGAGGGTCACAGGCCAGAATGAGCCGAGCAGCCTGGAGGGGCTGGCCCGCCCGGGGTAGAAAACCGCGGCGACCGAGGGCTTTCAGCGCCGCCGGGGACGGCCCGGGCAGCAGGAGGCTGAGAGCCACGCCTTCGGCGAGGAAGCGATCCGCCCAGGCAAGCACAGCGTCTTCCGGCGCGGAAGGCCGGGGAGCCAGCATCGCGCCGCTGCGGCGACGCAGGCCAAAGCACCCGGAAAGGGGCGCAAGCCCCGGGGCGGAAAGGATGCCGGGGCACAGCTTTCCCCGGTGCGGGAGTGCACCGGGCGCCGGCGTAAACCACGCTGAGAGCGCATCCCGCTGCGCCGGATCCATAGCACCCTTCCCTAGCAGAAAGGGAAAAGTGTACTAGCCCCCGGCGGAGGACGCCCTCGCCGCCGGGACGGGCACGAGATCGGCGAGGAAGCGCTCCGCGATTTGATCCCAGCCCTGGGCCTCCGCATAGCGCCGGCACGCGCTGCGATCGCAGGCGAGCGCGCGGGTAACGGCCTCAGCCAGATCAGCATGAAGCCCTCCGGTGACTCCATCCTCCACGATGTCGACGGGTCCCGTAACGGGATAGGCAGCCACGGGGGTTCCCGTGGCCAGGGCCTCCAGCATCACCAGCCCGAAGGTGTCCGTTTTCGAGGGGAAAACAAACACGTCCGCACCCCCATAGAGCGCGGCGAGCTCGGCGCCGTAGCGGTAGCCGAGAAAGCGCACCTCGGGGTAGCGCGCCTCAAGCTGGGCCCGGGCGGGGCCGTCCCCAACCACCACCTTCTCCCCGGGCACCTTGAGCTCGAGAAAGGCTGGCAAATTCTTTTCCACGGCCACCCGCCCCACGTAGAGCAGGCGCGGCCGGTCCCGCGGGGCTTCCCGGGGCACGTAGGGATAGGCGTCCAGGGCGACCCCCCGCCCCCACACCGTGAGATTTCGCAGCCCCCAGTCCCCCAGCTCTCGCTTCTGGGAGGCCGTGGTCACCAGCGTGCTGGCTGCCGCGCCATGGAACCAGCGCAAGAAACCGTAGCCCAGGGCCAGGGGCAGGCGGGTCCGCTCATAGAGGTATTCGGGAAACTTCGTATGCAGGGAGGTGGTAAAGGGCACGCCTCGGCGCAGGGCCCAGCGCCGGGCGGCCAGGCCCAGGGGCCCCTCCGTCGCAAGGTGGAGCGCATCGAACCCGTAGGCATCCAGCGCCCTTCCAAGCCCGTAGGGCAGGGGCGCCACCTTGACCTCTCGATAGGCAGGCAGGGGCAAGGTGAAGAACTGGCCGGGCTCAAACACCCGCACCGTGTGGCCCTGGGCCTCTACCCTCGCGATGACCTGCTTCAAGGTCGTCACCACCCCGTTGGTTTGGGGCGTCCAGGCATCGGTCACCAGCGCGATCTTCATGCCGCCCGATCCGTCAGCAGCTCATCCTTTGCCAGCGCCAGTTCCGCCGCCAAGGACGTACTCGAGGGCATGGGCTGGGGCGCTATTTCTTCCCGAAAGGCGGCCACCTCTTCGCGCCAGTAAAGCAGGTGAATCTGCCCCTGATCGTCCTCCGCTAGGGCCGTGCAGGATTCCACCCAATCCCCGCAGTTCAAATAGTCGATAGCGCCGATGCGGCGCATTTCCGCGTGGTGGATATGGCCGCAGATCACGCCTTGGAATCCCTCCCGCTCGCAGGCATGGGCAACGGCGCCTTCAAAATCGCTGATGAAATTCACGGCGCGCTTCACCCGATGCTTTACCCAGGCTGACAGGGACCAGCGGCCAAAGCCGAGGCGCTCCCGTACCCAGTTATTCACCCGGTTCACGGACAGCAAGAAGTTGTAGCCGAGGTCCCCGAGGAAGGCGATCCAGCGGTGGTAGCGGGTGATGACATCGTATTCATCCCCATGGATCACGAGGAAGCGGCGGCCATCGGCGGTGCGGTGCTCTGCCCGATCGACCAGTTTCAAATTGCCGAAGCTGTGGTCGGAGTAGCGACGCAGGAATTCGTCGTGATTGCCGGTGACGAAAACAATCTCCGTCCCCCGCTTGGTCAGGGTCAAAAGCCGCCGAAGCACGTTGCTGTGGCTCTGGGGCCAATAGAGGCTCCGCTTTAGGCGCCAGCCGTCGATGATGTCCCCCACCAGATAGAGACGGTCACACTCGTGGGCCTTGAGAAAGGCCGTGAGCGCCTCGGCTTGGCAGCCCCGGCTGCCCAGGTGGAGATCGGAGAGGAACAGCGTGCGGTAGCGAACTTTCTGACCTTCGGCCAGGTCGGCAGGCGTTGACGTGTCCATGGCAGGCCCCGTGGTGAGTTTTTCCCACCCTAGGGCCTGCTGATGACACAGCGGTGATTATTTGATCACAAAATCATGACGCTGCGGGGGCATCACGGCGCACGGCGTAGCGCGCCTCTAGGGCCGCATAGAGCGCTTCCCGGTAGTCGGGAGCGTCCACGGGCAGGATCGCCTCCAGCTCAACAAGATGGACGTTATCTTCCCGCCCCTGCCAGAGCTTGTCATAGGTGCCCGCCTTATACCCATGGTCCTGGCGGAAGGCGTTCAACACGTTCTTCCCCACGTAGGCGCGATAGAGCCCGGGGAGATCCAGCGCCACGGCCCGAAGACAGGCCAGGAAAGCGGGCACGTCGAAGCGCTTTTCCCCTACGGCTGCGGCGGCGAGGGTCTCCACCGCTTCCCGGAAGGGCTCCGGTTCGCCGGGGTCCGTGAGACCCAAGCGCACCGTTTCCGCGAGGGCCTCATCCACTCGGTCCTCGAGGAGCAGCATGCTCAGCCCAAAGTGCCAGATATCCACGAGCTCCAGGCGTACCTGGGGAAGATCGCACTCCTGATGCTTCCACCATTTCCAGCCGTAGTGATCGAGAAGCTCCGCGCATTCCACCCAAATGGCCCGGTAGTAGGCGAGGCCCGCGGTGCGCCAGGCGGGATCCACGGCAAGGTTGTGCGCTTCCTGGAGCGCCGCCATCTCCCGAAGGAGCTTCAGCGCCAGAGCTGGAGCGAGGGGCGCGCTCACGCTGCTTCTTCGAGGAACTCGACCCAGTTGCCGTCGGGGTCGGCGACCATGGCAATGCGAATGCCCGGGCGAATTTCCGTCGTGGGGATGATCACGGAAACCTCCGCTGCCTTCAGGCTGTCCACCAAGGCCTCGAGGTTCGTCACGGTCATGGTCCAATAGCGATAGCCCGTGCTGCCGCCAATGCCCCCGGGCGCCGCATCGCCTTTGGGCGTCGCCTCAACGATTTTGATCAGGCTCGTGCCGCAGCGCAGCCGGGTCATGGTGCCGATGTTGGGCATGGGCATCTGCCCCTCATCCGTGAAGCCCAGAAGATCGCGATAAAAGGCCACCATGGGGCCCGCATCCCGGGTCACGATGCCTAAATCGATGCTGTCCTTTTTCAATTCCACGGCCATGGGCCTTCCCTCCCTCGTTTCAATGAAAAGCTAAATCACCCCATCCCGGCGCAGCGCGGCCCGGGCCTCGGCGTCGTAGCCGTGGGCCTCGAGTACCGCCTCCGTGTCGGCCCCAAGGGCCGGTCCGGGCCAACGGATCTGCCCTGGCGTCTCGGAGAGCCGGGGAAACACGTTCTGCATTTTGAGCCCAGGATAGGTGGGGTCGGGCACGGGAACAATGGATTCCCGAGCCTGGTATTGGGGGTCCGCGAGCATGTCGGGCACCCGGTAGATGCGTCCCGCGGGCACGCCATGGTCTTCGCAAAGCGCGAGAAGCGCATCCGCCGAAAAGCCGCTCGTCCACTCGGCGATGCGTAGATCCAGTTCCTCCTGATGCTCGCCCCGAGCGGTGTGGCTGGCGTAGCGCGCATCCGTAGCAAGCTCCGGCGTGCCCATGGCTTCCGCCAGGCGGGCAAACACCGAATCCTGGTTGGCGCCAATGAGCACCATCTCGCCGCTGGCCGTGGGATAGACATTTGAGGGGGCAATCTTCGGCAGGATGGCGCCGGTGCGCTCCCGGATGACACCCGCTTCCGTGTATTCCGGCACCGTGCTTTCCATCATAGCCAGCACGGCCTCGTAGATCGCCGAATCCACCACCTGCCCCTGCCCCGTTTGATTCCGATGCTCAAGGGCCGTTAGCGCCCCCAGACAGGCAAAGGTGGCCGCCAGCGCATCGCCAATCGATAGCCCCACCCGGCTCGGGGGTCGGTCCGGATCCCCGGCGAGGTAGCGCATGCCTCCCATGGCTTCTCCGATGGAGCCGTAGCCCGCACGCTTCGCGTAGGGCCCGGTCTGCCCGAAACCGCTGACGCGTACGATGATGAGACGCGGGTTCAGGGCCCGCAGGGCCTCCGGGGACAGTCCCCACTTTTCCAGGGTGCCGGGGCGAAAGTTCTCAATCAGGATATCGGCCTCGGCGGCGAGGGTTTTAAGCACCTCGCGACCCGCGGGCTTGCGAAGATCTAGGGTCACGGAGCGCTTATTTCGCCCAATGACGGACCACCATACGGGCTTGCCTTGACCCCAGCTACGCATGGGATCGCCCACCCCCGGCGCCTCGATCTTGATGACCTCCGCACCCATGTCCCCGAGGAGCTGACCGCAGAAGGGCCCGGCAATAAGCTGGCCCAGCTCCAGCACCTTGAGGTGCGAGAGCGCGCCGGGGGCCGAACTCACTTGCCCCCCCAGGTGTCGCGGAGAGTGATCGTGCGGTTAAAGCGCCGACCCTCGTCCGAGCTGCCCTCATCCGGGCAGAAATACCCAAGGCGCTCAAACTGCACCACCTCCCCCGGGGCCAGGGCCCCTAGGGCGGGCTCTAGCTTCGCGGCGCAGCGCTCGAGGGAGTCGGGGTTCAGCACATCTCGGAAGCCCCCTTCCGTTTTGATGCCGGAGGGGTCTGGGTCCGTGAAAAGGCGGTCGTAAAGGCGAACTTCGGCGTCGAGGGCGTAGGCGGCGCTGACCCAATGGATGACCCCCTTCACCTTTTTCTCGGCATTGGCGCCGCCGGCTCGGCTTTCTAAATCTACGGTGCAGTAGAGCTTGGTCGGCCGCCCCGCCTCGTCGGCGTCGAAACGCTCGCAGCGAATCACGTAGCCGTGGCGCAGGCGCACCTCCGCTCCCGGGGACAGGCGCTTGTACTTCTTCGGGGGAATTTCCTCGAAGTCGTCGCTTTCAATGAGCAGGTGGCGTCCAAAGGGAATGCGCCGGGACGCGCCCTCCGGATCCTTCGGGTGCAGGGGCGCCTCGAACCACTCTTCCCCGTCCTCCGGATAGTTCAGCAGCTCCACGGGGAGAGGCTTCAGCACCGCAAGGGCCCGGGGCGCGCTTTCCAGCGCATCGCGAATGCAGCGCTCGAGCAGGGCCATTTCCACCGTGCCGTCGCTTTTTGTAATCCCAATGCGCTCGCAGAAATCCTTGAGCGCCGCCGGCGGCACGCCTCGACGCCGCAGCCCCGCCAGCGTCGGCATGCGCGGATCATCCCAGCCCTCCACGTGCCCTTCCGTCACCAGGGCGTTCAGGTGGCGCTTAGAGAGCACGGTGTATTCGAGCTCCAGGCGGCTGAATTCGATCTGCTCGGGCCGCACCTCCCAGGAGAACTGGTCGAGCACCCAATCGTAGAGGGGGCGGTGATCCTCGAACTCGAGGGTGCACAGGGAATGGGTGATGCCCTCGAAGGCGTCGGAGAGGCAGTGCGTGTAGTCGTACATGGGGTAGATGCACCAAGCATCCCCGGTCCGCTGGTGCGCCATGCGCCGAATCCGGTAGAGCACGGGATCCCGAAGGTTCAGATTCGGAGAGCCCATGTCGATCTTCGCTCGAAGCACGTGAGCCCCGTCCTCAAAGTCTCCGGCGCGCATGGCGCGAAAGAGGGCGAGGTTTTCCTCGATGCTGCGGTTTCGAAAGGGGCTCTCGGACCCAGGCTCCGTAAGCGTTCCGCGCTGGGCGCGAATAGCCTCCTGATCCTGGCTATCCACATACGCCAGTCCCTTTTCGATCAGCGCTTCAGCGCATTCGTAGATGCGCTCAAAGTAATCCGAAGCGTGGAGCGGCCCGGCACCGAAGGAAAAGCCGAGCCAGGTGACGTCGCGCTCGATGGCCTCGGCGTAATGGGACGACTCCTTCGCGGGGTTCGTGTCATCCAAACGAAGGTTGCAGCGCCCCGCAAAAACTTCCGCCATGCCGAAGTTCAGGCAAATAGATTTGGCATGCCCAAGATGCAGATAGCCGTTCGGTTCCGGGGGAAAGCGAGTGACCACGGCGCCCCCGTGCTTACCCTGAGCCTGGTCCTTCCGGATGCGCTGGGCGATGAAGTGGTCGGGGCCGGCGCTTTCGGAACGTTCGTCCATGGGGGTTGCCTTCGTCTTCCTAGGAAAGCGCGCTAGTCTAATCCTTCCCTCCGGTTGGAAGAAGACAAGCCATGGCAAAGGTCCCCCGCCGAGCCTTCCGCGTCTGCCTTGGGTTCCTCCTATTGGCGGGCTGCGCCGAGTCCTCGGCTCCGGAGCGACTTCTCGCCCGAGGCGCGGAGACCCACTACGAGCTGCGCCTGGGGGGCACCTTGGCGGGACGCCTAACGGTGCGCCGGGCAGTCCGGGGGAATAGCCTCTCCATTGCCATCGTGAGCATTCTCGATCCTCCCGGGGGCGGGCGGCTGCGAACGGAACGCGATTACCGCTACCGCCTTGCGCCGCCCCATGAGCTCCTTCACGGACAGCAGCGGGTCCAGCTGCCCCAGGGCGCCCTCTTCCGCCAGCCCCTGCGCACGCCCGCAACCCTCGAAGCCTGGCTAGCTGGGGCCACCACCGCGGGGGCGGAGGGGGCCGTGCTGGACGAACAGGGCGGGCTTTTGTCGCTCCGTCGGGGGGAAAGCTTTCTGCTGCAGCGGGTCGCGGAGGCCCCGGAGCTTCCCGCGGCGCCCCCGACCCTCGCGCCGCTGACCCTTCCTCTGGCCCCAGGCCCTACTGCCTCCGAGACGGCCCCCTTGGCCCTGCGCCTTTCCGGCCCCGCGGCCCGGCTCTGGCCTCCCTCGGCGGCCCTGCCCCAGGGGTCACCGACGGAGGATGCGGTGCTCCTAATGCCCCAGGCCGCGCCTCCGGTCCCGGAGGCCCTGCGAGCACCGTTGACCCGGGCCATGGAAGGGGTCCGGGCGCAGCTGCGCTACGTCCCGGGCGCCTACCTTCCTAAGCTGGAGAATTTACCGCCGAACGCCGCCGGGGACTGCTACGAATTCGCCGCCCTCCTCCAGCTCGCCCTCGATGAGGCGGGCTTCGAGAACAGCACGCGGCTGGGCCTTGCGCTCAACGCGGAGGGCACGGGCTTTGGCCTTCACGCCTGGAACGTGGTGTTTTTCGAAGGAGAAAGCTACGCCTTGGATGCCACATTAAACCGCCTTCCGGCGCCGTCGACGCACCTTCCCTTCCCCGATGATCCAGCCCAGCAGCTGGATCTCCAGCTCGCCCTAGCGAAAAGCCAGCTGGCCTGGGTGAACGGTTTCTAACGGGGGCGCTGAGCCAGAAATTCCACCACGGAGGCCTGCCCGGTATGCAGAGGACCCTCATCGAGGACCACCTCTCGCTCCTGGGCCCGCAGCACCTCAAGGCCCCGGCAATCCCGAGCGAGGGTCCCCGGGGAGGCGAGGCGCGCCGTGCTGTTCGGCCCCATGGACGGATTGGCCGCCTGCTTCGGCGCAAAGCTTTGGATTAAGAGCGTACCGCCGGGGGCGAGGCGAGCCGCTAAGGCTTGGTGGGCCGCTCGTCGCACGGCTGCGGGCAGGTGGACGAAGATCACCGCGATCAAATCAAAGGGCTCGGAGAAGGAGACGGCCTCGGGCAGCGCGGGCAAAGCGCCCAGTTCATAGCTTAACGTCTTTCCCAGGGCCTCGGCTCGGGCGCACGCCCGATCCCGCGCCGTAGGAGAAAGATCAAAAGCACAGACCTCCCAGCCCAGGCGCAGGGCCGCCAGGGCATTGCGCCCCTCCCCTTCCCCAGGCAAGAGAAGCCGGCCCGGGGGCCGGGCCTGAAGCGCTTCCAGAAAGAAGGCGTTCGGCTTCGCTCCAAAGAGGTCTTCCCCACTTTGATAGCGACTTTCCCACAGGCCGGCTTCGCCGAGCGCATCGTTCACAACCTACTCCTGGTCCCGACGCACGCGAATGAGACTTTCCTGGGCCGTGGAGGCCACCAGCTGTCCGCTTTGATCAAAGAAGCTCCCTCGGTTAAAGCCCCGACCCCCGCGAGCCGCGGGGCTATCCCGGTCGTGAAGCAGCCAATCGTCCACCCGGAAGGGCCGGTGAAACCACATGGCGTGATCGAGGCTGGCACCAATGATGTGGGCCCGGGGTGTGGTGGCCATATGAGGCACAAGGGAGGTGGACATGAGCCCCATATCGGAGACGTAGGCCAAGAGGCACGCATGGATAATCGGCGGATGATCGAGCGCGCTCCGTAGCCGATACCAGGCCGGCTTCACCGGGGCCTCCGGCGGGGGCGCCCCAAAGCCGTAAACCGCCCGAGACTCAAAGGCTCGCTCCCGCACGGCCCAGGGCATGACGTTCGGATCCTTCCCCTCAAGGCGACGGGCGACCTGGACGTCATCCTCCAGGGCCTCGGGCTTTGGCCAGGGGGGCATGTCGGCATGGTGCTCGAGCCCCGCCTCCTGAACCTGGAAGGAGGCGGACATGCTGAAAATCGCCTCCCCCCGCTGAATCACCCGCACCCGGCGCGTGCAGAAGCTTTTGCCGTCACGAATGGGCTCCACTTCGAGCAGCAGGGGATGCTTGGAATCCCCCGGGCGTAGAAAGTAGGCATGAAGCGAATGGGGCTCAAGCCCCTCTACGGTGAGGGCAGCGGCGCGAAGCGCCTGGGCCAGCACCTGTCCCCCGAAAATTCGGGGACCCGCCGCCCGCTCGTTTTGCGCGCGAAACAGGTAGCGTTCCACGGGCTCAAGCTCCAGGAGCGTAAGTAGCTCTTCCACCGCAGCGTGCATAGGGCCTCCGACCGTCCCAGGTGTCCGGGCGCGGATTATAGAGCCCTGGCAGGGGATGGCTAGCCGGCGGCGTGGGCCTTGAAGTGAGCGATGGCCCGCTCCCGGCTGGCTTTCAGATCGACCAAGGGCTTGGGATAGGTCTTGGGACCGCCGGCGTAGCGCCAGGGTTCGTGGATCGAACGCGCATCGAGGCCCGCCAGCTCCGGCACCCAGCGTCGGAGATAATGGCCCTCGGGATCAAAGCGCTGGCTTTGGGTCACGGGATTGAACACCCGAAAATAGGGGGCCGCGTCCGTGCCCGTGGCGGCGCTCCATTGCCAGCCGCCGTTGTTGGCTGCGAAGTCCCCGTCCACCAGCTGATCCATGAAATGGGCTTCCCCATGGTGCCAATCGATCAGCAGATTCTTCGTGAGGAACATGGCCACGGCCATGCGCACCCGGTTGTGCATCCACCCCGTGGCCGAAAGCTCCCGCATGCCCGCATCAACCAAGGGAAGGCCCGTGCGACCCTCTTTCCAGGCCGCAAGGCCCTCGGGATCCTGGCGCCAGGGAAGGTCCGCAAAGGCGGGGCGGAAGGCCTCACCCTTAGAGACGCGATCGAAGGCTGCGACCACATGGCGATAGAACTCGCGCCAAACCAGTTCGGAAAGCCAAATGCTAGGGCCGCCGGCCCCCTCTAGAGCATCGGGGAAGGCGGCAAGGAGCGCGCCCAGGGCCTGCCGCGGGGATAGCACCCCCAGGGAGAGATAGGGGGAGAGCGTACTGGTGCCCGTAACCGCGGGAAAATCGCGCTGACTGTCATAGCGCAGGGCCGCCTTGGCGAGGAACTCGGTCAGGCGTCGGTGCGCTTCCCCCTCCCCTCCGGGCCAAAGCTCGGCCGGCACGGAAGACGCCGCGGCGCCGGCAAGGGTCATGGCCTCCTCTAGGGCGGGCTCTAGAGGACGAATCGGTCCCTGGGGCCTGGGCGGGGCCAGGGGCGCTGCCGAGGGCAGATCGAGCGTCGCCAGCCAGCGCCGCTTAAAGGGGGTGAACACCGTATAAGGGGCGCCCTGCCCCGTTTTCAGGGTACCCGGGGCCGCGATAACGCTATCGGTATAGCGATGGACAGCCACCCCTGCTTCGGCAAAGGCCTGGGCGACCGCATCATCTCGCCGCCGCTCGTTTAAGGGGTACTCATCGTTGAAGTGGAGCGCCGTCGCCCCCTGGGCCTGGGCCCAGGGCAGGAGCGCCCCTGGTGCATCGCGAAAGCGCGGCGCCTCGAGGACCGTAAAGGGAATGCCCAGCGCGCCCAGGGCCTTGGCGAGGGCCCGCAGGTTGCGCTCAAGAAAGGCGAGGCGATTAGCGCCTACGCCATGGGCCTTCCACTGCGCCTCGGCCTTCAGAAATACGGCATGCAGGGGCCCCGCGGCCGCGGCGGCGGCCAGGGCCCGGTGATCCGCGACCCGGAGGTCGTTGCGAAACCAAACCAGCTGGAGGGCAGCCATGGGGTCTCCTAAGCGGTGACGCTGGACTCGGGGCTAGGCGGAGCCCGTAAGCTCCGGCCAAAGGGCATCGGCGCCGGCTGCGCAAAGGGCCCGACCGAGCGCAGCCTGCCAGTAAGCCTCATGACCATGCTGATCCCGCCAGCACCAGAGGCGCCGGGTACGATGGTGAAGCTGATGCTCGTGGGTAAAGCCCATGGCGCCGTGCACCTGATGCGCAATCTCTGCGCCCTTGCCTGCAGCCTCCCCGGCCCGGGCCTTGGCCACGGCCCAGGCCGTCGCTTCCCGGGGGGAACCTAGGGCCTCGAGCCCCGCATCGGCGGCCCGAAGCGCGGCCGCGACCTCCCCCGTGAGAACCGCCAGCTGCTGCTGCACCGCCTGGAACTTAGCGATTTCCCGGCCGAACTGCTTCCGCTCAAGGGCATAGGCAACGCTTAAATCCAGGGCACTTTCCAGCGCCCCGGCCATCATCACCGCGCGGCTCAGCGCCAGCAGACCCTGGAGCCTAGCCAAGGTCGGCGCAAGGGGCGAAGAGAAGCTCGGCCCCTGCCCAGCGCCCCCGAGCAGGAGCGCCTCCGGCTCCCCGGCAAGGCCCTTACGCTGCTCGCTAAAGGTTAGCGCTTCCTGGGGCAGGCACTGGAAGCTCACCGCGCCGTCCGGTGCCTCCTGGGCGACGAGCACCCAGCGGGCCCAGGGGGCAAAGGGCACGGAGGCATAGCCGCTCCCCTGAACCGCGGGGACGGCGATGGTCATCATCCCGTCCAAGACCTCCGGCAGCCCCGCCTCAATCGCCAGGGCCCGGCCAAGCAGCGTCTCCGCGAAGGGTACGGGGACCGCATAGCGTCCCGCGAGGCGCAACAGGGTGAGCCCTTCCGCCAGCGGGAGGCCCACGCCGCCCTGCGCCTCTGGTACGCAGGCGTTAAGGAGCCCTAGAGCCTCCAGCTCGGTCCAAAGCGCGTCCGGGCGCTGCCCTGCCTCCACCTGATCCACCACGGCCTTGGGGCAGGCATCCCGAAGGAGCCGCTCCGCCGATTCCAGCATCAGCTGCGTTGTTTCGTTCATCGTAGCCCTAAGCCTCGCGCAATCATGCCCCGGAGGATCTCCCGCGTACCGCCTCGGATGGTGAAGGACGGCGCGTGCAAGATGGTGTCCTCGAGGGTTTGCCTAAACAGCGCCGAGCCCCCGCCGGGCGCCACGAGGCGCGCGATCTCGGGCACTTCCCGTTCAAAGTTATTCCCCAGCTCCTTCACGAGGGCCGCTTCCACCACGGGATTCCGATTGCTTTCCAGCATGCCCGCCACGGAGATGGACATATTGCGCAGCGTCATCATGTGCGCCGCCATGCGCCCAAGCACCGCTGCCTGATGGTCCGTGGGTTTCGGCCCCACTTCCCGGAGGAGCTCCACAAAGACCCGGAAGGCAGAAAGGAAACGCTCGGGACCGCTGCGCTCGTAGCCAAGCTCACTGGTAACCTGCTCCCATCCGTTCCCCGGCTCTCCCACGAGGCGATCGCCAGGGACAAAGCAGTCCTCGAAAACCACCTCGTTGAATTCCGCGTCCCCCGCAAGATTGGTGATGGGACGAACGGTCAGGCCTGAGGAATTACGCAGATCCACGATGAGCTGGGAGAGGCCCGCGTGGCGACTCTCCGATTCCGTGGGCGTGCGCACGAGGGTAATCATGTAGTGATTGCGATGGGCGCCGCTGCTCCAAAGCTTGGTGCCGTTGACCAACCAGCCTCCCTCCACGGGGGTAGCGGTCGTGCGCACGGAAGCCAAGTCCGAGCCCGAGTCGGGCTCGCTCATGCCAATGGAGAAGAAGCATTCCCCGGCGATAATCTTCGGAAGAAAAAACTCGCGCTGAGCTTCCGTGCCGTAGCGCAGCAGCAGGGGCCCGCTTTGCCGATCGGCAATCCAGTGGGCCCCCACGGGGGCACCGGCGGCCAGGAGCTCTTCCGTCATCACGTAGCGCTCAAAGAAGCTGCGCCCGCCCCCGCCGTACTTTGTAGGCCAGGTCATGCCAATCCACCCCCGCTGCCCCAGGGCGCGACTGAACTCCGGGTCGTGGCTCGCGCCAAAGTCCGAGTTGCGACGGTGCTCATTGCCGAGGGTTTCGGCCACAAACTGCCGAACTTCGCTGCGGAGGGCCTCCGCTGCCGGCGGAAGGGTAACGGGATCAAAGGTCAACGCGGTTGCCATGGCAATCTCCCAGAGCGCCCCTGAAGTCGAGGCGCCCCCTCATGTTTTTGCCCGTTGAAACGTGCGCAGGACGATAGCGACGGCCTCGCACCATTGCAAACGCTGGGGCGGTCCCCTTTTTAACGGACACCTTTTACCAGGGAGGGCCGACCCGTATGCTCCCCCTCAGGAAGGGAGAGCCCTATGACCCAAGAACACACGCAGCGCCAGCGCTTTGGGGAGCTCTATGCCCCGGTGCTGGAGGAAATGAAGATCCATAGCACCGTCGCTGAAACCTTCATCGATACGGAGCGCTACCGGATCTACCTCACGACCCTCTGGGCCAACGCCGTGGCGCGCCCCGGGGCCTTCGGCCTTGCCGAAGAAGAGCTTGAAGCCCTTTACGGCTACCTCAATGAGCAGGCGCAGGAATACGTCACGGATCCCGACCCCATTCTCGATAGCTTCCGCTTTCTGCGCACGGAAAGCGGAGAGCGGGCGCTGGCCCGGGGTCGGGTACCGAAGCATGTGCGGGATTTTCTGGCCCACCTGGGCACGCTCATGCTCGATCCCGACGGGCTGCGGGCTCAACTGTCCGTGCTCCGCCCGGACCTTTAAGCGGCCTAGAAATCGTCGAGCAGGGCGTCGAGAACCTCCGGCGGCGGCGCGCCGTTGTAGCGCAGCTGGCGGCGGCGTTGAAGGTAGCTGTCCCGGGCAAAGGCGTAGGCGTCCAGGGCTTCCCCCTCGAGGAGGTTCGTCGCCCCCAGAAGGCCAGCGCGATAGGACACCGTATCCACCACCCGGAGGGGCGCCACCCAGTAGTCCCCCAGGAGCTGGGGGGGCAACCACCACACCAGCACCCGATCGGGCAGCGTCGTTAGGGTGCCGGGGCCCCAGAAAGGCAGGACGAGGTAGGGGGTCTGGTCCAAGCCCCAGCTGTCTAAGGCTTGGCCAATATCCTCATCCACGTCCACAAAGCCAATGGACGTCGCCGGATCAAAAAGGCCCCCAAGGCCCAGGGTCGAATTCACCAGGAAGCGCCCCGAGGCGGTGAGCGTACGCTCTACGTCTCCCTGCAAGAGGGCGCCCGTCATGCTCACGGGCTCGGCCAAGTTATCGAAGAATCGATAGATCGCCTGCCCCAGGGGCGCCGGCATCACCCGGTCGTAGACCAGGGCGGCAGGGCGAATGAAATGGCGATCCAAGGCGTTATTCAGGGCAAAGGCGCGACGGTTAAAACCCTCGAAGGGATCCCGAACGGTCTCCTCAGCGCGCGCGCCAAGCGCGAGAAGGACAAGGGCAATTAGGCCGGCGGTCCGCAAAAATCGAATCATGGTGCCCTCCCCTGCGGCTTCGCCCTAGCGTCTAAAGCGTGAATGTGCTGAGGGCTGGAATATAGGTGATTAGGAGCAAGGCGAACAGCAGCGCGCCCAGATAGGGCAGGCTTGCGCGATAAAGGACCCCCAGGGGCTGCTTGAAACGGACGCTCGCGATGAAGAGGTTCATGCCCACGGGAGGCGTCAAGGTTCCCAGCTGAAGGTTCGCCAAAAAGATCATGCCGAAGTGAATCGGATGGATCTCGTAGGCTACGGCCACGGGCAACAGCAGGGGCACGAGTAGGACGATCGCCGCGTAGCTATCGATGATCATGCCCAGGAGCAAAAGGCCCAAATTGAGGGCCAGCAAAAAGCTCGTTTTCGAGGTGAGCTGGGCACTCAAGGCCTCAAAGATGCGTTCCGGAAGCTGCGCATCGACGAACACATTAGCCAGCGCGAGCGCCGCCGCGAGGATCATGAGCACGCCCCCCACGAGGGTCATGCTGCGCCAAGCTAGGCCAGGAAGGGCGCGAAGGGCAACGTCGCGGTAAAGCATGCACTGGGCCAGCACCACGTAAAGGGCCGTCACCGCCGCCACCTCGGATAGGGCAAAGACGCCCCCGTAGATGCCTCCGAGCACGATCACGGGCAGGGGCGCTTCAAAGCGCGCCGCCCAGAGCGCTTCCCTAAGCTTCTGCCGTGGCGCGAGCGAAGCCACCGGCGCTGCGGCCCCTGCCTGACTATCTTGCGCGCCCCTGCGGAGCTGCAGAAGCGCCACGGCGCCGAGCGCCAGCATCATGACCAGCAGAGGCACCACCCCCGCCAGGAACAGCTGACGCAGGGAGAAGCTCGGGCCTACCCCCAGCTGCTGCGCCAGCACGCCGTAGAGAATGAGAGGCACGCTGGGCACGAGGAGCAGGCCCAGGCTTCCGGAGGTGGTCACCAGGCCCAGGGCCGAACGGTCACTAAAACCATCGGCGCGAAGGGCGGGATAGAGCAAGGCCCCCAGGGCCACCAAAGTGACCCCGGAGGCGCCGGTGAACGCCGTAAACAGGGCACAGCAGAGCACGGTCACCCAGGCCACCCCACCGCGGAGCCCGCCGAGGGCCGCCTGCGTGAGGGCGACGAGGCGATCAGCGCTACGCCCCTCCGCCAGCACGTAGCCCGCAAAGGCAAAGAGAGGTAGGGAGACGAGCAAGGGCGTATCCGTGAGCCGGGTGAGCTCCACGGCCACGATGGTCAGCGGAATCTCGGCCCAGGCGAAGCCCGTGAAGGCCGCGGCAAGCAAGATGGCAAAGAGCGGCGCTCCGGAGAGCAGCAGCAGAACCGTGAGGGCGAGGAAGAGCTCGGTCATGGCGCCGGGCGCCAGGCAAGGCGAAGGAAGCGCAGGGCCATGGCCGCGAAGGCGCCGGGGATAATCAAAAGCGTGACCCACACGGGAAGGCCCCAAAAGGCCAAGCGCCCCTCCTCCTGCTCAAGCAGACACAGCAGAGCGCCGTGGTAGCCCGAAAAGGCGCAGAGCCCCGCCGTGGCCAGGGCAGACAGGCGGTGGAGACGCAGCCCCCAGGGGCCCGGAAGCACCTGAGCCAGGAGGTCAATGCGAATGTGGTTTCCCTCCCGGGTGGCACCCAGGGCGCCGAGCATGGCCAGCCATAGCACGAGCGTCTGAAGAAGCTCCTCCGCCCCCGGGAGGTTCGTGGAAAAGCCATTGCGGAGCAGGATCTGCAATAGGGCAATCAGCAACAGAAGCCCAAAGGCGGCGGCCAGCACCGCCTTTTCAAGGCGAAGCACCGCTAGGGCGCCCGGTAGGCGCGGAGGGCCGCCTGCAGCGCCGCGTAGCGCTCCGCGCTCACGGCGCCGCTATCGATCATCGCTTGCCGGGCTGCGGCCGCCGCCGCCACCCATTCGGCCCGGGCCTCCGGGGACGGCGCAAGGAAGCGCAAGCCCTGGGCTTTCAGGGCCGCCATGGCCTGCTCGTGGTCCGCGCGATTTTGCGCGCCAATGGCCGCGAAGGTCTCCGATAAAACCATGCGGAGCACCGTCTGGTCTTCGACGCTTAAGCGCTCAAAGGCCTTTCGCTGCAGGGCCAGGGTGCCATAGACGTACATGAAGGGCAGATCGAGCACGGCCCGGAGCTGGGTAAACCACTGCAGCGCAACGGCGCCCACGGGGGGCGCGGCAATGGCGTCGATCAGCTGGGTCTGGAGACCGGGGAGCACATCGGCGATCCCTAAGGGCACGGGGGTCAACCCGAAGCCCCGGAGCGCGGCTTCCGCCCCCTCATCATCGGAGGGCGACCACACCTTCAGCGCCCGGGCTTCGGGGAGGGTCGTCACCTCCGCCTTGCTCATGGCGTAGGCGAAGCCCGCCTCCGCAAAGCCAAAAGCCACCCACCCGGCCTCCTCCAGGCCCGCCAGGAGCTCCGGGTCGAACTGCGCCCGAAGCGCATCCACCTCATCAAAATCGTTGAACAGCATGGGCAGGTTGTAGAGCTGCACATCCGTGAAGTCGTTCTGCAGCGCGCCGGTGGTGAGGGCGGCGCCCTGTAGCTGCCCGAAGCGAATCTTCCGTAGCACCGCCGTGTCGTCACCCATGACGCCGCCGGGGTAGAAGCGCAAGGTTACGCGCCCCTCCGTTTCCGCTGCGATGCGCGCCCCCGCACCCTCCATGGCCTGCATCCAGGCGGAGCCCGGAGGCGATAGAGTCGCGATCTTCAGCGTGGCCGCCGGAAGGCCGGCGCTCAGGCAAAGCAGCATGGCGATGAGCGCCCAGCGCCCCTTCCCTCCAAAAACCATGGGGACTCCTTGGGTTAGAAGTAGTGATCGGCGTCGGCGAGCAAGGCCCTAGCCTGCGCCTGCGCGATGGTGTTGGCCAGGGTAAGTCCCGGGGCCTCGGGGTCGGCCGCGAGCACCTCCCGAAGCACCTGGTCGTGCAGCTCCCGGTCAAAGAGCATGCGGGCGTAGCGTTCCGCAAGGAGCACCTTGGCCGTCAGATGGCGCTCCTCGCTTAGGGCCCAAGCCCGCTCAAAATGGCTTCGCCCCTCTTCCGGTCGGCCGCCGAGGGCCGGGGGCGCTAGGGTATCCAGCACCCCGAGGTAGAGGTGGGCCCCACCATGTTCGTGGGCCTCATCTAAAACCAGTACCCGCTGCAGGAGGGCGCGCACCCGGGCCAGCTCCGCCACGGCGCGCCAATCGTCGCTGTGGGCCTGCACATAGCCCGCCCAGCTCGTCGCGAGCGTGTAGAGCAGCGCAGGATCCTCCTGCTTACTGACCCAGGCTTCGAAGCGGGGGTAGGGCTCGGACCGTAGGGCGCACCCCGCCGCCGCCAGGCACGCGGCCTCACCGGCAAGACCCAGGGCTCGAGCATGAAGGCGCTTTGACCGGTCGGGATCCTGAACAAAATTGCCCGCAAAGGCGCTGTGAAGGGTAGCCGAAGCCAAAAGCAGACCCGGGTCCTCCGGTGCGCTCTGGAGTAGGCTATCGAGGAGCACAAGATAGGTCGGCACGGCCGCCGCGATGGTCTCGGGGTCGTTATGATTGAGGATTGCCCGGGTGAGATTTTCCGCGAGGGG
>Ga0255781_10001269_pt1 | contig 20850 bp, 35 predicted proteins | sample 101ome_21_FD_179979 | JGI IMG/M metagenome (GOLD analysis project Ga0255781, IMG submission 179979) | Coastal salt marsh microbial communities from the Groves Creek Marsh, Skidaway Island, Georgia - 101413BT metaG (version 2) | ecosystem: Environmental > Aquatic > Marine > Intertidal zone >... | reverse complement strand
CCTTCGGATGACCCACGAAGATTTGCGTTAGAAGGACCCGCGACTTTTCGGGACAGCGTTACGGACGTTCTTCGCTAGCTGCTGGCGTAGGTAGATGCCGAAGGTCGACTGGACTTTTTGCTGGACGATGCGCTGAGCGGGGAAGCGTGCGGTGTAATTCAGGTTTGATTCAACGAGGAAGAGCGGGCGAAGCTTGAGGGATTTCTCACGGCGATAGACACCGGCTGGGCGGTTGGTGCCTAGGGGCTTGCCAATGAAGATGTTGCTGCCGGTCTGGTTGGTGTTGCCGACTGAGGCGAGAATTTTGCTGATGTTGGTGCGTGAGACGTTGCCGTAACGGTCGGGCTTGACTGCGCCTGTTGGAACGAAGCGAGCACCTGGGGGGATGTTGCCTTTGCTGTTGCGTGCGAATGCAACCTCATAGGGCTTAGGCGCGCGAGGTCCGCCAAGGATGTTGCCCGAGAGGTAACGGTTACGAGACCAGGGCTTGTCTTTGGGGGTGATAAGGACAGAGAGGTTGCGTTTGTTCGCGACGGTTGCTCTGAAGCCTTTGGCGGTTTGTGGCTTGGGTCTATCCAGGAATTGACGAGACGAACCAGCAAGGCCGTTGAGTGCGCTCTTTTGCTTTGAGCCTGCAATGAACTTTGAGCCTTGGGCAGATGCGTTCAGTGCTTGAGATACAGAGAACGCGAGCTGCTTTGTGTGTTGGTCAGTCCACTTGATTGCTGTAGGTAGTTCGCTCTTTATGTCCAGGCTTACGGAAGGCATGAGGGCGAGTTGTCTGTTAGTCCCACTTTGATTGATGCCTCTTGAACTTGAGAGGCACGCTCTAACTGGTTAGCGATGCGGAAGAGTTCAACAGCGAAGGCCTCATAGGTGTCGTTGTCGATGGGCTTGAGTTCTTCGTGAGCGTTGTCGTTGATTGCGTAGGCAACTGCCTTGGCGTCTTCCAACAGCACGGACAGACGGTTGAGGCAGGGGATCTGACGGGTGCTGATGGCCACGGGGGTTGAGTGCTTAGCGGCCCGAGTTTGGGGCCTTATAGGGGTGGATGCAATGGGGGTTCACAGACTGCAGGATTGTTTCAGGATCTGAAGTCAGGGCAAATTTCGGCAAAGCTTGGCGGGAATCCAGAAGAATCCAGAAGAATCATCTAGATTCTTTCAGAATCTGATTGAGGAATCTTCAAGAATCATCATGACTCACAAGATCCAGGTGGTCTTACCAGACCAGTTATGGGATTACCTACAACGCAGGAAGCCGGTATCCCTGTCTGTGTCTGCGTTTTGCGCGGCACTGATTGAACGCGGATTGGAGTTGACGCCGGCGGATCGGGCTGTTTTGGCAACAGCCCTTGACACGGGGGTTACGCTGGGAATCCGCGACCCGGGGGAGAGGATTCCCTCTCCCCTTTTATTTATTAAAGAGAAAGAAAACAAAGAAAATAAATCTAGAAAGGGGGGTGCAGGGGGGAAAACAAATTCGTTCAGCAGGAAGGCTCTTGATCCGGCCCTTGTGCCTGACGATCTGGCCCAAGTGCGCGACGAGTTGGTTGAGTTCTGGAGCGTCAAGAAAGGAACGCGCTCTGAGAACGCCTACAAGCGGCTTTGCACCAAGCTGCGTGGGTTGACCCCAGAAGACCAGCGGAAGGCCCTTACAGAGGCTTCTGACGCAGGCTGGGCGACGATCTACGAGCCCAAGGCACCCCAGGCCTCACGGAAGCCATGGGAAGCCCCTGAGCAACCCCACCCCGCGTCCCGTGTTTTCACTGCTGCGGACTTCGAGCCGCCAGCCACAAACCCTCTGCTTGAAAATCTTTTCTGATGCAACGCGCTTTTGAACTCAATTCAATTCGCATCACCTTGCGAAAAGCTGTCGCCAATGGTCTGTTCACTCTTGAAGATCTGGACACGCCGAGCGACGGATTCCGACGAAACATGAACGTCGATCTCAAGTCATTCCCTGCCGGTTACCAAGGGGTTGAGTACAAAAATCTGCTGCGTGACGATGAGCATCTTTTCGGTTGACGTTGTAGGTTTGCCCACCCCTCAGGGCTCGATGGTTAGCAACGGCCATAAGCGTGGCCTGCGATATACCAACGACAAAGTTTTGAAGCTTTGGCGGAATCAGTTGATCACGGAGCTGGCTAACGCCAAGCCGGACGAATGGGACAAACAGGGGGCCGTTTCGGTGTCAGCTGTTTTCCGATTTGAACGACCCAAGTACCATTTCGGCACAGGACGCAACGAAGGCACTCTTAAGCCATCAGCGCCTGAGTTCCACATCGTCAAGCCCGATCTAGACAAGGTCACCCGCAGCCTTGGCGATTCGATCGAGATGGCAGGGCTTTGTCCTGATCAGGCGATTGTTTCGTGGAACGTCGCTAAGCGCTACTGCGCCGACAACGAGTCGCCTGGCGTCCTAGTCACCCTTATCAACCTTGCAGATGAGCAGCAAACGGCAGGAAGTGAAGATCTTTCTGACGCCGGAGGAACGGCACCAGCTGGATCTTGAGGCCGAGGTTCTGGGCGTGCCCCGCGGTGCATTGATTCGTGAAAGGGCCATTGCATACCGCAGTGGCGCGGTCCATCTTGATTACCGCGGCTATAGCGAGGCCCTCGCCAAGGCCGCTCAGACCGTGTCTGGCATTCCCCGGACGCAGCTTGAGGCGATCGTCGCCACTGTCATTACCACGATTAGCAATGCCCAAAAGATTGACCCCGCGCCAGCAGTTAGCCCGGATCAGGACTGAGCCAAAGCTGCCAGGCGCTCAAGACGTGCAGGCGATGAGCAATCGTCAGATCGTGCTTGACGAGCTGTACCACTTGGCAGGACGTGACAACCCTGAGCACGGGTTGCATGGCGTCTATACGGGGCTCTGGGAAGAGCTGCCCGTCACGTTCCCATAAAAAACCCCCAGTGGGAGCTGGGGGCCCAAACTAAGCCGCTAAAAGCTTAGCCCAAAAAAAAGACCCGGCGCCCACCGGGTCCATCCGCTCCTCCTCGCACCTCAGGCTATGGACAAAACCGCACTGATCAAGGCATTACAGAAAGACTTAGCAGTTGTGCGGGGGATCCGCACAGAGCTGAAGGCGTTGGAAGCAAGGGAAGAGCAGGGCTATTCCATGCTCGATTCTCAGCGGATGCATCGACTTGAGACGTTGGCGAAGCAGTCGCATGAGCAGCTGCTTGAGGCTTGGTACGACGAGACGGCGTGGTGAGGCCTCGGCACCCATCAAGCCTACAAACATTCAATCAAATCACCCCATGACAAAGCCCGCGCCTACAACCCATGAGCTACTGAAAGCGCTGCAAGAGGTTTCAATGTATGTAGGCCAGCTCCCTACAAACGCAGAGAAAGAAGCAATTCACCGGGTTATTGAAGATATGACTTTTGACGTGTTGAACGTTCGGGGAGCTACGCACGAGGAGATAAAAGAATTGTTTGATGGTCAGGGCCCCATAAGAACAGCCGCTAGAGCTGCCCGGGCAGAGTATTTCGGGCGAAAGTGATCAGAGCCAATTGCTACAGCTTGTAGACGTTCCCTCATCTACCCCTATGCAGCCCTAGACATGGGTGGCAGTATTGGCGGGCCTCGCAACCAGCCATGTACGGGCAGACCTGCGAAACCTGCAAATTCTGGCTTCGGATCGTCACGCAAAACAGCGTCACCAACGGCGAATGTCGCCGCTACCCGCACCCCCAGCCTGAAACCCCACCCGCCTACTGGTGTGGTGAGTGGTTTCCCAAGCCCAAGCCTCCTGAGCCTGTCCTTCCTTCTTTTCAAGAATGAACGCCACCGAAACAGCTGAAGCCCTCCGCCAATCCCGCCAGCTGGCCAATACCCTCATCGCCCGCGGCGGCAAAGACGACTGGCAGCAGGTTGCAGCCTGCCTCGCTTGGCAACGTCAACTCCTCAACCAACTCGCGGCCGAAGAGGCCCCCAACGGACACGTCTAACCATGAAAATCATTGCTTCCCTCGCTCTGTTCGCCGGCATGACCGGAATCGGTATGTTCTTTGTCTCGGGCTCGCTTGACGACATGACGCACCATGACTGCCAAGCCGGCATTCAACGCGCCTGCGAGCAACTAGCCAAAAATTGACTCTGACTGCAACTAGCAAATGGGAGCGAACCGGATGGGCCCGCCGTGCCCTAACTGCGGGAGCCTAATTACTGATGTGATGTCAACCTATCGCTCCGAGCAGGGGGATTTTGTTCGGCGTCGTGCCTGCCCGTCTTGCAAGCACAAGTTTTATACGGCTCAGCCGACTGAAGCTCTGATTCACAACAGAAGCGTTCAGTGGAAAGGCAAGACCCCCACGATTTTCTGGGAAGACATCGTTGGAGCTTTTAAGCACGTTCTCAAAAAGCATCCGATATGAACCCAAGAAACTGTCTGTCCTGACCATGCTGACTAATTACGACTACCACTCAGACGGCGCCATAGGCTCGTCAATGCTCAAAGACGCCCTGCGCTCTGGGCATCACTACTACATGAAGTGGGAGAGCCCTGAACGGCCCCTGCCTGAGTCAAAGCCTTACTTCAGGCGTGGTGAAATTATCCACACCGCAGTGCTTGAGCCTGAGCGCTTCGTCTCCGACTATGTGGTTTGCGCCGCTCGCAATACCAAAATCGGCAAAGAGGAAGAGAAGGCGATCAGGGCCCAGGGCAAAGAGCCGATCACTCACGGCGAATGGGCGCTAGCTCAAAGCATCGTTGCTGCAGTCCGCAACCACGATGACGCCAGTCGCCTGCTCTATACCGGCAAGGCTGAACAGTCATTCTTCTGGGATGACCTTGAAACTGACCTGCGCTGCAAGTGCCGTCCTGATTGGCACGATGGGCAATCGGTCATCGTTGACCTCAAAACCACCAGCTCGCTGGCATCGCCTTCTGAGTTCGCCAAGACGGTCGCTGCTTTTAAGTACCACCTCTCAGCAGCTCACTACTTAGAAGGCGTCAAAGGCGCTGAGCGCTTCATCTTCCTTGTCGTTGAGGTTGAGTACCCGTACAACGTCGGGATCTACGAGCTAGATGACGACAGCCTGGCCGAAGGCCTAAAGCTGCAGCAGAAGGCCCTCAGACGAATCAAGGCATGGCGGCAGATGGAGCCGCCGTGGCCTGGCTACAGCCAAGGCGTTGAAACCATCCGCCTGCCTAACTACGCCTTTTCCCAGAATCCCGTTTTCCTATGACCGAACAACTCAAAGAGCTGCCTAAAGCTCTGTGCAGCCTGTACGGACAGCTGCCGACCATTCACGAAGATGGCCGCGCCAACTACGGCAAATATGCAACGCTGCCAGGCATCCTGAGCATTCTTCTGCCCGCACTGCGGAGCAACGGTCTTGCAGTTGTGCAGACGTTTGAAGAGGGCGAAGAACGGCCGATTTTGGTCACTAGCCTTTTGCATGTCAGCGGCGAGCGGATCGAAAGCCGGTTGCCACTAATCACGGATACCTCCCGCAATCCCATGCATTCGGTTGCAGGGGCTTGTACTTACTACCGGCGTTATGCCCTACTCGCGATCCTTGGCATTGCCCCTGGCATTGTTGACGATGACGCTGGCGCTGCGGATCTTGATCCACAACCCGCCGCAAAACCAGCCCCAGTCCCAGCAGCTGCTAAGCCCAAACTGCAGCAGCAAGGAAACTCGGCAAAGGCCATCGTCCTGAGCGCCATGGCCAAGTCGGCCACAAAGGTCATCAACAAGGTCGCTGACGAAGAACAGGCCAAGGCAACCCGCACCAAGCTCACCGCTTACAAAAACACCGGCGAGCTAAGCGAGGCCGAGCATGACCACCTGCTCAAGCTGCTCACTGAACGCGAAAAGCTGATCGCCAAATGACCGACACCTCTAGCCCGTACCTCACTGAGCGTCAGCTAGCCAAGCGTTACGGGATCATGGCTGGCACTGTTGCCAATTGGCGCCGTATCTCACGAAAAGGCAAACCCATTGGCCCGCCGTGGTACGAAATGCCACGCTTGGCCATTCCAGCTGGCGAACCGCGCATCCGTTACCGCCTCGCGGATGTGCTGGCTTTTGAAGAGGCAAACAACATCACCCCGCTTACCTGACATGGCCGACGCTGCATTCAACGCCCGCTTCCGCATTACCAAGAACCAAAACCGCACTAACGACCGCTCACCTGAGCACAACCTGGCAGTTGACTTCACCCCGACTGAAGCAATGGCCGCGGCCACTTGGCTAATGACCATGGCTGAGCAGGCTGAGGCCGAAGGCACCAAGGTTCGCGTCTATCGCGGCAAAGACGATTATCAGGAAGTCACAGGATTCACCCTGTGGGGTGGCCTCTGGGGTAACTCCGGTTCGTTTTCTCCGCTAAAACCGAAGAGCAGCGAACCTACGTTCTAATGTCTCACGAAGATGCGGTGGCTCTGTTCGAGAGCTATTGGGCAGCTAGCCACCCCTTCATTCCAATCAACAAACAAGCCAAAGAGTCACACGTTGCTTTTGCAATGTGGATCTTTTCGCATAACGCGCTGAAGGATTTCAACTTCGACAGCGTCACTGGCGAGATTGGCTAACCCTGCTACGGTTGCCCCGTCATCTTTGACCCATGTCTAGCGACAGCTTCCAGGATTATCTCAACGAAATCGGGCGCGAGGTTTTGCTTCGCCCCGACGAAGAGATTGAGCTGTCGCGACTGGTCAAGCGGTATCTCGAACTGCGTGACACTGAAGGCGAGCTAACGCCTAAAGAAAAGCGCGAAATGAAGCGCGGGCTAAAAGCACGCGAACGGCTTATCCGTTGCAACCTGCGCTTGGTTGTGATGGTGGCCAAAAAGTACCGCAACCGATTGAAAGGTGGCGGTCTTGAAATGATGGACCTCGTGCAGGAAGGCACTGTTGGCCTGGCTAGGGCTGCTGAGCTGTACGACGGCACAAAGGGCTACAAATTCAGCACTTATGCCTATTGGTGGATTCGGCAAGGCATCACCCGCGCGATAGCCCAGACGGACAAGCTGATTCGCATCCCTCAGCATCAGACCGACATGATGCACAAGGCTTTGCAGGTACAGCGTGAGTACCTACAGCAGAAAGGCCGATCGCCAACGATGGCTGAATGGTGCGAGGCCCTAGACACGAACGAAGAAACGCTGCTGCTGGTAATGCAGCGCTCTACCCCTCACGTCAGCCTTAACGGCCTGGCGACAGAAGATGGGTCGCCTTTGATTGACCTGATCGCTGATGAGCGCACCCCTTCTGATAGCTGGGAAGACATCGGCCAGATCGAACAGTATGAGCAGCTCAAGCTGGCCTTTTTTCGTCTGACGGAGTCCGAAAGGGATGTTGTCTCTAAGCGCTTTGGCTTGGACGGCTACGACGTGACCACCTTCACCGACATCGGCAAGCAAGCTGGCACTACCCGTGAGACTGCCCGCCAGAACTTCATCAAAGGCGCTAACAAGATCAAGCTCTTCATGAAAGAGCAGAGCAGCCCGTTCTCACTAGCGGCCTAGCAGGCGCTTCCACCAGGGCCGCAGGCTTGCCACGTCATCAGCCAAGGCCAGCTTGATCTCAAGCTCTGCGATGTAGCGCACTGCTTGGGTCATTAGCTTTTGGTGGTAAGCGGTCTGACGGGCTAGCTGGGCGCATAGCTTTGTCACCTCTTCATGGTCGGTAGTGCCGAGAATTTGCCTAGCCTGATACTCAAGGGCTAACTCCTCTTGCAGGCTGAACTCAACAACCATCCATTCTCCGCAATGTGACATGACTTTTCGGACTGGATATTTGAACGGTAGCGATGACATGAGCCCTCCGAAAATTGAACGCGTAAAGATAAACGGAGAGTTCTACTGGAAAGTCTCGGCAATGGGGATGGAGATGTTGCACCGCCAAGACTGGCAAGCAGTGTGGCAGTACGAACAGGCGTGCCGGTATTACGGCAAGGCTACGGAACAGGCCGAAAATTCAGATCATTGATGATCATGGCCCAGCCGTTCCCAGGGCCTTCAACCTCCCAGCGGAAAAGGAAGTCATCCCAGTCGTAGCGGACGGCAAAGCCGTTGCTGTTAATTAGCTGCCCGGTGCCCATGTCGTATTCGCCGCGCGGATCGTGGACTACGAAGTAATCGTTTTCCTTGACCCCGATGACGACAGCCCAATGGCCAAAGCCTTCAGGCGGTCTGCCGGTGGTGATGTCGCCGCGATGCAGAAAGCCAACAGCTACAGGCCGACCAGCCCGCACCTCTTCCACAAGCAGGTCTGCTGACCCGTCTTGGATGAACTCAACGTCAGCGCCTAGCTCGGACATGGCCTTCAGGTGACTGGTGACCTCTTCAGTTGGGCCGTATTTCATCCGTACCCGGTAATACTCCCACTGGTCAGCGATTAAGGCATAGGTGCCGGCCACCATGGCCATTGCCGTTGTGAAGCACTGGGTTTCACCGGATGGCAGGTCCAGCTGATTGAAATAGGGAACGTAATTCCACTCAGTCCGATCTTTGCCAGAGGCCTTCCATAGCTCAAACCACTCGGCGTCGTGCCGTAGCAGTTCCTCTGGCATGTCTTCCTGAAGCTTTTGGATAGCCGCCAGCTGATGTGGCTGCCCACTAAACCGTGCGAAAAACTGATTTAGCTGCAGCACCATTGGCACCATCCAATCCAGCACGATCAGTCTTTACCGGGCCAGAGTGCTTTTTCAACCCAATCCACCAAGTTGTCATCAACTCGGTTTTCAGTGGTTTTGGCGTAAGCACGCAGCAGGTCAACGACCAAGCGCTTAACGCCGTCAGTCTTCATGAAGCTGAAGACGATAGGACGAATCAGAGCAAGCATGGGTTTTGCCTTTTGCTAAAAGTCTAGGTCTGATTCTTTGGGCCTTCTAATCGTGCAATCGCGCGCTCTGCTGCATTCAGGCGGCTAAAGATTTCAACGCGGTCAGCTCTTAGATCCTTGTGCAGCTCTTCCAGCTGTCCAGCGATGTTGTCTACGCTGGCACTAAGGCGCACCAAGCAATCGCGGTCTTGCGCGGTTCGTTTGCTGTAGCCATTCAGGCTGAACAACAGGCCTGACAAAGCGGCTCCGGTTACAGCAGCCGCTAACTCAACCACGTCACGTCAAGGCTCTACCCATCATGGCGAACGAGGATCAGACGCAGCAGCACGAAGACGACAAGCATGACTGGCTAGGCCACATCGTCCGGCTAGGGCTGATGATCTGGGCGTGCGGGGTGATTACCGCCAACTATATGGGCATGTTTAAGCAGTCCATTGACGTGACGTTCTCGGCGTCAATTCTGAGCAGCATGGCCGCTAGCTACGGGCTAACCGTCGGCCGCAACGCAAAGAAAAAAGACGCGCCTACAGTTAATCAAGAGCAGGCCAAACCCAAGGCATGAAACGCGCCCTATTGTTAGCCGTCACGTTATTCGCCGCGGCCCCTGCAGCAGCTCAGACAGTCACCCCAACGTGGTCAACGGGGTCAATGCAGAGCACAACCACCACAGAGCAAACGATCACTGAGGTAATCCAGCATCAGATCTATGGCTCTGAACTTAAAACGTGGTCGGGTGAAAACGTCACCCCTAGCGCTGCTGACATTACAAACACATCGACAACGTGGGATCTGACAACCGACGGCGACCCCTTCACCTTGGAAATCACCACCAGGACAGCCGACACGCTGATCGAGCAAATCGACATCGACCGCACCATCGAAACCACCTCTACTACCACTTCGCTCAGTGTGTTCTCGCAATAGTCCTGGCAGGGCCTGCAGCTGCTGAGACGACCAATAACTCAGCGCCCAGGGCCCAAGCCACTAGCAACAACACCAACCAATCAGTTCAGTTCAATAACAACGGTGCACCTAGCCGCCAGCATTTCAGCTCGGGCCATAGCTGCAATGGCGCCACTCTTGTGGTTACTCCTTTTCACCTAGAAGCTCACGCGGATCCGATCCCTAGTGAGGATTACACGCGAATGCAAAATCTGGGTGCCCAGCTGTCTATCAACATCCCGCTAGACGGCTCAATCACTGAGATGTGCAAGGAACTAGCCCGCAAGCGCCTGCGCATGGAACAGCAGAAGCTAGACAAAGATCAGCTTGATTATCACCTAGTTAGGGCCCTGAAATGCGCTGAGCTATTTGAAAAGGGTTTCATGATCCACCCTGAGGCTAAATTGGCTTCTCTCTGCTCCGACGTAGTCTCAATCGACGCCTACCGAATGTCTCAAGGTCTGCCCCGCGGGCTTTCGCAACCTTCTTTAGAGCAGTCTGAAACAAAGGCTTCAACCTCTTCGTCAGATTTTGAGCAGCCATAGTCGCGCCAACAGAAGCAGCAGCAGCCGCTCCCGCCGTTACCGTCGCCACGGTGAGAACTTCAGCGCTGGGCAACGCAAATTCAATAGGGGTTCCAGGGACTGCGACTCTGGCAACTTTGGGCTCGACTTTTTCGATCTCCGGTGGGTTAAGCAGGTTGTCGATCGTCTGCTGCTGTGCCTTGATATTTAGGTTTAGCTGCTTGACCTGATCTTGAAGCCCCTCAACAGCCTTGCGAGCGCCTGGGTCTACCGCTTTAGGCGGTTCAGGCGGCGGCTTCGGTTCAACGCTTGGCGGAATCAATACCGGGTGCGATGGCGCCGGAAATATCGGCACCGCTATCTGCATCCGCGGAAGATCTATCGAGCCAGGCAGCTCAATAGAGGGAAGCGCCAGGGGTTCCATTAACAGGCAGCTTCAGTTTCTCGTCTAGTTGCTTTTGAATGTCAGCCTTGACGCCGGCGCCTAGACGCTCAACCGCTTCTTTCTCCCAGCGGTCTAGCTGGTAGATCGAAAAGAACAGGATGCCAACGAAGGTGCCAGTGACCACGAATGACACGAACGCCATCAGGTTGAAAATGCGTTGCATGGTTAGACCACCGTGCGAGTCTGGTAGTTGGGGTCAGACTCATCTAGGTGACATTCTGGCCCGAATCCCGTTGCCTTTATCTCTTCGCTCAACTGCTCAGGCTCGCCAACAAATCTGGTCGCCTTGTCAGTCTCGAATCCGTTGAGCCAATCACGGAAACGATCACCCGTAGGGGTTTTGGTTGGCCAAGCCACGAACTTCAATAGCGTCTTGCGCTCACGGAACCACATCGACACGTCAGGCTTCCACGCGATGTAATAGGCTCCATTCCACGGGTCAAACGTCCGCGTGACACGAAGCCCAGGCGCTTCAAACTGGTCAATCTTCATTGGCTAAAGCCTTTCGCTCAGCAGCGTATGGCGGCTCGCTGTAGTAGCGCCAGAGGTCGTCAAGATACGGCACAACCCAATCAGGCGGCCAGCAATAATCCCAGTTCTCAGGCCTCAGGCAGCCCAGCACAACAGTGCGCCAAAAAGCGCCCGCATAGTTGCGCGTTACCTGCAGTTGCTCAAACCACTGCACAAAAAAGGGCCGCCGTGGCGACCCCTGTGTGTGGTGTGATGCCTTCAGTATGGCGTCAAAAGGAATACTTAGCGCCGATCTTGCTGCCGTAGCCGTTGACATCGTCAAACGCAGCAGACAGCTCGCCGTAGATGCTCAGCTTCTCAGCAGCCTTGACAGAACCGCCCAGCTTGCCGGTCAGGATGGTTTCACCCTCAAGGCCATTGGGCTGAACGTAGGTAGGACCGCCTTGGATGTAGAAGCTAGCAACATCGTTGCCGCCTTCGTAACCCAGGTGCAGATCGGTAGCGGAGCCGCCGTAGGTGCTACCAGCCCAGCCAGCGTTGTTCTCAACGTTGACGTAGGGCCCAGCCATTGCAGGTGCTGCGAGGGCGACGCAAGCGATAGCGGCAGAAGCGGTCTTGATCATGAGAAAAGATAAACCGTCGCCAAATCCTACCGGGCTAAATATCAACCCAGTTGCAAAACTGTCTTTCAAAAACAAAACCCCAACCGAGTTGGCGTCGGCTGGGGTCTTGCCTTCCACCCTGCATTGCAGGACCCAAGCACTATACCTCTTGCAAATAGCTTCGGTAGTAAGCCATCGGCTTCAAGCGCTTCAGGATGCGGTGCAGCTCGGCCTGATGCTGCCTGATTGACGGGTTGTCCTTGCCCCGTTCGCGGTAAGCCAAGACAGCGGTGTAGATCAGTCGCATCTCACCGTCGCTGAACTCATGCATCGCCTAAGTCCAAAAAGCGCACATCCTCATGATCTACCGGGTCAGGACTGCCTTGGCAAATCGCGACAGCGCGTCTGTAATACCAAGAGTCCGTCTTACCCGCAGCCTCTAACGCAATCTTGATCTTGCGCCAGTTGTTGCGGGTATGTCGATCCATTTACCTGCCCTGACCGCGATATTTCTTCCTACCGTGGCTGGCTTTTGACCCTTTTCCCGCACCTTGACGGGTTTTCTTAGGCTTTCCAGGGCGGTGCTCAACCCGCCCCAGTGCCGTCTTTGACTTGACAGCCATCAGTAGGGCGACTCACCAAGCAGGTCAGTGTCCCAAGCCGCTTTTAACTCATCAGGAGTCGTGGCTGCATCAATAGCAGCGGCGGCAGTTGCATTACGCAAAGCCTGTTTTTCTGCTGCAACCGTGGCTTGAGTGTCGGCGTCCTGCGCCTCAACCGCACGCATAAAGGCAACATCCTTTGCCTCCAGGAGAGGCTTGCGTGCTTCGCGCACCTTGTCGCGGTGAATGTCCCGCGCTTTGGTCATGTTGATGTTGATCATTCGGGAACCTCCTCGGTTTGTTCGGCTGCTTCGGCTGCTGCCTTAGCGGCAAACCAAGCATCAGCGCCAATGCCGTAGCCGTCAGGGTTGCTGAAGTCAGCCTCCCAAGCGTCACGGAAGGTGCGGTCAGAAGGGATTACGTCGTCTTCGACGATCAGGTAAGGCGTACCGGCGGGGACATCCTTTTGGCAAACGTCTTCAAATGAAAGCTCAGTGCCAGGATTAATTATACACACACCGCCTTCACTTTCAGGGTTTGGGTAAATAATTTTATTCATAATAATGTTTAACGAATAAAGCCTACAGTGACAATTGCACAATCAGCAAAACTACCGTCGCCTGTTGAAATATAGCAATTAGTAGTTGTTGGTGATCCATGTCGGTGGGCGTAAATCACTGCTTTTTCTGAGTTCACGGTAATACAAGCAGAACCAACAACAGCATAGTGCGCGTCAGGCATAGTGAAACTAAAGTTTACCCTGTATCTACCAGTACCGTTATCTGTAACACTGCTAACGCCTCTTAGTATTTGATTGCTTAACGTGCCTTTACCGTTAAATTTAACAAAAGCCCTTACGCCATAAGCCGTAGCAGCACTGCCGTAGCCAGAAGCGTATTGTAAAGTGCCAGAACAGTTAAGAGTCATAATCAGTTCACCTCCGTGAGGTTGAATTTGTACTTTTTCCCGTTCCGTCGATTGATCAAGAACAGGTCCTCCTCGCCTTCCTGAATAGTGTAATTCCCCCAGGTGCCATCGACATCGTTAGCGCCACCTTTGTTGCTCAGGTTGAGGTCGTTGGTGTAGACGTTGCGCCAGCGGTAGGTAGAGGTGCCTAGGTCGGAAGTGTTGTTGCTAGCAGGACGAAAATGACCACTAGAATCTAAATACGCTCTTGTCGTGTCATTAGTGCCAAAACGGATTGCAGCGTTTTGATTGTTCCAAACATAAAGCTGTTCATTGCTGGTAGACGGGTGGCCTACCTTCCAAATTTCTGTTCCAGAAGAGCTTTGTCCTTGGACATAACTAGTGACAGAAGCACCAGTATTGTTGTTGTCCTTAATAACAAGCAATCCAGCGCCATTGCTTTGAGTAAAAGCACCGTCAACCGTCAACCCATCACACGTCACCGTGCCGGTTACGTTGATGCCGCCGGAGGTGGTGGCTAGCTTAATGGAATTATTGTTGTAAAGACGGACTGCACCATCGGCAGTACAGTCCAAATAATCCTCGTTGGTTGCGGAACGAAGTAAAAGATTGTTACTGGCCTTGATATAAAGATTGCCGGTTCCAGTATCGGTGATGTAGCTATTGCTGCCGTCGTGATAAATCTGAAGGTCGTCACTTGTACCAATTAGGATCTTGTCGTCGTCCTGCAGATCCAAGTCACCTTCAATGAACACACCGCCGGAGCAATTTATAGTGTCACACTCAACGTCACCAGTTACGTTGATGCCGTTGTTTTTGGTGGCTAGTTTGTTGGAGCCATAATGGTTAAGATTGACTGCACCGCTGGACCCGTCACATAAAACATAAGTAGTTGTGGAGCCACTACCATTATCTGTTTTAAGCTCAATATCCTTGTCATCTGAATAGTTTTCAATGACAAGTTTGCCAACATAATTGTCAATATGGCTGTTGGTGGCGTCATGGAAAAGTTGCAGATCATAGGCAGCGCCTAGTCGGATCTTGTCGTTGTCGCCGCCATCAAGCGGGAAACTAACCGAAGCAGATCCATTCGCTGCCGATGTAATGCGACCTTGTGCATCAACGGTGATATTTGCAGCGGTATAGCTGCCAGCTGTGACAGCCGTGTTGGCTAATTTGTTTGCATTGACTGCATCGTCTGCGATGTGGACTGTGTCTATAGAACCATCGACGTAGTGCTCAGAATCAATCGAGTTGTCGGCAATTTTGCTGCCGTTGACTGCATCGTTGGCGATTTCTGCAGTGGAAATCGTGCCACTGGCAGCAGCAGTGATTCGCCCCTGCGCATCAACAGTGATGTCTGCAGCGGTATAGCTACCAGCCGTGACTGCAGTATTAGCCAGCTTGTCGGCATTGACTGCATCGTCAGCAATCTTTGCGGTCGTTACAGCAAGATCAGCAATCTCTGCTGTCCCCAGCGTTCCGTTAGCTGCAGCCGTAATCCGACCCTGAGCGTCAACCGTAATATCAGCTGCCGTATAGCTTCCAGCGGTGACAGCGGTGTTGTCTAGCTTGTCTGCCGTGACCGCATCATCTGCGATAGAAGCCGTTGCAATCGGCGTACCGTTCCAGGTGCCGCTGGTAATCGTGCCAACGCTGGTCAAACTTGAGCCGGTCACACCGGAACCCAAGCTGCTACCGCTCAGGACATCGGTGCCATTGATTTTGTAAGTCTTGCCGCTAGCGAGATCAACGTTTTCGCTGCTGGTCCAGCTATCGGTGCTGTTGACCCAGTTCAGCGTTTTATCAGTAGCGCCCTTCAGCGTGATGCCGCCACCGTCAGCCGTCGTGTCAGTAGGAGTCGTAACCGACCCCATTTCAATGTTCTTGTCTTCAACAACAAGATTTGTACTATCAATCGTCGTGGTTGTGCCCTGAACCGTCAGGTCGCCAGGGATCGTGACCGCACCAGTATCCGAAACCAGCAGCCGCTGCGTACCATTCGTCGAGATCGCAAGCTGATCAGCACCAGGGCGATAAATACCAGTATTGGGGTCGCCGTCAAACGCAATGCCGGGAGCCGACTCCGTACCAGAGCCAGCGTTCTCCATCAAGTCAGCAATGCTGACCTTCTTTGTCTCGTCGTTGGTTACGTCAACGGCGGGCAGGACATCAGTGCTTTTGGGATCTGAGTAGGCGTCCAGATCCGTAATTTTGATGCTTGCCATTGACGAGGCTCCGATAGAGAGATCTTAGTTGCGGCTTAGGTCTTGATACAAGCCAACAGTGCGATGTTTCGCGGACGAGTTTCAGCGTCACCACCGCCAATCGTGTGGGTGTGAGCGCCAGCCGCTCCAGTGGTGTTGCCGCCCTGGGATACAGGCTGCGACTGACCGCCAGACTCCAGGTTCTGACGATCACCACCGCTGTAGGAGTGCGAGTGGTTGCCAGGGTTGCTGGTGGTGAAATCGTTATTGGGCAGTGCAGTTGCATCACCCTGGGATGATCCAAGTGTGCGGCTGGTATCAACGCCGCGACCATCGTCTAAGCCACGGACAAATTCACCACGGAGGTCAGGCAGGTTGAACGTTGTAGATCCATCACCGCCGCCGTAGGTCGTCCCGATGGCACTGAACAAAGTGGCATAAGTTGTCCGGCTGACTGCATCACCGTTTGCCTTCAGGTAGCCGGTCGGGGCAGTAGACCGGGCGGTGTAAATCACCGTTCCAGCAGGCGTCAGATCCGTTGCTGCTGGGATGTCAGCAATCTCGTCGTCAACGTATTTCTTAGTTGCCGCCTGCAGGTCTGCTGTTGGTGCGCCATCCAGAATCAGATCGCCGGTCAGCGTGCCACCAGCCAACGGCAAGTAGGTGGCAGACGCCGTAGTGATTTGCAAATAGCGAGCGTCACCAGCTGCCTGAGTAATGCCAAGCGGATCAACGCGGACAAAGTTTGCCCCGTCGTACACCTTCAGCTCATCAGGCGTCTGGCTGGTATCAAGCCACAACTGACCCAGAACAGGGCTGCTTGGCTCTGAACCACTTGGATTGGTGATGACCGCCGAGTTAGGCAGGAAGCTAACCAGCGAAAAACTGGCGCCGTTATAGATCTTCAGCTCAGGCGGGTTGTTGGACGTATCCACCCACAGCTGACCGTTGGCTGGTGATGTTGGTACGTCCGATCCGCGTGTCGTTCCAAATGCAACCAGCGCCAGACCAAGGTTTTCAGCAGTGATGCGCTTGGTCTCGGTGGCGCTGATGTCAACAAAGGGCAGCAGGTCGTTTTCGACCAGTGTCTCCTGTGCAGCTAATTGGGATATGCGACGGTCAGCCATCAGTAGCCAATCACTGTGATGTCAACCAAGCCGGTCACGCCGGAACCGCTGGCATCGAGACACTTAATCGTAACTGAGGTGGTGGTTTTAGCTGTAACGACAGCCGTGATCGCCGTTGACCCGCCAGTTTGAAGGGCAGTAATTTGCACGCTTTCCACGCTGCGGAATGTCTTGTTCAGGCTGACCGCCGTGCCAGCGCTGCTAATCGCAACGTCGTTTTGTTTCTCGATCACGTCGGGGTAATCAAGCTGGGCGGTCAGGGCAGTGATTTCACCGGCAACAACACCGTCAGGCGATTTGAAAGTGGTTTCCACGCGGTAGACATCACCCAGCAACCTTTCGTATGGGGCGTAAGGGTGAACAATGCCGCCCTCTGCCAGTTCGGTGTCGCTGTAGAAACGCTGCTCACCCAAGATGCCAAATGCTGCGCCTCTGACGGCATATGTTCCAGTGGCAGTACCGCTAAGGGTGATTGCCGTGCCACCTTGGGTAGCCGCAACACGGAAAACGGTACTGGTCAGATCAGTTGAAACGACGTGGTAGGTCGTCCCAGTAGAAATCCCGGTGGGCAGGCTGCCTGCAACTTCAATGAACTCAAGCGTGTCGTTGACCTCAAGCAGGTGAGGAATTGTCGAACCACCTCGCTGCAGCTCAAAGCTGCTGCTGGCAACAGTGATCACCACAGGCGTGTCTTCCTGCAACAGCTTGTCATCGTCATTCGTGCCATCTGGGTCTTGAACCAGCACGAGGTCTTCGCCGGTCAGCGCAACCAATTTGTGCTGGTAGGTTGCAGTCGCCGTAGTGCTCAGCAGCAGGTTGCTTTCTGCCTCGTTGTTGTCGAAGTTCCAGGTGAAGATGCTGTCTCGGGTGGCATCGGTCTGCACCAGATCGCCGTCACCATCGACCTCGCAGTTGATGTAGTTGCCTTCCCAGCTGCCAGCGCCCTGAGTCCTGGCGTTGATCGTTGCGACTGCGTTGCTGATCGGTGGCGCACCGATGTTGACAAGCACAAAGGCAGGGAGGTCAGAGCGCCAGTTGGTTGCATCAACCGACTTAACCATCACCACCCAGGTGTCAGCGTCAAACAGGCTGGTTTCAAACCACTGCTGGTTGGCGTTCAAACCACCGGACGCCAATTCAATACCGGCGCCCCAGCTGGCAGACAAGTTCAGACGAGTGGCAAGCGCTGCTGGACCGGAGACGTTGTACGTCCCAGTGGCAGTGCCCGTCAGGTTGATTGCGGCGCCACCTGCAGTTGCGGCGAGCTTGAACTCAACGCTGTTGAATCCTTCCTCTGCCACGAAATAAGTGGTGCCAGCTGTAATGCCGGTGGGCAGGCTGCCAGCGCTAGCAGCAAAGACGATCTCTTCGCCAACAGTCAGCAGGTGCTGGTTGGTTTTGATGCCGATAACCGTTGAAGTCTTGACCGTGACGATGTCAGTGTCAACGTCAAACTCGACGATGTTTGTAGCCAGCTGACCACGCTTGTAGCGGACCTCATAGCCAACAATGTCGCTGACAACCTTCTGGTCCCAGCTGCCGTATTCACTCAGCGGCAGTTGCCAGCTAAAGCGCTTGCCTGCACGGTTTGCGTTTTCAACGACGCTGAAGTTATTAGGCGTTGGCGGTGCAATCTCAGCACGTTGCACCACGTCGTAAATGTAATCGTCAGGCTCTTCGCCAAAGACTGCGCTGGTAAAGCTGATCCTGATGTCGTAAGTATCTGGCGCGTGGAACGCAATCGTGTAATAACCCGTTAGAGGGATGTCAGCCAGGAAGTAGTAACCATCATTTCCAGGGGTTTTGACGCCGGGGATCTCACCACCTTTGAGGTTGCGCGGGCGTGCCCAGCACCTGAAACCAGTAATCCTAGGCAGAATCGGACAGGTGCCAGGATCAACAATGATCAGCTGAGTGCCGTCAGGCTGGTTGGCATGGGTGACTGTTGCGTTGAACTCAGCGGCACTGAGATCAGGGATTGCATCAAAGTTTGCGACAGTCACTACTGTGAACTCGCTCTGACGGCTTAAGCGATCAAATGTCGCGGCACGGAACTCGTAGCCGGTGCCATAGACGTGATCCGGCAAGCTGATCGTGGCATTAGTAACTGAGGTGACTTCAACCTCATTCCATTGAGCCGCTCCGGTTTGGCGCCACTGATACCGGTAGCCACGGATCAATACGTCATCTGCACCATTGCGCTCAGGAGCTTGCCAGTTGGCATTGATCTGAGTGCGACCGTTGTTGTAAGCCAATTTTGCAGAAAGGCTGACAACGGCTTGAGTTGCTTCAAGCGTAAAACGATCCTTGGGAATCGCAATCGGCAGGTCGTTATCGACGTAATCAAACTTACTCGCGTTGTACTGAATTGCCTCAACTTGGAAAACAAGCGGCTCAACCTCAGTGATCGCAACAATCTTGTAGAGCGCGGCCTGCATATCAGACCACTCCAGGACCCACAAGGCGTTGACCTGGCTATCAACATTCCCATCAACAACAGCAGTGGTTGTCCCAAGCTTGTCAACAATCGTCTGGCCTTCAATCTCGTCACCGTCTTGAGTGACCAGAACGTCAATTCCGCCTTGAGTAGCCAGCGAACGCAATTCGGCTTCGCTTTCGTCTTCAGTAGCGCTGATTAGGTTGTGAACGCTAAGTTTCGGGCGCTTGGTGATTGTGTTGTCAGGATTGGTGACGGTCTCACCATCAGGCACCACCAAGGTCAGGGTGTAATCAATGGCGTCGTTCAGGTTCAGAACGGCGTCAAGTTTAATGTTGTTGCCGCTGATTTCTTTGATGCGACCGCCTAAACGCTGACCTTGCTTCAAGGGATCAGCAATTTGGATAATCTCGCCAACACCAGCCGCTAACCCCTCCGCACCAATGCGGAAGCTGACTTTTTCGGTGAGGTAGCGGTTGGAAAACAGCGTGTGCTTTGCTGCCCGCAGCGCTTGACCGCGTGAAGTAACGCCAAGCAGACGCAGGTCAATCGGGTTGTAGCCAAAGGTTTCTAGCAGCGCGTCATCTTGCTGGTACTCAGTGACGCTTGAATATGCCTGATTGGGATCATCCCAATTAGCCAGAACAACAGACTTGCGGGCGCCGCGCGCCGTGCCGGTGTAAGTAAAACAAGGCGACGTAACTTGCCCGGACTCGTCAACCTCTTGGATAACGTTTGCTTCGCTGAACTGCTGAACTGGAAGTTGTGCGCGATCCTGCGTCAGGAACAGCTGGCCTTGGCTGTAATAGATCAGCCCGCGGAAGCAAGACGCCAATCCGTTCAGGACCTCATAGACGCTGCCCGCGTTTTGCAAGTAGACGTTGCAGGTAAAGCGCGGCTCAGTTCCACCGTTGCCATTGGGAACTAATTCATCGCAATACTGGCTGACGGTGTAAAGATACCAAGGGTCTATTGAGATATTTGGCACATAACGCGCCACGCCAAAGCGATCATTAACAACAATGTCGCGGAAGATCCAAGCCGGGTTGTCCGTCCAAGCCATTTGGAACGTACCATCCCAGATCCCGGTATAAGTGCGAGTCTCGGCGTTGTAGTTGCTGGGAACCTGAACACGCTTGCCGCGAAGGCGAACTGAAACGTTCGGGATGCTGTTGAATTGGCGAGCGTCAACCTTCAGCGCCAGCAGAGCAGTGTTGGGGTAAGCGAATTTCTCGTCGATAATTTCAACCAGTGACTGCCACCGCGTTTGGTTTGCGACGTAGCCGCTGCTGTCATCACCCGTCAGACGAGTCAGGCGAATAGTCCAAGGCCCAGTGCCGTCTAGATCAAACTCGTAGGCACGTTGAAACTGACTGTTTGATTTGCCGCTAACTGTTGGTGAATCAATCGTTGTGTAGGCACCTCCGTTTGCAGAAACCTCAATTCTGAATTGAACGCTAGTGCTAGTAATGTCGCCGTTATCCCTGTTTTGCGCCTGCAAGGCAGGGAAAGTCATAATGATGCGGCACCGCTCCACATCCGTGTCGGTAATGGTGCGAGTCAGGGCGCCAGCGGTGACAGTCAGGTTGGTATTTACGCCAACAACGTTTTCAGTGGTGCTAAAGCCTTCTATCGGCGTCTGGGTTTCGTCGGTCCCAGTACGGTGCTCGATTGTGTAGCCCTGAAAGTTGTAGGTATCGTCTTCGTTCTGGATTGGCGTTGAATCTAGAAACGTGTCCTTTGTAATGCTGTTAGGGAAGC
>Ga0255781_10001266_pt1 | contig 20868 bp, 22 predicted proteins | sample 101ome_21_FD_179979 | JGI IMG/M metagenome (GOLD analysis project Ga0255781, IMG submission 179979) | Coastal salt marsh microbial communities from the Groves Creek Marsh, Skidaway Island, Georgia - 101413BT metaG (version 2) | ecosystem: Environmental > Aquatic > Marine > Intertidal zone >... | reverse complement strand
CCTCAGAAAAGATGCATAATTAAATGTATCACGATGTCTGGATCTGATTGTTTCATTAAAGTTCTCGTCAAGGTGAAATGCAACAAAGAAGTCTAATATTTGTAGATATTGGTTAATCAGTCTGTTCATTACAGGTAGATATTGCTTAATGACTTTGGTCTTGATACCAGTATCCTTTAACATTTCTCCAATCACTTCATTATATGTTCTTTCTTCCAATACAGCAAGTTTTTGTTCTGATGCTTTGTCTTTTTGCTTTCTAAGCTGTGAAAGTTCTTTTTTGGCTACACCGGAATCTCCAGTCTGAGATGTAAGTGTATCTATTTCTTTTTGAACCTTGTCTATTTCTTTTTGCAATAGATTAATTTTCTCGTTATTAGAGTTAATCTTTTGCTGTCTTTGTCTTAGGGTATTTAATTGGTTTGCTATATTATAGCCTTCCTTTTCTACCGTAGTAGCTTCTTTCTTTAAGCTCTCTATGGACTGTTGAACATCAGACGCCTTAGACTTAATTTCTTTGATTTTAGATTCTTTAATAGTATCATTAATTTCTTGATCACAAGACGGACACTGATCATTATCCTCATAAAATCTAGCTTCTTGTACGAGAGATTTAATTTGATTATTAAAGTCTTTTTCTATAGATTTAACTTCGGCCATTTTTTCCATTATGGCTTTATTGGTTTTTTCCTCTTCTGATATTAAGGCACTTAAGTTTTTACCTAGGTTCTTTGATTCTTCAAAGGTTTCTTGTATATTTGATTTATAGGTTTCTATTGATTCCCTTTTCTTTTCTATCTGATCCTTATTTAAAGACTCTAAGCTCTTAATGTATTTGGACTGTGAATCAATCTTGGCATTACAAAGATCAATTGCATGAGTAGTTTCTTGCAGCTGGTCTTTGATTCGTGCATTATTTTCCTTTAATAAAGTATTCATTTTGGAAAAGATATTAATATCCAATAGGTCTTCAATTACTGACCTTCTAGACCATGCGGGAAGTTGCATAAAAGGTATAAATGAGCTACTACCTAATACCACCACCTGATGGAAAGATTTATGGTTTAATTTTAGAATATTAGTTTCCAAAAACTTTTGAAAATCTCGTACATTAGATGCTTGATTAATTTGATTTCCATTTTGCCAGATTTCAAACTTGTTAGGTTTAATACCCCTTACGATTTTAAACTCTGAACCACTTACATTAAACTCTATTTCTACGAGAGTTTTGCGCTTGTTAATGCTATTTGTTAGCTGATATTTACCTATATCTCTATGAGGTTTACCAAAGAGACCGAAAGATAACGCGTCTAGCAGCGTGCTCTTTCCAGCTCCATTCTGTCCTACGATGAGTGTTGAAGGTGATTTATCTAACTTGATTTCAATTGGGTCATTACCCGTGGACAGAAAATTCTGCCACTTACATGATTTAAAGTGTATCATACTACTTCCAGATTTTGTGCTTCTGTGTAAAGCTTCCTTAATTCAACTTTTAGTCTGTCTTTGTCTAGGTCAGTATCGACGGCCTCTACATATGAATCGAGTAGCTGTGTAGTATCTTCTAGGGAAACCTTCTCGTCTTCGACGCTTTCTCCCAAATACTCTTCAAAAGATTCTGCAATCTTGAGCTCGTATGTCTCGATATTCTGTAGTCGGTCAATGAATTGATCAAACATATACAGATCATTTTTATTTATAACAATTATTTTGATGAATTTCTTTTCAAATTGCTTGATATCAATTTTACTATAATCAGTCTTAGTATCATCATACACAAGCTTCTTGAATATAGTAATTGGATTCCTAACCGGTGTAATCTCTCGTGTCTCAGTATCCAATACATGGAAATGTTTAGGATCATCTACATCGGCCCAGGTAAATTCCATTTGTGATCCCAAATAGTGAATATTACCTTGAGAGGACTTTGTATGGAAATGGCCAGATAATACCATTTCAAATCGCGAAAAAATATCTGCGGCCATACCATGTGGATTAGGAACACCTACCATCATATCAAAGCCTTTTAATTCCAAATGTGCACCAATGACATCAGCTTTACAGTTTGAAAGCCAATCCATATATTCTTTATAATTGCCATTATTAATCCACGGAACCACACCAACTTTTAGCCCATCATAATCTAGGACTGTAGGTTTCATTACGATATTTACATTACTGGTGAAATAACCAAGCAGTTCCTTGAGAGAACACAATTCATTTGTGTTTTTGAAATAGACATCATGGTTTCCGGGAATAATATCCATGGTAATACCGGCATCGCGCATAGGCTCAAGAAAATGCTTACGATTAGCATTGAGTGCCTTAAAGTTAACGAATTTTCGGTGTTCATAATAATCTCCTAAATGTAATATATTTGTAATACCATGCTCTTTAAGATAAGGGAAGAATACATCTTCGTAAAATCTTTCTTGGTATTGCAGAAATATATCGCTTGAATTCCTAACACCACAATGAGTGTCGTTTAATATTGCTATTTTCAATCTGCGTATCTCCCATGATTAATTAAGTGATGCATTCTATGACTATGAATAGCCCATAAAAGTTTGATTAATGATGTTTCAGTATAAACACCAGATTTACATTCATATTTCCACATAATTACCCCATAAAGAGTTCTAATTTCTCTTTTGCCTTTTCTTGTTTTTCTTTCTGTTCAAATTCTTTTATTGCAGTATCTTTTTGTCTTACTACACTAATTCTTTCTCGTAGTTGATCCACATAAGCCATAGTTTCTTGTGCACCCTGACTGTCCATACCCATTGAAACAAAATCATCTATACCCATTTTTTCAATGAATCTAAATTTAATATCTTGTTGCTTTTTCTCTTTGGTAATTCTACGGATAAATGCATAGTAGCATATCTGCGTAAAATAAGAGAAGGCGTTTGGATTACCAGTTCGAGTAGCTGTAGTAATATCATAATTACCTATAGCTCTTAAACAATTTTCCACGGCATCCATGACCATTTCCTCACGATAAGTATATCGTACAAAGTTTGGCCTATGGGAAAGTCCTTCTGCAATTTTGATAAAGCATGAGGCGATGTAATCTGTAACTTTAGGTGTTGATTTACCTGCCTTTTTAGCCTTTAATACATTATTGCAATAATCGACTACCGCTAAGGAAAATTCTTTGTTGTTTACATAATGTGGTTTTGCTTTCGCTTTTGACATTTTTTAAGTCTCCATAATGTTCTATTATATCACATCCAACCTAGAATGTAAATACCTTTTTTTAATATTTTTTTCAAAAAAGTGTTGACAAATTCCGCTCAATGGTATATAATAATATAGTACCCCCGAGGGGAAAGAGGTATACCAATTAATGTATGGTATTCTTAGGGTCAACCTTTTCTGGTTCATCATAATATTCATCATCAATATAAGAGTTCTCTATTTCAGCCATGAGACTCTCTACTCTTTTTTGCACATCGGCCTTATTTGCAATAGGTGGCCGAACATTCTGCTGTAACACAAAATTTATATATGCCTCTTCAATATCTTTTGCAACAGGCACATGCTGAACTACTTTGTGTTTGAGTAGTTTAAAAACTTTTTGATCAGATAATGGAAACCAATTCTGAAACTGTAAGGATCCCATAATATTTATGTTCACTTGTATTGGTTTCTCTACTATATAACTATCCGGATTATTAACTGTTAATACAGCAATAATATCATCGCCATTATCTAGTTTAAATTGTCTTATATGTGTTTCCATTTATATATTTATATCATATAGCTTATAAGTGAACTTTTCCTTGGAATATATCTTAATGCGCTCTGCCGCATGATTTAAGGTATAATTCTTCTTTGACTTATAGTGTAAATCGTCTGCAATATCAAATACTTTAGTACCGCGGCCATCTTCTGATACTCTTAATCCTCTTCCGATACTTTGTAAAACCCTAATTTGAGACTTACTTGGTGAAGCAAAGATGATATTGTGTAAATTCCTAATATTAATACCAGTAGAAAAAGTGCCAATACTTGCGACGATAATTGCGTCTTTTTCTTTCTCGGTAATCTCACGGATAGATTCTCTGGTGTCGACATCTGTTTCTCCTGACACATAAAAAAGTTTTCGCGATTTTCTAGGTAATGCGTCAAACTTTTCTTGTAATTTTGTATGTAATGGTTTACCATGCTTTTCTACAAACTGAAATAATATCAGTGTATTACCATCCAAATCCATTGCTAGATTTGAAATAAAGTTATTACGAGGTTCATATTTTACTATGAAATCTATTTCAGCTTGATAATCGCCCTTGGTAACCTCTCTACAATATTCTTCTTTATATTTTAAAATTAATACATCAACATTTAAATCAGCTAGGGCTTTTTCTTCGATAAGTTTCTTTGTTGTCGTAACCTTATAAACTGGTCCAAATAAACCTTCCAAAACCAGCTGGTGTGTTTGTGTACCATCGAGGGTACCTGTTGTTCCAATTCTGTATTCTGCATTATGACATTTCTCTAAAATTGCTGTAAGAGACTTTGCTTTAAAATTATGGGCTTCATCACCTATAACCATTCCAAAATCTTCAAACCATGGTGTCTTTAATTTATATATTGATTGCCATGTAGTAATAATAACTCTTTTATCTATTCCAAATTTTTCTCTGCCAGAATAAATCCTATGGCATTCATCTTCGTGGTTCCATTCATCAGTCTGTGAATAATCTCCAAAGTCAGAATACATCTGTTCTACCAAAGATGTGGTAGGAACTACAAGTAAAACATTACCATCATTACTATCAAGGAAAGCTCTGATAGCCATGTAAATAACAAGGGATTTACCTGATGCAGTTGGAGATAATAACAGAGATTTTTTATGGGAAAGTGCATGTTCAAGTGCCTCTAATTGATAATCACGGGGTGTAATTTTTTCGCCTGATGCTGTAAGTGATAGACCATTAATTATATAGTCAATATCGACTTTTTGTAAGGAATCTGGTCTACCATATGCTGTAGGCTCTATAACAATATTATACTCACGAGCTTCACAGAACTCGCAAAGATATTTGTATAAGCCGGTATATAGTGTTTTTGCTCTTTGATCAAAGAGTCTAATTTTGCCATCCCACATACGATTTTTGTACGCGGGCATAAACCTATACCCTGGTACAAAGAAACAGAAGTGTTCTATTAACTCTCGTTCAATGCTAGGTTCACAATCAATGTGTAAAAATGTTTCGTTCTTTTTCTTAATTATAAGAGTTTCCATCTTACATTTACCACAGTTCGTACCTATTAAATGGTATTTATCAGTGTCTCCAGTCTTAACATTGTTACAAACACAAAGATACATTAAATTCCACTAGTGAACTTTCTCCATTCGATCATGTTTTTGATATTCTGATGTCTCCATTTCACATTTTCTAGTATTTCTTTTAATGTGCTACAGAGTTCTTCAAGGTATTCGATTTTGGCTTGATGTTCTTGAATGATTGGGTCGGCATCATACCATTTATCCATATCCCCTTTTAATACAGTAAGGCCATTAAGTGGGTCATATTCCCAACCTCTACTGTCCATTTCTTCTTGGGATAATTTACCATTATAGTGCATAAACTTATCTCGTAATAAAACCTTAAATTCTAGGTTTGCTTTTTTAAGCTTAAGTCTATTTACACTTAATAGTTCTAGGTATTTACCGTGTAATTTTGCTGATTGTCGTGAGGCTTCGTCCAATGCCATTTCATCAATGACACTATCCTTTTTCCACATTTCTAAAATTTGCTCTAACGTATTCATAATGTATATTATATCACGCCCTTATGTAAAAGTAAAGTGTTTTGTTATACAAATTCCATAACAGTATATGCAAAGGTTGCTGTAGCTTGAACATAAGCAACTTCTGCCTGTTGTGTACTAAAATCAAAACCATCTAAAGCTACAGGAAATACATCTGTAAACTTAATCTTTTTATTAGGGTTATTATGAGATGTTAGAATAATCAATGTAGCATCTTCCGATTGGTCCTCTTTAGAATTAATACATCGATGCATCCAATCAAAGGTTTCAATGTAATTTTCCATATTTTCTGTTACATTAAATGTAATAGCAAGATCGCCAAACTGTAACCTATCACCTGCTAATGCAAGATTGACACCTCTATATGGTACAGGTGATTCTGCTAAGTTTAAAGTTGGTAGTGTAACCTGTGTGCAAAAATACTCTATATTAGGATATTTCTGTCGGTCGATTGTAAACTGAAAGCCTGTAGGACTTAAAAAGTTTTTATTTAAAGTTAAATTTGCCATATTACTATTTATACAAGTTAGATTTTAATCTAAAGAAAAGGGACTCCGAAGAGTCCCTTTAGGTGAATCAAATTAATGATATGGTTTACACCATGATGTCATCAATTCTGAAGATTCTGAAGTAAGGGTTAGCCCTGTTAGTACCAACACCGTCAGCAGCGACGAATGGGTTAGCAACCATGCCATACCTTGTTTTGAATCCAATTCTAGGTTGGAAATCATCTTCACCAATGGCTTTAACCATTGTCAAAGGAACGTATGGGCAATAGAACATACCAGCATCGTAAGGATTAGATCCTCTGTATCCTACACAAGCGAAGTCGCCTGTTGCATATGGATCGATGTAGACTTTCATCTTACCGTTAAGAACACCAGCAAAAGTATTACCAGTATCATCAACATTTAAGTCAGTTGAAAGTGCAGGTGTGTAGTCCATTTGACCAGCAGCTGCAAGAGCAGAAGCAACATCAGAAGAACAGATTACAAAGTTACCTTTTCCTCTTCTTGTTTCTTTTGCAATTACGTTAGCTTCTCTTTCGAGTTGCATGATAAGCCCTTTGAATCTTTCAACCATCCATCTACCATCAGAGTCAGTGTTGACATCGAAGATACCAGAAACGGCTGTTGAAGATTGTAAAGCACCGATTTTAGCTTTAGTTAAAATTGTTCTAACAACTTCTCTGTTAATCTCTGCGAGAATTTCAGAAGAAAGGATGTTAGCCAATTCGCCTTCAGCGTCAAGACCATGAATAGCTTTAAGGTCTTGTGCTAATTCCATTGTGTACTCAGCTTTTAGAGCACGTGATTTAGCTGTAACAGTTGATTTCTCGATTGAGAATGCCATCTCACCGAATGAACCGTCACCAGTTTCGCCACGACCTAATCTCTCAGCAGCTGCTGTTGAAAGACCAGAACCGAATGTTGAAACTGTGTCAGCTTCATCACCGATTGTTCCGTCTGTGTCAGCATCTGTTACACCAACTAAACCTGTAGGATCAGCTTGGTGTGTACCTGTTCCAGAGAAGTCTGTATCAGCTTCATCAAATAAAGCCTCAGTTCCATCCTGAGTTGAGTACTTAGATTTCATTGCAAAGATAAGTCCTGTAGGACCAGTCATAGGTTGTACACCTGCGATATCGTATGCAATAAGGTTAGGCATTGCTCTTCTAACTAAAGAAATTAATACTGGGTCGAAACCAGCAACATCACCAGCAGTAGCACCCATACCTGCGCCAACAGCGTTAGCAGGAGCGGCTTCTGTCATGAAGTTACCTTGCATTGTATTTCTTTCTTCTCTTAGAGCAATCTCTTGGTTTTCCAAAAGTCTGGCTGTAACAGCTTGTCTGTATCTGTCCTTAATAGGAGCAGCACTTTCATGCTCGAGTACAGGACCCCACTTTTGAATTAAGTTTGCGTCTGCATTAAACATTTTTGTTTTTCCTCTAAGTTAAAAATTACTTATTAAATTTGGTTATTGCTTGAGTATATCTAGCCATCGCATCTGATAAGTCAACGTTTGGCTCATCATTGCCCATTAAACTATCTACCTCGTCCACTGATTCTTGGATATCACCTTTGAAGTATGATTCTTTAACAGTTTTAACTTTGAGTTCAAAATTTTCTCTGTTATCGAATTCAATATCTTCTACAAGTGAAGCCAATTTTTCAGCTTCTGTTTCAGCAAGTCCAGAAGATTGTTCTCTAACTACTTCTTGCTTTTCAAAGTTTTGAACAGCTTGAAATAATTTGATATTATCTTCTGTAGATTTGTTCAAAGATTCCTCTAGCTCTGTGACCTGAGATGATAAATCATCGACAAGATCAGCCTTGCCTTCAGGAACTTCGATATAGTTTTCTTTGAATACTTTGTGTAAAGAAGTCATGAACTCTTCTGCAATTTCTGTTCTTAGACCATTTTCAATTGCAACTTCGTTCTCTTTCATCCAATTTTCAACAACATATCCTAAGTATGAATCTACTTTTTCAATGAGTTGAGTTTGAATGTCAGAAACTTCTTCTTCTAGATTCTGCACATATTCAGACTCTAGTCTATCCACTTCTTGAGCAAGTTTAGATGTTAATACTGCTTCAAAGATTGCTCCAGCCTTTCCTCTGAAATCATCAGAAAGTGTAGCCTCTTCTGCAATAAGGGTATCTAAATCTTCATCAAAATCAACAGCTTCTACTTTTGCTTTCACTTTAATTGACTTGTCTTTGTCAGACTTGCCTTGTGCTTTAATAGCAGCATCTACTGATTTAATTGAATCTTCCTCAGAAGTTTCATCAACTTTAGCCATTTTAGCAAATAGCTTTTGTGCATCCTCTTTTCGAGCGGCCTTTAACATTTCTAAAGCTGCTTGAATAACACCTGCTTTGGTTTTAGGGACTTGGATTTCTTTCACGGGTTTTTTCTCCTCGTGCTCTTCTTCTTCGTCCTCATGCTCCTCTTCCTCTTCGGATTCGGATTTTGCAGTTGCTTTCTCTTCAAGCTCCTCAGTTTCCTCGCTGACTACTTGTTCTTCATCAACGAGCTCTTCTGATTCCTCTTGAAGTTGCTCTTCAGAAACTTCTTCGACTAGCTCTTGGTCTGCTTTTATATCGTCGATTGACATAAGTTTCTATCTCCTATTATTTAGAGTTTACAAGTTTAGAGAGGAAATGTTTAAAAGCTCGAATCTCTACTTCAGGTCTCACTGAACGAGATGCGCTTCTTATTTCAGTCTCAAGTTTTTCAATTTCTTGTGCCTTAAGGATTCCATTATCCCAAACCCATTCTACACCTTCCATGATGCCATTTACAAAGGCTTCAGGAGCGGAAGGGTCTTGGACTATGTCAACGGTTGATAGCATAAAATCACCACCAACATGTTGAATACCTTTCTTAGATACAAGACTTCCCATACCACGACTTGATACACCAAGCTTAACTCCACCATCAAGTAATCCTTCAACTATTTGACCCATCGGTGTTTTTAAAATTGATGCCTTTCCAACAACATTACTTCCTTCCCAGCGGAGATCCGTAATTTTGTGTGAAACTTTATCAAGATTGATAGTCGGTCCTTCTGGGTGATTTAATTCACCAACCGCTCTACCAGTCTTAACTTGTTCTGTAACGTATTTTTCTACTGCGGCTTCAAGTACTTTCTTTTCATATACTCTGCCGTTGCGGTTTTTCTTATCCGCTTGCATAAATACGCCTTCGATGGTAAGTTGTTTACCACCGTTTTTTGATTGTTCTTCGATAACTTCTAAATCGGTTTCTACATATTCTGTAATAAGTCTCATTCGATTTCTTCTCCCATCAGCTTAATAAATTCTGCAGCTGATTTCTCGGCTTCTTTCTCATTTCTAAAGTTATCGTCAAGTTTTTCTCCGTTAATATATACGGAAAACTTGTTGCTTTTCTTAGCAATAACAACATCAAGTTGTTTTCTTTTACCACCTCGATATTGCTTTACTTGTTTTTCCCCAGAGGCTAGTTTTAAAGCTTTCTCTCTGAGTTCAATAAAAGAAACCATTTTATTCCTCTGAATCTGTTTCCTGTGTTTTATTTACCATTTTAGATGCTAATTCAATCTTTTTAGCATCTAATGCGTCGGTAATTTTTTGGCCCATAACTGCATCAAAATTCTTTTGTGCACTTACATTATCGCCATTTTTCAAATCATTTACAAAATCTTCTATTGACATATTATAATCCTCTTGTTATATATTTATAAACTTTTGTTCCTCATTAACCAAATCTTGGATCATCTGGATCAGGCATATCGTTTTCGCCGTCTTTGTTTTCTTGATCGATTTGTGCTTGTATTTCTTTAATATCTTCATCTGTGAATCGTAATACTTGTTTACGCACCCACTCATTAGATATAAACTTACCCACATATTCATCAAGTGAACTTAGCATTTCAAAACGCTCTCTCCAAATCTCTGCTTCTTTTAATTCAGCAAAGTAATTATCCTCAATGTAGTTAAATTGGATAGATTCTTTCCATTCGCTCCAATCTTCTTTTGTACAAATACCTTTTAAAAGTAATTGTGTTTTAAGTAATTGCATGAATAAGTCAGAAAATCTTTTTCTTAGTCTATCAATAAACTTTTTAAACTTAACTTCGTCTCTTGATATTTCAGAAGCTCTTCCTAAACTAAATTGGGCTTCTTGTTCTAAACGGTTAATTGGAACGTTGAGCGCCCTGTAAAGTTTCTTTTGGAAGTAGATGATGTCATCAATTTGCCCGAGGTTTTCTCCCCCTGGTAATGTTGATATTTCTGTACCTCTGCCACCCTCTCTACGCGGTAGGAAGAAGTCTTCCAACATCGACATGTGCTTACGATCATCTTTAATGTCTCCTGTCTTAGCATCATAAACGAGTTTGTTACGATATTGGTTCATAATACCTTTGAGGTATTCTTCTGCCTTACCTTTTGGCAAGTTACCAACATCAATATAAAATATTCTTCGTTCTGGTGCTCTTGAAATTCTGTAGATAACCACAGAATCTTCCATCATTCTTAATTGATTCACAGGTTTAAGAGCTTTATTTAAATAAGAAAGAACTCTTTTTCTCTGTGGATCCATAACTCCAGATGTACAGAATGCAATTGCATCTGGATAGATTTTTAGCCCTTGGTTTGCAGCACTCATTTCCTTGTCTTGATAAAGGAAATATTCTTCTGTCTTTTTAATGATTTTTGCACCAGTCTTAGGATCTGTATCTTCTTCGACTTCTTTTACTTTTCTAAGTTTAGTCGGATCAATATATCTTAGTTCTTTGATCCCTTTATTGGGTGCTTCAGGGTTAATAATAATGTGATAGGGTAATCTACCATCAACATACCATTTTCTAAAAATGTCATGCGCATATGTATTAAAATTAAGTAATTTCAGAATATGAAAAAACTCATCCCCAATGGATTTTTTAATTTTATCTGAAATTTCTACTTCATCTAATACAAGTTCAACTGGTGTATCATCGTGATCACCTACAATTGCTTCGTTTACAATATCTTCAATTGCTGCATCACACTCTGGTTGTGTAGCAATATCTCTATATTTGTAAATTAATTCAATGTCTGTCTTGGCCTTATCGCCATCAATGTCGATATACGCACCAAAATGCCCACCTGCTTGAATGACGCCAGCGCCATCGTCAGATGTTTGTGGTACGAAAGAAATAGCCTGTTTCTGATCAGATGAACCAGTTTTTCTTTTTATCTCGAATCCAAAAAATTCTGCCATAAATTTATTCCTATATTATCGGAAGGGTATTTCTACCCTTCCTTTAATATTTATATACCTACTAGGTAGTGGTGTTTGACTCCCAATACTGAACTTGTAGCTCAACAGTAAATTCCTCAATCACATTTTCAGTCTCATAGTTTAATTCTATAGGACCAATATTGGTTGGGAATGTACCTCTAAAGTCGTATCTTTTTACAGATTCTCCTGCTTTATCGAGTTGTTCTACAATCATGTCTGCCATATAGTCAGTTGGATTTGCCAAGCCAGTATTATTGTTATGTTCATTAATACCGTTACTCCATCTTTCGAATGCATCTCTTACTGCAAAATTGGTATCATTAAGTATAGTTACAGTCCAGTTTTCAAATGTTCTGTCTCCAGCCATTTTTAATGTTCTGCCTCTAAACTTAACTTCCATAGGTGCAATAATTGAAGCTGGTAATTGAGCAGCTTTACATAGGAAAGAAGTTAGTTCAACATCTCCTTGAGCGTAACTTGGAAAGTTACAGGTAACCTTGAACATATTGGCTCTTGCACCGCCACCGGTCAGCTTAGATTTAAAATCGTCTACGCCTAAAATTGCCATGTTATCCTCCTATTATCCGCCGGCGACTTCAGAGAAGTCGACCCCAGTTCTTGTTGCAATGAAATTAAGAGTAATGAAGTTAATTGATCTTGCAGGTTTGATGAAGATATCTGCAACAAATCTGTTTGAGTCAATAACTTGGCCTGTGTTATTTGTTTCGTCACAAATAACTAAGAAGTCTGTTAAACCTCTTCTACCTTTTACATCTCTTAAAAACGGCTCAATTAAATTTCTGAATTGAGCTCTTGTGAATTCGTCATTGAATTCGAATAATTGTGCTTTAGCAGCAGTAGAAATTGCTTTTTCTAACACAATAAACAATCTTCTGACATTGATTCTATCAAATGCACTTGGTCTTGACAGTAGAGTTTTATCTCCGAAAAGCATTGTTCCTTGCCCAGGGAAAGAAACAAGTGGATTAATCCTTGACTTATAAAGAGTATCTCTATCTGCTTTCTTAGGATTCCATGCAAGTTTTGTGACACCTAATAGTTGACCTCTATTCACACCAGCAGGTGAGAACCAAGAGTCAGCCACATTGTCAGCATTTGCACAAAGTCCAGCAGTAAGACCAGCAGATCCGATCCATCTATATACATCATTGTACTTGTCGTACACATATACTGCACCTGAATCAAGTGAAGCATAAGATGTAGAATTTAATGAATCAGCATATGCTTTAACATCAGTAACAGCTGTTGAGTTGTTTACTGAATCTTCGATTGGAGGCGAAATAAATGCCATACAATCTTTTCTTGCATTTGCAATTGAAATCAGATCAGCACCGATTGTGTTTACCCCGTTTGCATCTGGGTAAGCAAAAAGTAAATTTACATCTACTGTTTCTGCGTCTTCTAAAAGGTCGAAACCAGTTGCAATATTACCAGCTGTAGGTGAATTACCATCTACACCACCTGTAAGTGAGTCTGAAATGACTGAACTTACATGTACAAAAGAGTCTGTACTTGAGGTAAGTGTATCTGATACCGTTCCACCAGCATCTGTTAAACTTGCATTATGGTCACCGAACCAAATATAATCTGATTGGTTATTAATTACATTTTTGTAATAGAGTGTTGAGCCTGAACCATCTTTAGCATCAGAAGCCTGTGATAAGAAAGCAAATGTTTCTAATACAGTTCCTGGTGTTCCAGAAATAAGTCCATCCTCATCTATAACAGCAATGTGTAGTTCGTCCTCCGCTTCGGCAAAACCTAAATTTGTAGCATAATCTGAAGTATCAGGAGCAGCGTCGAATTGACCAGCTTGGGCCCATCCACTAAAACCACCACCTGCAGTACAGATTTCTACTTTTAAGCTATTACCGAGGACACCAGGATACTTAGCAATCCATTCACCTTGTGATGCCAAGGTAAAGGTTTGTCCATCGTAATTATCCTCGTTTTTAACTACGAGAGTTGAATCACCAACAACAGAAGCGTTGTTAGCGCTTGAATCAACTACTCGTACTACTTTCAACGCGTTACCATACTTTAAAAATGACGCGGCTGTAAGAAAGTATTTTGCGGTATTGTCGTCAGGTGTTGAAAAAACAGAAGCCATATCATCTTCAGATGAAACAGTTCTAATTTCTTCGACCGGACCCCAATTAAAAGCACCCGCGAAACCACCAATGGAAGTGGAAACAGCAGGTACCACGGCAGTTGCGTCAATTTCCTTGACTTGAACGCCTGGTGATACTTGAAATGCCATCGCTTTTTCCTCTCAAATGAGTTAGTTAATAAGTTACATAATACGGATATTCACTGTATATATTTATAAATTAGTGTATTTCACTAGCTAGTGATCGTTATTATCATTCCTTTCTGTAACTTGACTCAATATAAATCTACGGTTGGGATTAACGGCAACTTTGAATTTTGTCATTAATTTTCTACATACCAACATTTCTGAAGCAGTATCCTTTGTTGATAGTCCCAATTCTGCAATATACCTTTTATTATTAAAGGTTATTCCATGTTCTATAATTGGTCTAACATCAAAATCTTTTAAACCTCTTTTAGGTTCTGATATACCAATCACTTCACTTCTAAATTTTTTACCATTCTTTACCCATATTACTTCATCGCCATCTGCTTCTAGTTTGTCTACATGTAACATGGTTGCTGTTGCACTGTTACCTGTATCAAATTTGGCACGGATTGGATCATCTTCCATTCCGTCTAAAATAATAGTTTCTATATAACCAGCCTCTTGTCGCATGAGAGGCCTTCTGTTTAAATCTGTTGAAAAGAAATCCAATATTAGTTCTAACATCTGCAAATCAGTTCTTTTGCCTAATGATTTTCCATCTTTTGGATCATATGCATTAAAATGTGATCTAATACCAGGTGATCCATTAATTTCTAACACATAAGGTTTATTGTTTATAACACAATGGTCTACACCACAATATAATGTTCCACTAGCCCTTGCCGCGGCCACAATAGTTGCGATTTCTTCTTCCGATAAGTTATAAGGTCTTGTCTCTGCACCTAAGTGAACATTATTTCTAAAATCTTTTTCTTTAGCGTCTCGTATTCTTTCAGCAGCCCCTAATATTCTACCACCTACAACCAGTGTACGAACATCAGATTTAACATCTAGGTATTCTTGGATAAGTAATTGTGCATCATATTTCCACAGTGATTGAGCAACAGAAACTAATGATGCGTGGTCATTTACCTTTGACACACCAACACCCTGTGTACCTGTAAGTGTTTTTAGAATAACAGGAAATTTGCCACCTACTCGTTTATGTGCATCATCTATTGATTTTTCATTATTTAAAATAGCTGTTCTTGGTGTGGGTATATTATTTCTTTCTAAAGTAATTGCATTTGACATCTTGTTATCACATAATATCATTGACTCCAAATCATTTACTAGAAAGAATCCGATTGTCTGTAAAGATGTTACAACTGCTTGACATTGTAGTGATTCAATAGCTCCTGCTCTTACAAAAATAATACTATTGTGAACATTTAAATCTATACTTTTATCTTCGCCATCATAATTCTGAATGGTTACACTTCCAATCTCAATATCACTTTGTGAAATCCATGCTTCTGCCATATCCACAAATGTATATTTAAGATTTCGTTTCTTACAAACCTTTTCCATAATACCAGCAAAGGTGCCATCTGATTCACCTTTACCTAATACAGTAATATGAAGTTTAGCCGGATTAATAGGCTCTTCAAATTTTTCTGTAAAAAACTGATTAAAACTTTCCATTAGAAACTTCTTTTCCACTCCTGCTCGAACCAAATGGTTCCACTATCATCTTTTATATATTTATCATTGTTTGAGCCGTCATTGATAAACCCAAAAGGTAACATATCGTCTTGTATTTCTTGTAATCTTTCTTTGTATAACATATTTTTCATATCAATATTTGTTAAATTCTGAAATACATCAGTAGTTGTAAACCACCCAAATAAAACAAGATTCATCATCAAGTCGTCGTGATTCGGTGCTTGTGCTTCGTATGAATTACCACGAGATACGAATGTACTCATTTCTACAATACTATTTGAATCTCTTATTAGCAATTTCTTTTGTTCTATTAAGTCCTTAATACTTGAACAACCTATTCGTTTGACTCTACGCGTCATGGTAGCACCTATAGCATTCGCTTTTATACTTGATTCTACAAACATATTTTCATATTCCAAATCATAATATAAACCATTACACACAACGGCCCCCTGATCATTACTTTCTATTACCACATAGGCATCATTGTACATTTTAGCATACTTGTATATAATATCTGGAAATAGCATAGGAGACAAGTTATTATCTCTAAATACACAAACCTGTTCAAATGGTTGTGTAGATACATCTATAATAGTAAATGTACTATAATCTTGGTTTCTACCCTTTGAAACATCAACAGTCATTATATACTCATGACCTTCTCCAGCAGTTGCATACATAAAAGTATTTTCACTATACTGAATAGGATCAGAAGCAATTTGAGCTAGAAGATGGTCTGCTGAGATAAGTGTATTACCTCTACCATGAAAGGTATTTCCAAATTCTTGATCAAACTGTAATTCAGATGTATTTCCTATTGTTTCCTTTTTCCATTTTTCATCACGCCCCGGCACATCCCACCAATCAACGCGAAAAGGTTTAAATTCGTTTGTACCTTGACAAGCACCTTCCCATAATTTATGATATACATTACCTATACCATTGGCTGTAGATGTAATAATAATTTTGGTATCTTTACCAGCTGTTACCACAGGATATGTAGATGTATAAAACTGTGCATCATTTTCAATAAATGCAAACTCATCTAAAAATAGCAAGTTAATAGATAAACCACGAATAGAACTACCAGAAGTAGCCGCTGCAATAATTTTTGAATTATTACTAAATTCAATCGAACCTTTATTTAATGCCTTACACCCAGGCTGTAAAAAGAATGGTAAATTTTCTAGCATAAGAGTAACACGAGCCAACATTTCTCTTGCTGTGGCACCTTTATTGGCTAGAATTGCAATTGTTTTTTCTGGATGGAAACATGCATACCAAAGAAGATATGCAACAGATGATATGGATTTACCTGACTGTCTACATGCTAGAACGATATTAAATCTGTTAGAATTAAAATGATTAAACATCTTTTCTTGATAAGGGTATAAGTCAAATGGCACTAACCCTTGATCAAGAGAGATAACTTTTAAATAGGTACGAGCAAAGTATGCAGGGTCTTGCATACATTTCATATATTCTTGGATTTCTTGTTTGGTAAATTCTGTTTCAACACCATCGCGTTTTACAGAGGGATTACCTAAATATCCAAACTCGTTATTCTTGATCCTCTGCATCAATTATCCTATCTTTGTCTAGTAACATTCTTTGTAAGTCTGTAGTTGATCCAACAAAAACATTATTATTAGTAATTCTTTTTGTTTCGTCTTCCTTATCTTGTTTTAAATCCTTTTTAGTCTTTTGAAGCGACATTAACTTTTCTGTTGTGTCACCTATATCTCTTATCGACTTGGACAAAACCTCAAATGCTCTAGGATGCTCACTTTCTCTGGCCAACTCAGCCAAAACATCTAAAGATCGGACACCTGTCTGAATCAAATCGCGATAAGTAGACCTAGAAAACTCATAATCATCTTTGATATCTTTTTCATCTATCATTATCTGACTCAAGTCGGTTTTCTTTGCCGGTAAGTTCTTTTCCAAAGAGGCTTTTAGTTTATCTACCTTTTCCATAACATGCTCTAATCGTTACTACCAACTATTGTAGTTGTAACAGTATAATTATCTTCTGTATCAGTTGACCCTATCGTGATATTAACTTCTTCGAATATGTTCACATCATTATTCGATCCGTATTTTTCAAAATCAAGGTTAATTTCTCGTATAATTCCTTGATCAGCAGTCGGTCCATAAAATTTCATTTTCATAGTAAAGTCCAACTGATATATTAAAACTCTTCTTGTTAAAAAGTCTGCTTCATAATCATCTTGTATATTTACACCTGTTAATACAATTGGTACATCTTGTTTAAAATCAAACCCATCAACGGGTTTAATTGACACAGTATATTCTGGTTGAAAATATGGAAGTATTTGTTCCATTATTTGTAAACCATCATCTTGATTTTTTGCCATAATATAAAGTGACATACCTATATCGTATGAGGTATAATGTTTGATCGATTTCTTTTTAGTAGCATCACTTCCGTGTTGTTCGACTATTTTATTAAGCTTCTGTCCTCTCTGTGCAACATCTTGTGTGAGAGAAGTAATTTCAAATGCCATTCTAGGCAATTTAATAGCCATAGGAGCATCAAAACCTGTTTCTTGATCTAATCTAGCAAGAAATTTTTGTTTCGGCCCATAGGCAAGGGGAACTTTTTGTTGTGATAAAATACCACCGTTACCATCTTTACGTACGATATTAATATCATTAAATAATGTACCAAAGACCGCTACGGACTTTCTCATTGTTGCGTGATAAAAGTGACTACCAAACATTATGAAGGATCTCCAAACGGATTAGCCTCTGTGAAGTCTATAAAATTATCACCTATCTGTTCAAATGTAACATTCTGAGCAGCACCATCATTCGCAAAAGTATTATCTGTATTATAATCATCTAGTTCGTATATATTTGTTATATAACAAGTATTGCCTGATGTACCACCGACAAGGCCTTTAGTTTCCGAAACTTGAAATTCTCTGTATGTATCTGAACCACTTACACCTACATTTGAAACGGAGATTGTGGCGGCAACATCAGAAGTTTTTGTAATGGTTTGAACTTCACCAAATATACTTATTGCAGCAGTATCTCCAACTGCAGCAACTATTTCTTGTGTAACAATTTCACCTTGCTCAAAGTGATTACCACCGGTAAGTGAAACATCTAAACCAATCTGATAAGCCTGAACACCGGTTTTATCATCAATCTCTGCAATACCTGTTTCAAATTCCTCATCACTATATTCAAAGAGTGAACAAGATAATCTGTATACAGGAAGGTTTGATAATTGATAAAAAGGTTTATCATCTTCGACATAAGAAATTTCAAAGAAGCTATTAGTCATTGGAAGGAATAATAAATCCCCTTCTCTTGGTTTATCTAAAGCTTCATTTAATCCAACATATTGATTCCAAATTTTTCTGGAAATTACAAATGCGGCTTCATCACGAATTTCTAAACCAAACTTAGAATATAAATCTCCAGCGCCTTCGAATCCTTCCACATTTTCAATATATGCTTCCATTAAATACGCATCATCAAATTTAGATGATGGATCTTCGTTTAAAATGGTATCTCTATTTACTAGAGTTCGTGGAATATAATAGACATCTTGCCCATATATTTTAAGGGATTCTATTATCAGGTCTTCGTAAAGGTTTTGTTCACTTCTTACGGCCTGAGAAAAATAAACATTTCTAGGCATTTGTTACCCCGTCATAAAGTCGACTGGTTGTTCCCAATTTAATCGAGCTTCTTCTTCTAGTTTTTCTAATTCAGCATTTGCATCATCAAACAATTGACGCCCGTTAAATGTTACTCCTCCTGGCATTTGCATGCCTTCAAATTTCAATAAGTTCATGCCCCATTGTCTTTTAATAAGTGTGGTAGCATATTTCTTTAAAAAATAATCATTATATACATCAGTGTATGTATCTGGGTCAATAATTCTATAACATTCAATTATAATATATTCTCCAACAATGACTTCGTTTGCCCAGTCCATGTGGATTCTTAATTGATTTTTATGTCTTTCAAAACTGAGGTGTTTATCATCTGAATCAATTACCAAGTCAAGTAATGATAGCCACTGTTGAGCCATTACATATTCTGTAAGTGATCCTAAGAAACCTAAAGAGAAAATATCATTTAAATGCATTTGATATTTTACATCAAACATATCTGCTGAAGAATATGTTTCTCGTATAGGAAAAACTTTAATTACATCTGTAACTAAATCATTAACGGGTATATAACCATTATCAACATCGTCCTGTGTAATCTGGTGTTTTAAATAAACCTTTTCTATTGCGTCAGAGTGATAGGTTTGATAAAACTGTAATGCTTCATCAATTCTATCATCAACTTGGTCGTCATCTACATTAATTTCAATTACAGGTGCACCAAGGCTTCTAAAGCAATAGTCGATTAATGTTGTTCTACTGTTTGGTTTTGCCATATTTAAATCCTAAGTATATACCTATTTATAACAAAAATTTTATTAAACTGCATTAAAATCTTCCCAAAAAGCTTGTCCTTCTGCAGAAGCTTTCCAGGTATCTGCCCATAACGCATTCGCTGCTTGAAAAGTCATTTCATTATCATGGTCATGCGGTTCTTCATGTGTACATGTTGTTCTTTGATCAACAGGTATTTCATAAGTGGCAGTAGCTGTTTTAATTAGATTTTCTTCCAACCAAGTTGGTACTAAAATGTCTTCCGTATTTCCATCAGCATCTACCGTAAATGTTCTATACTGATAATTAATATTATCATATTTTTTAAAAGTCCATGTAACAGAAGTAGTATATCCGTCGGCATCTCTTTCAACCGAACTAGATATATCTACTGCTGTACAACTTTCACATAATCCTTCTTTTGGCATAATTTCTCCTTAGAAACAGTTATTCGATATTGCTATAGCTTCGCTTGTAAATTGATACGTGCCTAATGATGTATCCTGATAACCAGATTTTCTTGCATAAGCTGTTATATCCGTAAAACATTCTTGATCCACTTGAGCATAACATTCAGCTAACCCCATCGCAGTAAAAGCAAATGCAATTGATTGGTTATTTGAAACTGTTACCCAACTACCACTAGATGCATTATATGTTGCACTTGGCCCATTTGTTTCTCCAGCAATATAACAAGAACCAGAATAAACACCACTTCCTGTGGTGCTACTTGTAGGAGTAGTCCAATCCAATCTAATTGCTGTAATTCCTGTTAAGTTAAATCTTCCCAGTGTTACGTAAGAAGTAGATAAAGTGGTCTGTGTTCCTGCTGATGTCCACCAATAAGATGTTTGAGCCGAACTTCTTTCTCTTACTTCTAAATATACATATGGATCTGTTCTTCGTAATCTACATTCTAAATATGCTTGAACATTGGCAATACCCGATGTTTGTGATCGATAAGAAAATGCTGCATCTGCAGTTCCAGTATTTCTTGCATAGTTTGTAGTTGACATAGGTACTGTATCTGCTGCACCATAAAATTCATATATTGAAATAGCT
>Ga0255781_10001264_pt1 | contig 20898 bp, 18 predicted proteins | sample 101ome_21_FD_179979 | JGI IMG/M metagenome (GOLD analysis project Ga0255781, IMG submission 179979) | Coastal salt marsh microbial communities from the Groves Creek Marsh, Skidaway Island, Georgia - 101413BT metaG (version 2) | ecosystem: Environmental > Aquatic > Marine > Intertidal zone >... | reverse complement strand
GGAGATCGCTGAAATTCTCGGCGACCTGCGCGGCGGAAAGACGTCCTGCCGCAACTCCTGGTGCTGATTGTTCGTTGGTCATTAAATATTCTTTCCCTGATGATCCTATTTTTTACCATATGTTCTAATTTTGATCAATTGGTAAATAAAAATTTTGCACTCACGGAATGATATTCATGCGTCTAATTTCTGGGACAATTTGACAACGAATGCTGGTTGATCAAAATTGACAGAGTAAATATTGACCATCCAGCACAGACTATTTGCGGTAACTGAAGTCTCGAAAACGGGTATATGATCACTTTGAAACAACAACGAAATACCCGCATTCAAAAGAAAAACTCTCAAGCTATCTTGGATGCAGCTTTGGAAGTGTTCTCGCGGAACGGCTTTCGTGGATCTACGCTTGATCAAATTGCTGCCGAGGCCGGATTATCCAAGCCCAATCTGCTTTACTATTTTCCCTCAAAAGAGGCGATACACGTCACCCTTCTATCCGGCATGCTTGAAAAATGGCTGGACCCGCTGAAATCGATGAACCCCCAAGGTGATCCGATCGAAGAAATCCTCGGCTATGTCGCGGAAAAGCTGGAAATGTCCCGCACCCAACCGCGCGAAAGCCGGCTGTTTGCCAACGAAGTCCTTCAAGGGGCGCCAAGGATAATGGACGCTATCCAAGGTGAATTGCGAACCTTGGTCGATGAAAAAGCAGCGATTATTCAAGCTTGGATGGATGAGGGAAAACTAACCCCTCTTGATCCCAGACATTTGCTTTTTTCCATTTGGGCAACCACCCAGCACTATGCGGACTTCGATGTGCAGGTCTGCGCAATTCTCGACAGCTCCGAAGAAGAACATTTCGTCAGCGCACATGCTTTCCTGCGTGACTTTTACAGCAAAGCCCTGTCTCCGTCCTGATCCCGATTGCCAAACCGAAAACGGCCCCGCCAGATGGCAGGGCCGCCAATTTTCATTGCGCCTCTGATTAGTTCAGCGCAGCGTCAGAGATTGCATGTGTCCATGCACCCTCAGGGGCTGCGGTGATTACAGGATCGGAGCCACCCGACATCAGCGTGTCAACAGTCCGCTGATAATCAGCCGGGTCAAGCGCGCCGTTCGAGCCAGCGGTCAGCTTGGCAATCTCGCCCATCATGCGGATCTGGTGATGCTCTTGCTGCGCACCGGTTTCGTCGTACTCCAGCACGATCATTGCCGCATCTTCCGGGTTTTCCTCGGCCCACTTCCAGCCCTTCATGGATGCGCGAACAAAGCGTGCCATCTGATCAACGAATGCCGGATCGTCCAGACGGTCCTCTTTCACGTAAAGACCATCTTCCAGAGTTGCGACACCCTGATCTTCATACTTGAAGTTCACAAGGTCGTCCTCAGAAAGACCTGCGTCGATGATCTGCCAGTATTCGTTGTAGGTCATCGTCGAAACACAGTCGGCCTGACCCTGAAGGATCGGATCGACGTTAAAGCCCTGCTTCAGCACGGTCACGCCGTCACCGCCATCGGTGCCTATGCCCAAGGTGCTCATCCAGCTCAGGAACGGATACTCGTTGCCAAAGAACCATACGCCCAGTGTCTTGCCAGGGAAATCGGCAGGGCTGGTGATGCCGGTGTCTTTGCGGCAGGTCAGCATCATGCCCGAGCTTTTGAACGGCTGGGCGATGTTGACCACTGGCGCGCCCTGTTCGCGCGCGGCCAGGGCCGAAGGCATCCAGTCGATCATGACATCAGCACCTCCGCCCATCAGAACCTGAACAGGCGCCACATCTGGCCCACCCGGTTTGATTGTGACGTTCAGATCTTCGTCACCATAATAGCCATTCTCAAGCGCCACGTAGTAACCCGCGAACTGCGCTTGGGTCACCCATTTGAGCTGTAGAGTCACATCGTCGGCCGCATATGCGCCGCTTGTTGTGAGTGCCAGCGCACCAAGCGCTGCCTTCATATGTTTCATCATTTTAGTTACTCCCGGTTGGTTGTTTATAATTGCTCAGCCTCTTTGCGAGGGGTGCCAGAATGTGACCCCCTTCTCGATTATTGCAACGACACCGTAAAAGGCCGAACCAGCCAGTGCCGCCACGGAAATTTCTGCCCAGACCATATCGAGACCCAGCTTTCCGACTTCGGTCGAAATGCGGAAACCCATGCCTTTGATGGGGCTGCCGAAGAATTCGGCGACAATTGCACCAATCAGCGCCAGCGTTGTCGCAATTTTAAGCCCGTTGAAAACGGCAGGCATTGCCGCTGGCAGGCGCAGTTTGAACAGCGATTGCCAGTAGCTGGCCGAATAAGTCGCCATCAGATCGCGTTGCATCTTGTCGGTGGCCGCCAAGCCCTGCACCGTGTTGACCAGCATCGGAAAGAACACCATCGCCACGACAACAGCCGCTTTCGATTGCCAGTCAAAACCGAACCACATCACCAGAATAGGGGCCGTGCCGACAATCGGCAGGGCAGCAATGAAATTGCCGACGGGCAGCAAGCCGCGCTGCAGGAACGGCGAACGGTCAATCAGCACCGCAATGATAAAGGCGGATCCACAGCCGATCAGGTAACCTGACAAAGCGCCTTTCACGAAGGTCTGAACGAAATCGACCCAGAGAATATCAAGACTGCTGGCAAAACGTTCTGCTATCGAAGACGGGGGCGGCAGGATCACATGGGGTACATTTAGCCCGCGCACCAGCCCTTCCCAGACAGCGATAATTGTGACGCCGAAGATCACCGGAACGGCCAGTTTCACCAATCGGGATTGACTGTGAGCGCCATTAGCCAACTTGTAATTTGCCCAGTATCCCATCGCCCAGAACACAATTGCAAAGATTACCCAGCTCATTGGCTCATCCCCATGCGTTTCAGCGTGGAACGTTCAATCAAGCCGATGATGCCAACAAGAACCGCCGCAAGGATGGCGGCAGCGAACAACGCCGACCAAATCTGAATTGTCTGGCCGTAATAACTGCCCGTCAGCATCCGTGCGCCAAGGCCCCGAATGGCACCCGTGGGCAATTCACCAACGATAGCCCCAACCAGAGACGCCGCCATGCCGATCTTCAGCGATGTGAACAAATAGGGCATCGACGAAGGCAGCCGCAGTTTCCAGAAGGTCGCATTTACACCCGCACTATAGGTGCGCAGCAGGTCCAGTTGGTCCATGGAAGGGCTGCGCAATCCCTTCACCATACCCACAACAACGGGGAAGAAGCTTAGATAGGCCGAAATGATCGCCTTTGGCACCAATCCTTGAACTCCGATCGAATTCAGAACGACGATGATCATCGGGGCAATGGCAAGGATCGGAATGGTTTGCGAGGCAATGGCCCACGGCATCACCGACATATCCATCACGCGGTAATGCACAATGCCCACCGCCAGAAGTATTCCCGCGCCCGTACCTATGACAAAGCCCAGCATTGTGGCGGACAGTGTGATCCAACCGTGGAAGATCAACGACCGTTTGGAAAACGCCCGCCCTTTCAAGGCCATCTCGCCAGTCGATTTCCACAACTCCGAAACCACCTGATGCGGGGCTGGAAGACGCGGACGCTCTTGGCTCCAGGTGTCGGCGACCAGTTCCGAGAAGGACAGTTCAACATCCGCGCGTTTCGCCTGATCCTGCGCCCATTTCGAATTCATCGAAACAGCCGCCCCGTACCACAGCAAGACGATTGCTGAGACAACCGCGAGGATGGGAAGGATGGATCGCATTAGTCAGCCTCACTCATCATCATAAGCATGCCCTGCCCGAAGCCCTTCGCGGACGCGATGGGCGATTTCCAGAAACTCCGGCGTGTCGCGGATATCCAGAGGGCGTTCACGCGGCAGGGTGCTTTCGATCACATCAGTGATCCGACCCGGACGGGGGCTCATCACGACAATCTTAGTCGACAGATACACCGCCTCGGGGATCGAATGGGTCACGAACCCGATGGTTTTGTTGGTCGACCCCCACAACTGCAACAGTTGCTCGTTAAGGTGATCGCGGACAATTTCATCCAACGCCCCGAAGGGTTCATCCATCAGAAGCAGATCGGCATCAAACGCCAGTGCACGGGCGATACTTGCCCGCTGCTGCATGCCACCGGAAAGCTGCCACGGGAATTTTTTGCCGAAACCGCGCAATTCCACCAGATCAAGAACACGGTCGATCTGCGCATCCTGTTCCGCCTTGGGAAAGCCCATGATCTCTAGCGGCAAGCGGATGTTGTCGCGGATGGTGCGCCAGGGATAAAGCCCTGCAGCCTGAAATACATAACCATAGGCCCGCTGGCGCCGCGCCTCATCGGGGCTCATCCCATTAACGGTGATCGTGCCCCCTGTCGGATGCTCAAGGGCTGCAATCACCCGCAGGAACGTGGTTTTTCCACAGCCGGAGGGGCCAATGAAACTGACGAAATCACCTTTGTTGATGGTCAGGTCCACACCCTTGAGGGCATGAACAGGACCGTCATTGGTTTCAAAGGTCAGGTCGAGGTTTTTTGCCTCGATCACAGGGCTGTCGTTCACGTTTAGACCCCCGTTGCCGGAATACCGGTGCGTACGACCGGTTGTGGTGCTGTCAATTCCTTCCACTGCGACAGCGCCTTGTTCACCGTGGCATTGGCCTCGCGTGCTACGAATTTCCCGTGGCCTTCCTGCGTGCGAATTTCGCCGTCATGCACGGCGACATGGCCGCGGGTCAGGGTAAAGCGTGGCAGGCCTTTGACCTTGTGGCCCTCAAACACATTGTAGTCGATGGCCGATTGCTGGCTGCCGGCAGTGATGGTCTTTTCCTTTTCGGGATCCCAGACCACAATATCGGCATCCGCGCCCACCAGAATGGCCCCCTTCTTCGGATAGCAATTCAGGATTTTCGCTATGTTGGTCGAGGTGACTGCAACGAACTCGTTCATCGTCAGGCGGCCCGTGGAGACACCATTGGTCCAGAGCATCGGCATCCGGTCCTCTAGCCCGCCGGTGCCGTTGGGGATTTTGGTGAAGTCGCCCACACCATAGCGTTTCTGCTCGGTGGTAAAGGCGCAGTGATCTGTTGCCACAACGCTAAGCGAGCCCGATGAAAGACCAGCCCAAAGGCTATCCTGATGCTGCTTGTTGCGGAACGGAGGTGACATCACACGACGCGCAGCGTGGTCCCAGTCCTTGTTGAAATACTCGGATTCGTCCAACGTCAGGTGCTGGATCAACGGCTCGCCCCAAACGCGCTTGCCCTGCATACGGGCGCGGCGGATGGCTTCGTGGCTTTCTTCGCAGCTGACGTGAACCACATAAAGCGGCACGCCCGCCATATCGGCGATCATGATCGCGCGGTTTGTCGCCTCGCCTTCCACCTGAGAGGGGCGCGAATAGGCATGCGCCTCAGGGCCGGTGTTACCTTCGGCCAGCAGCTTGGCAGAAAGTTCGGCCACCACATCACCGTTTTCGGCGTGGACCATCGGGGTTGCGCCTAACTCGGCCAGACGGTTGAAGCTGGCGAACAGTTCGTCGTCGTTCACCATCAATGCGCCCTTGTAGGCAAGGAAGTGTTTGAACGTGTTGATGCCGCGTTCCTTGACCACCACTTCCATGTCGTTGAACACCTGCTCGCCCCACCATGTGACGGCCATGTGGAAGGAATAATCGCAGTTCGCGCGGGTCGATTTGTTGTCCCAGCGTTTAAGCGCATCCAGCAGGCTTTCGCCGGGGTTCGGCAGGGCGAAATCGACAACCATCGTCGTGCCGCCAGCCAGACCAGCACGGGTTCCGCTTTCGAAATCATCGCTGGAGTAGGTTCCCATGAACGGCATCTCAAGGTGCGTATGCGGGTCAATACCACCCGGCATAACATAGCATCCGGTCGCATCCAGTTCCTTATCGCCCTTCAGGTCGGTGCCGATTTCAATGATCTGACCGCCTTCAACCAGCACGTCCGCCTTGTAGGTCAGGTCGGCGGTAACGACGGTTCCGTTTTTGATGACTGTGGTCATGATAATTCTCCCCGTTGTGCCTTTTTCAAAGGCTAAATTTATTCGAAGATCCCTGCAGTCTCCACCACCGCGTGAAGCAACACATCGGTACCAGCCGTGGCCCATTCCTTGGAAATCTCTTCGGCCTCGTTGTGGCTAAGCCCGTCAACACAAGGGCACATGATCATAGCCGTCGGCGCCACCTGATTGATCCAGCACGCATCATGCCCCGCGCCGGAGATGATGTTCATATGGCTGTATCCCAGCCGTTCGGCTGCATTGCGCACAGCCGTCACGCAGCCTTCGTCAAAGGCGACAGGATCAAAACCGCCTACCTTTTCAATCTCATAGGTCAGCCCCATGTCATCGCAGATTTCTTTTACGGCGATAGCCAGTCGGGCCTCCATATCCTGAATGACTGCCAGTTCCGGCGAGCGGAAATCGACTGTGAACACGACCTTGCCCGGGATCACGTTGCGGGAGTTTGGATAGACATCAATATGCCCCGCCGCCCCGACAGCATGAGGCGCGTGCGACCATGCAATTTCGTCGACTTTCTGAAGCACCCGAGCCATGCCCAGACCGGCATTCTTGCGCATCGGCATTGGGGTCGATCCGGTATGCGAGTCCTTGCCGGTGATTGTAACCTGCGTCCACGAAAGCCCCTGCCCGTGGGTCACAACGCCGATGTCCTTGCCTTCGGCTTCCAGAATCGGCCCCTGTTCAATGTGCAGCTCGAACATCGCATGCATCTTGCGGGCGCCAACGGGTTCGTCCCCTTCCCAGCCGATGCGTTTCAGCTCGTCCCCGAACTTCTTGCCTTCGGCATCTTCGCGGTCTTTTGCCCAGTCTTCGGTGTGGATCCCAGCAAAAACGCCCGACGATAGCATCGCGGGCGCGTAACGGGTGCCTTCTTCGTTGGTCCAGTTGGTCACGACGATCGGGTGTTTGGTTTTCACGCCCAGATCATTCAGCGTGCGCACCAGCTCCAACCCGCCTAGGACACCTAGAACCCCGTCGTATTTGCCGCCGGTCGGTTGGGTATCAAGGTGAGAGCCAACATAAACCGGCAAGGCATCGGGATCTTCACCTGCGCGGGTGGCGAACATGTTTCCCATGCTGTCCAGTCCCATCGTGCAACCCGCCGCTTCGCACCACTTCTGAAACAGGGCACGACCTTCGCCGTCTTCGTCGGTCAGCGTCTGGCGATTATTACCACCTGCAACGCCGGGTCCGATCTTGGCCATTTCCATCAGGCTGTCCCACAAACGGTCGCCATTGATTTTCAGGTTTTCCCCCGGTGCAGCCATATCTTTTCTCCCGTTGCCCTCTCATGCCTTGACGGCAAACCTGACCATGTGGTCAAATTGAAAGCACCACATCCTGACCAACCGGTCAAGATAATTCTGGGCTAGGTATAAATGACGTCGAATGTTCGCCCGTTAAAGAGAAAGAAAATCCGCGAGGAGAATGAGAAAACCATTCTGGACGCTGCGGAGAAAGTCTTTTCCGAGGCGGGGTACGGCGGGGCAACCATGCAGTTGATTGCTGATGTTGCAGGATTGCCCAAGGCCAATCTTCACTACTACTTTCCAACTAAAGAAGCCCTTTACCGCCAAGTGGTTCGAAACATTTTCGATGTCTGGCTGCTTGCTGCCGAGGTGTTCGAAAGCGCCTCTGGCCCTGCCGAGGGTTTGGGGGCCTATATTGACGCAAAGATGGAAATCTCTCGCCGTCACCCTGCTGGTTCCAAGGTTTGGGCGTCCGAAGTGATGCATCGTGCACCCGTCATTCAGGACTATCTAGAGACAACGCTTGTCGATTGGGCCAACAACCGAATCGAACTGATACAAGGCTGGATTGAAGCAGATCTGATGGACCCGATCGACCCGCGCCACTTGCTATATATGATCTGGGCTACGACACAGCATTACGCGGATTTCAATCATCAGATCGAAACTCTGAACCAGGCCACTCCACTGTCAGACGATCAGTGGAAAGACGCAAAACGTAGCGTTAAGCGCATCATCCTTAAGGGGATTGGTGTTCCCAATTCGGAACTTTCTGCCTTGTGATTAATTACCCAACCAACGCATACCAAAAAAGGAAAACTAAATGACAAAAGCGTATTCGGTTGTAACCTACAAAAACATTTCCGACGCTGACAGCTTTGCCGCTTACGCGCAGATCGCAGGACCCGCGATTGAAGCCAAGGGTGGCCGCTTCATCGCCCGAGGCGCCCCCGCAGAAATCCTTGAAGGCAGCAACGACAACCGCGTCGTGGTCATCGAGTTCGAAAGTGTCGAAGCCGCCTTGGCCGCCTATCGCAGTTCAGGGTATCAATCTGCGATGGAAGCTTTGGGAAATGGCGCCGAGCGGGACTACCGGATTATCCCCGGCTGCTAAATCTGTCGGATCGTCTTCGACATTTCCCTTACCGAAGGTTAATGATTTTTGGATGTGCTTTTAACAACACCGTAAGCCATCAGTGACGCTGGTGCTGCCCGATCCGATGGGCTTGGTTTTCCACAAACCCATCATGACTTTGAAGCAAGTAGCCAGTTCTTCGAAGGTCAAACCCGACAGTCGAAAGTACGAGGTCGAGGCAGATCATGATGATGGTCTTTGGAACATTGTCGCCTCCCAGCCCTACCGAGGTTTGAAGCCAAGAAGAACCGAACCGATCACGCTACCATGCATGGCACCGTAGTAGATTGCAGCAAGTAAGATGATCGCCGATGCCGGCGGCACGATGAACCTAAGCGGCCATGCGATCAGAAGAGATGCGCCTTTTCAGCATCGAAAGAAAAGGCAACTTCTTTCCCAACAACAAGATCTGGCGACTCGGGTGATGCAAATTTGAACAACGTGCCGTTCTCATGAACCAGTTCGGCCACAGTTTCTGTTCCAAGCCTCTCAACCAAAGTGATCGTACCCTTGAGGGACCCGTTGTCATCCAACCATAAATGTTGTGGGCGAATGCCAAGCCGTGCAGCGTCACCTTTTTCTTTCGATTTAGACACCAACCTTACACCTGACGTTTCGATTCCTACACCACTAAAGCCAGCCGTCGCGGCGTCCTCACTGCGATCGGTCAAGGTTCCATCAAAAAAGTTCATCTTGGGCGATCCCAAGAAGCTGGCCACAAATTCGTTATCCGGCTCGTTGAACAGGTCCATCGGCGCGCCTACCTGCATAACAATCCCGTCCTTCAACACCACAATTTTGTCAGCCAGCGTCATGGCTTCCACCTGATCATGTGTCACATAGATCGTGGTTGCGCCAAGCTGGTTGTGAAGCTTTGCAATTTCAACACGCGTGTCATGGCGAAGGGCCGCGTCAAGGTTGGAAAGCGGCTCGTCAAACAAAAATACTTCAGGGTTACGGACAATTGCACGCCCAATTGCGACACGCTGACGTTGGCCGCCCGATAAGGCAGCCGGACGGCGGTCAAGCAGGTGCTCCATCTGGAGAATTTTTGCCGCGGCTTCGACGCGGTTCTGAATATCCTGCTTTGGCAGACCTTGAAGGCTAAGAGAGAATGCCATGTTATGAAACACAGTCATATGCGGATAAAGCGCATAGGACTGGAATACCATCGCGATTCCCCGCTCTGACGGGGGCAGATCCATCACGGGGCGATCTGCAATGATGATTTCTCCAGTGGTCAATTTTTCAAGACCGGCAATCAAGCGAAGCAATGTCGACTTGCCGCAGCCAGAAGGCCCGACGAATACAACGAATTCCCCCTTGTTGATCTCTAGATCAACATCCTTGATGACATGTGTTTGCCCAAAGGATTTGTTGACTGCCTTAAGCTCAACTTGTGCCATCTAAATCTCCTCAAAACTTGCTGAGAGCGTGTCGAAATCAAATGTGCAGCGCAAGGTCTGCGTCTCACTGATCCGATCAAACTGAATAACGTTCGGGTCGCCTTCGACTGCTGAAACCGTGTTTGCCGATACGAGTGCGGGTTGGGATTTACGCCATTTCAGAAACTCCGAAAACTGGCGATAGATCGAAGTGGGTTTTTCGGCCTCATCCAGTGCTGCGTGCGCCAGATGTTGCTTGGAAATTGGTAGCCATGTTTTATTGGCGCTGGAAAAGCCGCCGTTTGGCTGGCTTTTTCGCCAAACCATAGGCGTTCTACAGGTGTCACGGCCGAGGAATACCGGCGCGAATTCGACGCCCCATGGATCTTGCATTTGCTCGATCGGGATGTCCTGAACATCCTCAAGCCCCAGTTCCTCGCCTTGATACACGCAAGTGGATCCTATCATACAGGTCTCAAGCTTGAGCAAAAGAAGTTGCAGGGCTTGCGATTTGGACGGGTCGAGACCAAGCGCTGCAAGTTGGCGCGTGGCTGAACGTGGTACATCGTGGTTTGAAAATGCAAAGGAAAGGCGCCCGGTACCATTGAAGGCAGTTATGGATTTGTTCAAAACCGCGCGCATACCTTCAACGTCCAAGCCATCCCAAGCGAGAAGGTCGAAATTATAGGTGGCATGAAGCCGCCCCGGTGCCGTGAAAGTCTGACTTACGTTCACAACATTTGCAGCATCGCCGTGGACTTCCCCCATCAGATAGCGGTCGCCTTCGTATTCGTCTGCACAGGCTCGTATTGCTTCGCTGAAACCCTGAATTGACGGTTGGTTTAGTTGGGCGGTGTCGTGAAGCTGCCTGAAAAATGGCTGTTGTTGCTGGGGTAGCTTGCCAAGAACGAAATCAGGGTGTGCTTCGTTGTTACGATAGGGTGCTGAATCCGCGTTAATCGTGTGCACCGCATCAAGTCTGAAGCCGTCCACACCACGGTCGAACCAAAAGCGCCAAATGTCCACAAAAGCTTGTTGAACGTCGGGGTGCGCGTGATTCAGGTTCGGCTGTTCCGGCAAGAAATTATGCAGATAATACTGCTGTCGCCGTGGTTCAAATGACCAAGCGCGACCACCAAAAAATGAAAGCCAATTGGTCGGGGCCGATCCGTCAGGAAGTGGATCAACCCAATGGAACCAATCAGCTTTCGGATTGTCGCGCGATTGGCGGCTTTCCTCAAACCAGGCGTGCTGATCAGAGCAATGCGCAGCTACGATATCGATCATCACCTTAAGGCCAAGATCATGCGCGCGCGCGAGCAACTCATCAAAATCCGCGAGTGTCCCGTATTCAGGATTGATGTCGCAGTAATCTGAGACATCGTAGCCAAAGTCTTTTTGCGGCGACGTAAAGAACGGACTGATCCAGATAGCGTCGACACCAAGGCCAGAGATATATTCCAAGCGCGTGGTGATGCCCTTAAGGTCGCCAATCCCATCCCCGTTAGAGTCCTGATATGAACGGGGGTAGATTTGATAGATGACCGCCGTTTCCCACCATTTCAATTTGCTCATTCCTCAACCCCCCTTAACCGAACCGGCCAGAAGACCGCGGATAAAGTAGCGTTGCATTGACAGGAAGATGATAACCGGAACGATCATGGAAATAACGGCCGACGCGTTCAACAGGTGAAGTTGGTCTTGGAAGGTACCCAATTGTTTCTGCAGTCGGATCGGGAAAACCAGATCAGCGCCATCAGCGGGACCGATGTAAAGAGCAACAATAAGATCGTTCCAAACCCACAGGAACTGGAAGATACTAAAAGATGCCAGCGCAGGTACAGACAAGGGAATGATCATCTTGGTGAAGATTTGCAAATGGCTTGCGCCATCAATTCGGGCACTTTCCAAGAGTTCCTTAGGCAGCCCGACGATGTAGTTACGCAGAAGGTAAATCGCCAATGGTAGACCGAAGGCCGTATGGGTGATCCATAGACTTGCAAAAGATTTCGAGGCGACCTGACAGCTATTCGTGGTTTCGCAGTCAGTCAGAAGTGCATTTAACTGCGTTGCCCATGATGCAATTCCACTAAATCCGGTCAAAATTGGAAGGAACGCTAATTGGGTTGGAACAACCATGAGCGAGACCACAATCACAAACAGCCAATCCCGGCCGGGGAAACTCATCCATGCAAAAGCATAAGCGGCGAATGCGGCAATCGTGATCGGAATGATAGTCGCGGGGATCGTTACGATGAACGACGAGATCAATGCGTTTGGAACATTCTTGTCTTCAAGTAGCACCTCTTCATAGGCGTCCAAACCGAAAACTGGCTTCTGGTCAATGAAGACATCCAGGTTCTTTGGCTTCGGCGCCGTTTGCTCTGCAAATGTCCACGTGAAGTCTCCGTTTTCAGAGAAGACAAAGTCACCACCGCGAACGTCCATCACTTCCCCAGGGGGAACCAAGCGACGCAATAGCTTAGTAGAACCGGGATTGTCTGGATCAGGCACGCGGCCAATGAAGAAAACTGATGTCACCGTTCCTTCAACCAGATAACTGTCAGAGTCCTTGTTCAAGCGTTCAAAGATATTGCCCTGCATTTCAACAAAGGGCTCTTCCCCCTTGTCATGGGTACTGAAGCGATGCCCCAGTTCCGTTGGCGTATAGGCCATCCAAAAGCCCGAAGTTTTCGACGCGATTTCGTCCCGAAGAGAGGTCGTGACCAAGGCAACAAATGGCACTACCCAGATAAAGACGATCAATCCAAGGACGACGTGTTTCAGTGACCGAGTAAACATGATCAGTGCCCCATCTCTTTTTGCTCGCGCCGAATTCGTCGCGCGTTGAAGATCATATTCGGAACAACAGTAACCATGAGCAGCACCGCTATCGACGCGAACAGATTTTCAACGTTATCGTTGCCAACAGACCAGTTGTTCCGAGCGTTCTCCATCAAGGTAGCCAGTAGAAGTTTATCGTCATCGTTGGACGACAGCGCATATGGGATATCGAACATCTTCAAAACGTTGATGACCAATGTCGTCCAAACAACAATCACCGTTGAATATATCTGAGGCAATTTGATCCGGAAAAACATCTGAAACGGATTGGCACCGTCAATTCGAGCAGCCTCAATCGTATCTTCGGGAACACCCCGCAAAGCTGCAGAAAAGATTACCATTGCAAACCCCGTCTGAACCCAGACCAGAATCCACATGAGGAAGAAATTCCCCCAAAACTCAAGGCTATAAAGCGGCTCGTTGTACGACGGTGAGTGTCCCAGCAGCCATTTCAAAAGTCCGATTTGATACGAAGGTGTGATCCCGTTTTCTGCGATCTGAGGTGGTACGCCGCCGCCTGCAAAAATATTCCGCCAGATTACGGCCGCCCCAACGAATGAGATTGCCATGGGTACAAAGATCATCGTTTTGGCCACGATACCCCAACGGGTCGAGTCTGCGAGGACCGCGATTAAAAGTCCGAGTGAGATACATACAGTCGGCACCAGCACCAGCCACATAATCGAGTTGCGCAGAGCGTAGCGGATTTGGCTGAAGCCAAGCGCATCCTTGTCCCAGAGGAATGCATAGTTATCAACTGTGCGCGTTCCGTCGGCTTCTTGAAAAGATAAGCTTAGGGTGGAAAAAGCGGGGATCATCAAGAACAAAAGTAGCAGAACCAATGCCGGACCAACGAATATCCATGGTTGGATGGCTTCTACAATTGTTGCCTGCCGTCCCACGTCACTTTTGGTTCGAAACCTTGCTAGGCCGGCATTCAGCCAGTTACTGATCCCGAAATACAAAAAGGAAATGCCGACAGCGATCACGATTGAGCGCACTGCAAACCCGATTTTTGTAAACCGTTCAATGGTATCGAAAACCGGAAAGGGCCACGCAAAACTCTCGTGAAGTGATACACCAAGCTTGGCCATCCAATCATCCAGAGGCGAGGTTATCGCATATGCCAGAATACCGGTTATCGGCAAAACAAAGATAACGGTAAGGGCAATGGCAAGCCCGTTGCTTGCGATTATGGACCTGAGAGAACGCATGGGCTTCCCCGGAAAATTAGGTGATGAAGCAAATGGACCGCGCGAATGATCCCGCGCGGTCCGGGTTTTTAAGGCGTCAAGCCAGACTTACTTGATCGCGTCCCAAGCAGCCTGGATATTGTCCGCAGTGGTCTGCGCATCCTGGCCGTTTGCAAATGCTGTCATTTCTGACCAGAAGGCACCAGCACCGATCGCGCCTGGCATCAGGTCCGATGCGTCGAAGCGGAAGGTGGTTGCGCTGGTCAGGATTTCACCCTGCTTACGCTGAGCATCCGAGGCATATGCGCTTGGATCGGCACCTTTGTGCGCAGTCAGGAACGAACCTTGCGACATCCATGCTTCGTGTGCGCGGGGCTCCTGCAGATACTGCATGAATGCACGAGTCGCTTCCGAGTCTTTGGTGATGGTGTAGAGCGTACCTGCACCAAGAACCGGGTTGCCCAGATCCATCGAAGCGTATGGCGGGAAGTAGAAGAAATCTGCTTCGCCGTTCGCAACTTCCTCGCCCGCTTTCGGGAAGAAGGCCGGGATGAACGATGCCTGACGGTGCATCATGCAAGACGCAGGTGTCGAGAAGAGACCTTTGGGCGCATCGCCAAAGAAGGTTGTTGCAACCGAAGAGGCACCACCCGCAACATAATCGTCATTGCGCGAGAACTGGCCGTAGACTTCCATCGCCTTGATGACCTCTGGGCTGTTGAACGGCAGATCGTTTGTTACCCAGCGGTCATAGTTTTCCGGCGTGGTGGTACGAAGCATAAGATCTTCCATCCAGTCCGTCGCGGTCCAACCAGTGGCGTTGCCGGATTCAACACCGATACACCAAGGGGTGTTGCCGTCTGCGACCATCTGATCCGAAAGCGCGATCAGCTCTTCCATGGTTGCCGGGATTTCATACCCGTTGTCTTCAAACTGCTCGGGCGAATACCAGACCAGTGACTTCAGGTCTTGCTTGAACGGGAAGCCAAAGAACTGTTCGTTGCCATCGGGGTCAGCATAAGTACCCAGAGCAACCCACGACGCGCCTGCGCCGTAGTTTTCAGTCATCCATGCCGCCGCGTCGTCGCCCAGCGGCGACAGGAAGCCGTCAGCGGCCATGTCAGCTGCCAGACCCGGCTGCGGGAAAATCGAGATGTTCGGAGCGTTATTCGAACGAAGATCCGCAACGATCAGCGCTGCGAAGTCACGCGAACCTGAGTATTTAACGACCGCCCCAGTTGCCGCTTCGAAGCAGCTGGCCATCGCCATCAGGTTTTCTTCGTCTTTGCCCTGCATAGACCCCATCACGGTTACAACTTCGCCCTCGAAGCTGCCCAGATCGCCCATGTCTGACGGTGTGTTGCAAACGTCACCATGACCCCCAGCAAAGGCAGACGATGCCATTGCAAAAGTGGCAAATGCAGCACCGCTTAAAAGTTTAGTAGTCAATTTCATATTTTTCTCCCTGATCTGCCTGACGCAATACTAGCCCCAAGCCAAATTTGCCCGCATGCCGCAAGCCAAAGCGCCCAAGCTCCTCCAAGTCAGCCCGAACGCAATTTCCAAAGCACTATTTAAAGCGCTTTGGATAAAGTACTATAGGGCTCAGCTGTGGCAATCTGTCAACAGATTTCGATGAAGTTGGCCATTTTAAACACTATTTTATACTTTTCGAACCTATCGAAAATATTTCTGGCTCTATTTTTTATGAAGTTGCAGGGTTACACTAATTTCAAAGCGCTTTGGACGAATCAATGAACCTGAAAGAACTTTCGGAAAAACTTGGGGTATCACAAACGACTGTTAGCCGTGCTCTTAGCGGCTATCCAGAGGTTAGTGAGGCAACTCGGCAGCGCGTATCAGCTGCCGCTGAACGCTATGGCTACTTTCCGAACAGGCGTGCAGCGGGTCTTGCCACGGGACGATCAAAAATGATTGGTCATATTTTGCCAAAGTCGACCCAGCACGAAATGGTGAACCCGATCTTTGGAGATTTTGTTGCCGGCGCGGTTGAGACCTATGCGTCCCGAGGCTACGACATGTTTTTCTCGCAAGTCTCCGATCAGGACGAAGCGGAAACCTATCGAAGACTTATGCGGACTGGCGCCGTTGATGGTGTTATCATTCAAGGTCCCAGAATTAATGACGAGCGCATCAAAGCGCTCACCGAGATTGGCTTACCCTTTGCGGTCCACGGACGTTCGTCAGGCGTAACGGTTCCTTACAATTGGGTCGATGTGAACAACAAAAGCTCCTTTCAACGGGCAACAGAATTCCTGCTAGACCTTGGACACCGGCGCATTGCCCTGATCAACGGTCTTGAAGATATGGATTTTGCCATGCGACGTCGCAATGGCTATCTCCTTGGATTACAATCGCGCGGAATCGTAATTGATCCTGCGATTATGCGTAGTGACGAGATGACCGAAGTATATGGTCATCACCAAACCCGCGACATGCTATCCTTGGACAATCCCCCGACAGCGATACTCGTGTCCTCGCTCATTTCTGCAATTGGCGTGCGTCGTGCAATTGAAGAAGCCGGATTGATTATGGGCAAGGACGTTTCCGTTATCACCCATGACGATGAACTTTCTTACCTGCGAAACGGTGAAAACGTTCCTATTTTTACAGCTACCAGATCGTCAGTAAGTGAGGCGGGGCATCATTTAGCGACCATGCTGCTGAACCAGGTAGAAAACCCGAGTTTGCCACCTCAATCCAAACTTCTCGAAGCCCAGCTTGTCGTCGGACGTTCCACTGGACCAGCCCCAAACTCGAAGCCTTGAACTAGGTAGTTTCGGACATCAGTCTCCTATCGGAACCCCGAAAAATCAAGGCCGAACGCAGCGTGGATTCAGCTGCGAAGAACCTCCGCCCATGAGTTGCGTGACCTTGCTGTTAGGATCCATCATGGCGAAGGCTGGGAAACGGGAGGAATAATAAGCACAGCCAAACCGCGTGATCGATCACATCGAGTGGAATATGGCGGCGGCGACAAACACGGGCATCGGTCATGCTGACATCTCGCATTTTGCGCGAGCGGATGCATGAAAATTGCGAGCTGCTGAGGGTTGGCCTCTATTAAGTGGCCGCTTTCGGATTGGGCGGAGATGTTATCTTGGGCTAAATCTTCTTTAGCGATTGAAATGCTGCAAGCGCGGCTTCTCGACTGAGTTTTAGGTCCACGATGGGTTCGGGGTATGTATTCCCAAGCGTCACATCAGCTGCCTTCAGAACTAGTGCAGGTGCGTTCCAAGGGTCGTACAGGAACTTGTCCGGCACATGCTCCAGTTCAGGCAGGTATTTTCGGGTGTATTCGCCTTTGGGATCAAATTTTTGACCCTGCGTTACAGGATTGAACACGCGGAAATACGGGGCTGCATCCGCACCACATCCGGCCACCCACTGCCAACTGGCCGAGTTGTTGGCAAGATCTGCATCGAAAAGGCAATCCCAGAACCAGCGCTCGCCATGGCGCCAATCCAAGAGTAGGTTTTTTACAAGGAAAGAGCCCACAATCATACGCACGCGATTGTGCATATATCCGGTTTGCCACAGCTCTCTCATACCGGCGTCAACGATCGGAATACCGGTTTGCCCTGTTTGCCAAGCTCTCAAATGATCCCGGTCCTGTCGCCATGGGAAGGCATCGAATTTCGTTTGCAAGTTCGTTAGAGGCAGTTCTCTATTGTGGAACAGCTGGCTGTATGAAAACTCGCGCCAGCCCAGTTCGCTACAGAAATGTTCTGCGTTGCTATCCCCCAGAATGCCTCGAACGGTATGCCACAACTGGTTTGGCGACACCTCGCCGAAGTGCAGATGCGGGGATAACCGTGACACAAAGGGCTTCGCCGGAAGATTGCGGCCCTCTTTGTAGTTGTTCAGGCCGTCGTTCAGAAACTCGTCAAACCGGTTTTGCGCGGCGGCTTCACCGATCTGCCAATTTTCTGTGATGCTTTTACCCCAAGGAAGATTGGGTAGAAGTCCGAGTGTGGCGATCTCGGTGCTGGCACTTTCGGGTACAAGCCAATCTGCAACGGGCTTAGGCAACGGCCGGCGGGGTTCTGGCGCAGCCAGACAGCCTTTGCGATAGAAGGGCGAGAACACACGATACGGTTTGCCCTCTTTGTTGGTGATCTCCCAAGGCTCCCACAAGAGTGAGCCGTTTTCGCTTTCAACCTGTATACCCGACCCGCGCAGGTTGTCTTTGATCCGGCTGTCGCGTTCCATCCGCCACGGTTCATAACACCGGTTCCAATAGACCGCCTTTGCACCGGTTTGTTTTGAAAGCTGTAGTAACACGTCCTCGGCTGAGCCTTTGAAGACTGCAAGTTGGCCACCCAATGATTTCGATAAAGACGTAAGCGAGTGATGCAACCAAACCCGACTTGCTCCGCCCATCGCGTAGCGGCCCGCATTGGTTTCGTCCAAAATATAAACCGGAATGACCCGACCATGCGCTGCCGCGCGTGCTAGTGCCGGATTGTCAGAAAGACGCAAATCCTGACGGAACCAATGGATTGCAATATCACTTGTCACTAGAAACTCCTTTGAGCGGGACTTAGGACAACCACGGGGTCTGTCTAGGTAGGCTTTTGCTTTTTAAGAGATCAGGTAGGCTCAGCTAGGTATCATTCAAAAAATAATTAGAAAAAATTATTGATTGATCAGTCAATAAAAAACCTATTACACCATTCGGCAGTAAACTTTTGGAGTCTTGATGCCGAAGCTTGGAATGGAACCCATACGCCGAAAGGCTTTGGTAACTGCAACGGCTGCCGAGATCGGTCAGGCCGGAAATCTGGATGTCACCGTTAGCCAGATTGCAAAACGTGCTGGCATGTCATCGGCGCTGGCCCATCATTATTTTGGCAGCAAAGAGCAAATTTTCATTGCAACGATGCGCCATACGCTTGTGGTTTATGCGGCTGAAATCCGGGACGCTCTGGCCATGGCAGACACCCCCATCGAGCGCATGCATGCCATCATCCAAGCCTGCTTCGAGAGTACAAACTTTCGCACGGAAACGATCGCTACATGGCTGAATTTCTACGTTCTCGCACAAACCTCGGATCAGGCCAAACGCTTGCTTCGGATTTATCATAAGCGACTGCATTCAAATTTGGTCTTCAATATGCGCCCCCTGGTAGGTGATCGTGCCCCTGATGCGGCCAGCCGCATCGCCGCAATTATCGACGGAATATACCTTCATGAAGCCTTGGGAGCCCAGCTTCCAAACAGCAAAGCAGCAACTGCCCAAGTTTTTCGGGCGCTTGATCTAGAAATTGAGAGCGTGAAATGACCAAGCCAAATATCCTTATCATCATGGTAGACCAGTTAAATGGGACTATGTTCCCCGACGGGCCTGCCGATTGGCTTCACGCGCCGAATCTGAAAAAGCTTGCCGCGAAATCGGTTCGCTTCGAGAACTGCTACACCGCCTCTCCGTTGTGCGCGCCCGGTCGAGCCAGTTTTATGTCTGGTCAATTACCCTCAATCACAGGGGTTTATGACAATGCAGCGGAATTCCCTTCGGATTTGCCCACCTATGCACATCACTTGCGCCGCGCCGGTTATCAAACTGCCCTTTCCGGGAAAATGCATTTCGTCGGCCCCGATCAGCTGCACGGGTTCGAGGAACGCCTGACCACAGATATTTACCCCGCCGATTTCGGCTGGACACCCGACTATCGCAAACCGGGAGAGCGGATCGACTGGTGGTACCACAACATGGGTTCGGTGACTGGCGCCGGTGTTGCCGAAATCTCGAACCAAATGGAGTATGATGATGAAGTGGCCTATGAAGCCACGCGCAAGCTATATGATTTATCACGTGGGCACGATGATCGCCCTTGGTGCCTGACTGTCAGCTTCACACACCCGCACGATCCCTATGTCGCACGCAAGCAGTATTGGGATCTATATGAAGACTGTGAGCATTTGCTGCCCGCTGTCCCTGCCATGAACTACGAGGATCACGACCCGCATTCGAAACGCATTTTCGACGCGAACGACTGGCGCAATTTCGACATCACTGAAGACGATATCCGCCGCTCGCGACGCGCCTATTTCGCGAATATCAGTTATCTGGACGACAAAATCGGCGAGATACTGGACACCTTAGAACGTACTCGACAAGAAGCGGTGATCCTTTTTGTCTCCGACCACGGCGATATGCTGGGTGAGCGTGGCCTTTGGTTCAAGATGAACTTCTTCGAAGGCTCGGCACGCGTGCCTATGATGCTTTGTGCCCCTGGACTAGAGCCGCATCACGACGCCACCCCAGTCAGCAACATCGACGTCTGCCCAACGCTTTGTGATATCGCAGGAATTTCGATGGAGGAGGTTGCGCCATGGACTCAAGGCGAAAGCCTTTTGCCATTGGCAAGCGGCACGCCGCGCAGCTCGCCGGTTGCCATGGAATACGCCGCCGAGGCAAGCAATGCCCCTTTGGTTTCGCTGCGGCTTGGTAAATACAAATTTAACCGATGCGCGCTTGATCCCGATCAGCTTTTCGATCTGGAGAACGATCCGCACGAATTGACCAACCTGATCGGCAATCCAGACCATGCGCAGGCCGAGGCAGATTTCAGTGCAATGGCGACTGCCCGATGGGATCTTGTTCGTTTCGATGAAGAGGTCCGGCGGTCTCAGGCGCGCCGGTGGATCGTGTACGAGGCACTTCGCAACGGCGAATATTTCCCTTGGGACTATCAGCCGTTGAAGAAAGCAAGCGAGCGCTTCATGCGCAACCACATGGATTTGAATGTGCTGGAGGAAAACCAGCGCTATCCGCGCGGAGAGTAAACCGCGCCTAAACTGACGCAATAGCGTCATTTTTAAAACAACTGGGAGGGAAACCAGAAAATGACAACAATCATATCCTTCGGTGTATTGCTGGCCTTCGCGCTGGCAATTTACATCACAATCAAGTGGTGGAACCTGCGGCTGGTCGGGCCGCAACCGGTTTCGCTGTTCGTGTTCATCTCGATCCTGTTTACATCCGGTCTGGACGTGGGATTGGTGATGTTCCCCCTAGCGTGGGACTTCCCGCTATATGCCGATACCGCAACGGAACCGGCCTATGCTTTC
>Ga0255781_10001255_pt1 | contig 20948 bp, 22 predicted proteins | sample 101ome_21_FD_179979 | JGI IMG/M metagenome (GOLD analysis project Ga0255781, IMG submission 179979) | Coastal salt marsh microbial communities from the Groves Creek Marsh, Skidaway Island, Georgia - 101413BT metaG (version 2) | ecosystem: Environmental > Aquatic > Marine > Intertidal zone >... | reverse complement strand
GACACAACAACAAGCACCTCAACAATACGTTGAGCCTGAAGACGATATAGACTACTTTACGGATCCTCAAGCAGCTGTCAATCGTGCTATTGAGAATCATCCTAAGATTAAAGAAGCTCAAGAGTACACTGCCCAATACAAGAAGCAAACGTCTCTTGCGATGCTAAACAGCAAACACCCGGACATGCAGGAAATTCTGCAGGATCCTAAGTTTGCTGAGTGGATCAAAGCTTCACAAATTAGGACTCAGTTGTTTGTAGCAGCTGACCAACAGTACAACGCTGAAGCCGCTGACGAACTCTTTACTCTCTGGAAAGAGCGTAAGAATATTGCACAGCAAACTGCTGCAGTAGAAAAGCAGTCACGGAAGCAGCAGCTGAAGGCAGCTAACACAGGCAGTGCACAAGGCAGTGCTGAAGGTAGCCGTAGGAAAGTGTATCGCAGGGCCGACATTATTAAACTAATGAAAACAGACCCTGAGCGTTACCAAGCTTTATCAGATGAAATCTTAAAAGCATACGCAGAGGGTCGAGTCAAATAATCTTAAGGAGATTGTGACTAATGGCTACTGCTACTTATCCGGGCGCAGCTGGTAATACTGCGAAAACCGAAGCAGCTACTTTTATCCCCGAAATCTGGTCGGATGAAATTATCGCTGCTTACCAAAAGAACCTCAAGATGGCTCCTCTTGTCAAGCGACTCGCTATGTCAGGCAAGAAGGGTGACAAGATCCACATTCCTAAGCCTGTACGTGGTGACGCAAATGCGAAGGCTGCTGACACTGCAGTAACGATCATTGCTAATACTGAAGGTGAACTGACTGTTGACATTGATCGTCATTTCGAGTACTCACGTTTGATTGAGGACATTGTTGAAGTACAAGCTCTCAGCAGCTTGCGTCAGTTTTACACGGACGACGCTGGTTACGCTTTGGCTGTCAAAGTAGACACGGACCTCATGAACGCTGGTACTGGCTTTGGTGACGGTACGCGTACTCAGTCTCCAGCTAACACTGGTGCTGACTGGGTAAACAGCAACAGCTACTACTTCAATGCTTCTTCTGGCCTTGCAGCTTACGCTGTTGACACTGTAACTTCAGGCGACAACTTTACGGACCTTGGTTTCCGTGAAGCCATCAAGCTTATGGATGATGCTAACGTACCTATGGACGGACGAGTAATCGTAGTTCCTCCTGCTGTACGTAAGTCAATCATGGGTATTGACCGCTACGTGTCTTCTGACTTCGTAGGTGGGCGTGGTGTTGAGTCCGGCCTCATTGGTAACCTGTACGGTGTAGACGTTTATGTGTCTTCTAACTGTCCTGTTATCGAAGTAGCTGCCCAGAACTCTGCTTCTTCAGACGACACTCGTGGCTGTATGTTCTTCCACAAGGACGCTCTTGTCCTCGCAGAACAAATGTCTGTACGTTCACAGACGCAGTACAAGCAAGAATACCTTTCAACCTTGTACACCGCTGACACTCTGTACGGTATCGAAGCATATCGTCCAGAAGCTGGCTTTATTCTCGCAGTTTGCGACGAGTAAAACTCTTGGGGGTCTTCACAGGCCCCCTTTCTTTTTTCCACTAGCTGGAGCAATCTATGGGTATCTATAGAGGTTCAGGCGGCACTGGTGACGCTTCTACGGACGCTTATGCCAGTCAAATTGCCACTTATGCTCAGACTGCTACAACTAAAGCAAACGAGGCTTCTGCTTCGGCCACAGCTGCTGCAACAAGCGAAACCAACGCTGCAACTTCAGAAACTAACGCATCCACAAGCGAAACTAATGCAGCGACCAGCGCAACCAATGCAGCAACCAGTGCTAGCAACGCATCTACATCAGCGACTAACGCATCCACTAGCGAGTCCAATGCGTCCACTAGCGAGACCAATGCAGCAACTTCGGCTACAAATGCAGCCAGTAGCGCCACAACAGCAACAACTAAAGCATCAGAAGCAGCCACTAGCGCAACCAATGCTGCAACTTCAGAAACCAATGCAGCAACCAGTGCTTCCAATGCTTCCACAAGCGCAACTAATGCAGCCACTAGCGCAACCAATGCAGCAGCCAGTGAAACGGCAGCAGCAGCCAGTGAGACAGCAGCAGCTACATCAGAAACTAATGCTGGGACTTCAGAAACCAACGCATCCAGCAGTGCTACAACAGCGGCTACTAAAGCATCAGAAGCAGCTACTAGCGCCACTAATGCAGCCACAAGTGAAACTAATGCTGGGACTTCAGCAACTAACGCAGCCTCAAGTGCTACAGCCGCAGCCACTAGCGAAAGCAACGCTTCCACGAGTGCAACCAATGCAGCCACGTCAGAAACCAATGCAGGGACAAGCGAAACTAACGCTGCCTCTAGTGCAACGGCTGCTGCTACGTCTGCAACAAACGCTGCAACCAGTGAAAGCAATGCTTCAACGTCAGCTACCAACGCTGGAACCTCAGAGACCAATGCGTCTAACAGTGCGACAGCGGCAGCGTCTAGCGCAACAGCGGCGGCAAGCAGTGCAGCATCAGCAGCCACAGCATTAGACTCATTTGACGACAGGTACTTAGGTAGCAAAGCTTCGGACCCAACGCTTGACAACGACGGGGACGCTCTTGTTACTGGTGCACTATACTATAATTCAACCACTGGTGTCATGCGTGTATACGATGGCGCTAATTGGATTGACTCAGGCTCCGGCCTAACATTTGATGAAATACAAGGTACGCTCTCCGGCGGCACATACTAAGGGATAAACAATGGCTTCGACTATTATTACAAAATATGGCTCAGGCGCTCCATTAGCCTCTGACGTAGTGCGCGGTGAGCTTGCAGTAGATACAGAAAATGGACGTTTGTACACAGAGGACTCTGGTGGGTCAGTTGTTGAAATTGGGTTAAACCCAAGCGGCAACGTAGACGTAACGGGTACTGTGACTGCTGATGGTTTGACTGTTGATGGCAGTGCAACTATTCAAGCAAGTTCAAGTCCAGCACTAAGTGTAATAGATACAACTAATAATGCTGAGGCGAGGCTTCAAGCATTTAACAGCACCGCAACAGTAGGAACACAATCAAACCATTCATTCAGCATAGAAACAAACGACACCAATCGTGCTTTATTTGCCACTAACGGAGACATCAGCTTCTACGAAGACACTGGCACGACTGCGAAGTTCTTCTGGGATGCTTCGGCAGAGTCGCTGGGGATTGGTGTTAGTCCTAGTTACAACCTTGATGTTTATACAACCGCAGCAGCTTATGCAGCAAAGATTAAAAACTTTAATGGTACTGATGCTGGTGGCGGTTTATGGATTGATACTCGTTGGAATACTGCTGGTAATAGACCTTTAAAAATTACATCAAACAATGAAGGCACAAGTATTTTAGAGGTTACTGGCACTGGCAACGTCGGGATTGGTACGAGTAGTCCTGCTAGTGTTTTATCAGTCAAATCTGACGTAAATAATAACGTCAATAATGGTATATTGTTTGAAGCAGCAGATAGTACTAACAAGCTATTGCAACTTTACGAAAATTCCGTTGGCGAATGTTACATGGGATTCTATCAAGCTAATGTACAAACTGCATTAATTAGAACCAATGGAGCTTCTTATTTTAATGGTGGCAACGTCGGGATTGGAGAAACCGTACCGGACACATTACTTCATCTGACTGGAGACAATCCTAAATTAACATTTGAAGATAATGGCGCTTATGTTGCAGATTCTGTTACTTCTTCCATTGTGTTTACAGGGAAGGACTCTGGTGGAAGCAACAGAGGCTTGGCGTATATTGAAGCTAAACAACACGCGGGTGCAAACGGCACAGGATCGCTTGATTTTAGAACAAGAGTAGCGGGTGTAGAAGCTAGTCGTCTAACTATAGACTCATCGGGCAACGTCGGGATTGGTTGTACTCCGGGGTATACGTTTGAAGTAAGGACTAACGATACATCCGCAACCCCTCAACAAGTTATTCGGCAAATAGGGTCTGGAGATGCGGCTATAGGCTTTCAAATACCGTCTGCCGCAAATTGGTACGCAGGAGTTGATAATAGTGCTAGTGACAGCTTTGTAATTGGCAGAGGACTTGCTGTCGGTACGGATGTTGCCATTACGCTGGATACAAGCGGCAACTTGTTGGTTGGGAAGAGTTCTAACTCTGCAAATGATGTTGGCGGTATTTTAAGACCTGATGGACAGATACTAGGCACTGTCGATGATGATTATGTTGCTGTATTTACAAGGAATACAGGAGACGGCGAAATAATTAGAATAAGAAAAGACACTACAACCGTAGGTAGTATTGGTGTTTATAACGATGGTGCCACCGCACCTTATTTTGCAGACGGAGGAGACGTAGGTATACGTTTTAGCCAAGCAGGTGTAGACGACATTGTTCCATGTGATAGCACCGGAGCCGATAGGGACAACGGAATAAACTGGGGCGCAGCAGGTGCAAGGTGGGGAACTATTTTTGCCGCTACTGGGACAATTAACACCTCTGACGCTAATGAAAAACAAGACATCGCAGAGCTTGACGAAGCAGAGCATCGTGTAGCTGTAGCTTGTAAGGGCCTTCTACGCAAATTCCGCTGGAAAGATGCAGTAGAAGCTAAAGGTGACGAAGCTCGCATTCACTTTGGAATCATTGCCCAAGATTTGCAAGCTGCTTTTGAAGCTGAAGGCTTAGACGCTGGACGCTACGCTATGTTTTGTTCGGATACTTGGACAGACGAAGAAACTGGTGAAGAACGCACACGACTTGGCGTTCGTCACGATCAACTTCTAGCCTTTATCATCGCAGCAATTTAATAAGGAGCTAACTAATGGCTACATGGACTATCGCAAACCTTGAACGTAACTTGGCAGACGGCGGTGTAACCGTTGCACACTGGCGTGTTACTGAAGTAGACGGAGACTACTCTGCATCATCCTACGGCACTTGTGGCTTTTCACCAGACCCTTCAGATCCTTCCTTCGTGGCTTATGACAGCCTGACGGAAGCTGAAGTCCTACAATGGTGCTGGGACAACGGAGTGGACAAGGACGCTATTGAGGCATCTCTGGCGGCTAACATCGAAGCACAGAAGAACCCTGTATCTGGTTTAGGAGTGCCTTGGTAATGGACATCTGGACAATCGTAAACATTGCAACTGCCGTTGTGACTCTGGCGTCAGCTATTGCTGCCGTAACGCCTACGACTAAGGACGACGAGTTCATCGCTAAGTATCTAAAGCCGGTCATTGACGCGCTTGCGTTAAACGTCGGGAACGCTAAGAACAAGAAGTAACGCAGATGCTCGCAGAGGACGCTAAGACAGTAATTGACGGGTTTGCCGTTGGTGGGACAGTAGCAACGCTGGCTGGCTGGTTGCCGCCCATTGCGTCTCTGCTAACGATCTTATGGCTCAGCATTAGAATCTGGGAGTCGGACACAGTACAGAGGCTTATTAATGGTAGAGATTAATGACAACACTGACCTGACGATACCACTGAGAAATCTCATTGGTCTTGTCTTGGGTGTTGCCATTGTCACTACTGGTTACGCAGAGCTTAACTCACGTATCACTACGCTTGAACACGGGCAGTCCATACAGGACATGACTATCCGTGAAAACGCGTCGTTTGTACGTGAGTGGCCTCTTGGGTTACGTGGGGCGCTTCCTGACGATCTTGTGCAGAACGCTAAGATCATGTCCCTTGAGGACAAACAAAAGGAGCTACAGCGTCTACAAGACCGCATGAATGACCTACAGATAGAAATCAACAGAGTCTCAGGTATCAACGAGACGCACGACGAAAAACTAGAAACTTTATTTGACATCTGGAATACTCAAATTGTGGGCAAATAATGGAATACGTAGAATTGGTGTCAGCCGTATGGCCACTGTTTGTAGGCTTTATTGTACTCGTGTTGTCCATAGGTAAACTCATGAGTCGTACAGACGTGCTTGAGGAGAAGGTCAAGTCGCTGTTTGACATCATCAACAACTGGAACAGAGAAGACAGAAGAAAGTGATAGCTGAGATTAGCGCATGTATTGCTGCTGTGCAGGGCGTCAACTCTGCAATACAGGCAATCAAGGAAGCGGGTAACAATGCTTCCGACATAAGCGCAGTCGTAGGACGCTGGGCAGAAGCTACTGAGAAGTTTCAGGACGCACAGCAGAAGGGTGCTGGAGTCATGTCCTACAAAGAAGCACTCCAGTTAGAGTCCGTAGACAGACAGTTGAAGAACTTCGACAGACAGCTACATGATATTTGTCTAATGCAGGGCCAAGGAGATCTGTACTTCTCCATTAAGAAGCGCATAGACGAATCACGTTTAGCACACGAGAAGAAAGTAGCAGAAATCAGGCGTAAACGTAAGCAGCGTAGAGAGACCATCAGAGACTTAGGAATGTTAGGAGCATGGGGGTCTTTCGGCATAGCAGTGATTACTGCTGTAGTCTGGGTATGGGCAAAGTTTAAATGATAGATAAACTCATAGGACCAGTGACGAGTCTTCTGGACAAGTTCATAGAGGACAAGGACCAAAAGGCAAGGTTAGCGCATGAAGTTGCTACAATGGCTCAGAAACATGCTCTGGAGCTTTCTCGTGCACAGCTGGACGTCAACAGAGTTGAAGCTAGCCATGCTAATTTATTCGTCAGTGGCTGGCGGCCTGCTGTTGGCTGGGTGTGTGTACTTGGGATGGCAGGAAACTTCATGGTGATACCATTTTCTAACTTTGTACTTGCGCTACTGGAGATACCCGTGAAGATACCTCTGATTGACACTGCAACCATGATGCCTGTGCTTATGGGTATGCTTGGGTTGGGTACACTTAGGACTTATGAGAAGAAAGCGGGGGTGTCTAAGTAATGGCTCACGCATGGTGGCACGTAGATAATCCCGCTGAGTTCTTTGGAGTCAAAGGAGAACGCAACGCTGAGCAGAAGGCCAGAGTAGCTCGCTTCAGAAAAGAGTGGGGTGATGTTAAAGGCGGCGCTGCGCTCAACGGCTGGATTAATGGTGACTACACGGCAACTCAGCTAGAAAGATACTGGGGAGCAACTAACTTTAATGCACTGGTTGAGTCCACCGCTTATCAAGGAACAATAGGCAGTTACGAAGGAGACTTTGGTGCCTACCTACAACAAGAATGGGACAACTTAGGAAGCTGGTTAGGAGACAACACCGCCCGTGATGGATCTTTAGGTAGTTTGTCTTTATCTCCAACACAGGGCACTGGTGGTCCAAAAGGTGCCGAAAGAGGAGTGACCATAAGCGCTGCAGACTTAGCGCAACAAAACTATTTAAACGCAATGTACGCTGCTGCTGAGCAAGCAAACGTACCAATTACTGTAGATTCTCCAGACGGTGCTGTGTATCAACTAAACGTCGGTCAGTTCGATGACGTAGGTTTAGGCGAATACAAGCAGATTAAAGAACCTTATGATGTTCTTGATATTGGCGGTCAAATTATGGGCGCTGTCATTAAGGGTCTTTTGACAGCAGGTGTTACTGGTGAAATAGGATCTGCTATATCTGATGTTTTAAGCTTTGCAGAAAGTTATCAGACCGCTGATGAAGTAGTAGAAAACGTAGGTGTTCTTAGAACTATTGTAGATACTGCAATAGAAAACAGAGACATAGTAGAAGACGTTCTTGGCACTATAAACACTTCTGTTCAGAGTGTTACCCCAGAAGACGTAATAATTCCTGAAGACACCACAGTTAGCTTAGAACCAGACGCTGACTTACTAGGTACTCAAGATCCGTTTGTACAAGTAGAAGAAGACGGTGATCCTTTCTTTCAGCCAGACGTTACGTACCCAGAAACAGACGGAAAAGTAGAAGTAGAAGACGTTGGTTATGAAGTAACTGAACCAGAAGTAACATTTGAAACAGACGACGGTGGCGGTGGTGGTGAAACGTCTACTGTTGAAACCACAGATGAAGCTGTAGATCAAACCACAGATGAAGCTGTAGATCAAACCACAGATGAAGCTGTAGATCAAACCACAGATGAAGCTGTAGATCAAACCACAGATGAAGCTGTAGATGACGCTATTGAAGATGCTATTTCTAGCACCAGCGACTCAGACCTTACGTCTACTACAGACGATCAAGGCGGTGGGCTAGCTGACGAAGCAACAGGAACAGAAGACAGACCTTTTGCAGTTCCTAATGGTAGTTGGATTTACATTGGAGAAGGACGCTGGGTTTTACCTGATTGGGACTTAATAGACGAAAGTTCTGTTATAGACAATAGGGACGGGACTTATAGCGTACCTTTAGATGTGTACGAAGATGACAGTGTTTGGCTTAGGACAGCAACAGATCCAACATGGGACCCAAATAACCCAGAAGTTTTTGACGTAGGAGACACTGGAGACATTGTTGGCTCAGGTGATCCCTATGAGCCTGAAGACCAAACCGTTGAAGAAGAAGGTGTTGATATTTTTGTAGACGTGTTTCCTGAGACCGGAGACGGAACAACACAAACAACTGACACTACAGTAGATACTGACGGCGACAACGTACCTGATGAAAATGACGATCTTCCAGATGACCCTACAGAATCAGTAGACACTGATGATGACGGCATAGGTGACAATTCTGACACTGATGACGATAATGATGGGGTGCCGGACGACTCTGACGCTAATTCAACTGATCCAAACACTGACGGAACTGAAGATGATGGCGATAGTACCGGAGGAGACAGTGAAGAAACTCCAGATCCTATTGTAGTTGATCCAGGAGACGGTTCTGGAGATCAAAACGGAGGAGAAGACGACGGTACTGGTCCGGGTACTGGCCCAGATGACGGTACTGGAGATGGAAAAGGCGGTGACGACACACCTGTTGTAGAACCCGTAACCAAACCAAAAGGTATGCTTGGGCAAGCCGCATTTACTCCGTACAAAGGTGGTGCAATCAGCCCACAGCTTCCTGGTTTTGTAGAAGTAGCGTACCAACCTAAAGACTACATGGCAGAACTCAATAGAATTATTGGTGAAAACAGCATGTTTAAAGGATTAATCTAATGACTTATCTACAGCTAGTCAACAACGTGCTGAGGAGGCTTCGGGAAACAGAAGTTACCTCTGTACAGTCCACATCGTACAGCAAGCTCATTGGTGACATCGTTAATGACGCTAAGAATCTTGTAGAGAACGCTTGGGACTGGTCAGGTCTCAGGACTACTCTTACGGTAACTACTACTGCTGACATCTTCAACTACTCACTTACGGGTAGCCAGAACAGCATTAAAGAACTTAACGTGTACAACGACACGTCTAATGTTGTCATGGACTACCAGACAGCTAAATGGTTTGACGATCAGTACATGCTTCAGGATCCTTTGTCAGGCTCACCACGGTACTACACGTATAATGGTGTTGACTCTGATGGAGATACTCTGATTGACTTGTACCCAAAGCCAGACGGTGTGTACACCATCAGGTTTAACTGTGTGTTACGTAATCCTGACTTAAGTGCTGATGACAGCCAGTTGGTTATCCCCTCGATGCCCGTAGTTCACCTTGCGGTAGCACTGGCAGCACGAGAGCGTGGTGAAACTGGAGGCACGTCAGCTGCTGAGTACTTCCAGATTGCTAACGGATACTTGTCCGACGCTATTGCACAGGACGCTAGTAGACATCCAGAAGAAGTTATCTTCTATACACCTTAAGGCGCATTTGTATGGCACAGGAACTCAAAAGCATTAATCTTGTAGCACCAGCGTTCAAAGGTATTAATACTGAAGACTCTCCGCTGGCACAAGACCCGTCTTTTGCTGAAGTTGCTGACAACGCAGTGATCGACAAGCGTGGGCGTATTGCTGCACGTAAAGGCTACAGCCTGCTTACTCAGGCTACGTATGAGTACGTTGTAGTGGACGACACCACAGGGTTTGAAGTAGACGAAACGATTACAGGAGGCACGTCAGGCGCTACAGCAACGATTACAGAAGTGTACAATGGCACTGTGTTACTTATTCAGGACACAAGGTCAGGGACCTTCAGTGCGTCTGAGACGCTTACTGGTGGAACTTCTGCAACAACTGCTACGTACTCCTCTACTCAAACAGGTGCTTCACTTGGGTCTAACCCTATACGTGCCATTAAGGAGTTCAGAGACGACGTAGGTAATATTAAAATCTTTTCGGTAGGTAACAATAAGATCCTTGGCGGTACAACGACTCTTGTAGACGAAACGCCAAGCGCCTACACGATTACTTCTGACGATTGGAAGATGGTAAACTTTAATGACAAGATTTACTTCTTTCAGCGTGGCTACGAGCCTTTGGTGTATGACAGTACGTCCGACGTTGTAGCTAAGCTTAGTACTGTAGCAGGAGCAGCTGGCGTAACCTCAAGCATGTACGGCAACGAAGTGTTAGCTGCGTATGGACGTTTGTGGACTGCTGACTTTGCTTTGGACAAGTCAACGATCTATTGGACTGACCTTTTGATTGGACATGACTGGTCCGGCGGTACGTCAGGATCTATTGACATTTCTAAAGTTTGGCCTGACGGTTTTGACGAAATTGTAGCTCTAGCTGCACATAACAACCTTTTGATTATTTTTGGTAAGCGTAGTATTGTAGTTTATGGTGGCGCTGATGCCCCCGCAACAATGTCTCTAGTAGACACAGTAGCTGGCATTGGTTGCGTAGGTAGGGACACAGTTCAGTACACTGGTTCTGACGTTTTGTTCCTGTCCCAGACTGGACTTAAGAGTTTTGGTAGGACGGTGCAAGAAAAGTCAATGCCTTTGACTACTCTGTCTTCTACGATTACCAAAGATATTATACAACTGATTAACGAAGCTAACGAGCTGTACAAAACAGTGTACCACCCAGAAGAAAACTTCTACTTGCTAACTTTTAACAACCAAAGCATGACTTACTGCTTTGACGTTAGGGGCACAATGGAAAATGGTGCGTACAGAGTAACACGATGGCCTGGAACTATCTTTAAGTGCTACGAAAGCAGAGACAACGGTGACTTACTTATTGGCAGTGTTAGCGGCTTAGGTAGGTACACAGGTTACCAGGACAACGGTAGTTCGTATCCGTTTAAGTACTTTAGTCCTGAGTTATCCTTTGGTGACCCTTCTAGGCTTAAGTTCCTCAAAAAAATCAGACCTACGATTGTAGGCGGTAGTGGTCTTAATATTTTGTTTAAGTGGGACTATGACTTTGGTTCTGCTTACAACTCAGCTTTTATTACACTCAGTAGCCAAGCAACGGCTGAGTTTGGTGTAGACGAGTACACTGTTGGTCAGTTTTCAAGCGGTGTCCTAACGTCAAAAGAAGCGATCAACACAAACGGCAGTGGAAATACTTTAAGTATTGGCCTAGAAGCAGACATTAATGGTGGACAATTATCTTTACAGGAAATAAACATACTTGCGCTGGTAGGTAAAACAATATGAGCAACTACACTAAACTTACTGATTTTGCTGCCAAGGACGCTTTGTCTTCTGGCGACACTAACAAAATCATCAGAGGGACTGAGTTTGAAACTGAGTTTGACAACATTGCTACGTCGATTGCAACTAAAGCAGACACAGCAAGCCCCACGTTTACTGGGACTGTAACCATGGCGGGTATTTCGTTTACTGGTACGTTGTCAACAGGCACGATTGACGGAGGGACGTACTAATGGCTATTGATTGGTCTGATTTATTCGGAAAAATAGGCGGGTACTTTTCCGACAACACAGCTACTTTAGGTGCGCTTGGTCTTGGCTCAGGTGGCTTAGCTCTTGCTTTAAAAGGCTATGAAGATATTGGAGGCATTGGACAAAAAGGCTATGAAGCTCTGTCCGGTGTTAGGGACGAGCAGGGGAATCTTGTTACGCCTGGACTAGCCCAAGAACTGTCAGGGATGCTTCAGTTTCAACCCTATACGGTAACTTCTGCTACTGGCGGTCAGTTTGGTATGACCCAGGACCCAACAACGGGTCAGTTTACGTACAACATGGCGTTGTCTCCCGAAGAACAAAAGTTAGCAACTGACTTACAAACGGGTGCACAGGGGTTAATACCACAGGCTACGACTAGAACTACTGCTTTTGATCCTTTACAGGCAGCAGCTTTAAGCCAAGCAAGCACTGCATTAACAGGAGCAGGGCAACAAGACCTTGCCATGGCTCTCCAGAGAGCAGGCGTTGGTAATCTCTTTAGTCAGCAGCTGGGTCAAATTGGTCAGCCTACTGGCTTAGAAGGTTTAACAAGTGCTGCACTGACAGAAGGTCAGCAAAGGATTGCAGGGGCAGGACCTAATCAGCAACTTATGGGTCTCTCTGGGCAGTTTGCAGGGCAAGTAGCAGGCCAACTTGGGCAGCAACCTTCGGCTGCTGTCGGTAACTTAGCACAACAAGCGTTGGGTTTAGGTGCCCAGGGTCTTGGCGCAGGCGCACCCCAGGACATCGAACAGCTGAGACAGCAGTACGCTGGGCTTGCTGGTGAAGCAGCAGCTGGCATGATGCAGCCGCGTGGTGACCGTGAACAAGAAATTTACCAAAGAATCAGAGCCACACAAACGCCTGAAGAAGAACGTCAGCGTTTAGCACAGGAACAACGCTTAGCCTCTCAGGGACGCTTAGGCGTACGTACGGCACAGTTTGGTGGTACACCTGAGCAGTTTGCTTTGGCTAAGGCTCAGGCAGAAGCTCAGAACCAAGCAGCACTGTCGGCTATACAACAGGCTGGTACAGAGCAGCAACAAGCGTACCAACAAGCGATGGGCCTTGCTGGTCAAACTGGTCAGCTTGCGGGTGCGTCTTCACAGCTACAGTCTGCTGCACAACAAAGAGCTGCACAGCTGTCACAACTTGGGTTGTCAGCAGAACAGATTCAGTCTGCACTGCAAAGCCAAGGTTTGGGACGTGCTGCACAGTCGGCAGGTTTAGCAGGAGAGTTGGCACAAGCGTCCTCTGGTTTAGAGTCACAGGCTCTCCAGAGAGGCATGGGCTTGAGTCAGTTAGGACTCGCAGGTACACAAGCAGGCGCTGGGTTAGAAGCTCAAAGACTACAACAACTACTGGGTTTACAAGGAGCAGACATTTCTTCTGCCCAGGCCCAACAAGCGTTGCAACAAGGGCAGCTTGGTATGGCTAGTGGTCTTTTTGACATCTCTAGAACTGCTGCTGGCTTGCCTTCTCAGTTACAAGCGGCTGACCTTGCTAATCTCCAGAGCATGATGGCTGCTGGGTACGTACCACAAGCTCAGCTTCTGAACGCACTGCAGCCCGGTATGACTGCTGCTGAACGTCAGCGTCAAGCGCAAGCACAACAGGCACAAACGTACGGACAAACGTACGCTTCTGGCCTTGAGGCTCTGTTACAAGCAGGCTTGGGTCAGGCTAACTTGGCTGGCGGCTTTGGATCAAACATCGCAACTGCAGCCCTTGGTGGCTTACTGACTGGCAGTTAATAGGAGAACATAATGGCTACATTTTCACAAGGGTTCCTTTCAAACTTAGGACGTCCCCAGATGGCCGAAAGTTTGTTTGGCTTAGGTCAAGCTATTGGTGGTGTTCCTGGGCAGATAAAGCAGCGTCAAGCGGCTCAACAAGAGAAAAAACAAGAAGCTGATTTGGCTAGGGGCGAACAAGCGTTAATGAAATACGCTAATGCTAGAGGTATGGACCTGAGAAGTGCTAATGGACGAGAAGGTTTCTTTAGAATTGCAAACGCCTATAGCATTCCTGTAGACAGGGCTAATCAGATTTATGAATCAATGCTTAGCGCAATACCTGAGCCAGCAAAACCCGTGTCTATTTCAGCAGGAGGAGCTTTAGTTTCACCGTCTGGTGAGGTTCTGTACGAAAGACCTTTTAAGCCAACTGAACCCAAAGCGGCTCCACAACCAAAGATTGACATAAGAGAAGTAGACGGTACTTTGTACGTGTTTAAGAACGGCGTTAAAACTAACGAATACACGCCAGAACAAAAAGCAACTGATCTTAAAGACCAGGAAGCTAATTTGGCTCGTATTGCACAACTTGTTAGAACAAAAGAAGACATTACAACTCTAATGGGTCCTGAGTACCAAGCCTCTGGTTTAACGGGTAAGATTTCTGCTCAGTTTTTAGCAGGATCAGATGCGTACGACAGGGCTGCTATGATTAGATCCTTAAAGTCAACCCTGGGTCTAGACCAAATAGCAAGTTTAAAAAGACTTTCTGCTACTGGCTCTACAGGTTTAGGTCAGGTATCTAACTTAGAATTAGACGCCCTTCAGTCAGAGATAGCATCTTTAGATGTAGGTATGTCAGAAGACGCTCAAATTAGGTCTTTGACTAAAGTATATAACCATGTGGATTCTGCATTAAAAGCAGCGTCGGGTGTTTTACCTGTTGACCAAGTAGACTGGAATAGACCGGACTACAGAGCAGCAGGATACGCTAAAGATCCACAAACTGGTACTGTTTTCTATGCTCCTTTTGGACAAGACGGAGATGTTTATGTCCTGAAAAATGGACAATTTGTCAAGACAGATATTTAAAGGTATCGAAATGGACAACAGAGAAGCTTTTAACAGGGCCTTTGGTATTAACCCTGCTGATACAGAAGACAAAGATAAAGAAGTAAACCTTGCCGAAGCATTCCAAAGAGCAAAAGAAGAAAACGCAGTTGTTCTCAGGAATCTTCCTGTACAACCAGACGAAGGCCCTAGTGCTTTAGACAGGATTTTTACACAGCCTGTACAAAGGTTTGCAGAAAGACAACAAGCAATCGGGGGAAGGATAGAAGAAAGTATACAGGGTATGGGACAGCTTCCGTCAATGGAAACTCCTCCTGACTACTCAAGAGGCACAGACCTTCCTTCTGTCTTGCTGCAGACTTTAGGAAACCCTATCTCTTTGGGTTTTGACATTGCTGCCAATGCAATTACAGTAGGAGCAGAAGAAGCCTTTAGTATTTTACCTGAAGATACTCAGAAGGGTGCCCTTGAGTTTCTTAATGGAGTTCTTCAGACAAACGCAGGCCAGATTGCTATGTCTGCTCTAGCAGAAGGCAGTGAGTCTTGGAAAGAGTACGAACAGATGTACCCAAACGAGGCTGCAAACTTTAAGGCTTTCTTTGAAATGCAAGCAGGGTTGCCAAAAACCCTTTTGCCTAACTACTCCCCAGATCTTAGGCCGGCTAAGATAACAACAATAGGAATGAGAAAGACAACAAGTCCTCTTGCTGGTATTGACAAAGATGTGTACAATATTGCTTTTTCTAACAAGAAGAAAAGTATAGAACAAGCTAAATTAACAACTGAACCTAGAGGACCTCTGAGAGAACAACAACAACTAGCAACAGAAGAACAGCTACAGGTTGTTGACGAGTTGAAAAAAGCAGGAGTATCCGGTAACAAAACCCTACAACAGAATCTGAACCAGACAACTAACTACTTAGATAAGCTTGACAGAGGTTTGTTTGCAATAGCTCGCAGAAGAAAGCAGCCTGTTGACATGACAACCTTTAGACAAATTCTGGAAGAAGAGTTTAGGACAATTAGGGCAGCAAATCCTGCCGCTTTTGCAGACAAAGCAGCTTCTAAGAAATTCAATAAGTTTTACGAACAAATGCTGTCAGAGATTAAACAACAGGGCAATACTGCTGAAGGCTTCTTAACGGCAAGAAGAAGTTTTGATGACAAAATGAGACGTATGGGCGTAGACGTAGGCAGCGCAAGTTTGACTGCTTCTGTGCTTTCTGCAAAGATCCTCAGAAACGCAGTAAACAAAACTTTGTTTGATCGTGTCCCTGAAGCAGAAGAAATTCTCAAGAGACAGTCTAGAGTTCTCAGCGTACAGGATAATATTGCTTTGAAAGCAGCAGAAGAGTCCAAAACAGCTGTTGGCCGTTATATTCAAGAGCTTGGTTTAGATAAGCTTGTGGGTGAAACTGCGACAAGCCAGATAATCAACGCTGCTGCAACTTTAGGTATTGGTGTTGCTGCGTCTCCTGTTGTTATCTTAAAGCGTTTTATGAAACGCCCTGGTCCTGGAAAGATCAGAGCAAAAGTCAGCTACGCTTTAACAGACATAATGAACGAGATTGACAAAGGACTTAAGAGAACAAAAGACCCTAAAACTAAGAAGTCGCTTTTGCTGCAAAGACCTATTGTGTACGCAGCATTTAAAGCAGCTGCTGAGCAGTTGATTGCAGAAGCCGAAGAGGGAAACAATGAGCAACTGGTACGATAGAGCGGTTCTGGGGTTAAAAGGAGTTTATGGAGCCTACCAGAGAGCAGCAGAAGGCGTACAAGAGGCTCAAACTGCTGCTGATGCAGGAGAAATAACACAGGGAGAAAGAGTCCTAAGACAGGCAGGAAGCGTTGCTACAGTGCCTAGCTATATCTTAGACTCTGCTTTCTCTATGCTCCCTGGGTACGAAACCCTGCAGGAAACTATAGGCGAAGCCATTCAGTATGCTGCTGAGACAGAACCTGGACAGCAAGCAGTGTCCTACTTACAAGAAAACCCAAGGACTGCACAGAACCTTGAGGCACTTCTCAATGTGTCTGAGTTTACTCCGGCTGGTAAAACAGTGGCTGGTGCTAGGTCAGCCAGGACAGCTGGGCAAGCCATGGATCGTCTGACTGGTCCTCAGTCCGGCGGTGGGATGCTTCTTGCACCACAAGACAACTACATACCTAACTTCTATGGCCGTCAAGAAGTATCTGCTACTACTCCTCTACAGAACATGCCAGGGGCTTCAGCACCTTTGAATCCTTTAGAACAAAGAGTAGAGCGTCAGATTTTTGATCCTTCTTCTCTAGCTAACAGAATGAACATAGGAGAAAAAGCAAGAGCAAAACTGGAGCTAGAAGCTGGACAGCCTTTTGAAAGCACTAAAGCTACTCGATCAGCGGTATCCAGAGGAACCGCCATGCTTAAGTTTGCTGGTGAAGGCGGTAAAAACATTATTAGAGACTTCTTTAGTCCAGAAGCTCGTGCTTTATTTAGAGAACAAGGGCTTTCCAGAACAGGGCAGGACATCATAAAATCCCATCTGATAGGAAGCAAACTGATAAAGACTAAAGAAGGTCGAAAGATATTGGAAGATCTGGAGTCTCTAAAACAAAAGTATCGAGAACTACCAAAAGACAAAGGCCGACTTACTCCTGAACATCAGAAAGTAAATGAAGAGATACAGGAGTTAGCAAGTAAACTACCCTCTAGAGGCATACCAAAAGCTGTTGCAGAATCTATCTATCAGCTACACATAGGACAACAAGGCGGTAGAGAAGGCGGTCTAAACAAAGGGCTGCAAGAGATTGCTAAGGAATCTTTTCTAGAGCCTTACAACAAGTACGATACTGGTACGCTATCAGATTGGTTTGTGAAACACAATAGGGCCAAAAGCGATAAACACAACGTAACCCTGTCTTCTGATGTTGCGTCTACTTTAGAAAGAGTTATCCTGAATGCTCAAAAAGAGTCTTTTGGGGACGCAGGTGTTCCTGCTATCGTTGTCATGAAGGAACCTTCTAAACCACTGACTTCTGGAAACCACCAGTTTGACGTAACCAACACAAAAGTTAAAAAAGGAAAACCCGTTCCTCCTGCTGCTAAAATACAAAGAGCTTTTGAAGCACTAGGAAACAAAAAAACTACACAAGAAGCTCTTAAAAACGAGCTTCAAAAACAAGGTTTAAAGGTTGTTGGAGAAGGCCCAGGAGGAAGACTTTACTTTCAAGGGGGTGCAGTAGGCTCTGCAATCGTTGAGGGCGGTATTAATGTATCAGGTTTTGTCAGGCCAGACGGTACTGCTGCTTTCGTTATGTCAGACGTTCACGATTTCTTTGAGAAAGTAAAACCAGTAAAAGCAGTAATTGACAGAACACTGCCTAACTCTCTTCTGGCTGTTTCACCTCCTGTGTTTAAGAACTTCCTGGATGGTTCTTCTGTTACAAACAAAGCACCTGTTGATAAAGACAAAAAGGTTGTCAACGTCCGTAAAGCACTTGGAGACATTGCACGAGCAAAACCAAGTGAACAGGCAGTAAACCTAGAAAGACAGAGGCAGAGAGGTATGTTGACAGGAGCGGGAGGAGTGGTAGCACAGCCTGTGTTTACTGCTGCTAATCAGGACGAACAACAGGGGCCATAAGGCCCCCTCTGGTTCAAACCTCGCACACTCCAGACACACAAGCCAGCTGCTGTGCGCCTTCTGTCATGTCAGAAGCCTCCACAATGTCCCAGTCGATCTGCTTCGGAAACTCCTTAGCTAGACTCTTGTAAGTCTCCAGATCCACTGGTTCATACGGTGCCTGCTGGTACGTGTGTTCTGAGTAAGGTAGAAAACTAATGCCACTCACCTTGTCGAACTTGTTGTACAGCCATTGTCCCACCTCTAGAAACTCGTTGTCCCTGTAGTAGCACGTCATGGAAGGCTTGTGTTCACACCAGTAGTCCTGGTACATCTCCCATAGCTCCAGCTGCTCCATGGCACCCATGTCCGTAGCCACCACAGCGTTCTTAGGGGACTTGATTGGAAATGAGAATACCTTAGTAGTCGGGGACGTTACGTCGGCCTCCACAGGCACACCAGCGGCTTCCAGGACTGCACACAGCGGGTCTCGTGAGTCAGCCCTTACTCGTCTAATGTATTGCTCAGAGTATCTAGGATGTATGCCTGATGCGCTATCAACCAACTGAGAAACAGTACCGGAAGGCTTAACAGCAGTAATGGCAGTGCTAATATTGATGCCAAGATTCTCAGCCCATTTGCGGTTAGTCTTAATAGCTTCTTTCTTAAGCTCTTCCAGCCAGTACTTAAGTTCATTGCGGTCTTTTCTCCCGGACATCACTGGATGGTCCATAATGCCAGTCAAGGACACGCCTAGTAATGCCTCTTCTTTTGTGTTGTCACTCCAGATCTTACGCAGGTATCTGAAGTTGGTTAGCGTTGCCTGCAGAGTTCCAAGGATAGTCGCAACTCGTACTTTCCTTCGGAGACTGTCGAGACTATCTTCTGCCCTGATAACAACTTCTGACAGGTTGCAGAATTGGTAGGGCCGGAGGATAATCTCTGAACATGGATTAGTTCCAAAGTCATAGGTAGCATCTCTTCTGCCGTTTTTCTCAGCTTGTCGTTGACTTGCGACGCGACTGAAAACACCCCTTTCGCCTGACCTCGACTCATACAAACTCTTCCACTCGTTCAAAAATGCTTCAAAATCTGGCTTCTCTGTGTAACAAGCAGAGTTGTTAGCTAAGCCACGCTGAGGATTGTCTATCCACCACTGTCCTGACTTGGCTCTTCTTATTCTGTCGTCAGTGAGGTTACTGAGACTGATGAGAGCACTTCTCCTGACTCCTCCGACGACGACGATTTGTGCAATCTTGCAGCAGATATCATGACATTCGACGGAACTGAGCTTTCGTCCAGCAGCGGTGCGAAAGACTTCAACGGTGAAGTTAAACAAGTCTTCAAGAGGTTCTGGACCAGACGCTCTACCCCCGAAAGTCCTGAGTGGCGCACCTGCAGGTCTAACTCCAGATACGTCCCACTTTGGAACTTGACCAGTAAAGAGCATTGCGATAAGTTCTCTGTATGCTTTTGCCCACCCAATCTTGCTGTCAGCGACGTGTATAACGGTATCTGTAGCATGGAACTCCTCTGCGACTTCTGGTAGTTTTGTGATGTACTGGCGTTCCACACTGAAGCCGACACCAGTGCCGCACATAAGCACGTACATCATCTCGTCAAAAGCTTTAGGGTGGTCAATGGGTAAGTAGGAGCAGTTGAAGCCAGCTACGTTGTCACGCTCAAGAGCCTCACCAGCAGTCATAAGCGCCCTCATGCTGGGCATAACTTCAAGATTGTAGATAGCAGGTTGTAACTCTTTTGCTTCCTTCTCTGTCAGCTTCTCCTGCTTGACCCAGAAGCTCAGGTAGCGGTCCACTGTTTCAGCCCATGTCTCCCTGCGTTGCTCCTCTGGTAGATACCTTGCGTATCTGGACTTGTGTATGTACTGTTGGTATGCGTCCATTAGATTTCGTAGTCTCCTCTTGTAATTAATGCTAACTTAATTTGGTCCAGTAAAAAGTAAAGATCCTGTGTGTCTATGTTCGTAGAGATGACTACGTAGTCCTCTGACTTCACGATACAGAAGGCATCTTCGTACTTCTCTAGATCCTCCACTGAAGTAACAGCTGCAAATACTGCTGGTACTGGTACTTTCTCATCTTTGCCTCCGAAGTGCCCCTCAATGACTTTCACTGGATTAGCTCCTGTATCAACCTGTCTACGTACCAGCGACACTTCCGAAGGTCCTCTACAGGTTTCTTCTTGTAGTGGTAGCGCCATAAGTACTTCAGTGAGTTGCCCTTGAGATAGCCTCTGAACTCTTCTGGCGACATGGACGCTTTGATTGCGTCAATAGCCTCTATGTCCCCTTTGTTGTAATGCTCAGGCTTAGCTACAGCGTCCCACTCTTCCTCAGAGGCTGCGTCAATACTCATCTTCGTCCTCCTCTTCAACTTGCAACTCCTCTTCAAACCTGTCCAGTCTATTAATTAACTTGTCTTCAAAGCGGTCCAGCAGTTCTTCCGCTGATATCTCCAGTGCCTCCAGTAGATCATCAGGGTCGTACATCCGTAGAATCCTTTCCTTGATTTCATCCATTGTTAGAGACATCGTTAATTAACTCCTGAAGTGTATCTATAGTATACCACACAATTCCTTCTTTGTCACACCATTCTGCCATTGTCATCTTGGCTCCTCTTCTGATCTTCTTGTTGGGGTGCATGAGGACAAACACAAGTTGCTGTCCTTCAGGCAAGCTGTCTCTGACGCTAGTGTACTTCTTAGTGTCTCCCTCTCTAAAGAAGCCTTTGCACTCGACAACTGTGCCTGTTGCAGCATGAACAAAGTCAGGACGATAATTACGATTGATAACATAAGGAATTGTAACTGGTTCATATTCAAAGCCTCTGAGAAC
>Ga0255781_10001254_pt1 | contig 20951 bp, 33 predicted proteins | sample 101ome_21_FD_179979 | JGI IMG/M metagenome (GOLD analysis project Ga0255781, IMG submission 179979) | Coastal salt marsh microbial communities from the Groves Creek Marsh, Skidaway Island, Georgia - 101413BT metaG (version 2) | ecosystem: Environmental > Aquatic > Marine > Intertidal zone >... | reverse complement strand
ACCCACCGTCCTGAATGTTGGTAGGTGCGTCAAAGGTGGTGTTATTTGTGAGAGTCAACTCGCAGACTTGATTAGTAGATAAATCCCAATCCTGCGTAGCATCGAAAGTTAATTGGGTGCTGTTGAAATTTTGAGCGGCAGACCACTCGGTTGCCACATCGGTCTTGCTGGTGTCGGCATCGTAGGCTTGAACGTCTGTGCCGATAGTCCCTGTAGCTGCATCCCCTAACCCAAGATTGGTGCGGGCCGTGGATGCAGTTACATCACTCAGGTTGTTGCTGATTTGGAGGTAGTGCGCGTTATGGTTATGCGCCGATGCAGCAGCACCAATATCACTCAGCACTTCAGACCCGCTGCGACTCTCTAATCCGTTTGCTGTAAACCGAGCATACTCGTCATCGGCCACAGCCGCTGAGTCAATTTGAACGGCGTTGGTGTTGGCGATGCCGAAGGTGAGTGTGTCCTGTTTGGCGTCCACCTCAGATTGCGTGACCTCTGCGTTAAGTGTGGCCCCGCTAAAGCTCAATCCAGTTCCAGCGGTTACTGCATCCTGCTTGGCGTTCCATGTTGCCGCACTGCTGATTGCCGCATCGCCAATGTTACTCAGGCCCAGAGCAATCGTGCCGCTCGACGTAATCGGCGACCCGGAGTCTACATCAATACCGTCCGAGCCAGTGATCGCCACGCTGGTTACCGTGCCGGAGCCGCCTCCGCCCCCGCCTGACCCACTGCTGGCTGCCGTGATCCGGCCCTGTGCGTCCACCGTAATATCAGCATTGGTGTAGCTGCCAGCAGTCACACTTGTGTCAGCAATCTTCGCAGCCGTCACGGCGTCATCAGCGATCTTATCGGTGGTTACAGCGTTATTAGCAATAACCGTTGCCCCGTCACCTGTGGAAGTTACATCGCCAGTGTGGTTCGGGTGGCTGTAATTGTTTGCGCTTGCAGTGATTCCATCTAGCTTGGTTTTATCGCCATCGGCAAAGGCACCCTCGGATGGTTTAGGCTGAAGGGTTGAGATTGTAACGCCCTTGACTCCGGCTAGATCGGTAAGCTCGGAGTCCATTAGTGCGCCAGCGGCTTCCACGTTAGTCGCGTCAGTTACATCAGCCGAAGTCTCGATGCCGTCTAGCTTAGTTTTGTCACCATCAACGAATGCACCTTCAGACGGAGCAGCTTGCTTTGCGTCCAACTCAGCCTGAGTCACTTCAGCGTTCAGGGTGTCACCCGAAAAGCTGAGTCCATCGCCAGCCGTAACAGTGGCTTGCTTCGCGTCCAGAGAAGTTTGCAGGTTAGTCACATCGCTGATCGCGTGCGTGTGGCTGCTGTCTGCTTTGCTTGCCAATAGGTTGCTGACTGTGACCTTCTTGGTAGTAGACGTTGAGGTGTCCACCACTGGCACGACATCATCGCTTGCAGGTGTGCCGCCGAGTGCTGTTAGCTCTGAGATTTTCTTGTTCGCCATTGGATGCCCCTCTAATAAGTTTGAATGTCAAGCCGGCGCGTTTGGCCTTGCTGACGGTAAAGTTTATCGGCCTCCATCATCAGAAGGCTTTCAGCATTACGGTCACCCGCCATTGCCAGTTCGTTGTTGCCGGTCGCCCGGAGGTAGTCTGAGTAAACGCCGCGAATCAGGTACGACTGAAAGATCGCGGGTATCTTAACCAAGTCCCATTTGGATGACGTGGTGGACGGTGACTCGTTAACGGCCACCGCCGTGTTTGCATCATAAAAATTACCAGCATGATAAACCTGATCACCGCTGCTATAGGTGCTGGACGATGAGTACACGCTGCCGGTCAGGCTGGGCCGCACAATGCGGTACTCCAGCCAGACCGGGGTAGCGTTGTCCCTCAACTGAACATAGCGGTTTGTTCCATCGTTATAAATTGACCAAGCAAGCATGTCATTGATCGTTGTCTTGCGTGGGTTCTTGCTGGTTACATTCAGAATCTCTCCAGCGTCTGCCGGGTAAGATGCAACCTCTACACCGTCTGTGTCGGTCACTGCCGCGCTAACTACGCGAATAGTGTCCGGCCAATACTCACCCTCCCAGCACATGCCTAACCGGCCATCAGCCATATCTCTGAAGCGGTTAAACTCAGACGTACTGAGATTGTCAGGATCTAGCCCAGACAAGTGGGCCGCCCCGTTCAGGATCGATGAAAAGTTTAATGTTCGCATTTTAGTAGCCGGATGCTGCCGGAGATACTCCAGTCAGGCCGATTTGCTTGTTCTGCTGCTGGGCAACGCCCATCTGTAAATTCTGCACATACTTGCCGAACAGATCCTTGAACAGTTCGTTGCCCTGTAGTGCCTCCTGCACGCCCGGACTGCTGCTCGCAATCTCTTGGGCGAACTGCATCTTGGTGCCGGCTGTCGGATCATTGCTGGCATCGGTGTAGGTCGCCTCTACGCCGTTCATCATACCCACAATCTCGCCCTTCACTTCCTCGTACATCTTGCGACTGGCACCCATCTGGTCGGTGAGCAGTTCGTCTGCGCTTTCAGGCGCAACTGCCTTGAGCAGCTTGTTAACCAACTTACTGCGGTCGATGGTTCCGGCCATGTCGAGCGGCACGATGGCTTGAGCGATGGTTTGCATCTTCTCCTTCACCAGCTCGTTATCCATCTCGCTCACATTGAAACGCAGATTGAAGTCGTACCGGGAGGCGTCATGCGTGATAGCCTCGCTTGCCGCACTGCTCGTGATCCGGGCAATTTCTTCAGGGCTTAAATACTGAATGCAAAGCCTGAACATCTGGCGGTAAACCTCAGAGTAATCCCGCAGCCACTCATTGATCATGCGCTGCTGCTTCATCATGGTCTGCGTCTGAGGCACCTTGCCGTTTGGCCGGCCAAAGTAGGTGTCAACCTGTAGCTGCACAGCCTCGATCAAATTGAACGCAGTCTGCGGTGGCCGGGATGGCGGTTGCAGGAACTGGTAGTCACCAGCCTTGGTGACCGGCAACTGCTGTCCGGGGCCAATCTTGTTGGCTAGTCCAAGGCGTTTATTGACCTGCAATGGCGGCATAGTCTCAAAGCTGGTGCTGTCAAAGATTGCGTCACGCTGCGCTTTGATTTCGTTCTGCCATGTTTGCACAAGGTGCGGGATGCCACGGCACTCAACCACCCGGCGTGCAACGCTTTCGCGCCGGAACAAAACAAACGGGTACTGGTTGTGCGCGTAGTCGAGCATCTCGTGCTTCGCAAACTTCACTTTGCCATCTACGGCCTGCATGAGTGGGCAGAAGATGGTGTAGTAGATTGACGGCACACCGTTGGCATCCATCTGCCGGGTGTAGGCGTAGGTAATCTCAACCAAATTGTCGCCACGCTGAAACTCGCTAACCAGACCCTTGAGGGTTGTCTGGTCTAGGTAGTTAAGGCTCTTGCCGGCTGTGTTCAGTGCCTCCTCAACAAAGGACTCGTCCCACCCCTCAGTGGTCACCTTGCTCCGCAGCTCAACCTCAGTCATGTACTGCCGGCGGAAGATCACACGCGCATTTTGGATGTCGATTGTCTCCGGCGGAACGACAACCTCTTCGTGAGGCTTCAGGGCAACAGCCGATGGCCGGTTGCGGCAAATGTATGCTTCAGGGAAGACCGTTTGACCTTCTTCGCGCAATTCCTTCACGATCCGGTTAGCCCTGCGCTTCTTGAGGTCAGGCACGAACTGCATCAGAAGCTCGGCAGCCTGATCGGCGCGTTCCTTGTCTGCGACCATTTCAGGCAGCTCGGCCAGTATGCTGGACGGATCTACCTGTTGAGCCATCATAACAAGCTGCTCGATGCTGATCGGGTTATTGCGTAGGGTCGCCTGCTGATCCCAGCCGACAAACATAGCCGCCCACCCGTAGGTGTTCACATAGTTCGCCAGCAGCTCCGACTCCTCCTGCAACGTGTTTTGCATGGTGGAGCGAACCCAGTTCATCATGGTGGTCGCCGCAGCAGCCGGTTCGGTGTCTGTTAGCTCAACAGGGTTAACACGCAGGTCAGCGCGGCTGTGTGCTACAGCCAGCATGTCTACGCAGTCGTTGATGATCTGGTCTGCCAAATACACCCGGCAATCGGATGCCCCCTCGAACGGGAATGCCTGCTGGCCTTCAGGTAAATTCTTGCTCCATTTTTTGCCGTCATCAGACTGGCCTGTCCAACGCGCAAAACGGATGTCTTCAGCGTCACGCACGTTTTGCAGGGTAAGCCCCTCATCAAGTGCGCGGCGGTACTCAACAATAAACTCGTTAATGTCGGGCGTCTCAGAGAAGTGTGCGAGTTTATCGTTCATTTATAGACTTTGACTTTTCTGCCGTAGCCGGTCGGGATGAATCCATCACCACGGTAGCCAACTTGAATCTTCCCAGACTTCGAGTTGACCCGGACATCTGGATTGTCCTCCAGATACCGCTTAACAAATTTTTTATCACCCCAAACATCGTAGCCCTCACGCTGCCCCCAATAATGGTAGGCGGTTGCCGGCACTGAGGCTTTCATCTGGCCCATGCCATCAACGTGACTGTACTCCTTGGAGTTGTTCGCGGCACCGTTGGCTCTAGCTTCAGAGTAGGCGGTGTCGCACTGTGAAAAGACCCTCTGCCGGAGGCGGGATGCAACTGCGTCCCGTAATTCCCCCGGCAGAGAGTTGATAGCTTCTTCAAGCATTATAGCTACTGACTATGCTTTAGCTGGCTAGGTCGAACTTGCCGTGAGCAAGCGGATTCTGCACAACAAGAGCAGCAACAGCTTCGATCATACGGATCGGGCCACCGCCAGCGTCAGGCAGTTCCTTCACTTCAGGCAGTTTGCCGTAGCGCAACTCAATGCCAGACATGTCCAACACATAACCGTCAGTTTGAGCGGGCATGAAGTTGTCCGGCACCAAGGAACAAGTCCCGAAGTCGCCTTCAAACAAATCCACGGCAATCGTCACCTTCTTGCCTGTTTGCGGCGAGAAGGTGCGGATTTGAGTTGCGGCGAGTTGGTTGCTGGCATCAGTTACGCTGCGAGTACCAGTGAGGCGGTCAGTGAAGGCACGCTTCAGGGTACGGCCCAACGGCACAGTGTAGGTCTTGATGCTGCCAGTCTGAGCATAGATGCTCGCCAACACGTCCTGTACAGTCGTGTCAGTGATGTTGCTCGTCGTAGCAGTAGTCTCGATGCTGGCCGATGGGGTGCGGAACCCACTGTCAACCTGAAGCACAGAACCGCCGCTGGTGCTGATCCAAGTGCCAAGGGCTTTGGTCAGGTAAGCGTTGGTGCCGTCATCAGCTTGCGCGTCATTGGCAGACAGGATCGTGCTTTCCATGTCGCGCTTGATTTCAACGAGCTTCTTGGCGATGCCGTTAGACAGCTCATCTTTCAAGCCTGCAACATTGCTGACTTCCAAAGACAGCGGAGACACACGAATCGAGCGACGGAAAATCTGAACGTAGTTGCTCAGGATCGCACGATTGGCTCCGGGGTTCTGGTAGTCAGACGAACCAACGTCTGTGCCATCAACAGTGCCAGTGGTAACTGCGCTGTCATAGCTGTCGGCTTGCCACTGCATGAGTGTGTTGCCGGGTTTGCTTCCTTTCTTGGCGGAAGACACAACTGGACAGTCGTGCGCGTCTACCAAGGCGATTAAATCAGCGAGGTCTTCTCGCTTACCGATTTGAGTCCTCTCTAAAAGAGATGCCATTTTATATTTCTCCTCACATCTTGCTACATATCCGCAGCAAGTACATTTGCGAGGTCTTCCACTGAGCCTGAGTCTGTGAAGCGTTGGCGGGCAGAAGATGAACGGGCGGCTGACTCATTGACCGGGGCCGGTTCAGCGGTTGGGGCTGCCGGCTGTGCCGGTGCCTTTTTCGGCTGTGTAGCCTTCTTCGGTTTGGCAGCTTGCTGCTCTTGCGACAGGCGCATTTGCATTCCCATTAAAGTGTCACCAACGATGACCTTGTAATCAGGAAAGCGTTGAATCTCTGGAAACTCCCTCAGAATATTGTTGGCGGCCTGATACTCGGCTGACGCCTTATCGTTCCACCATTTGTACGACTTTAATGCGTACTGATCATTCTGCTGGTTTTCCTTGATCCACTGCTGTCGCTGCGGCAGCCACTTGCGGATAGCCTTTGATGCTCGTTTGCGTATATCACGCACCTCCTCGGCTGAATACTCTACCTCGCCTTCGGCTGTCTGGACGATTGCCCCGTCAGGGTTATCGTCACACCAGTCAAGCACCTGCTCTGCGTTTGCCTCCTCCTTCTGGACATCCTCCGTCTTGGTGAGGTTAGCGAACGGATTGTCGGGTGTTACCGGCGCGGTTACGACCGACTCAGGTTCGGCAGGTTGCTCTTCCAGCTTGGCCTCGGCTGCCGCAAGTTTTTCTTCGGCTGCTTTGGCTCGCTTGGTGAGCTTATTCAGACGCTTCTGAAGGCCGCGAGGTATCTCCTCGTCGCCCTCCTCGGCGTCAGCATCATCAGCTTCATCTTCCCCGGCGTCTGCTTCCTGTGCAGGTTCAGCCGTCGGTTCATCCTCTGCTTCTGCTTCTTCTTCAGTCTGTGAAAGAACCTCAGATTGGTTGCCTTCGTCCACCTCGGCTTCTGCCGGGGCTTCCTCTGGCGTTTCATCTGTCGGAACCTCAAGTTCCAGTGTTTGCTTTAGGGCGTCAGCCAGTGAGGCTTCGTCCGTTACGTCCACGGTTTGAGGGCTGTCCGTTTGCCCGCCTTTATTTGCTTCCATTGCGTTTGTAGCCCGCAAAGAGGGCCAGTGTATTAAATCCAGCGTTTTGGTTATGTGAGGCACAGCGAACTCGCAGAAACACCGCGCCGTTATGGATTTGACAGCCGCCGGAAGCATTTGGCGACACAGTGAATACCCTACGGGCCGTTAAGAGCCGTTAAGGGATATAAAAAGCGTTTAGATAGATTTTATTTAACCTTGAAGCACACTTCGTGCGTCTAACAAAACAGAAAGGGGGCAATAGCGATGGGTGGATCAGAAATTGCCTATACGATGGCCCTACTCGACACGGCGGCCAACCTCGCGCTTGGAGTAGCGGCGGTGGCTTATGTGATCAGGGGCAAATAGAAAAACAGACGGGCGGCCTTTTCGGGTCGCCCGTTTTTGTCAAATCTTTTTGGCGGAAATAAACTCTGTCGCCAATCTTTTCTGTCCCACCTAATTCCAGCGTCACTGGTGACTTTGTAAACGGACAAAATGCCCACCTACTTGTGGCATTTACATGTCAATTTTGTCCGCTTTAATTATAAGGATGACAGCAGATACAAATAATCTAAACGATATAAATGCGTTTGGATCATTTGCATCTCTTTGGTGGGTTTAGCCCGTAAAAACAGGGCCAGGATTTCGTTTTAAGGCGTTTTAATTGATTGCCCGGTATGCTGACATGGGGCAAATTGAGTTTACATTGGCACTCTAGTGAAGCCGGTAGTGTAATGCTCGAATACTGCCGTTTCATCATCAAGGTGCTGAATCATCTGACCATAGTCATTAAAGCAGCAATCGTATTCCTTGATTCCGCAGCAACCCGTCTCATTCACTTTTTTAGCGCATCGCTTTGCGGCGGCAAGACTGTGCGTCCAAAACCCCTCAAACTCCTCATCCTCCTCAATCCAACCAAGAACAATATAATACTTCCCAACCTTCGCCACCGTCTCTCCCTCTACTATGTCGCCTACCTTGTAGCTCATGCCCTAACAGTCGCACGAACCATGCCAATCGATAAATGCCCAATTTTGTGGGGTATATTACTTTAGAGTCATGTAAGAAAATCAATTTATATTGATAAAAAATCAATCTAGCTTTAAATCAAAGCCCCTCATTCCTTACGCCCACGCGCCATTTCGCGGATAGACTCGAAGTGCGCGATCAGCTCACTGACAGCGGCGGATCTGCCGCAGGCGAACGCTCGCTGGTTAGCGTCCAGATTGATGTCTTGAGTGGCGATAACCTCAGACTGCTCGTACTCGCGCAGGTTAAGCATCATCTCTGTCCACAGCTCATTTTCGCCCTCCCACTGGAAAGCTGAATAGTTAATTTGATTTGATTCCAACATGTTTCAGTAAATCGTCACGGTGATACTTATGCCTGCCACCCAGCATTCTGTAGGTCTTGATGACCTCCGCACGGCGCAGCTTTGCAATGTACTTGGTGGAAAGGCCGGTCAGCTCTGCTGCTTCAGATAAGCTGAGTAATAGCGGAAGTTTTTTCATCAGTAAGTTCCTCCACCCGTGGCCGCAAACGTCTTCTCGTCCACATGCGACAGGTCGCTCGTTATCAGGTAGCGCAGCACGTCTATCGGATCTTTGAACTTGTTTTTGTCCGCCCCGGCACTGCTGACATTCTGCAAGCAGTCAATCAGGTTTCCGCAGTCACGGCTGATGTATAGCTTCGGCTCGTTAATCATCGTTACCGGCTCCTCCGTGTTGTACGCCATCGCCTCGTTGATCTGCTGCACACCCTGATCGACATTCAGGCCGGGTGCCTGAGTGAACCACATCTCGTTCGGCTCATCGGCCAGCATTTCGATCAAGGTTATGCCGCCCTCCTTGGTCGCCTGCTGACTGCCGCCGGCTCGCGGATCGATAAACCGCTCCTCAATCTTCTCGCCATTCTCTAGCTCCAGAAACAGCTCTTTGTACTCGTTAATCCCCCTACCCTCCGGCTTCTGTGCCGGCCCCATCTGGCCCTCAACTTTATCGCCGGGGATAGCCCACTCACCATACGTCTCCTTGTCAGGCCACTCCCGGTAAACGTACATGCGGCCATCAGGCGTGCAGCGTAGCCACAGGGCTGACCAGTTGCGGCTGCCGGCAGGATCGACACACATAAAGTTCGTACCCTCCGCCGGCACATCTTCAGGCTCCACGACATGATCCTTGCCGAACTTCGGAAACCAGTTGCCGGTAGCCTTCTCGCACCAGCCATAGGCACGCAGCCTAATGGTGACCGTGTTTTCACCCGATAAACTGCGCTTCATCTCTTCAGGGCTTTGAAACGGATTCATCTCAGAATGAAACCAAATCACGCCGCTGGATTCCTTTACGCATTCACCGATATAAGGCATGTGGCCGGGGCGACACCCAGAGGGAGGCGGGGAGGTTTGAAGCAGGGAAGCCTCCTTCTGCTGAGTGATTTTCGCCCCAGCCACAAAGTCATTCACGACAGGCGTCCACCCGGTTACCGGGGTCGCACTGATCAACATCTTACCCGTACCACGACTGCCGCGCCTCGTGATCAAACGGTACTCTGCCGTCTCCACCCAGTGGTACGGAACCAGCTCATCAAACCAAACCGCATCAGCCTCTAAACCCTCCAGAATGTCAGGCTGCTGGGCGTAGTTCAGGAAGAACACCTGCGAACCGTTCGGCAGAATAAACGTGCCATCGGTAAAGCCGTTTTTCTGGCTGTAGTTGATGTTCGTCGTCTTGGTCTTCTTAATGTGCTTAAACTCAATCGGCAGCATGTGGAACATCGCCGGCTGCTGGTCACGAATACTGCTCGCAGCCGTCATACTGAAACACGCAATGCGACTGTTTTCCTTCTCCATCAGCATCTGCATCAGCCACCAAGCACTGAAGGCCGTTTTACCGCTCCGGTTACCCCCGCTAATCAGCAAACGATCATTATCGGCCAGCAGACGTGCCGCATCCTTCCAATGATCAGGGATAACCGTGTGCCGGTACGGGTCGAGATAGGACGGCCTCAAACGCTTGTAAAAATAGTCATACAGCCATGCAGAAACATGCTCTTGACCATTCTCAGCAACCTGATCAGCCAGAAACTCTCTCGTAATACCAAGGTGCCGGCTAGGCGGCCACAGCAGGCACGTCTCCAGCAGCTCTTCAGGTGTCTTCGGTTCCAGATTCATCAGGTAAAATTACGGTTACCTCGGCAGGGCATTTAGAACACTTGAACTCAGTCAGTATTCCGCCCCTGTCCCAGCCAAGATCCTCCAGATCATGGTCACTCTGCCATATAAGCTCAGATTGACAGTGCCAGCACTTCATTTGTCATCCATTAGTGAGCGGCAAAACAGGTTGCCGATCAGAATTACCAGAAAGTGAGCGGCAAACAGAAGGGCCGGTACAGTGTTCACTAATGAGGTCAGGAGCTACACGCAGAACGCATAGAAAACCCCATGTGCGCGACTCTCTCACGCCTCTAGTCCGTACCGGCTTCATCAGATTGTTTGCCAAACTTCAAATCGTCAATTCCCGTCTGTTCGCCACGTTTTCGCAGCCACGCCTCCGCACGACGGTTAAACTGCTTACACTCCTCGATGGTCGGCCAGTCAGAGTGCGGCACAAACCCCGTATACTCGCCCTCAGTCGCCTGCCATTTTCGGTCGCCTCGGCCCGACATACCCATTGCCCTCCTTCCGTACCAAAACACGCATATCCGGCTTATACAGCCGATTATCGCCCACATTAGCCAAGCTAGGCTCACGCTCACCATCAACCACCACCCGGATCAATCGAGGGTTCAGTATTCTCGCCCTCAAAACGACCGCTGCGCGTTCAGCAGGCTGCTCCGGTAAAATGTCACCCAGATCCACCGAAAGACGCTCAGACAGCCATCTCAGGCCAGTATCAGTCCATACGATTGACTTGCCAAACAGTAGCCAATGCTTCTCGCCCACCGCCTCCCGGCGTAAGTTACGCAGTTCCGCCCTCGCGACTCCCGTGTGTTCTGCTAGATCGATTTCTCGTACCATCCGTTTCTCCCGTTTTTCTGTTAGTTCGGCCTGCCGTGTGGCTGGCTATTTGCAAAAATTAAATTACCCCACCAATCCGTCGAAACTGCCGCCCAAAAATCGCGCCACCCTCCCCCCGCCCCCTCTTGTGGTGTCGTTTTTTGACCATACCATATGTTGGGGTGCGTTTGGTCACGGTTTTGCTCTGTTTTCAGGATCTTCCTGTTTTTGTGGGTCAGAATGCGTGCCGGATACAGATTTCTCGTCTGGTTTGCTGCCGCCTAGCCCGGAAAGCAGGCTTCCGAGGTCGTTTTTATCGAGGGAAACGTGGATATGTTCGTGTTTCTGCTGATTTTGCCCTGTTTCGGTCAGGTAATGTTGAGAAACCACACCGTAAGTGAACGCATATTGGTTGGGAGACATCCTGCCGCTCTGGACGGCTTCCGTCATCTTGTCAGACAGTACCTCGCGCAGATTCTCGGACTTGCGAGCCATCAGATCCTTGTGGGTCGGGATGATGTCGGCGTGGCGTGCTTTGACCTCGTGGATGGTGGTTGTGGCGATACCGTAGCGGTCGGACACCTTAACGACTGGCACGCCTTCCCGCAGGAGCAGCACAATCGACCTGTACGTCTCGTATGGCATCCTGCTGCCTGATCCACGCTCTGGCTGCACTACCTGTATCGCCTGACCCTCCTGATCAACCGTAGCCAGCTCTGGTGCCGGGCCTAGCGGCGTTTCTTCTTTACTTGCTGCAAGAACGCCTTTAGCGGCTCCTGTAGCTCCGGTATCTGCTTGCACCCGATCATCACTGACTCCACTTCGCTTGATGTGTACCGGCGTGGGTTGTCCCGCAGCATCAGCTTGGCGACCGCCTGCCACTCCGCCCGTTGTTCTGGCGTCATTATTCATCTTCCCCCTCATCGAATAGTCCGGCAGCGAACATGGCGGCCAGCTCCAGCTCGCACTCCTCGCAGAGCGGGTGTTCGTCCTGAAGCATGAAACTGATTGTGCGGCGAAATGCGTTGATGGCGGCGTCCCTTGCTTTGCCGGCTGGAGCGGTTACCTCGACATTCTCGTGGAACACGATTTTGCACTCGCAAACTTCGCAAGTTGCCACGCTGATAAACGTGTGCTTCTTGGCCTTCTGTTGGTTGGCACTCATGTTTTCCCATCCTCCTTGCAAAAGCCGCTTAGAACGCATTCTCGCGCCATTAACGGCTAGGTGTTAACACCGTCACCAAGGTAACGAACCATTCGCTGACTTGGCAACGGCGTTTTGTTCTGAAGTTGGACGATTTATTCGCAGCTTCCGTTCGAGCTTTTCCGCGATTAGCTTCCGGCTGCTGTACTGCGCCTTGAGGCTGCCGGATAGCTTGTCGATCTGCTGGGAGTCGGTTGCGAAGCGTAGCTGGTCGTTTATCATGTTGATACGCTCGTTGCACTTGAGCTGTGCTTCCTTCAGCCGGAAACATTCATCGCAATGAACCATGCTCCTAAATTGGGCAACCCTGATGGCTGGGTAGTCGGTAGGTTCGTCAACGTGTACCGGGCATTTGCAGTGTGGGCATTTATGTTCTTGGCTCATAGGTCTTGGATGGCTGCAAGATCCGCAGCGGTTTCTCGTTCGATTCGTTTCAGGTAGGCTTCGGTTTCCCGGTCTTGCTGGCTCCGGCGTTTCGGCTCGATGCCCCACTCGGCTGTATCTTCATGGTAGCACTGCTGGTTGAACCAAGTGGCCGGGTGCTTGATGTACTTGGCTGACTCCGGGTCGGCGGCAATCTTCTGCTGGCAGGCCGTGGCCCAGAGTTTCGTTTTTTCTAAAAGGGCTTTGTAGGACAAGCCGTGTTCCTTCTTGGCCGCCTCCCGCTTGAGGGCCGCCTTGATGGCCTTCAGGGCATTCGGCTTGCCGGCCTTCCGAGGGTAGGCGTCATACAAAGCCTCTACTTGATCATCACATATATTATTTACCGGTTCCTTACGGTTAAGTACCGGTTCGGGTGTCACTGTGACGGTACCGGCAGGACACTGTGACGGTACGGTACCGTCACTGTGACGGGGGGTGTCATTCTGACGGGGTGTCACATTGTCGGTACGGTACCGACTCTCTGACGGTATGGTACCGTCACTCTGACACCCCAAGCCGGCCAGTTTATAGACGTTTGTCTTGTTCGGTCGGGCCTCAATTTCGATTAAACCGGACTCCTGTAATGCCGTCAAAGAGCGGCCCACAGTCCGTTCGGCTATGCTGCATCTCTCGGCCAGCGTTGTGACGCTAGGCCATGCTGATGCGTTGTCTCGGCCTGCGTAATCGGCCAGTGCTAGTAGCACGAGTTTCTGGGTTCCGGGGATAGACTGCTCCCACGCCCATGCTGATGCTTTCAGACTCACTTCTTAAACCTCCTCAGTCTGTCTTGGGGTAGGGCGTAAACCGGCCCATAGCCCAAGTCTGTTAGTTGTGCCGGGTTGATCAGTTCATCGGCCTTGGCGTACCCGGCGATACGGTAGGTCGGCATCTCACCAACCAGCAGGACGTACACGTCGCTGTCGGCTGGCTTCTTCTTCGTGTGGGCCAGTAGCTGACCTTCAGGGTACTTCGTGACCTTCACGTCCACCGTCTTGCCCTTCAGCACGGCATCATGCCCGCCGCTAACAGGGCGGATCGCCATGTCAGGGCAGACGTTGAAGTGCTTGGCGAAAGCCAGCTCTGCGGCCATGCCTTCAAGGTCGGTGATGTGGGGTGACTGACTGCCTTGCTTCAGGTTGACCTGACCGGCGGCCCGTGCCGTCATGTAACGCATCGATGCCAGCATCTGCGCCACGGCGCACTCACTCGCACTCAGGGTTACAGTCGGCTGGTTCATCGGAGCAGCATGTAGATCAGGTAGCAGAACGCAAAAGCGAACAGCAGGTCGGCCCATAGCTCGAAGTCTTTGTAGCTCACTTTGTTAGGCTTCGATTTTATCGATCTTACGGCCCAGCGTTTGCAGGATCTTGTAGCAGGAATCCCGCGCATCTGACTCCCCCTCATATCCCATCTGAGCAAGCTCACAGGCTTTCGTAATCTGATCGCGTAGAGTGATTAGATATGTAACCTGATCGACTGCCTCCATTAGTGCCTCAGTGTCTAGAGGCTTCTCCCACAGGTGACCGCCATGTTCACGGATACCAAACTTATATTTCATATCAACCAGCTCGACGAACTCGTTTTGAATGTGGCTGATGTGTTCCAGATCGGATTTTGTTGGTGCGTTCATTTTTCTCCTTATTAAATATTAGATCGTAGTTCTTACGATACTCTGGTGAATGGTTATTGCGTGGGCTACTGCCCTTGCCGTTTTTCATATCTGGTAGTCGTAGTCATCGTAGTCATTTTCGTAAGCAAGATGCTTTAACTGCGACCACCTAACAGCCAGCCGCTTGTCGTATGACAACTGCTCTTCTAGCCTTTTCTTGGCGTGCATAATGGTGCCGTGATCACGGCCAAACGCTCTTGCTGTCTCTGAGTAATGACAGCCGAACGCCTTCCATGTAATCATCATCGCTACCCAACGCGCCTCGACCAGCGGATATTCCCGGCTGTTGATTCGGCTGCGTCCCATAATAGCTTCCGGGCGTAGGTGATAAACCCTTGCAACGCCACGGACTATTCCTTCTACATTAACTCTATACATTTTATATCTCCTTGTTTGGTTTGTAGTTCTTCTCGTACTGCCACAGCTTGAGTGCGGCCTTGAATGCCTCAAACGCTTCGGCCACCTCTTCAGGCGTCCACAGCTTGAGGTACGGCTCCTCCGCCTCGGTCGTGTTGATCGCAACACTGACAACGGGTGGCGGAACCATTTCGCAGCTCTGATAGAAGGCGAGCTGCATGACCCATTTATTATAATAGGTCGGTTTATATACCGGCACCTTGGCACGGCTCTTCTTCATTTTTTGAGTCTTCCAATCGACCAGCACCGGGCCGTCACCACATACCTCGGCGGCCTTGCCTTTGAAGTAGATCATGGCGTCAGCCTTACCGGCGACACCGAGCTTGTGATTGACCAGCACTCGTTCAGTCCACTCCTGCGCCTTGATGTTGTCGGCGGCCCAGAGGCTAAACTTCTGCTGTATAGGACAACGCTCATTCCAGAGCCGTCCACCAATCATTCGCTCGATGCCGTCATGCACCTCGGTGCCAAGGCGTGCTGCTTCGTTTCGCAGATTCTCACTTCGCTCAACCAGACGGCGACCGTAGCTTTCCTCGCTTTCAGCTTCGCCGCGCTGCAATTCCACGGCTGCACTGATTGCTTGGTTCAGCTTCCAACGCTCCAGCCCGGAGCTATGTACAATCGAAAGAATGCTAGTCGGACTTGGGAGAAGATTTTCCTTACGCGCATCGCGCAAGGTGGCCTCATACCTCGGCTGACCATCGGCTGAATACCAATGACCGCCGCCGTCCGGTTTCACGAAAAGAGTCATGGCTTACCAATCAGGGTCTTCGTTTTTCTTCTCGTACCCAGAACCGTCTACGTTCTGGCCGTCAGCCGGTGGCAGGATTGCTCCAATGGACGTACCGGGCGTGCCGTCAGACTTCTGGAACTCCTCGATGTTGAGTTGAGCCTGTGCGCCAACCAGTCGAGCGGTATCGAATGAAGCCATCTCATCGGCTGTCAGGTCTGCACCGCGCCAAGACTTCAAGTCCTTGCGTAAGGCACCCTTCTCGTGAAGCGTCGCGGCGTACTTGCGCGTCATCACCATTGGCGATCCATCGCTCTTCTTCTGATCGAGTAGGAACACCAGCCAGACCTGATCCTTCTTGCCGAAGTTAGTCTCTTGGTCTTTCTTCTCAATCTCATCAACGCACACGGCCTGATGCATTCCCGGCTTGGGATTTTCCCAGCCGCCTTCACTGTTTGCTGTTAGTATCATATTATTCGGTTTTCGGTTTTCGGTTTTTGGTTTTGCAGTACGACTGCAAAGTGTTAGCCAGTGAATGAGCCTCTGGCGTAAAACTGGTTTAAGTCGTAAGCCTTGCCAGACGCATTCCAGATCCGGCGTATGCTTGTTAGCTCGAAGTCTGGGTAGCGTTGGTCGAACTTGGCTTGAATGTCGGCCTCAGTTGGCCGCCCCATGAAGCCGAGTGTGGTGCCATCGATCTGGCTTCGGTTGGATTCTGGACGCACCTTCATTGTGACATCCACCTCGTAGTAGTCTCCTGTTGTATTCATAGTTTAGGTATTTTACACCTAGGGTAAGACATCCGCTGTCCTACCAACTAACTCTCCTTGTTTTTATTCTGCTGGAGGCAGATCGCCTCGCAGAAACTTGGCAAACTCTTCTGCTGGCATGGTGACCAGCCACGGCGCATGGTTCTTCTTGTGCGCCACTATCGGCACCTTGCCGGTGCCTTCACAGTCACGCTCTGCCTGCGAAACTGCATCGCCTACATTCAGTCGTTCCACACACTTGACCTCCCAGTGTATGTAATTCAGATCCGGGCATACTACGTCTGGGAAGTCTTGCCCGAACTGATCGCGGCCTGCGTTCTGGCAGCCGCGCTTGGCATCGTAGCCTTGCGACGCGAGGAACTGGCACCATGCCCGTTCGCCTCTCGCACCTTTAGCTCGGCTGTTGATACTCATGCTGCGATGAATCGCTGTAGTGATTTAAGGGTGACCCGGATACCCTTAGGCCCGATGTGGACGGCCTGTAGCTCGCCCTTATCAATCAGGTGCGAGACATGCTGCACAGAGCAGTCGAGTGTCCGGGCCACGTTGGCCTTGCTGACTAGCCGGATCTGATCCAGCTCCTTGTGGACTTCGGCTATTGATTCAGTTAACGGCATAGTGCTTCGATCTTTCGGCAGGCGCGTTGGGTGGTGGCCGGTGCTTTGCTCACGTCAAAGGCGACCTTGCGAAACGAACCGACTCCCCAGTTGTAGCCGGCATAGATCTGTGAGCGGGTTGGGGTGTTAACACCTCGATCACGCAAATATCTTTCGATCCACGTCAAATAGCTTCTGGCGTACTCGCGTGACCACGCTGGGTGGGTCGCTCCTTGTTCGTAGCTGATGGTTTGAAGACCGGCCTTCTGCCGGATCTGCGAGACGTGCTGCCACGTCGGTCGCCAGAATTGGTAGCCGCCCTTGGCGCGATAATTACCCGTCGCCTTGTTTAAGTCTCCAACTGCCGTGTGTCGCCCCAAGCTTTCCACCTGCAACACCGCTGCGAGCAGTCTTTCGTCCACTCGGCTTTGCGCCAGTGTCGGCAGCGATGAGGCTAGAAATATAGTCAGCAGTGCTAACACCGGCATTACGCGCAGCTTTGAACGCTGCTCTGTGGAGCTTTTCATCGATCCAGCAGGCGAGCAGCTTTTTATGTTTGGCGCGTTGTAGTGGCATTCGGGTTCGGCACCGTTGCCCGCCTCAACAGGCATGGTCAATATAATTTCTTCAACAATCATGGTTATCTCCTTTTGGGTTTTTAGACAGCAGCTTTTAAATATGCGGGCTGCATCCGCACTAACCTCAATGTCGATCACGGGCATCTGAGGTATTTAACATTTCACATTATTGCATTCAATATTGGGTTACTAGCAGGTTATTCCTATTTACTAGCATTTTTTGTATAGACAATTTCAGCTTCCTGACGATTGCCATCAGAAAGCTCAGTTTTCCCGCCCATGTTGATCTGAACGTCAGGCATGTCCACGAGGTCGGCGTAGTAGTTATCAGTTGTCTTCGCTGAAGCATGGCCGAGCAGTCGCTGGGCTGCGAATAACGACTTGGTTTGCGTGGCCACCTGTGCGCCAAACCACTTCCGTAACTCGTGCGCCTTCTTCTCGAACGGCCAGCCTAAATCATTGAACCACTTGCTCAGTCTGCGGCTAACGCCCTTGCTTCGCTCATTGGCAGTGGCGGCAGGCACAACGTACTCCGAGTCATCAGACATGGTGAGAAGGTCGGCATATACATCCTCTGGCAACGGCACCCGGCGATCCTTACGACCCTTCGGCACCCAGTCTTCGGTAGCCTGCACATGGATTACCAGACGGTCGCCCAGCTTGGTGATCCACTCCTTGCGTGCCTGCATAGCTTCCTGCATCCGCAGGCCACAGCCAGCAGCCAGCCTGAACAACAGGTAGGCTGCCGGGTCGGACTCCTTGAGGTTAGGCAGCTCAGTGAATACGCGCTGCACCCATTGCTCGGTTTTGCCATAGTCGTAGGTCACCGGCATTTCCTTCAGCGGCGGGTAATCAGTGAACGAGCGGATGTCTGGAAGTCCGGGGTATACGCCCAACGCCAGCAGGCGTCGGTTGAATACCATCCGGGCGTCGGCCAGCAGGCTGTTGGCTCCACGCTTGCGGGCCTCCAGCTCCTTGCCTGCGCTGTAGCCATCAAGCCGCTTACTGAAGAAGCGGTCAATCAACTGGCCGTCCAGTACGGTGGCCGGAAGGCGATCTACAGCCTGATTGGTTTTTAGATCCAGAGACTCACGCATCAACTTATAGAGCCGGTTCACGGCCTCAGTGATTGAGCGGTCAGCGATCTTGCCAGCCTGCACCTCACGGTAGCGTGCGATGATCTTGCCGATGGTAAGCACACCGCTGACTGGTGTCTCGCCACGTTGCACAGCCTGCCACTTGCTGTATGCCAACTTGGCAGCACGGCCAGCGTCCGGGGTGTTCAGAACGTATTGGTGCGCCTTGCCTGACTGCATCCAGCGAACCTCCCAGCCTGATGCGTAGCGTTGCTCAATGGTCAGGGTTACGGCTGGCGTGACCACTCGACGTTTCGATTCAACCGTGTTGCCGGCTCGGTCGGTGTAGGGGAGGATCTTCATTTCGCCACCTCCTCAAGAATCTCAGTTGCGATTTGGCGGCGGCGGTTAACCTCCTGCTCGCGCAGGATGAGCTGCACTTCTAGGATGGCATCTCGCTTGTCGTAGCGATTAAAGAAGCCGCCTAGCTCGATGTAAAACTGCACGGCGTCGCGCAGTGTCTCTGCTTGTAGTTCTGTTAGTTTGTCCATGCGTATCTCCTGTTTTGGTTTTTAGAATACTATTGATCGAGTGTGTCTAACAAATCACGAGAATGAACTATTGCCTTCCTAGAGCAGCGGTCTAGCTCCTCGATGGCAGCCGAAAGTGAGATAGCCGTACTTCCGCGTGTGTCAGGCAAGCATCGCGCACCTGTGGCACCTTTGTATTTCTTACGTAATAAGCTATACACCCGGTCTATTGCTTTCTGACTGGACGTTGAACGCAATTCTTGTTCAGCCTCCTCGATGAATAAGCGTTGAATTTTTTCCAGCCGGATGCATATCAGATCAATTTCGTAATGCATATCCTGACACGCTTCGATTGATGTTTTTCGTTTCTGTTCAGTTGTCATATATATCTCCTGTTTTATTTTAAGGTTTTGCCAACACTGGGATGGCTATTGACCGCACTCACGACAGCCTGCTTGAGCTGCCCTTCAATGCGTTCGAGAAAGTCCGCGCTGACGCGCTGAAACTTGCCGGCCCGGTCGCGTTGCGAAATTTCGAGGGCCAGCCTCTTGACGTTTTGTTTGTTGATTAGGTTCATTTCGCCTCCATGCTTAATAGGTCAGCTATAGCCTCCCGCTTCGTTGGCTTCACTGCGGAAACCAAGTCACCTCGTCTGGCCCTCCATTCTAACCGGACACGATATCCGCCAAGGTAGACACCGCGACCATTTGGCTTTGTCCGAATCGCTTTTCTTTCAACAGTAACGCCGGAGATGTTTTTGCCTTGGAATGTTTTAGGTTCTGAATCATAACCCCAATCACTTTTCCACTGTTTCTGCGCGTTACTCATTTCGCCACCTCACTTTCGATCAGATTGGCAACCCCGCGAGCGATAGTAGCCGCCGGGATGTCATACTCGGTCACAGCTTGTCCGAGGAAGTCATGCGTTGCGACGTAGCTAGTTTTAACCAGCTCGCCATTGGCGTTGTAGGTCTTGTAAATATCAATGACCGTGTGGACGTGTGGCGTGGCCTTCTTGCCGCGCACCGGGATGTACTTTGTTCCGATCTTAATGTCTGAATACTTCATATGTAGCTCCTGTTTGTTTGTTAGATTAAATCCTTATCTTCTGCCCACTGCCAGTTATCGCAGATAACTTCCAACCGCGCCGCCCGCGCAGATAATTTCTCAGACTCCCAATCAATGCCCGCGACTAGGCCGCCGAGGGACTTGCAGCCTAATTGAGGGTTATCGTCAATGCCCCGCATGATTGCGTTAATCTCTTCAGGGCTTGAGGAGCTATTTATTTTCTCCTCTGCATTCTTGATTGCCTTGCCTGCTTGCTCCAGACGATTGGAGATTAATTTGATGTAATGAAGTGTGTCACTGCACGCATCGAGTGCGGTAGTCCGTTTATGCTCTTGCTCAAGTGTCATTTCTGTAGCTCCTATTTGGTTTTTAGAATCGCCCGCGAACCGATCACCGGCGACGAGGTATTGAATACCTCGGATAGCCCCATCGGCGCAACAATTATTTGCTCTTTTTTTGCTCTGTAGGTTAGGCAAGAAATGTCTGACGGCTGTTTCAGCCTGAAAAAAATGGGGTGATCGACCGGGCTCGAACCGGCGACAACCAGAATCACAATCCCCTGTGTAATCGTGTAAAAACCCCGGAAACATTAGGGTTTTGAGGCTAACGCCAGACTATAGCTGCCGTACAGGGTTAATAGTTAACATAGTTAACATTTGGGTTTGCACTAAACGCCGACACCGTGGCTATTGCCGAAAATTCCATTTGGCCATCACAGCATTTTCTCAAGCACGCAGGTCACCCGTTCATTCTCCGCATCAATCGCACCCTCGTCTACAAACCGCTTGCTGCCCAGCTCGGTCAGGCGGGTGAGCAGTAGGTGAATGCACTCGTGTTTGGCAACCGTATCGATCTGCTTGTCCGTCCAATCCTTTGCATCAGAAACGAAGACCACAGCCACGCACCCATCTGCATCGGCATCAATCTCAGCGTACTTGTCGGTGTACCTCTTCTGCTTAAACGTGACAGTGTACTCGTTCAGGTTCAGGGCCGACTGCCATGAAAGAAACTCTCGCTTAAATCTGTTAAACTGCCTGACCTTCATTTCAATAAGTGCCAAGCCTCCTTGTAGCTATCGTACTTCGGCAACTGGCCCTTGTGCCTGCCGCCCGTCCAAGTGAACAGCCTACCGTGCTTCACGTCCTCAACCGGGATGACGTACATTCCGACTGTGCCGGCGACCGCCACGATA
>Ga0255781_10001243_pt1 | contig 21031 bp, 19 predicted proteins | sample 101ome_21_FD_179979 | JGI IMG/M metagenome (GOLD analysis project Ga0255781, IMG submission 179979) | Coastal salt marsh microbial communities from the Groves Creek Marsh, Skidaway Island, Georgia - 101413BT metaG (version 2) | ecosystem: Environmental > Aquatic > Marine > Intertidal zone >... | reverse complement strand
TTTCTCAATGTCTTTGATGCCTCTCTGACTTTCGACACCACTGCTCACATCGACAGCAATGGGCTTAACGCGCTCAATGGCGCGGGCGACATTATCAGGAGTCAGACCGCCCGCCAACACTACCCTGTGCCGCAAACGGAGATCTGCCTTTTCCCAGTCGAATGACGCGCCGGAACCGCCGAACTGCCCGTCGTGAACACTATCGAGCAGCAACGCATTTGCATCTTCATAGCGCGCGTCAGCATTCATCAGGTCGGTCTCTTGTGTCATGGGCACCGCCTTGATGTAGGGCCGGCTGAACTGAGCGCAAAATTCCGGCGTCTCCGCGCCATGAAACTGAAGGCAGTGCATGGGGACTGCTGCCAGTGCCTCCTCAACCTCTGTTTTTGTCGGATTTACAAACAATCCCACTAGCATTCCCAGGCCGCGTACAGCCCGACTGATTTCACGGGCTTGGCTGAGGGATACACCGCGCGGACTGCCGTCGAAAAAAACGCACCCTACCGCGTCAGCACCGAGCCGCAATGCGTCTTCCGCGTCCTCGCGACGGGTGATGCCACATATTTTGATGCGCAACGAAAACCACCTTTCAGGGAAACTAACAGTCTAGCAGATCGGCTAACGCCTAGAGGCATCCTGTCAGCAACGTAGGCCCCTCCGGGGTATTCGGTAGCGCAAAAATGTCTGGGTATTTCACTTGAACGAGGTACAACCCGGCCGCGGGTGCGGTCTCGGCCGCCACCGTGCGATCCTGGCCCTGTAACGTCTCAACAAACCACGCTGCAGGATATTTACCTGAGCCGACAGCCAGTAACGACCCCGCAATATTTCGCACCATATGATGCAAGAAAGCATTAGCGGTGATATCGATGACGACATAGTCGCCCATCCGCTCGACCACACACTGAGTGACCTCACGAATGGGGGTATTGGACTGGCAACCCGCCGCTCGAAAAGCGCTGAAATCCTGCTCCCCAATCAGCGCGGACGCCGCTTGGTTCATCGACTCAAGATCCAGTGGTCGCCTGAACCAGCAGACCAATCCCTCGACGAGGCTTGACCGTATGGGTGTGTTTAGCACCACATAGCGATAACGCCGCCACAGCGCGCTGAATCGCGCATGGAATTCAGTCGAAACTGGCGTCATCCAATGTAGCCGCACATGATCCGACAGGTACCGATTGGTCCCCATCAGCCAAGCTTTCTTACTCCGTTCAACCGGCGCGTCAAAATGGATTATCTGGCCGAAACCATGAACTCCGGTATCCGTCCTGCCTGCGCAGATGGTACCCACCGCTTGACCGGCAACCTCGCCTAACGCCGCTTCCAACGTCTCCTGAACTGTCGCTACCGCTAGATGCGGCTGCGCCTGCCAGCCATGGTAGTCACCGCCGTGATATTCGACACGAGCGGCAAGCCGCTGTCCGGCGGGCAACAACTCCTCTGAGAGTCTCACCTGATCACGACAAGTCAAAGCGGGAGAACAATTCCTGTGCTTCCGCCTGCTGCGACAGGTTGCCTTCCTTGATCACCTCTTTTAGCACTGCTTGGGCGCCCTCCTCGTCACCCATGTCGAGGTAAGCTCTCGCCAAGTCGAGCTTGCTATCTATCGGGTCTGTTTCAAGGCCATAAATTGACTCCTCGGCAGCTGGAGCGTCCAGTCCCCTAGCATCGGGTGCCGAATCGGTTACCGCGTCATCAGTCACAGGCACCAGCGAGAGTCCCGCCTCCCCTTGCCCATGGCCCTCGACCGATTCCATTGCAATAGTTTCAGTGGTTTCGTCCGGGGGGAGAGGGTCAGGGTGGGTTTGTGACTGAAGCGGTTGCGACGCTCCCTCAACGGAGACGCGATCATGTTTCGTGTTTGCCGAGTCAGCGTCTTTAACAATCGGTTCTTGGGGCAATGAGGGTTGGCTGGAAACGGGATGATCATCCGGTTTCACAGCATCCACCTCGCTGGGAGTTACCACCTCCCCTGAATGCGCCGCGAGTTGTGGGGAGTATGAGTCTCCAGCCTGCGATGAGAAACGGCCGCGCCACCACCAGATGGCCGCGCCACCTGACAAAACCAGTCCAAGCGCTCCCAGTAACAGCCAAAGGAGAGATCTCTCTGTCGATCCACCCTCGCCCGCAAGCGACGAGGCGACAGCAGGAGACTCTACTTTCGCGGTCGCCGCCAACAGTTGCACGCGCAGCGCCTCAAGCTCGATGTCGCGTTGAAGGAGTTGCTGTTCCACCCGCCGCAGATTGCGCTCCAACGCCTCGACCTTGGACAGCAAGGCAGAAAACTCGGGGGACACCGCGGTGTCAGGCACCACCGGAGATCGATCGTCCGATACCGCAGTAGCTTGTGCTTGCTCGTCGAGGGCGACCGAGCTGACTGCCGTTTCCAGCGGCTCCTCTGGTAACGCCTCATCAATCACTGCGACAGGATCAGCAACCAATTTCAATCCTGGCGTCTCGAGCGGAGTGGGAGCCGACCACTCAGTATTCTGACGAGCTACTTCATCTCTGGCTGCTACCGGGGAAATGGTGATCTCGGCCGCCGTGGGCAAGCTGAGCACATAGCCCGATTTCAGGCCGTTGATATTGCCCCTATCAAACGCTTCAGCATTGGCAAAAACAATGCTCAGCATCGCCTGCTCCATCGTGATGCCCTCTGGCTTCGCAGCAGCGGTGATCCGCCATAGCGTGTCGGAGTTTCTCACCAGATAGGTCCCGCCGGGTCGCGTTTCATTTTCGGTGGCGCCCACACTGACCGGCAGTGAGGGATCCGCTTGCGGAGCGTCAGGGGATGACCGCCGGCTCGCCGTTACCGCACTCATCTGTGTCGCCAGCGCCGGCAGGTCAATCAAGAGGGTGTATTCTCGCAGCAGACGCCCTTCGGGCCAGCGCGCCTCGACCACAAAATTCAAATAGGGCTCGCGCACCGGCTGCTCTGAAGTGAGCAACGCTCGGGCCCCAGACGCTTCAAACTGCACGTCGAACACCAGTTGGCTCAGGAACTGCCCCCTGTCGACACCCAATCGCTCAAACTCCCCCTCGGCTGCAAGGCCCAACCGAATGTCTGCCGCATCCAGACCATCGGTGTCCAGCAGAACCAGTTCGGCCCTCAACGGCTCGTTGAGATATGAATAAAGGGTGGCATCCCCGAGGCCGAAGCCCCAGCAGGCGTGGGCAATCAATGTCGCAAGGGCAACACCGAGGCCGCGCAAACAAGATAGCTTCATGAGTTCTTCGCCTTCCCCTTTCCTTGGTCTGGCTTAAACGCTAACCCTACCGCCACTTCCTTGGCGTTCATATCAGCGGGCTCCGCGTCGCACTGATTTCTAAAGATGCGAAGACAATAGCACTTCAGCGATTTGCACGCTATTCAGCGCCGCGCCTTTCCGCACGTTGTCAGCAACAACCCACAGATTCATGCCTCTTGGGTGTGAAATATCTGCTCGAATGCGGCCGACATAGACGGGGTCATTGCCTGCCGCCTCACTCACCGGGGTGGGGTAACCCCCGGGTTCATGGGCGTCAACCACCTCAATACCCGTCGCTGCATTGAGCAACGCGCGCGCATCGGACACGGATATGGGCTCACGGGTTTCAATATGCACCGCCTCTGCATGCCCATAAAAAACGGGCACTCGGACGCAGGTAGGATTGACTCGTATCGACTGATCGCCAAGAATTTTCTGTGTCTCCCACACCATTTTCATTTCTTCGCGGGTATAACCATTATCCTGAAAGTCGTCGATGTGAGGGATCACATTGAAGGCAATTTGCCGGGGGTAGACCTTTGCTGCGGCGTCTTTCCCATTAAGAAGTCTTGCTGTCTGGCCAGCGAGTTCCTCAATCGCCTCTTTACCCGTCCCACTCACTGCTTGATAGGTGGCCACATTGATTCGATCGATTCCCACAGCGTCGTAGATAGGCTTTAAAGCCATCAACATGCCAATGGTGGAGCAATTGGGGTTGGCGATGATATTTCGCTGGCGGAACTCGGCGATGGCGTCAGGGTTTACCTCCGGAATGACCAGAGGGATATCCTCATCACGTCGAAAATGCGAGGTGTTATCGATCACCACACAGCCCTGCTGAGCCGCAATAGGCGCGTATTCTGCACTCACGCTACCCCCGGCAGAGAACAGTGCAATCGGTGTCTGCGAAAAATCAAAAGTGCTGAGATCCTGCACCGTGTGTCGCTTACCTCTGAACTGCACCGTTTTCCCAGCGGAACGACTCGAAGCCAGGGGAAAAAGTTGATCGACGGGAAAATCTCGGGATTCGAGAATATCGATCATAGCCTCCCCAACTGCTCCGGTAGCGCCCACCACTGCTATGTTCACCGCGTTCATACCCGCCACTCACTCATCACCCGTTATCCAATGCCGCAATCACGGCATCCCCCATCTGGGTCGTCCCCACAACGCTGCTCTTGTGGCTCACGTCACCGTCAGCCGCAATATCATTCGTCCGCAGTCCATTTGCGATGACCGAGGCCACCGCGGTTTCTATCCGTTCCGCCACGTCACTCAACTGGAGCGAGTAACGACACATCATGGCAGCGGATAATATTGTCGCGAGGGGGTTGGCCACATTTCGCCCAGCGATATCGGGCGCCGAACCATGAACAGGTTCATAAAGTCCCCGTGAATCCGCATTCAGCGAAGCGGATGGCAACATACCAATCGAACCTGTCAGCATCGCTGCGATGTCGGACAAAATGTCACCGAACAGATTACCCGTCACCACCACATCGAACTGCTTGGGTGCTCGAACCAGTTGCATCGCCGCGTTATCGACGTACAGGTGGCTGAGTTCCACCTCAGGGTAGCCCTGCCCCAGCTCCGCAATGACCTCCCGCCACAGCATGGTGACCTCCAGTACATTGGCCTTGTCGACCGAGCACAGTCGGCCGTTGCGCTTCTTGGCTGCCTCAAACGCAAGGCGTCCAATGCGTCGGATTTCATTCTCGTCGTAGCGGTCCGTATTGACACCCTCGCGAACGCCGTCCTCCCGGGCATGAATCCCCCGCGGTTCGCCAAAATAAATACCGCCCGTTAGTTCTCTCACAATCAGGATATCGAGACCTGCGACCAGATCTGCACGCAAACTCGACGCTGCCGCCAACTCGGGAAAGAGCATTGCGGGCCGCAGGTTACAGAAGAGATCCAAGTCCGCTCGAATTGCGAGCAGACCGCGCTCGGGTCGCTCCGCTGCCGGCAGTGCATCCCACTCAGCGCCCCCTACTGCCCCCAGTAGGATCGCATCGGCCTCCCGGGCCAACGAGCGGGTGCTCTCCGGGTAGGCAACACCCTCACGGTTGATTGCGACCCCACCAATATGCGCTTCACTGAACCTGAAGCCCAAATTGTGCTGTGCGTCCACCGCCTCCAACACCCGTCGCGCCTGTGCCATCACCTCTGGCCCGATACCGTCGCCCGGGAGCAACAATATGTGGTGACTCACAACATCAGATCCTCAAACAACCAGGGAAAACGGGCCGCATGTTGCGCCTCAAAAGCACGTATCTCATCGGTGCGTTCCAGCGTAATGCCAATGTCGTCAAGGCCTTTCAAAAGACAGTCTCGGCGAAAAGCGTCTATTTCGAAGGGCCAGTTGTCGCCCGAAGGTAACGTGATTGAGCTGGCATACAGATCCACCAACAAGCTAAAGCCCTCTTGTGCATACATCATTGTGAACAGCGCATCGACCTGAGCCGCGGAAAGCTCTATGGGTAAGATGCCGTTTTTAAACGCATTCGAGCGAAAGATATCGGCGAAGCTGGGCGCAATCACACAGCAGAATCCATCGTCAGCGAGGGCCCAAGCGGCATGCTCCCGGCTGGAGCCACAGCCAAAATTCTCTCGGGCCAACAAAATCGACGCGTCGCGATAGCGAGGAAAGTTGAGTGGAAATTCTGGATTAAGTGGTCGCTGGCTATTGTCGGCATCGGGGATACCCTCATCAAAATAACGCAGATCATCAAACAGATTAGGCCCAAAACCGGATCGTTTAATCGACTTCAAAAACTGCTTGGGGATCATTAAATCGGTATCAACGTTAGCGCGATCCATGGGCGCGACAAGACCGTTGTGCTTGGTGAAAGCGCGCACTAAACACTCCCCACTGTGACGTTTGCAGGACTATCTATTGCATCGACCGAGACAAAATGACCGGTGACGGCGGCAGCGGCGGCCATGGCGGGGCTGACCAGATGGGTCCTGCCGCCACTGCCCTGCCTGCCTTCGAAATTACGATTAGAGGTGCTGGCACATCGTTCACCGGGCTGCAGGCGATCCGCGTTCATGGCCAAGCACATTGAGCAACCGGGCTCTCGCCACTCAAGCCCGGCGTCGAGGAAAATTTGATCCAAGCCCTCTGCCTCAGCCTGTGCTTTAACCAAACCTGAACCCGGAACAACCAGGGCCTTTTTAATATTTGAGGAGAGCCGCCTGCCCTTTAAGACGGCAGCGGCCTCCCGCAGATCTTCAATCCGTGAATTCGTGCAGGAACCAATAAAAATGGCATCGGGCTGAATATCGGTGATCGCCATGCCCTCGGAAAGCCCCATATAGGCCAGCGCTCTTTTCAGCCCCTGCCGAGCGGTCTCGTCCGGCATGTCGGCGAGCCGCGGTACGTTGCCATCGACTGAGGACACCATCTCAGGTGACGTACCCCACGTGACCTGCGCCTTGATGGCACCGCCATCCAACTCAACAGCACGATCAAAGTGCGCGCCATCATCACTTTTCAGGGTGCTCCACCAGGTCTCCGCCGCAACCCACTGATCCCCCTTTGGCGCCAGAGGCTTATCGCGAAAATACTCTATGGTGACGTCGTCAACCGCTACCAATCCACATCGCGCTCCCGCCTCGATCGCCATGTTACAGAGCGTCATGCGTCCTTCCATCGTCAGCGCACGGACCGCCTCTCCTGAAAATTCAATCGCATACCCAGTGCCTCCCGCAGTGCCAATGTGCCCAATAATCGCCAGCGCAAGGTCCTTGGCTGTCACACCTGCCCGGAGTCGACCTGTGACCTCGACCCGAAAATTCTTCATTTTTTTCTGAATGAGGCACTGGGTCGCCAAAACGTGCTCCACCTCAGAGGTGCCGATGCCATGAGCCAACGCCCCGGCGGCACCATGTGTGGCGGTGTGGGAATCGCCGCAGACTACCGTCATCCCCGGCAGTACCGCCCCCTGCTCCGGACCTACAACGTGGACAATGCCCTGACGAATATCATCGAGGGGAATCTCAGCGATGTCGAAGGCTTCGCAGTTATCATCCAAAGTTTGCAGCTGAATCCGCGACACAGGGTCCGGCAATGCGGCAAGACCGCCCGCCCGCTCGGTGGGTAGAGTCGACACATTGTGGTCTGGTACCGCGATATTGGCATTTCGCCTCCACGGCGCACGCCCTGCAAGGGACAGGCCCTCAAACGCCTGAGCCGAAGTCACCTCGTGGAGAAGGTGCCTGTCTATGTAGATCAATGAGGTGCCGTCCTCGCGCTGCTCCACGAGATGAGCCTCCCACAATTTGTCATACAACGTTTGGGCCATTAGTCAGCGTTCCCCGCAAACCGCCGAGGTGGAGTCCTTCGACAGCAGTTTGCTGATAGTAAAAAGGCGCGGATTATAGCACCGATGCGGCCGAGCGCTCGGCGGCATCGACAGGAACCTATGAGACAATTTCACAGCTGCCAGCGGGACGCCCGCCGGGTCAAATCAGTCGCTCGGATGCCTGATTTGCCAGCAATGATGAATTCGCTTTGAACGTGAAAAATCAGGTGGAATCGACGCTTTTGTCATATCTTCCAGCAGCCACTTCGATGGCAACGCCGCGTCGAGCTCGAATTTTCGGCGGTTAGTAGAAAAATATAAAACGCCACCCGGCTTCAAGCGCGCCATCGCCAATTCAATCAGGCCCCTATGATCAGTCTGAACATCAAAATCCTGATGCCCCTTCGAGTTAGAGAAAGATGGCGGGTCCAGCATGATTACGTCATACAGGCGCTCGTCTTCCTCGAGCCATTGACGCACGTCCGCCTTAATGCTTCGGTGCTGACGCTCTGACAAGCCATTGAGCGCCAAATTAGCGCGGAACCACTCCAGATAGGTTGCCGACGAATCAACGCTCATGCTTGTCGCGGCGCCACCCAGCGCAGCGTGCAACGTCGCTACCCCGGTGTAGCTGAAGAGGTTAAGAAAATGTTTGCCCTTAGTCTCCCGGCCCACCCGTTGACGCAAGGGCCTGTGATCCAGAAAGAGACCGGTATCCAAATAGTCGCGCAGATTGACTAATACTTTGGCGGGACCTTCTCGAACGACAATACGTTCATCTTTTCGGCCGATTCGTTGATATTGATCTCGACCCCGCTGTCGACTTCTTGTTTTAAGGGCAATGTCAGACCGGTCGGTGATATTAAAAACCACCTGCAACGTATCGAGCACCTCTTGCAAATGCGCCGCCGCCGTATGCGCGGAAATCGCCTTTGGCGCTTGGTACTCCGCTACATGCAGATGCCCGTCATACCAATCTATTGCCACGGAATATTCGGGGATGTCCCTGTCATACAGCCGATAGCAGTGAATATCGTCTCTCTTGATCCAAGGTTTGAGGCGTCTGAGATTTTTCTTTAGTCGATTGGCAAGGGCTAAAGGGCCACCAGAGAGTGATACCTCTTGCCCGGGAGTCTCGGCATCCTCTGACGCGCTAGCAGAACCCGTTCGGGATTCCTCCATGGGCCTGAACCGATTATCCGCGTTGAGCGCAAACTGCAGGCAATGAAGTTCAAGGCGGCCATTATGTATTCGACGGCGCCGGTGCGCGCGGAGGCCAATCGCCTTGCCAAGCGATAGATCTGAGGTCAGCACAAGGCCTTCCCAACCCATAAATTCTCGACTCATCAAGTCGCCAATAGCGGAATACAAGTGGGGCAAAGCACCATCCTCCCCCATTCTTTCGCCCCAGGGAGGGTTCATCACTAACAAACCACAAGGCATGGCTCTGTGAGTGGGTCTCTTTACTTCGGCCAGGCTCTTGCACCGTATTCTGACGACGCTCTCCAGCCCCAGCCGCGCGATATTTTCCTGCGCGCGCCTCACCGCGCGGATATCCGCGTCATAGCCTCGAATCTCAATCTCCGTGGCATTTGAGCGATTTCGGGACTCCGCCTCGCCTCTTATCGCTGACCATTGGGCCACGTCGTGACCCAGCCATGCAGTGAAGCCAAACCGCTGCCGTAACAGACCCGGCGCATAATCCAACGCCATCAGCGCGCCCTCCAGAAGCAAGGTGCCAGATCCACACATGGGGTCGATGAGAACCTGACCCGCATCAGCGCGGGCAGGCCACTCCGCCGCCCACAAGGCAGCGGCTGCCACATTTTCCTTCACCGGCGCCAGACCACCATCCAGTCGATAGCCACGGCGGTGCAAGCTATCCCCCGAGAGGTCGATACCCAACGAGACCCGCCCTTTCGCCAACCGAGCTGTTACGCAGACGTCGGGCTGCTGCAGGTTCACCGACGGTCGGCTCAGGCCAGCCGCTCGAAACTGATCCACGATGGCATCCTTGACTTTTTGCGCGCCGAATTGCGCGTTACGCATCCACTCGGCGCGACCCGAAAAATTCACCATAAACGTCGATTTTTCAGACAAATGTGTGCGCCAGTCGATAGTGCCAACCATCTGATAAAGCCCGTCGGCGTCCTCTACCTGTTGATGAGACAGTTGCAACACCACCCGGTTGGCCAAACGACTCCAAAGACAAACCCGATAGGCGAGAGCGAGGTCACCACTGAATGAAACGCCCACCGGTTTCTCGACCAATTCCTCAGCACCGAGGGACGCCAGCTCCTGCATCAGCAATGCCCCAATCCCAGTCGGGCAGGTCGCCAGATACCGATAAATCGTCATAGGGGCCCGCCCCGCTCCAATAAAAAAATCTCTTGCAGCAGCTCTCTCCAGGTCGCGTATTGCGCCTCGAGTGTGCCTTCAAGCGTGAAGACGGCATCTTCTACGCTCAGCACGACCGGCTCACTTTCGCCTTCCAACGCCTCTGCCAATTCGAGCAACGCCTGTTCCTGTACTCTGTAAGAGCGATAAGCAGCATAGCTGGATTGCATGCGAGAAAATGCACCACCGCTCTGCCCCGCAGTTCGCGAGGCGGCCATCGACTCGTAGTGATCGAGCCAGTTAGCCTGCTCTATAGCCGCCTGACGCCACAAAAGATATGTAGGGCCGGCCAATTCGAGCAAGTTGCCGAGCTGCTCATCGATCGCATCGCAGAACAGATATTCCTGATTTTTTATTCTTCGCACTCTGCCCAGCATCGGTTCGTTCTTCGCCGGTTCTCGTTTGAGTGTCAGCGTGGGTGACGTGCTATCAACGTAGTCTGCAAAAACATCGGGCGCCAACTCCCGAGCGTATAGGATATCCGCCGTCGAAATGAGTCGGGCGCGCTGCTCCTCTGACCGGCTCAACCAGTGTTTGCGCATGCGATTGCTCACGACATAAAACAAGTTACTCAAACCAGCAAAATTATCTGCCTCTGTTTCTTGAGCCTGTGTTTCCGCCAATTGCAGCTCAAACCACTCCTCTCCCGTCACATCTGAAACCCGAACATCAAGCGTGAGATCTCGACCATCAGAAACCAGAATCGTCGCTTGAATATTGACCGGCGCCAACGCTGACGCATTGGGAACAACGCGAACAGCGCCCCACTGATCGCTCCGCACCAACGCCTCGCGAAGGAGTCCCGGGAGCAGCCTCGACTCCAACTTTCTCACTGCCATGAGCGCCTCGTCTTCCGCGGCGTCCTGACCCACATCGAATATCACTACATTCACGTCGAGTAACGGCAAGAGCGGACCGTCCCCAATCATTAAAGGTTCTACCGGAGCCGGGCTAATCGTGGATACCACTTCGTCGCCACGCTGATTTCCTTTGGAAGCAAACACTCCAGTCGTGCAACCGCTGACCGGTATCAAACCGATCATCAAGCCGCAGATAACGAGCGCTCTGCACCGCCGCGCGCTGAGGCTCACTCCCGATGCACTCCTTCGGTAGTGCACACGCGTCCGCGCGACAGCGTTTTGATACAGGAAAAGCCCCGCTCAGCCGGGTCATAGCGGTCAAAAATCTGGCTGATAACGAAGTCATGGCCCGTGCCGGGATCACTGAGTTTCGTGCGTTGCGCCAGAGAATTGCCGTCCTCTGACCGCGTAAATCGATGTGCCACATTCAATCCATCAGGGAGCTGTATGACAAAGTGCCACTGCTGACCATCCCACCAACACGTCTCTCGTCCGAGGCGATTCACGTCCTGCCCTGAAGTGTCCAGAGCACAGATCAATGCAAAGCTGTTTTCTCTTTGAATCCTGATCCGTTGCGTATCTTGATCAATCTCAAGCAATGCCGGCTCTACGACGAGTTCGGCCATGCTCGCCAACGCAAATAAAGTATCGACATCTCCAAGCCCGGGTCCATGGTATGGCGCACCCTTTTCAGCGGCCTCACGCCTGCGGCGCATTTCCCGTTGCACCTCCCTGAAGGTGCTGTTGAGCTGGTTCTGGACACTGTCGCTCCGCCCGTAGTTGACCTCCCAATGACCTGAAAAATCAGGCGCGGGCACCGCCGACATCTCCGGTGGGGTATTGTTTGTTCCGCAGGCGACCAATGCGGCAGCGAGTAACAGCGCGATCAGCAGCAATCGACGCCCCGGCGCTACGCAGCGAAAACTGCAATGCAAATTAGCGACAGCGCGTCCCGTCAACGCTCGGCGGCACCCCATACGTTGTACCCCGCAATGCGGGGCGTCCCCGGCAGATACATTTGGTCAAATTGACCCACTCGGAAGTGCGCATTGCGAATGAGATTCACAATAGGACGGTTAAGATTGCACCCTCCTAGCAACCGCCGCCAAGTTGGATTGATTCTTCGTTGCCAGGCGGCCACTGAAGCATCGGGCGCCTCGCCGTGCTCACAAAAAACCAGTCGCCCTCCGGGCTTCAGTACCCGGTAAATTTCGTCGAGCGCCGCCTCCGCATCAGGAATCGTGCAAAGGCTATAGGTCATCAGCACCGTATCAAACTGCGCATCTGGCAGCGGCATACTTTCGGCGGAGCCTTCAAGAAATTCCAGCGGTATGCCCAAGCTTTTGGCACGGGGCTGCGCCAACCGCCAGCTGGTCTGGCATGGGTCTATACCGAGCACAGAGGTGACCCGGTCACTGTCGTAATAAGGCAAATTGTGGCCAGCCCCCATTCCGATCTCCAGCACCGCGCCCCTTGCCAGAGGCACCACCTTTTGTCTCTGTTTTAGGATCGGCTTGGTACCGCAGGCACAGGTGACAAGCCTTGGAACTATTACGTCGCTATAAAAACCCATCACGCTCAATCTCGACAGAGGATTGTCAGTGACAGTGACGTATATAGCGCCATTAGGCAATCGTACAGCGCGAGACTAGCCAACATCCTCGGGAGCAGCTCCTTGTGCTGCGCGCGCGGCATCGGCTTGCGCCTCCAATGCTCGCTGCAGAGACGCCTCCTGCTCGTGGGGATTGATGGGGCGTTCAACCTCTGGGTAAGCGTCAGGGTCGATGCGGCGCATCTCACTCTCGATCCAGTCTTCAACACGCTCCATGAGTTCGCCCGCGCTTTCTCCAGCTTTGCCTGCCATTGGTGGCCCCAGAGAAACGGCAACCGTGCCGGGTATAAAAGTGAAGCTTTTTCTGGGCCAACATCGGGCAGAGGCAACGGCGATAGGAACGATGCTGGCACCGGTGGCCAGAGCCAATCTGGCGGCCCCGGTCTTATAAAGACCCTGCTCTCCTCTTTTAGACCGCGTTCCCTCGGGAAACATGATCACCCACTTGCCGGCATCCATAAGCGCTTCGCCCAGTGACGCCACCTTGCTCCAGGCATCTCCCCGAGCACTGCGATCGATGTGAATCATGTTCAGACAGGCCATCGCCCAGCCGAAAAATGGAATAAAGAGCAACTCTCTCTTAAAAACATAGGCGAGCGGGTGGGGCATTCGACTCGCAAAAAAAAATGTTTCCCAGGTAGATTGGTGCTTGGGACATAAAATGATTCGTTGGTTGTCTGCAGCCGAGGGCAGATGCTCCTCTCCCTCGACCACGTATTGAATCCCACCGACCCATTGCGCCGCCATTATTGCGCCGCGCAGCCAGGGTCGGGCGATATACCACCACCGGCTATCGGGACGAGAAAATGGCGTGATCAGAATGATGAGAGAGGCTGCCGGGATTACGGTAACCGCCATCCATAAAAACACCAGCAATGATCTCAGCGCACCCATGCGTCCAAACTCATAATCGGGGGGGGTTGGGAAAATAGACTCACAGCGCCCGTTACTCCCCGCGAATTCTAAAATACGCGCGCATTAAACCAGAAACGCTCTATCACGGTCAGCCCGTTGCTTTATGACCCGGTCTGGCCGTTTTATACTTCCGTTGGAGGATACTGAGTGAAAAAACCGCCTACCAAACAGGATATGCGCGAACGCCTGGAAAAGCAGGTGGCGGCATTTCTGTCCGATGGCGGTGAGGTAAAGGCACTTAAAACCGGAGAGAGTGCCTACGATCGGAGCAGTATCCCCCCCACCACACCACCCATATTTGAGGCGCGAAAAGCCGAACGAACACCGCTGAATGACGTGATTGCAGCGCTTGATGCACGACGTGCTGAAAAACGTAGCCGAAAGAAAATGGTACGTCGGCGAACCCCGAAACGCCGACGCCAGGTGGTTTACGACGACTTTGGGGAACCTCTCCGGGTGATCTGGATAGAGGAATAGCGGCAAGCTCCGATAAAAAAGCTCGACATGAGACCCCTGTTGTAGCTGAACTGAACGAAGCGCATTCGCGTAATGATTAACGCTGCTCTGGCGGAAAAATCATGATTACCCTCAAAGAAACTATTGAAGTGCGTCGTTCTGTCGAAGCCTGTTTTAATTACGTTGCCGATTTTCGCAATACCGTCGAGTGGGATGCGACCGCCATAGCGGCACGCAAGGTCACCGAGGGGCCCATCAGCGCCGGTAGCCGCTTTGCGCTTTCCTGCAACGCCGGGCCCTCCACCCTCGCATTGTCGTACACCATTGAGGAATTTACGCCATGGCAATGCCTCGTGCTCACAGGCAGAGGCCGGTGGTTCACAGTCAAAGATGTGATTACGTTTGAACCGGGGAGCCACGATTCGACCATCATCACCTATACCGCCGATTTTGAATACCGGTATGGCCTAGAGGCTTTGGCCAAACGCTACGAAGCGGGCTTACGAAAGATGGGCAGAGCCAGCCTACGGGGACTTGCTAACGCACTCACTGATGAGAATCCCATTCCGGCTGCGTTGCCAGATACGGAACGGAAAGACAAAAAGCTGATCCCTGCACTGCGGTGCTTTACACGTTACGGGTACCAGAGAGGCAGAAAACGTTGGCACCCCATGAGCACTGATATTGCTGGAAAACATATTGTGATTACGGGTGCCAACTCCGGGCTCGGCTTCGCGGCTGCCCGGTCACTCCTGGAAGTTGGCGCTGACCTTACGCTGGTGGTCAGAGACCCGGCCAAAGCCGAGACCATGCAAGCGTCCCTAGAGCGGGCTACGGGTCACCGCGCCACTGCCGTGGAATTAGCAGACCTCAGTCTACTTTCTGATGTCGTGACATTGTCTGAAAAGTTGAACGCGCAAGGGAAAGCCATCGACGTGCTGATCAACAATGCGGGCGCGCTATTCAATGAGTATGCAGCTACCCGGGAGGGGATTGAGCGCAGCGTGGCGTTGCTTCTGTTATCTCCGTGGAAGCTCACGGAGCTGCTGCACCCGCTCTTAGCAGGCCACGCCAATCCTGGCCGAGTCATCAATGTTGTCTCTGGCGGCATGTACACGCAAAAACTAGCGCTGGATCAACTCATTATGGAACCGGAGCGTTACAATGGCTCGGTGGCCTATGCGCGGGCCAAGCGCGCACTGACGGTACTCACCGAGCTTTGGTCCGAGCAGTGGCAACAGGATAATATTGTGCTCAACAGCATGCATCCCGGGTGGGCCGATACCCCCGGTGTTCAATCCGCATTACCCGGATTCCGGCGTTTGACCCAGCGTGTCCTGCGCAATTCGGAGGAAGGCGCCGACACCATTGTCTGGCTGGCCCGGGCAAGGGAGGCTGGACTGGTTTCAGGCAAGCTTTTCCTTGACCGCGAGCCGCGAACCACCCACTTGCGATCCGCCACCAAAGAATCCCCAGAAGAACGCGCACAGTTGATCCCTTGGCTGGAGCGCACCTACGCGTCACTGCTGATGAATCAATTACCTTGAGGCTTGGTAAGCTCGGGGGTACCTTTCTGGATCACCGCCGGTAACAAAGTGAGTCAGCCCCCGTGAATAATTCGATAGAATCCTTCGAACCACACTTTTCAGATGCTCAGATAGACGATGTTTTATCTCGGCTGAGGCAAACGCGCTACCCCGATGCCGAAACCGTTGGCGATTGGCGACAAGGAATTCCTCTTAGCTATCAGCAAGAACTCGTTCGCCACTGGCTGCACGACTACGATTGGCAGCGCGTCCCCGCCGCGCTTAATCGATACGACAACTTCATCACGCAGATTGAAGGCATCAACATACATTTTCTGCATGTGCGCAGTCCTCATAGCAGCGCTACCCCATTACTGATGACCCATGGCTGGCCAGGCTCGGTTTTAGAATTCCTGGATGTCATAGACCCGCTCACAGACCCGACAAAATCCGGCGGCACCCCCAGCGAGGCGTTCCATCTGATTATTCCCAGCCTGCCGGGGTTCGGATTCTCCGGCGCACCCACTGAACCGGGTGTGGGTGTAGACAAGATCGCCGCGATGTGGGACGCACTGATGCTCCGTTTGGGCTACCCGCACTATCTGGCTCAGGGTGGAGACTGGGGCTCTTTAGTGACTCAGTCGCTACTGCTCAACAATACACAATGCGCGGCCGGCCATATCAATCTACCGATCGTAGTACCCGACGAAGTGACCATGAGCTCTGCTGAGCCTGCTGAACAGGCCACGCTGGCCGCCGCTACGCACTATCAAGAGCATGAATCGGGGTACTCGCGGCAGCAAAGCACCCGCCCACAAACCTTGGCGTACGGTCTTGCCGACTCCCCCTCGGGTCAAATGGCATGGATTGTTGAAAAATTCGCGCAATGGACAGATTGTGAAATGCAGGGGAACCGCCACCCCGAAAACGCCCTAGCCCGGGACGTTATGCTCGACGTGGCTGCTCATTACTGGATGACCAATACCGCAGCGAGTAGCGCGCGACTCTATTGGGAGAGCTTTAATCAACCCAATTACGCCACTATCGAGCGCCCTATCGGTATTTCTCTATTCCCCAAAGAGCTGTTCCTGTGCACCAAACGTCTCGCGCAAACACGATATCGGCAATTAATGTTTTTTAACGACTCGCATGCAAAGGGTGGACATTTTGCCGCGCTGGAGCAACCTGAAGCATTTATCGCTGACCTGCGCCAGTGGCGTAATGGGCTTGATTTGACTGAGTTAAAAAAATGAGCGCCTCTTCTGCGATTTTTCCTGCTGATTCTGAAGAAGCTCTTTACTGGACCAGTCGCAATACACTCGCTGCGGCAGCCAGGGCACTGAATGAAAAATTAATCAGCTCAGACATTCCTGCGGATACCGCTCTTCAAATGGCAGCAGAGCTTGAGAAAATCACCGCCGCGCTAGCCGCTTTGCCGCAAGTATCGGGGTTGGTGGATATGGGCCGGCGGGGCGATCGCGGCACTGTTGATAACGTGATGGGAGAGCTAGTGGCGATGGCGGGCAGAAGCCATCCCTGTGCCCCTCAATTATCATGGCAAGAGGAAAGCAATGGCATCAACGGCACCGTGGTATTTGGCCAAGCGTTCGAAGGTCCCCCTGGCCATGTGCATGGGGGTTGGGTCGCAGGGATTATGGACCACATTATGGGAATGACGCATGTACGGACTGGAAATCCCGGCATGACCGGTGGGCTGTCGGTGAAATATCGGAGACCCACTCCCCTCAACACCCCTATTACGATACGCGCTGTCGCCCGGGCGCTGGATGAGCGCCGCACGGAGGTCACCGCTGAAATGGGGTATGCCGACACCACTACCGCCACTGCCGAGGCAATTTTTGTGCGTGTAGACAGCGCCCGATTCGGCTTTGACTCCGGCTAAAACCCGCACCACTCAGAGCCGCGAGTAAACCGTCGCCCCATCGATGACCGTTTTATCTACCTTAATGGAGCGGATGTCTTCGGTCGTGAGTGGGTTACCCGACAAGATCACCAAATCGGCGCGCTTCCCAGGCTCAATAGAGCCAATTTCGTGTTCCATGAACACCTGCCACGCAGCATCAATCGTTACCGCGCGAAGCGCGGGCAGACGATCAATACGCTGCGCCGGACCAATCACAACCCCACCTGTACTCTCCCTGTGCACCTGACTCCAGACCGCCTGCAGCGGCAGCATGGGCGTAACCGGTGTGTCGAGATGCGAGCTAAAACGAACACCCGCAGCCAACGCCCAGCGGGCGGGACTCATGTTCGCCGCGCGCTCGGGCCCCATAAAAATAGCCGCGTGGCGATCGCCCCAATAATAAGTGTGCGCTGAGAAAAAACTGGGCGTGACGCCCAACTTCGCCATCCTATCGATTTGGTCCAGGCGGGTCATTTGCGCATGAATAATAAGGGGGCGCGCCTCTGGCCATGGGTGTGCTTGTGCCGCCGCCTCAATAGCATCCAAACCGTCGTCGATGGATGCATCGCCATTGCAATGGATGGCCACCTGTATACGCTTCTCATACAGCCCTGCCACCTGCTCCAGCAGTTCCGCGCGGGGTACCGAGGGGTAACCTCGATAGGACGCGTCGCCCTTAAATGGCCGATAATAGGGCTCGGTCAGATAGCCGGTGTAGCCCTGAATACTACCGTCGGCAATGATTTTGACCCGAGGCACAGCCACCCTCCCACCGCCAAAATCAGCTAGTGTCGCCGCTTCGGATAACAGCTGGTCACCCACCTCCTCAAACAGAGGAAACAACGCAACCCGCTGAGGGAATTGATTGAGGCGACTCATCGCCGACAGCAGCTTCGCGACCGCCGTTGGCATTCCTCCAGCAGAGGCGGTAGTAACACCAACAGACAGGTATTCCGCAGCCGCTTGGTTCGTCATTCGCACGCCGTCCATAACCCCCAGATCGAGGGTATATTTCCAAACCGCTCTGGCAGCCGTCTCCTCCAGCACACCATTGGGACGTCGACCATCGGCTGACAGCGGATCTCTGACAATAATGCCGCCCGAGGGGTCCGCGCTAGATTCATCAATCCCCAAAATCTCCAGGGCGGCGCTGTTTACAACTGCAAGATGGCCTGAGACATGCACAATCGCGACAGGTCGCTCCCTAGAGACTGTGTCCAGATCATCCCGAGTAGGATGACGCTTTTCAGCCAACAGGGTGTCGTCGTAACCGTGGCCAACGATCCATCCGTCTGACCTCTGCTGGGCAAACATCGTCAAGCGGGCAATCAACCCCGCCATGTCAGTCACCTGCCCTATGGGCGGGCTATTCAGATCAACCGAGAAAACGGTTTGGCCGGAGCCGGGAAAATGACCGTGAGCATCAACAAATCCAGGCATCAGTGTTCTGCCACGAAGATCGACAACCACAGTGTCGTCATCCACTCGCGACAGCAGATCCTCAGAGTCCCCCACCGCTGCGATTTGCCCCTCTCGAACCAAAACCGCCTCTGCCAATGTATCTGAGGCATCCATCGTGATGACAATACCGTTGATATAAAGCGCTTGGTGAGGCGCGGCAGGTGGACGAGTCAGGATCGCCACCAGCACCAGAAGACCCAATAGAAAACTTATTATTATCAGTAGGCTTACACGCCAATTCATAAGTTAATTCTCTTTTATTAAAGTCGCGCCATCAATAGTGTGGCGGTGGCGATTCAGGAGAAGAAACACCCACCGCATCTAGTCGATCACCCTGCTCACGAAGCTGATGGCTGAGTGCTGCGACGCGCTCCTCCAGTCTCAGCAGCTGCTGCTGCTGGCGTGAAAGCGCATTGTCGAGCGACTGTACGGCGTCCTCTAAAAACGCCAACTGCGCCTCAAATTCTGGGTTTTTTGACATGATGCTGGGCCTGTCCTATCCCGTCCGCTGATAGTATAGGCCTTAACCACGCTCTCAGGACATTCGGATGGCAAGGAGATCCGCCTCGCGACCGGTGTACAGCACAGATGGCGGGCGCCTCTGTCCCCAGTGCCAGCGCCCGTCGACCGCCTGCGTATGCGGCGCCGCAAAACCCGCGGTGACCGGTGATGGGGTTGTGAGAATACGTCGCGAAACCAAAGGGCGGAGCGGGAAAGCCGTTACTGTGATAGAGGGCATCCCCGAGAGCCCACAGCGCCTCAAGGCTATATGCAAGCAACTCAAACAGCGTTGCGGTGTCGGCGGGTCAGTGAAGGATTGCCTACTGGAGCTTCAGGGAGATCAAAGGTCTGTCTGTCAGGACGCGCTCTCCGCAATGGGCTACCCGGTCAAACTGTCAGGCGGCTGACCCCCCAATCTGCAACAGAGTCTTTTGCCCGGTACTGCGCGCCCCGTAAGCCTGGGCAGCGCTCACCGTCAATGCTTGCGCCAAGCTGACACGCGCCGAGTAATGACTCGCAAAGGTCGTATCGATCTCATTCACCACTCGCTCGCGCATGCGTGCCACTCGCTCAGGCCCTGCGCGCTTCATAAATGGCGTTAGTAGCCAACCACTCACCGACCAAACCCAGCCATAACCGCGCGTAAGCTCCGTGGCCCCCAAATCAAGCTGGCCATAGATGTAGGCCTGCTTGGGTTCCTCGGATCCATAGCGAGACCAAGGCCCTGACTTAGCCGCCGCCAATTCCATCGCAGTCAGAATACGATTCACCAGCCGGCCGCCACCGATGGCGTCAAAGGCAAGTGTCGCACCTGTCGCAACCAATGCGTCGATGAGATTACCCATGAAACCCTCGGACTGACTGTTCAGCACCCATTCAGCGCCCATCGCCCTGAGCAATGCGACCTGCTCCTCGGAGCGAACAATGTTAACGAGGGGTATGTCATCTGCCTGACAGAGCCTGACCAGCATTTGGCCCAAATTAGAAGCAGCTGCCGTATGTACCATGGCTTTTTGCCCTTCGATATTTCGCGTCTCCAAAAAACCCAGGGCGGTCATCGGGTTAACAAAGCAGGACGCCGCCTGCTCCGCAGACACGGCGTCCGGAAATTCGAGACATTGAGAGAGGGGTATACAGCGATGGGTCGCATACATTTCACCGCCAAACATGCCCACTCTTTTACCCAAGAGCCGTTGCGCCGCTTCACTCTGCCCCGCTTCAACAACACGTCCACTGGCTTCATTGCCCACTGCCATCCAGTGCCCTATCCGCGGTGCCATGGCGCGCATCGCTGCCGGGGGTACATCCACTATTAAGGCTGGCTGCCCGTCGCGCTCAGATTCCCGCAGGGTGCTGAGGTCTGCCGCGCCGAACATCAGGCCCAAATCGGACGGATTGATGGGTGAAGCCTCTATCGCGACCACGACTTCATCGGGCTCAGGCGCTTTGACCGTCGCTTCAACCAAAGCACACTCAACGGTACCGTCCTCATGCACGCAAGATTGCATTTGTAATGTTTTCATAAAGCCCTCGCTATTTCTGACGGTTCATCCAGGTCGCCAACTGCAACCCCTGTTTTGTCTTCAATACAACTCTGTCCGTTCCATTGGCGTGAGCAGCGTGACCGACTTGCCCGCCCTGAGGCGGTAGATCACCCGATAAGTGAGTACCGCCTGAACATATTCTCTGGTCTCAGCAAAAGGTATCGAATCCACCCACTGATCCATTGACTGCGATTCAGACGACCAGCGAGAGACTCGACTTGGACCGGCGTTATAGGCCGCCAAGGCTTTAACACGATTACCGTTATACCGCTCAACG
>Ga0255781_10001235_pt1 | contig 21079 bp, 18 predicted proteins | sample 101ome_21_FD_179979 | JGI IMG/M metagenome (GOLD analysis project Ga0255781, IMG submission 179979) | Coastal salt marsh microbial communities from the Groves Creek Marsh, Skidaway Island, Georgia - 101413BT metaG (version 2) | ecosystem: Environmental > Aquatic > Marine > Intertidal zone >... | reverse complement strand
ATCATCACCATCGGTCTTGACGCGGTTGAGTTACAGCCGAAGGGCTGGCCCTATGCAACAAAAGTTCTCTCATTTGCCAATCACCCGTCATTAGACGGGCTGGTTGCCTGCAACGAAGAAGTGATCGGCAACCTTGACGCTTTAATGACCGAAGTCCGCACGGCAGTTCCACAAGGATCAGGCTGGGGGTTTGACGCCGCCAAGGAATTTCGTGACCGTGTCCATAAGGCATTGGACACGCCCGCCACCGGCCTATCACCGCAATGGGTGGTTGAGCGCGTTCGCGAGATCATGCCGCGCGATACGGTTGCCACCTGTGACGCGGGTGCAAGCCGGTTGCTGGTTGTGCAGAAATGGCAAAGCTATGGGGCGCGTGAATTTCTGACATCAAACGGCCTTGGCTCAATGGGATTTGCGATCCCCGGTGCATTGGCCGCCCGTTTGGCCCACCCCGACCGGCCTGTGATTGCCTTTACCGGTGATGGCGGCATGCTGATGGCTGTTGCCGATATCCAGACATCTGTCCGCGAAAAATTGCCGATCATCATTCTGGTGTTTGACGATGGCGAGGTTGGCCTGATACGCACCAAACAAAGCATCAAAGGCATTGATCCTTACGGCGTTCATATTGGCGGGATTGATTGGGAGCATCTTGCCCGCGGTTTTGGCGCAAACGGCACGAATGTTGACACTGAGGCCGGTCTTATCAGCGCCCTTGATCATGCGTTAACAAGCAATGAGACAACCGTAATCGGGGTCAAGATTGACGCCAGCGGCTATGTCGATCAGTTCAACGCGCTTCGTGAGCTCTGAGATTCCAACCCTTTTCGCTCACCGCTTTTAGCGCCCCATGGTCACCGGCATCATTGCCAGATCGGCTTGCCAGCCCCCAGCTTTGGCGTTGGCAACGCCCATCGCGGGGCTGTCTCTGACAGGCTTAGCAATGGCCCTAAATGTTTTATCCGGCCTATGTGGCAATCTGTTTCGATAGAGAGCGCATCAATCTCGGCCGGATTAAGGCCCAGCTCATCCGGCAAATTATCCAGTTTGCCTAGTGCATAAATCATCATTGCCGTTTGGCATAATGACACCCGCACATGATAGCTGCCACCTTCACGCGCACGCCGTCCAAGCGCCAATAACGCGCCATAAGCACCAAGATAACCGGTGATATAATCATTCGCAGCCACCGGTAATATGTTGGGCTTGCCGTTTGATGAGGCCTGCATCTCTTCGGCCGCAATGCCTGTCATAATCTGCGCGATCTGTTCCCACCCAGCGCGGTGGCTAAAAGGCCCATCCGCCCCATAGCAGCTGATTGACACATAGATCAGCCCGGGCCGGGCTTCGGCAAGCTGTTCAGGGCCAAATCCCAATTGTCCGATCGTATCGGGACGATAGCCTTGCGAGAACACATCAGCGCCTTTCACCAGATCGAGCAGCGTATCCTTGTCGCCATCATTACGCAGATCCAGAAAACAGCTGCGCTTGCCGTGACTTGTGTCACCAACATATGACCACACCTGTGGCAGATGCGGTGCCGAAACCATCAATACATCAGCCCCATGTTCAGCCAGCGTACGGCCAGTAATCGGCCCCGCCAGAATCCGTGTCAGATCCAGCGCCTTAATTCCCGACAAAGGACGCTCGCCCGCTGGCATCGGCTCTGGCTCACTGTCACCGATCTTGATAATTTCAACGGTTGGCTTTGCGGCGATGATTTTGCCATGCGGCTCATTCAGCCATTCATCATGCGTGCGGATCATTCCCCCGCAAACACGGTTTTCATCAATGGCCGCCTCAAGCTCACGCGCGTCCCATTTGGCCACAGCCTTTGCGATCGAGTTTTTATCTGCGTCAGCCTGCAATAAATTAAGCATCCGGCGGCGCAGATGATCAAGGCCGAAATGCGGTAATGCCCAGCGTCCATCCTTTGTTTGATAAATGCCTGTCAAACCCCGGTTCGCCTCATGGCCCGCGTCGGTAATCTTCTTGAAACTGCCATCTGCAGTCTTTGCCTGATAGAAATCCTTGCTCTTTAGCGCGGCAGCAGCAGCCCTTGCATCAATCGCCACAGATTGGCGTCGCCCTGTTTTCAATTCCCACAGATCATTGACCGCAACTCCAACACTCGCAAGCGCAGCAGCAGCGCTCTCTCCAAGGCGGAAATTGGTTTTCAAAACCGGATCCGACCCTGTGACTTTCACCTCATCCTGATGCGGTTTTGGTAAGCCACGAATAGCCATTAAACTGTCAAAAGCAGACATTGGTTTTCCTATCTTGATCAAAATTGGTCTCTGGTGCTCACAAAACCTGTCAGCTTTTTCAACTATCGCATAATTCTGACGCGGGTAAAGCAAGAACAATCATTCAAGCCTGGACCGGTGTTTTTCGACAAGTTCAGGTGACTGCCGGCGATAAACTGCTCCTTGGCAGCGCCGGATAAAAACCGCAAATAGCCTATTTTATGGCCGCCAGCTCTATGCAATTATTGTGATGACGGGGAATATAGGCTTGGCGCCTTGACCAGAAATATTCGCCACGAATTTAAATGATGGGATAGCGCGGTTATGACAATTCAAATTTTACTTGCCCTTACCATCCTTATAAGTTCGGCCTGTGGTTTGATCATCGAGATTGTTGCAGGCAGGCTTTTAGCGCCAATATTCGGGATGTCGCTCTATACTTGGACATCAATTATTGCCGTCGTTCTAGCTGGTCTGTCGATTGGCCACTGGATCGGTGGCAATATGACACGCGGTGAATTTGTCAAACGCGCTCAGTTTATCAAAATTGGTAATGCGCTGTTCCTGTCATCTTTTACCAGCCTTTTGATCCTGCTGTTAATCGACCATATTCCAGTATTGCTGCGCAGCGCTGATTTGAGCGTGATCAACGCGATCATGCTTGCCGCGATTATTCTATTTTTCCTGCCCAGTCTGTTTGTTGGCATTGTCTCACCCGTTGCAACAAAGCTGGCAATTGATATTCAGGCCAAGGGCGAGTCTGGTGTGGTGATTGGCCGGATGTACGCGCTAGGTTCAGCCGGCGCGATTTTTGGTGCGTTGCTTGCGGGCTATTTTCTGATTTCGATGCTTGGATCCCGCAACACGGTGATTTTGGTTGCCACGATCTATTTCGCTCTTGGGTCGATCTTTTTCGTGCTCGGCTACAAGAACGGTGCCAAAATTATGATTATCCCGCTTGCCATCGGGCTTTCGATCATGGCCGGTGCGCAAAGATTGGGGGCGCTGACAAGCCCTTGCATGACCGAAAGCAATTATTTCTGTATCCAGATCCAAGACGTGGGTATGACGGGGGCGCAAACCCGCCTAATTGCGCTTGATCATCTGGTTCATTCAATCAATGAAAAGGATCAGCCACAGCGGCTGCATTCACCTTATGTTCATTTTGTTGATGAGTATGTCAGCCTTCGCTTTGGCGACTTACCACCCCGTTCATTCTTTATCGGTGGCGGCGGCTTCTCGTTGCCGCGCGCCTGGATCGAAAAATATCAGGGCAGTGCTGATATCACCATTGCCGAAATTGATCCAAAAGTCACTGATGTTGCCAAGTCCGAATTATGGTTTCACCCTAATGGATCACGCACCAAAATAATTCACGGCGATGCGCGCTATGAATTAAACAATCTGGCTAATAATGTAGATTATGATCTTATCTTCGGCGATGCGTTCCATGATATTTCGATCCCCGAACATCTGGTCACGAAAGAGTTTAATGACCTTGTGGCAAGTCGGCTTGGCGACAATGGCGTCTATCTTGTGAATGTTGTTGATTATGCCAAGCAGCCACTATTCCTGCTGTCCTATGTCAAGACCCTACAGCGGTCATTTGACTATGTTGACGTCTGGTTTGAACCTGACCCACAACAACAAGGCGCGCGAACGACCTTTATCGTTGTCGGCACAAATAGGCCGATTGAGGATGATTATATCAATGCCGAAACCGGTTTTGAGCGGAGCTGGTGGCGGTGGCCACGCAAACAGCTGACCAGCGCAAGCGCGGCACGGGATCTGCCAATTTTAACCGATGACCGGGCGCCGGTTGATCGATTGATGAGTGGTCTATTGCTGGGGACGGCAAATTAGGCCCTGCCAGTTTGGCCTAGACTATTGGGATACCCAGCTTTGCTGCCACACCATGCCGGTTCAGCTGGGCCGCAATCCAGCCATTGCGGATCAGATCTGCGATCAGCGCGTTCAAAAATGCCACTGCCTCGGGCTTGCGCTTGGCGATACCGACCGATTGTTTCACCGCGGTAAAGGGCGTTTCGATGAGCCGCAGCCCTTTATGACTTTCCATATCTTCAAGCAGTTTTGGCTTGAGGCTGGCGAGCACAGTGACCTCGTTCTCAAAAAACATCTGATGCGCCGCCTTGATTGACGGGGCACGGACAATCTGTGCCTTTTTGAAATTATCGGTTAGCCACAGATCATAGGCGCTGCGCTCAGAGACCGCGATGCGCACAGATGCATGATCAACATCGTCATTACTGACAAAATCTTCCTCTTGACGAAACAGGAAATTGGCCTCAATCAACACATAAGGGTTACTGAAATCCAGCGTTTGCGCGCGCTCGGCCTCAAATGCGATATTACCAATATCCCAGATATTCTGGTTCACAGCATCGGCCAGCTTTCCGGGACGATCAAAGCTAATCAGCTCGCAAGGCACATCAAGCGTGGCGGCAATATATCTGGCAATATTGGGCGAAATACCGTCCGGACTGCCATCGTCAAGCTGGCCAGATACAAGCAGGAAATTACTCAGATTAATACCAGCGCGCAGAACACCAGTTGGCGCTAATTGCTGTTTTACAATATCGGACGGGATCATTGATACACGCTCTAAACTTATATTTATCATCGCCAAAATTGGCCAAATACAAGGTTCCAGTCTTGCATAGAGGCGCATGATTAAGCAAAAACAAAAGCGTGGTTTGGCCTTTAAAAAAAACGCCGTGATCCCCTTATAAAGATGCGCTATTTCACATTGCGAATAGTCCATCCTTTGTCTTTAAGGTACCTGTCATGCCATGCTAAGATGGTGCGGCCCGGGCAGCCTCAATCGACAAGTCAAACAACATAGGGGTAGATTACAATCATGAAACAAGTTGTCCCCAGTTTATTGATCGGACTAAACAACAGCATCGTCGTGATTGTCTGTTTATATTTGATATTGTCGGATGGCATCTCCTTTCAAGAGAGGGGAATCTATGCTGGCAGTACGATTTTATTCTGGATGGGGGTTCAACGACTTATCCGGAAAATAGCAAACCGAAGCCACTAGAAACTTTGGCCATTCATCAACTACGGCCGCAAGACAGCGTTAATCATCGCAAACAAATTCACCAGATTGCTGTTGCTGGCACATAGTTTGCAAAACGGTCAGCATGACGATCATGCACCGAGCCCATCAGTTTAATGACTGGTGGGCTTTTCTTTTTAGCTGATTGGCAGGGTTATTTATAATGTTCGCGTTTGTCAGAAAATTTGCGAACGCGGCGTCGCCATGCTTCATAGCTGCCTCGTTTCAGATTTTGGCGCATGATACGTTTAACATCATCTGCGCTTAGACCATACAGCCTCTCAATATCGCCAAAGCTGGTATGATCCGACAAGGCCATCTCAATGACCTCGTCAATGTTATAGTCGTTCGACAAATCAATATCCTGCGGTGTTTTAAGTTCAATCTGACGATACACATTATCGCTGTCGATTGTCTAGGACGGACACACGCCACTCACAATCAGGCTGAAACGGGAATGACGGGCGCGGAACATTGTTGAAATTCCACCTTGAAAGCACTGGTGACGTCAACCCAATCGTATCAATCTCATATGTCCTTTGACTGTCAAACCAAGGGGCAAAGCCCGCTCTGAAATGACCTCGTGATTTTACAATGACTGTATGGGCGGCTGCGATATCCTGCCCGAACATCTCAAAAAAGATGGGATCAGCCGTCTGCGATCTCTCAGAGATTATCACCACTCTTACATCCCCGATCTCTAGCAATGCACATAGTCCAAGCGATAGTTTGCGGCCCGCCATCATTCCCAATTTGCCGACGACCTCGCCATTGTGTAATCCGATTACCTTTGCATCAACGACCAGCCGCTCGTCCCAGTTTTCCCATGCGGCTTCGCCTTGTTTTTGGTTGAAAACTGCCGAAAAACTAGCGCCTAATCCGGTTTGATGGGCGTCACGTGCCAGCGCCGGATCAAAGAATGAGCCATAAAGAATATTGCGCGCATCAGACGCCAGTAATGCCGACAACAAGCTGGTCGTTCGTCCGCTGCCGCCACCGCCGGGATTATCACCAGAGTCGGCAAAAATCACCGGCTCACGATTTCTATCCAAGGCGATTTCAATAGCCTTATCAAACGGCGTTAGAGCCTTTACAAAATCTTCTCTCATATCCCATATAAATGTCGCGATTTCGGTGGCTAAACTGGTTGCAATATCACAATCATCTCTTGCCGTGACGACGACAGAAACACCGTTTTCGGGGACGTCTGAGAAAATGAAATTTCCAAATACTGAAACATTCATAACCCGGCTGCCATATTCCGCCAGACGGCGTTGACCAAAATCAATCGCCCGCCCCAACGGCCCGCCAGCGGTAAGCAAGGTTACCGAAGATGGCGCGAGGGGCAATTTGATATGCGCTATTTTAGGCGACGCCATACCAGCTAGTATCTGGCGAAGTCCGAATGCCGCTTCTTGACCTCTATCATATTGATCAACATGGGGGTTCGTTCTGTAACCGCAAACAAGACTCACCGAACGGCACATCATGTCAGAAATATTTGCATGTAGATCGAGGGTCATAATGATTGGCGTATCTGGCCCAATTGCGGATCGCACCGCGGCGGCGATGACACCATCAGGATCATGCAGGTGCTCGGCTACCATAGCACCGTGATGACACAGATAAACCGCATCATAACTCTGGTCTAACCTCCTGATTGCCTCGGCACAATAATTGTCGAAAACCTCTTTTTGCACCACGCCAAGAGGGCGTGAAGCCATCAGGATTATTGGCTCAGGATTCCAATCACCAGTGGCGTCCATGGTCTTTACAAAAGCCGAAAATTCAATCGCTATTGACGGCGTTTCTGACCTTGCATCATTGATCAATTCCTGACCCCGTTTTAGCGTTAACAGCGTAAAATCTTCAAGAGATGCTGGTCGTGCAAAACGGTTAGACTCGAGGATAAGACCGAGTAAGGCTACCTTTGGTTTGTGCTTGGTCATTTGGTTTATTTTTACGGCCGCTGGACTTAAAACTATCAAAAGTCTAGGCAATTGATCACCTAACATCAAACCAACAATAGCCGATGTGTTTTTTCAGCCCTCAAAGATGGGTTTATTTGCCGGATCGGGCAGGCTATGTTTTTGATCATCGGCTCATGACGCAGAAAGCGCACGCAGATGAAACGGAAAATCGACGGGATCATTCCTGTTATGCTGACGCCCTTTGATGATAATGGGGCAATTGACTGGGACGGCCTTGGGGCACTCATTCACTGGTATCTGGCCAAAGGCGCCGAGGGGCTTTTTGCGGTTTGCCAATCATCCGAAATGCAATTTCTGTCGTTGGCAGAACGCACTGATATTGCCGAATTCACCGTAAAAACCGTCTCGGGGCGCGTTCCTGTTATTGCATCGGGGCATATTGCGGATACCCCGCCAGATCAGGCGGCTGAATTACTGGCTATGGCGAAAACTGGAATTGATGGTCTTGTCCTTGTTAGCAATCGCCTCGTTGGCAACGTCGATGGGAAAAATGACAGGTTCCATTCCTTTCGAGCGGCGCTTGGGGCTGTTACTGCCAGCCTGCCGCGCGATTTACCCCTTGGTTTATATGAGTGCCCGGCACCGTTTCGTCGATTACTAACGGATGACGAGATCAAATTTTTGGCTGATGACCCGCGCTTTGTGATGATCAAAGACGTGTCTTGCGACCTTGATATTGTGACGCGCCGACTTGGGCTTGTCAAAGGATCCGGCCTTGCGATCAATAATGCCAATGCGGCAATTGCGCATGATGCCTTTAAGGCAGGCGCCAATGGATTTTGTGGCGTATTCAATAATTTTCATCCAGATCTATACCGCTGGCTGAGGGATGAAGGCCCATCTAACGCTGATTTGGCCGATGCGTTGGCGGTATATTTGGCGCTGGCCGCGTCAACCGAATATATGGGCTATCCAAAATTGGCTAAATTATATCATCAGCGTCTTGGAACCATTGAGAGTGCCTTCAGCCGCGCCGTACCAGAAAATATCGTCGAGAAATTCTGGGCACTTGATGCCGTCCTTGAAAAAATTGAAATGGGCGGCGCGCATTATCGGTCCAAGATTTCAGATTTGCGAAAACACCCATGACGGTGGCGGTATTTGGATCGGCCAACATAGATCCAATATAGATATTGCGTTCACCGTCAAGAAATTGCCAACCGGCGGCCAAACCATTCATGCGCTCGGGCAAAATTTCAATAGTGGCGGCAAGCGCGCTAATCAGGCCGTTGCCCGGCAGCAGCATCAATACCCGCGCGCAAAGGTTGACGCGTTTTTGAAAACAGGGCGAACAATTTCTTAGGGCGGGGCCCTAGCCTTTTAAATATGATTACCTCAAAGCGGGGGGAGCAATCACCTATTCCCCGGCATTACATATATTCAAGCGTATGGGTTAACCCGTTCATAATATGCTGTGTCAGCAATTTTGTTGCGGCATCGCCATCTCGCGCCAGCGCAGCGTCAAACAGGGCTTTATGTTCTTCGCGCGCCACCTCGCCGCGATAGGTCAGCACCAATATTTGATAACGAAGGTATTTTCCAAATAATGTTGCATGAAGCCCAAGCAAATTAGTGGAATTACACGCGCGGATGAGGGAAAGATGGAACTGCCAATCATATTCCTTCCACGTTTCCAAATCTGCGTCATTTCGTGCCTTCATCAGCGCTTCAGCAGTGCTGAGTTTGTGATAAGCACCGGCGACATCAGCCTCCCAATCATCATCACCTTTTTGTAAGGACTCACGTAATGCGTGGCACTCAAGCAATACCCGCAAATTCGCAATCTCATTCAAATCGTCAGCAGATACCGGGCTAACAAAAAAGCCGCGCTGTTCAGCTGCCGAGACAAACCCCTCACTCGTCAATCTATTGAGCGTTTCACGCAAGGTTGACACGCTGGCAGCATAGTCATCTTTCAATGTCTCCAGCTTCAGCTTGGCACCCGGCTTTAGCTTGCCGAATATGATGTCATGCTTGAGTCTTTCATAGGTTGCATTTGCGACAGTATTGTGCGGCGCGCTACCAAGAAAGTTAAGTTTACCATTAACGTTACGCATCAGGTTCCTCAATTACAGTCACAAAAACCGTTGGCATCTTAGATTATCTTGAACCAACATTTTGATTAATCCCATACATATCACATAAAAACCTTGATTCTACAAAATATATGATATTATGTTTTTTATATGATATTTTTTAGATTATATGATGCAAACATATGCGTCCTTTGTCGAGGGCGCTGTCAATGACAACGGTTTCCGAGCAGTCAGTCAGTGACCTGTTATCTACGTCCCGCGCAAAAAAAGACGCTACTGGCGAGCGGCTGCAATTGGCAATCGTGGGAATGGGACTGGTTGGTCGGCGCCATGCCGCCGCCATGAGCGAGGTCAACGAGGTCGAGATATGTGCTGTTGTCGATTCTGACGATGCCATCACCGCGCAAACGGCAAATGCTGGCGTTAACAGCTATAGTGACCTTGCCGCGATGATCGAAACAGTAAGGCCTGATGGGATTATTCTCTCCACCCCGACAAATCTGCATCATTCACAGGCGCTGGCTTGCGTTGAGGCCGGCATTCCGGTGCTGATCGAAAAGCCGATTGCACATGACCTTGCAGCAGCGCGGTCGATTGTCAAAAAATCTGATGCTTTGGATGTGCCCGTCATGGTCGGTCATCATCGCCGGTTCAATCCAATCATTCAGAGGGCGAAAGACGCGCTAAACCGTGGCTTGATTGGTCAAATCCGTGTTGTTGATGCGAAATGCTGGTTCTTCAAACCTGACGATTATTTTGAGACCGCCCCATGGCGCAAAATCACCGGGGCAGGCCCTGTTGCGGTCAATCTTGTGCATGATATCGACCTGTTACGCTTTTTTTGCGGCGAAATTATCGAGGTCCAAGCCATCCTGTCACCGTCGGCACGCGGCCATGATATCGAAGATGTTGCAGTGGCAATATTTAAATTCAAGACCGGCGCATTGGGCACAGTGAGCGTTTCGGACAATGCTGTATCGCCATGGAGCTGGGAGGCGACGTCGGGTGAATACCCCATCTACCCCTTTACCGGACAGAGCGCCTATCAAATCGGCGGCAGTCGCGGCGCGTTGTCAGTTCCCGACTTAAAAATCTGGCAGCATGACGGCGAGCCTGATTGGTGGTCACCAATAAATCAAACAGCCCTTTCGGTTGTTATGTCGGACCCGTTGATTAACCAGATTAGGCATTTTGCTGCGGTAATTCGCGCCGAGGTCAAGCCGCTGGTTTCAGGGCATGAGGGCCTTCGCACACTCGCTGTCATCGAGGCGATGCGCGAGGCTGCAAAAACTGGCAGGACGATTTGTCCCGCCGATTTGGTTGCTATCGATGAACCGGTAGCAAAAGAAAACATGCATTTTACTGCTGAGGCAGGGGCGCATGTTAAAGCTGATAAAGCTTGGACTAACCCGGCGCCATGACCGGCGTCAATTGATCACTTCAGGAGGAAAACATGTTTACTAAAATCAAACGTCGTACCGCACTGGCGGCTATGGTGGCGTTCGGCCTAATTGGCGGCGTATCGGCAAACAGTCACGCCGCGGATATGACATTTACTTTGGCAACTTCAGCATCTGAGACTGATATGCGGTCGGTGGCGATGCGTGAGGTTTTTGCACCAATGGTCGCCAGCTTTGCTGACTATAAAGCAGGCTATAACGGATCCCTATTTGCTCAAGGTACCGAACTTGAGGCTATTAGCCGTGGGAACGTAACCATGTCGATTGCGTCTGCACAGGAGCTGGCACAGTTCTTCCCAGAATTCTCAATCTTTGCAACGGGCTATGTACATCAGGACGCAGCGCATCAGGTTCGCGTTTTCAATAACCCGCTGATGGATGAGTTCAAGAAGAAGGCCGAGGATGAGCTTGGCGTCAAGCTGTTGTCGGTAATGTATCTTGGGCGTCGTCATGTAAATCTGCGCTTTCCGCGTAGCGAAAAGAATATCATGACGCCATCTGATCTGGCTGGTGTTAATTTGCGGATGCCTGGCACTGATGCATGGCAGTTCCTTGGCAAGGCGCTTGGTGCTTCACCGACGCCACTTTCATTCAACGAGGTTTACACCGCGCTTTCCACTGGCGCCGTTGATGGACAAGACAATCCGTTGCCAACTGTGGTCGACAAGAAATTCTATGAAGTCACGAAACAGATTTCTTTGACATCGCATCTCGTTGACTTGAACTATATTGCTTTCTCAAAGAAGACTTGGGATGGATTGAGCGCAGACCAAAAGCTTGCAGTGCAGCGTGCAGCTGATGCAGCGGCGGCTTATGGCCGGCTAAAGCAGCTGGACAAAGAGAACAACTTGGCCGAGTTTATTAGAAGCCAAGGTGTGGAAATTTACACGCCAGACCTAAAGGCTTTCCGCGAGCATGTTCAGGCACAATATGCTGGCAGCGAGGTGGCAAAGAGCTGGCCTGCTGGTGTGCTTAACAAGATCAACGCTCTGGGGAATTAGATCTGATCATAGAGGGTGTGGGGGAGCACATGTTTTCAAAATTGAGAAATGCTCTCACCCGCATCGCTGAATTAGTCACCGCCACATTGCTGGCGGTGATTTTTATCACGTTCCTTTTACAAATTTTTACCCGCTATGCTCCAAAGATCGCTTGGCTGTCACCATCAGGTGCTATCGAGGCTTGGATGGTGTCATTGGTGCCAATTGGCTGGACGGTCAATTTGATTTCCCTATTTTGGGTATGGCTGATTTTTATTGGCTGTTCATTCGCCCTCAAAGACCGTGATCACGTCACTTTTGATGTTTTTTATAATGCTGTCCCCTTGCCGTGGCGACGTGTTTTCAGGCTTGTCACGATTAGCGTGCTGATTGGTGTTTTTGCCTATGCGCTAGGGCCGACTTTTGAGGCTATTTTTGGCAGCCGTCTTATGGAATTGAAGAAAATCCAGACGCTCAGCCTGCCGATCACCGGCGAGAGAATTCCCATCAAATGGCTGTTTGCCCCGGTTGTATTATTTATGTTCGTGACCATCTTGCGATCCGGCGCGCGGCTTTATTGTTTATTTCGTGAAATGGGCAGCGATAAGGCTGGAAAACAAGCTGGAATATCGCGCGATAATGGCGGGCTATCGTGAGTTTTGAGCTTCTTATCGGCACTCTAACTCTGTTTGGCAGCGCCGCGCTTGGTTTGCCGGTTGCCTTTGCCATTCTGCTTGGCGTCTTGGTCTATCTTGGTATTGCCGGACAGGATTTGGCGATTGCCGGTGAAACCATGGTGCAGCGTCTATTTGACGGGTTCCTGTTATTGGCGGTTCCTCTGTTCATCGTTTCGGCAAATATTATGAATGCCGGATCAATTTCAGACCGGCTATTGAACTTCTGTGTCGCCATTGTGGGTCGGTTTCGCGGTGGCTTGGGGCATGTCAATGTTGTGACAAGCCTGATTTTTTCAGGGATGTCAGGCTCGGCGGTTGCTGATGCGGCTGGCATCGGTCGGATCATTATCGACATGATGCAAAAGAGTGGCGGATATAGCCGAGGATATGCAGCGGCAATTACCGCCGCCACCGCCACCATTGGCCCGATCATCCCACCATCAATACCGATGGTTCTTTATGCGCTGGTCTCAAACGCATCAATCGGCAGCCTGTTCCTTGCCGGAATTATCCCGGGTCTGTTCATGGGCGGGGTGCTTATGGCAATCAATGCCGTGATCTCGCATCGTCGCAATTTCGGATATGAGGCGCCGGTACCGCTTGCCAAAATTCCGGGGATAACCGTGCGGGCAGCGCCTGCCCTATTGATGCCGGTGATCCTTTTAACGGGCATTTATTCCGGCGTTACAACCCCTACCGAAGCGGCAGCAATTGCCGCGCTTTACGCGCTGATTGTCGCGGCTGGCCTTTATCGGGCGTTAAAGGTGAAAACGCTTATCGAGGTTTTTGTCGAGTCGGCGCGCTCGGCGGCCTCGGTTGGCCTGGTGATCGGCGCGTCAATGATTTTGACCTATGTGGTAATCCAAGAAAATGTGCCGCAAATGATTTCGGCACTTTTTGCAGGCGCTGAGATCAGCCCGCTTGCCTTTATGCTGCTGGTTAATTTGCTGGTCTTGCTTTTGGGTTGTGTACTGGATGCAACCGTCATTATTCTGGTGATTGTGCCATTATTCATTCCCACTTGTACGCAATTGGGGATCGACCTTGTTCATTTCGGCGTGGTGATTGTAGTGAATGCGATGATCGGGCTAATCACCCCGCCATACGGAATTTTATTGTTTGTTATTAGCGCCGTTACGCAGATCCCACTGAACGAGATCATTGGCGAAATTTGGGCATTTTTGGCTGTGCTGCTGACCGCCCTTCTGGTGATGATTATGTTTCCGGAGATTGTATTATGGCTGCCGCGGGCATTAGGCTATTAAGGGGACGCCATGCCAGCGAACGCCATAATAGGGGGAACAGGTCTGATGCGGACGGTAAAACTTGGTTTGATCGGCGATAACATCCGCTCATCAAGCGCGCCAGCATTACACCAGATTGCCGCTGCCCAACACGGCATTGATCTTAGCTATGAGCTGATTATTCCAGCCGAGAGACAGCTTGATTTTGACTCTGCCTTAAATTTTGCGCGTGATGGCGGCTTTACTGGGGTTAATGTGACGCTTCCTTACAAGGAACGCGCTTTCGGCTATGTCGATATTGATGATGCGGCGCTCCGGCAATTAGGGTCGGTGAATACGATTTGTTTTGGGCCTAACGGTTTGACCGGTGCGAACACCGATTTTACCGGATTTTTAAAATGCTATCGCGCCGCACGTGGTAATCAAAAAGCAGGTCGTGTGTTATTGATTGGTGCTGGCGGGGTAGGACGGTCAATCGGATTTGCGCTAACCCAACTTGGTGCCAGCGCTTTACATGTCATCGATAAGGACCAGCAGAAAACGGCAAACTTTGTGAAAGCGATAAGCCAATTTGTGCCTGACCTCGCAGTCGTGGCAGATATGACAAGGCCGACAAGATTTGACGCATTGGTCAATTGTAGTCCGGCCGGAATGGACGGCTATGGTGGGTTGCCGTTGCCTGAGACCATGATCCCAGCAGATTTGGACTGGGCGTTTGACGCTGTATATCAGCCAGTGGAAACGCCCTTCAAACAAACGATAGAGGCACGCGGTGTCCAGTTTATTTCGGGATTTGAGTTATTTTTTCACCAAGGCGTTGACGCGTTTTCGATTTTTACAGGATTTGATGTGAAGGATGAGGTGGCGCTTAGGGATGTTTTGTTCAAAAGAGTTTGTACCGGAGCCCTGTCATGAAAACTTCAATTGCAACCGTTTCACTATCAGGTGATTTACGGCAAAAACTTGTGGCGATTGAAAATGCCGGCTTTGACGGTATCGAGATTTTTGAGCAGGATTTTATCGGTTTTGATCTGCGCCCCACCGATGTTCGCAAGATGGTTGCTGATCATGGTCTTGAAATTACCCTTTTTCAGCCATTCAGAGATTTTGAAGGATTGCCGCAAGGCCCACTGCGTCAACGCGCTTTTAACCGGGCAAAACGCAAATTTGAATTGATGTGTGAACTTGGGGTTGATCTCATGCTGGTTTGTTCATCAGTGCATCCAGCTGCTCTTGGCGGCATAACACGTTGTGCTGATGATTTTGCCGAGCTTGGCGATATGGCAAGCTGCTTTGATATCAAAGTTGGCTATGAAGCATTGGCATGGGGACGATTTATTTACGACCATCGTGACGCGTGGGAAATTGTGCGGCGCGCCGATCACCCCAATATTGGTTTGATTCTCGACAGTTTTCATACCCTTGCCCGCAAGATTGATCCCGACAGTATTCGCTCTATTCCGGCGGATAAAATTGCCTTTGTTCAATTGGCTGATGCACCGGCTATCGATATGGATCTGCTCTATTGGTCTCGGCATTTTCGCAATATGCCCGGGGAAGGTGATCTTAATCTTGATGGATTTATGGATGCGGTTCATGCGACGGGATATGAAGGGCCAATATCGCTGGAAATATTTAATGACCAGTTCCGGCGCGGTAACGCCGAAATTGTCGCAAAGGACGGTTACCGGTCTTTAATAAATTTGATGGACGGGATTCGCAAACGGACAGATTGCCCAGCACCGCATTTGCCAATGCTGCCAGACCGGGCACATCTAACCGGCATTCTCTATATCGAGTTTGCCTGCAGTGAAACCGATGCATCCCTGCTCGAGGCGAAACTGAGACAAATGGGGTTTACCCTCGCTGGACATCACAAATCCAAACTTGTTAAGCGGTTCCAGAATAATGATGTTAATATTCTGCTGAATAGTGACCCGGCGGGACGCTCGTTTGAACGCGTTCAAAAACGCGGCCCTGTTGTTAGCGAAATTGCCCTGACGACAAATAAAGCCGAGGCTGGCTATGAGCGGGCGACGTCACTTGGTGCCGTGCCCGTCGCGATACCGTATCAAAATGGTGAAAGCGCAATGCCCGCTGTTTGCGGGGTTGCAAGCAGCTTGATCCGGTTTGCTGATCGCCAGATTAATGTGTGGGAAGCTGATTTTGATGCAGTTCCAGAAACGCCCTCTACAGCCTCTCCGTTAAAACGGTTTGATCACATTGCGCAGACCATGTCCTATGATGAGATGCTAAGCTGGAGCCTCTTTTACACGACGATATTTGCGATGCACAAATCGCCGATGGTTGATGTTATTGACCCTGATGGCATTATCAAAAGCCAGATCATCAGGTCAGATGATCGATGTGTTCAGTTAACGCTGAACGGCAGTGACGCCTTTCGCACCAGTGCAAATAATTTTCTGGCTGAAGGGGTTGGTGCGACAGTCCAACATATCGCCTTTCAAACTGATGACGCCGTTGCACTTGCAATGACCATGGTATCATCTGGCTTTGACATTTTACCCCAAACTGAAAATTACTATGCAGACCTCGCCGCCCGATTTGAACTTTCTGACGAGTTCACTGCGCAAATCCAAAGTTTAAATATCCTTTATGACGAAGATGAAACCGGGTGCTTTTTGCATTTTTATGGCCTTAGTTTTGGCAATGGCTTGTTCTTCGAATTTGTTCAACGCATGAAAAATTATACCGGTTTTGGCGCGCCGAATGCACCGTTCAGATTAGCGGCGCAGCGCCGTCAGACAGCCCTATGCTCTTGAGACCAAATGAAGCACCGATTGATGCCAAAATTCCCCATGACAACCAGTCAGGGCAGTCCTCACATTTAGATTAAAATGACACGTTACAAGGTTCAATAGAAATGATCCCAACCAAATACACCCAACTAACGTTTGGCTTTTTCCTATCAATCTTTATGTCTTGCGTTGTCTCAGGTGTCTCAGTCTTGAACACAACTGGATTGATTGATGGATTTTTAAACCTGTGGATGACCGCTTGGTTCAAAAGCTGGATTGTTGCATTTCCAACTGTCCTTGTTGTCGCGCCATTAACTAGGCGTCTCGTCAGCAAGCTAGTCATAGACTCAAATAAATGACACGCTGCTAAAGACTTAGCGTCAAGCAGGGGAAAAACTGATACCATAGCCCTCAAAGCTCGCCCCAGTATCCATCTTAGTCTCACGACTTCAAAAAAGGGGGCTAAAGGGTCGGTTGTTGTTTGTTGTTTTTTAAAAACTTAAACCATACGCTTTTAAACACAGACATAGCTTTTCGATGGGGATAACAAAAATGTTTGAAAACTTCCGCCAGGCAAAAGTTCAAACGACTGACCCTGAAGTCTCTATTAACCTTCGGTACGGTGGAAGTGGCCCGCCGATACTTCTGCTCCATGGCAACCCTCTGACCCATGTCCACTGGCACCTCGTTGCCCCACGCTTAGCTGAGAAGTTTACGGTGGTGGTTCCTGATCTTCGGGGATACGGAGACAGTAGCAAACCGCGCGGCAAGGAAGACCACTCAAATTATTCATTTCGTCGCATGGCTCAGGATCACATTGACGTCATGGCACACCTGGGTTTTAGTGGGTTTTGCGTCGCCGGCCATGATCGTGGTGGTCGCGTTGCGCATCGCATGGCACTTGATCACCCAAAGACAGTTCAGAAGCTAGCTACGTTCGATATTCTTCCGACGCACTATGTTCTGAGCAACACAAGCTGGCGATCTGCTTTAAATTCCTATCATTGGTTTTTCATGGCACAGCCATATGATATCCCCGAAAAACTGATTGAGGGGCGGGAAGATTATTATATTTTGAAAAAGCTAACTAAGATGGGCATTGGCAAAGGTGGCTTTAGCGAAGAAACATTGGCTGAATATGCACGATGCTGCACAGCAGAAAACATCCATGCTGTTTGCGAGGATTATCGAGCTGGGGTAAGTGTCGATATGGAGCATGATACGTTAGACCACGATGCAGGTCGTGTGGTCTCTTGTCCGACAGCTGTTTACTGGGGCGCACACAGTCACACTGAGAAATTCTTCGATCCCAATATCGCCTGGCCCCAATATTGTAACAACATTGTAAAGATGAAAAAGCTAGATTGTGGACATTACCCAGCAGAACAAGTGCCAGACGATGTTTTCAATGAACTAGTTAATTTCTTTTGAGTTACTTCAATTCGACTTCAATGAAGCTATACGGCCCATCGTTGTTGTTAATGATGTTGTGTTCAACACCCACTGGACGAACGTAGCTTGCCCCCACGGTCAATTTGTTCTCAATAACAGAGCCATCTGGCATTTCTGCCGTCAAAGTGCCATCAGTCAAAGGCACTACTACATAATCCATCTCGTGCCTATGCCACCCTGTTTCCGCCCCTGGTGAAAAGTCCCATCGGGTCACTTTCACTTTGCCGTCATCAATTTGAACGGTTGGTTTTGCTTTTTTACGCTTCACGGCTTCGCCTCCTTAAGCTATCGACGGCACTAACGAAAACCCTAACTCAAAAGCGCCTCTTCAAACAACCTACGCATCCTAGGTGACGGAAGATAAAGGGTGATTGGCTCTCCTCTCCTGACCCTAGACCACCATACCCACTGTATTAGCTCAGTGAGAGCATAGGCGTCACTGACGGCCAGTCTTTGCGCTGGTCTTGTTTTGTGGCAAAGTTTTAGGATGAAAACTGACAATCTAGAAAAGCAGGTTAAGTTGCTGAGCATTCTCGTCGACGGGTGCAAGAAGCATCCTGCGTACAGAGCTATTCGCCCAGCTAGGGGTCGATGCAAGCCTTGTGTTGATATGTGGCAGGCAAGACAGGAACTGGAAGAGCTAAACAAATGACTATCAAAGTAGCCATCATTGGTTTGGGTATAATGGGACAGCGGATGCTTACCCACATGCGTCTTCATCCAGAATTCGAGCCAGATTATTTATGGGACCAAAAACAATCTGCTTGCAAACAAGCCATCTCTTTAGACTCCCAATCTCAAATCATGGAAAGTGCGAGCCATGCCATAAAAAACGCAGACCTCGTTTATCTGGCATGTCCACCGGCCTCCCGGGAAGCGTATGCCCTTGAAGCGGCAGCAGCAGGGAAAGCCCTGTTTCTTGAAAAACCCTTTGGCATCAACCTTGAAGAGAGCCAGAGGTTGTTTGACCGCCTAAACGCCTTCACTGTTCCGGTGGCTGTCAATTTCACCCAGGCATCAGGCGTAGCCTTATCGGAGTTGCTGGAGGCAAACGCAAAAGGAGAGATGGGTAAATTGGTTGGTGTCGATATTGTTGTGACCTACCCTAATTGGCCTCGTGAATGGCAAAAAGGCGCAGATTGGTTGCGGTTTCGTGCTGAGGGTGGCATGACCCGCGAAGTGATTTCCCATTTTCTCTTTTTCACCCAAAGGGTCTTGGGGCCCTTATCGCTTGTTTTTGCGACGACGACATACCCCGATGACCCGTCTTTGTGTGAAACTGGTGTCCTGGCAAGGCTTGAATCGGAAACAGGGCAAGCTGTTTCTATCTTGGCGACCGTGGGTGGCACTCAACCAGACAGACAGGAATTTACCGTCAAAGGAACCAAAACGAGCCGCCGCATTGTTGATTTTCATAAAGATGCAGTCAGTGGCGGCGGCGATTTCATTGCCTTGCGCGAACCACCCAAAGACCCGCGAGCCGAGAGTCTTAAAGCACAACTCAACAATTTGGCACTTCATTTCTCGGGCAAACCTAATCAACTTGCAACTATGGATGAGGCTTTTCGCGTACAAAAACTTGTGGAGGGCATACTTGCGCAAACACTTTAATGGCGCGCCATGGCCCCTTCTAGAAGCGGGTTTGTAAATCTCTACAATGAGGAATAATACCACTCTCATAGGATTAGCTGTCCCGTCGTTGGGTTATTGGAAGGCTTGCTATGACTGTGGCGCTTCACTCACGGCTAGCCTTTGCGCTGGCCTTTTTTTGTGGCACCATTTTAACAGAAAAAGGAGGTAAGAATGCCAAAAGGGTACATAGTGGTTTCCTACAGAGAAGCCCCAAATGAGAAAAATCTCAGCAACTATGCGCCAAAAGCTCTAGAGGCTATGAAAAATGCCGGTGCTAAATTTATAGCTAGGGGGATGCCGGTGGCTACGTTTGAAAATGGTATTGAGCAACGAACTGTAATAGCAGAATTCGATAGCACTGATTTGGCCCGCGCGGCCTTCACCAGTGATGCGTATAAGGCAGCATTCGCACTTCTGGGGGATGTTGAGCGAGATGTCCGAGTAATCGAGGGCTTGGATTAAACTTTAACTCAAATACAGACATATTTGTGCTAACGAATTTTGAGCAAAACAGTTTCTGAATGAGACTTGTTCATCGACGGCGTCATTTTAAATCTCTTCTAATGCCGGAAAGTTTGACTCTATGAAGCAAAAACCATTGAGCCAAGGAAATTCCATCAGCGTTTTTCTCAATGAATTTTTAAATGCTTTTGTTGCTTTTCTTTTTGCAGCATCCGCACCTGTAGCGATAATCATAAGCGTATCTCTCGGTTCAGGCCTGAGTGAGAGTGACATTGGCTCTTGGATATTTGCCGTATTTGTCTTTAATGGCTTCTTAAGCATTGCAATGTCTGTGAGTTACAGGCAGCCACTCGTCTTTCTTTGGACCATACCTGGTGCAATATTAGTTGGCACTGCATTGAACTCTATTTCCTTTGAAGAAGTTATTGGAGCATACATCCTTACAGGCGCTTTACTGCTGTGTCTTGGTTTGACTGGTTGGGTCAAGAAAATTATGGACTGGCTTCCGATGCCAATCGTAATGGGTATGGTCGCCGGTGTATTTGTGAGTTTCGGACTTGACTGGATTAGAGCGTTTGAAGCCGACTTTTTTCTTGTCTCGGCAATGTCATTGACCTTCCTTGCAGTTATCGCACTTAATCGAATGCCTCTTTTACTTCCACCAATGATTTATGCGCTGATAGTTGGAGTCATAATAATTTTTGAGCGGCAAGGTTTCGAGACTGGTGAATTCCCGTTAACCGCCTTTATTGTTACACCAAAAACTTACATTCCTGAATTCTCAATGTCAGCAACACTAGAACTAGTCGTGCCTCTTGCTGTAACAGTTATTGCGGCTCAAAATGCTCAGGGCATTGTTGTACTTAAAAATGTTGGTCACAACCCGCCAGTTAATACAATCACTTCGTACTGTGGATTTATGTCCCTATTCACAGCACTTTATGGTGGCATCTCAACCTGTTTAACGGGCCCCGTAAATGCTATCCTTGTATCAAGCAATAGGCCAGATGCGCATTGGATTTCTGCTGTATTTTTGGGAGTTTTTGCAATCTTATTTG
>Ga0255781_10001231_pt1 | contig 21111 bp, 14 predicted proteins | sample 101ome_21_FD_179979 | JGI IMG/M metagenome (GOLD analysis project Ga0255781, IMG submission 179979) | Coastal salt marsh microbial communities from the Groves Creek Marsh, Skidaway Island, Georgia - 101413BT metaG (version 2) | ecosystem: Environmental > Aquatic > Marine > Intertidal zone >... | reverse complement strand
GTCCATATTTCCATACTGTTTACACATACATACACATATATAAACCGTTCGTGCATCATCAAAGTACTAGACAGATTTAGGTGTTTTAAACCCTCACTCGCTCACTCGCTCCAAGAGAGAGACGAGACGAGAGGGGAAGGAGCGCGACCGACGCGACACGAAGCGACGCGCGGAAGACGTCGGGGACCGGACGGAGGCGTCGAGGGGACGACGAGGACGGAGATGACGACGACGGAGATGACGGAGATGACGGAGATGACGACGACGGCGACGCTCGAGCGACGGGTGCGCGCGCTCGAGATGGAACTCGCGGCGAGAGAAGCCATGCTGGACGCGGTACAAAAACAGGCGAAGAGCGACACGCGCTTCGCGTTCGAGGCGCGGGACGACGCGGTGCGGGCGATGGAGACGGAGCGAGAGGCGAAAGCGAGAGCGATGGAGGCGTGCGCCGAGGCGACGGCGAAAATGCGGGCGATGGAGGCGGAGATGGAGGCGGCGAGGGCGAGCGCGGGGGAGGGGACGAAGCGCGAGGACGAGCTGCGCGAGGCGTTGGAGCGCGCGACGGAGCGGTTGCAAGCGACAGAGCGAGCGATACGCGCGGCGACGGGGACGGTGAAGGAGGGTGAAAACGGCGAGCTAGTGGTGGCGCCGACGCCGGGTAAGTCGCCGAGTGCGATGTCGTTTCGGAAGAAGATTGCAGCCGCAGAGGCGCGATGTCGCAACCAAGTCGCGGCGCAGAGGAGAGAAATTTTGGACTTCTTACAGCGCGAACGACGCGGCGGCGCCGGTGCCCCTGTTCGTGGCGGCGGTGCTCTTTCCGAAGACGACCAAAACAATGACGTCGACCACGAAGACACGCCCGCGGCGGGATCTTCAGGCAGAAACGCCTCGAGAAGCGCGTTCGAGTGGGGCATCGCTCAGTCTGAAGGAATCGACGCGCTCCTCGAGCTCGTCTCTCGCCTGTCAAACGTGCTCGAACGCGCTATTGACGTGTCGACGGTTGATGCGGATGGAATTTCAACGGATGACGACGACGAGGAATCGCGCGCGAATCGGAGGACGTGGGCCGACGCGTCGAGAGATTTTCGCAATCCAGACGCCGAGCTCGAACGTCTCGCGGCGTGGTTGACGACGACGGCAGATCTCGTCTCGGGCGATGAATTGCGCGCCGCGATGTCTCGCGCGTGCGCGGCGGCGCACAGAATCACGTTTGCTCTCAAGCGCGCGTGCGTTGCGGCGGCGGATGGAGACGCTCGCGTCGCCGAGGCCTTCTCCGTCGCCGACGAGGCGGCGCAAGTCTACCGCCTCCACCTCGCCCAGGCTGAATCCCGAGCCATGATGGCTGAAAAGCGCGCGAGCGCCGCCGAAGACGCCATGCAAACCATGAGCGCGCTCTGTTCCGACGCTCGACGCGACGCCGAGGCGGCGTCTCGCGCTGCCGAACGCGATCGAAGAGAACTTCGCCGAAGAGAGTCCGAGCTCGCCATGCGTCGCGCCCTCGCGTCATCTTCCGAAAATCTGGAACACTCATCGGTTTCACCGCTGAAACGCACCGTCGGCGTCGCCGCCACCCCAGTCCGCACGCACCGCCCAATGGCGCCGTTTCCCACCCCACCTCGCGACTCGGCCATCGATTCCCCGGCTTTGGCCGAGCTGCAAAATCTTCGTCAATCCCTCGAGAGTTTCAACGACGCATTCGACTGAACATTGCAGTTCATTTGCGTGTAACATAAAACCAACCCAATGCATCATCTCGACGGAAAGTGCCGAAACCACGGAACCGCGCGCGCGCGAGGCCAAATTTTGGTTCGACCTTTACAAATTCCACGTTTCATGCATCACGTGCCCAAATGCGACCGTTCGTGAACCAACCTTGACCCCCCGCGTGCCCGAATCGAGTGCACGAACTTCCTCGCTCGCCGCGCGAGTGACTTTTTTTTTTGCTGACTGTACGCAACCCTCGCTCGGAACGGCAGAAGACGACGGACGGCGCGCCCGAACGCGATCGATCGAAATCTTCGAAGAGGTGACGAAGATTTGAACGGAACCCGCGACTTGGCTTGGTCGTTTTTTGCGCGCGCTCGTGTGATCGCGACGACCGTACCGTTCGGAATCGAGTGAAACGTTCGGGGGGAAAGGCAAACCCTTGGACAGTTTGCATTTCAATTTCAATTCAACGATTGAGATAGGCTTTTCGCGGGAATGGGGTGTTTGAGCTCGAAACCGGCGGACGCGGCGACGCCGATAGAGACGTCTAAACCGACGGCGTCTAAACCGACGGCGTCTAAACCGACGGATGGTTCTGAAAAGGGAACTGCAGCGAGCAAAGGCGAAAAGAGTAAAGGAACGGCGGCGTCGGACGAGGGATTTAAAGAGGTAAACCTGAGCCCGGGAAAGAGCGCGAGCACTAAAGCGAGTGGGAAAGGTGGGAAAGGTGGAGCCGCGGCGTCCGCTGGAACGCCGATCGCGAAACCGTCCAAGGTGGATGATGGGATGATGAAGGAGTTGGACGCGGCGGTGCAGAGCGTGAAGCCGCAGAAGGGAGGCGCGAAGGAAATTCCGAAGCCGAAGAAGAGCGGCGGCGGCGCCGGTGGTGGCGGCGGTGCGGATGGTTCGGCCAAGTCGAAATCGCAACGTAAGAATGCGCGCCGACGCGAAAAGGCGAAACAAAAGAAGAAGGCTGAGGGCGAAGCCGGCGGCGGCGCTCCGAGTGGCGGTAAGCCACCCCGTGTCGGCCCCGTCGTCTCGATGGAGCGCGATTTGTATTAGCCGTTCGTTGACGCGAAACAAGTGTAAGTAAAAACCACCAAAGTCTCAACACTACTCGCTAAGTATTTAAAAAGTTTCTCGGTGCTCAGGCTGCTTGGAGTAGCTTCCGGTGTAATACCCGGCATAATACCACGCCAACAACAGATTAGCCAACTCATCCGGATCGTGTCCATCATCGGCGTATGATCGAGCCGTCTCCAACGCAGATTCGGCCATGTCTGGTGGCGCTCTCGGGGGACCGCCGCGCGTCGGTGGGGTGCCGCGTCGCGGCGACGGACGCGGTCGACCACCAAACGGTGAAAATCCCGCAAAATCGTGCTCCATCGCGCCGTACGCGTCGTACGGATCGTATCTACCCCGATAATGTGGAGGCGGGTGGTGTGGCGAGCGCGATGGGTGATGCGGGTGATGCGGTTGCGGCGGTGGACGATGGTGACGGTGACTATTCCACACGTCTCCGCCGTACGCTTCGGCTTCAAAATACTCGTCTTCGACGTAGTAATACGGTTGCGGCGCTGATGATCGATATCTCGGCGGTTCAAACGACCTCGGAGAATATTGTGCTCCTCTCAACCACATCTCTGCTGCTCTCACATCTGCGCTCGGGCCGACGTCGTCGCTTTCTCGTCCTCTCGGGCTCGCAGCGGCTTCGCGTTCGTGCGGCGCTCGACGAGACGGCGTCGAACTCGCCGGCGACGACGCCCCCGGGTGTCCTCTCGACGCGCTCGCGGGTCCCGCCGTACCGCCGTGACGAGATATGGCCGCGTCGTACGCGCGGATGAGCGCGCTGTCGTCCCACGCGTCCGCGTCATTGCCCAAGGATTCTCTCTCGCGGTAACCGCCGCGGCTCATCCTTTGTCGGTTCTGTGTATCGGTTTCAAACGTAACGCGTTCGCTCAGTTCGTGAGTTGGCTCAAGTTCGTCGAACACGCGTTCGGTCGGCTGTCTGTGTCGAAGCGCACGTGCGCGGGCTCGCGAGGTGACGTGTGTGGAGCGCAGCCGCTGCGCGCCGAACGAGTGACGGTGCGTTGAATTTTTCAATATGTGTAAACAGTATCATCTATCCTTGCAAATACGCATTGCTCGAGCCTTAGTTTTATCTATGTTAGTACAGCGTTCTATGACGAGACGTCGGGCGAGCAGCGCGTCGTCCCTCATCGCGCGATGGAGTTGGAGTTTTTCGTCGACGTCTTCGCGCCGACAGCGGTCGAGACGGCGTCTAAGCCAGAACTCATGCTCTCTCCCACGCGACGGGAAACTTGGTGCTTTTCATTGAAATCGACGGCGGCTCGACCCGTCGCGGCCACCGCCTTGGACGTCTTTTCGGTGATTTTGTAATCGTCGTCGAGTTTTTTCACCGCTTTGCCCGTGGTGACGACGGCGCGCGTCGCCTTTTCGGTGATTTTGTAATCCTTGTTCCAACGCTTGAGCGACGAGTACGTCGTCGCCGCCGCTCTGCCCGCAGTTCGAGAAAACATCCCGACCGAATCCTTTCTCGTCGTACCGTACGCCATCGCTCCCGCGGCGACAACACCAGTGATCGGTCCGAGGACACAAAATCCCGCGACGGCACCTACGGCTGCGGCACCGGCAAGAGTGGATGACCCACCAGAGTCGTTTCGTTTGCCTTCGGCGTTCGCCGCGTTCTCGCTCGCGTCCACCCGCGTCGCGTCTTCAACACCCCCCGCGGCGAGATCATCCAACTCCCGCGCTCGTTCGCGGTACTCCTTCGCCTTTGTCGCCAATCCCCGATCGCCATCCGCGTCCGCATCGCGCTCGAGCGCCGTCGCTGCGGCGCGATATTCACGAGCAGCCTCAACGTAATCCTTTGCGACATCGAGTTCAACTGCGCGTTTTGCGAGCTCAATCGCGTGTCTCGACGCCGGCATGACGCTGCGTGCGCTTTTATCAAACCTTCCTTCTTGTCCGGTGTCCCGTCGCGGTCGATGGCGCGCGATGCGCGTCGGTGTTTGTGGGAAGTGTCGACAGCTGTCGGTTGAAGATTTGATTTGAAAAGCGCGCGTCGGGCGCCCACTCAAACGCGATGCGACGAACGACTGAATGAATGAATGAAAAGCTCCCGAAGGATGAGTGAGCTACACGAAAATTTTGTATAAAACACAAAGACAACTAGGGGGGTGTTTCGCTTCGAACGAGCGTCGGACGATGATTCCATCTATCGCGTCGTCTTTCGCAAAACTCTACTGTCGGCCAACAACAAAGTCGGCTCACATCGGACGCGCTCTACCGCGCCCTCTTCCGCGGCCTCGACCACGACCCGCCGTCGGAGCCGCCTTCGCCTTTGGCTTACCCTGCTTAGGCGTGTCATCTACTAACAGCGTGTCCAGGTTGAGCGAATCCGGAAGGATGTAATACCGAATGGTGTTACCGCGCACGCTCAAGTGGTCCAACGACGTTGGGTTTTTACCCTTGAGCGTGAGTTTCACCTGTTTAAGGTGCGTGTTCATGCTCACGTCGACACCTACGCGATTAACAAGGGAGAAAATTTTTCGCAGCAATCGTCAGTACACGTTTCGAGTTTGAATCGCGCGTCTGCTTCACCATCGCCCATCGAACTGAAAGCGCGAGAGCGGTAGGTTTCGCCTCACCGCATTCGATCCGCCTCGCGCGCCCTTCCCTCGCGTCGTCCCGTCGCGCTTCGCTGTACTATCGGAGCTCTCGAGACGCCAAGAAACCAAAAAGAAGAACGTACCCATTATGGTCCCGTGCGCCGTCGTTCCGTTCTTAAGCTCTATCGTCACGCTCTCGTTGGACAACTTTTGTAAAAACCGAACGAGCTTCATGTTCCTCCTTCAACACAATTCTTCCCTCCTTCCCTCTCTCGTCTCTCGTCGTCGCGTTTCGTATCGCTCGATCCGACGCTGCGTCGAACAGACGGGGTTTTTAACACCTCGCGCGTTTCTCTTTGTCGTCGACCCGGGAAGAGGGTGTAAACTACGACCCGATCGACGGTCGGTGTGGACTGACGGCGCGTGCGCGCAGCTCTGGTTTTCACTACTTTGTGTCCACGCATACGAGTTTATATGTGTAAACAGTATGGTTAGTTTCCACACTTAATGCTTTCGTGGACATTGACGCCGACAGAGCGCGACGACGCGACGGGCGAGGAAGACGCGTGCGTCGCGTGCGCGTGTGCGTGCACGTGTACGTGCGCGTGACGGTCGTTTGGGTTCGAAAACACGTGATTGACGGAACGAAATGAAAGCGATTATCACGGTGACTTCTACTGTTGTTGGTAACGACTCCGTAGGCGTTTTAAGACGGAACGGTGCGAGATCGACGATGAGGATGGAAACGATGGGAAGACGAGAGATTATGATGGTTCGTTCGACTCGGCGGATTTGTGTTTCGGCATCCGAGGGAGACGACGCGGCGAGGACGACGTGTCGAGGATATGTGGAAAACTTGGACTCGGCGACGCTGGCGGAACTCGAGGCGTTGTACGTCGACGCGAAGGATGCGTATTTCGCCGGGAATCCGTGCGTGAGTGATGCGTATTTCGATGCTTTGGAGCTTAAATTGTCTTACGCGCAATCGTCAGTGGTTCGGAAGTATCCGAGGTGTTCGGTGAGGGGTAAAGCGATTTATTCAGACTGCGTGACGGATGAGTCGCAAATGCAAGTGCTGACAGCGTCGTACTTGGTGATTTTGGTTTTGGGGATACTTTTCGTGCTCATTGATCTCGGACACGATCTCAGGGTGATGATTAGGAGCGCAGAGGTGGCGCAAGCGCAGTTTCGGCCGCCGGTGCTCGCGCTCGTGGGGCTGGGATTGAGTCAACGCGGGGTGGAAAAGTTGCTCGAGACGCAGAAGGGCGGCACATTGGCCATGACGGGAGAGTGTCCGAATTGTAACGAGCAAGTGTTCACGTTCATGGATACGAAGCGGGGACAGTCGAAGGAGCGGTGCGAGTGTCATGTGTGTGGAAGGAAGATAGTGTTCGAGGCTACGTTTGAACGTGTCGAGAGTTCCAAGTGGAAGGTGGCGGGCAAAGGACGTGTCTACCTTGTCGCCAATCGAGAAGATTTTTCACCCGAGGACTGACATGGGGAATTAAAAAGGTGTACATTATTACAAGCGGTCGAGCGACCGCGCGCACGCAGGGCGCCATTGCCCGATGTAAATGGTTCTACTAGCGAGAGAAAGAGAGGGAGGTGTGGTTCGGCTATTCGTGTCATCAGCTACTCAATTTGTGAATAATAATGATGAAAATAGCGAGCGTCAGCACGGCACTCACACCGTAAAAAGCAACCTTATTCGCCGTCGCGCGACGTCCCATGCTGCTCAAGATTTTCCTAGATCGTCCGATGGTATCGTCTGCCCCGTGCAGTGCTTCTCTGCTTCGTTCAATCGTCTCTCGCTGTCCTTGCAAGTCTTGAAGAATGCTCACGCCCAAATCCTCCGTCTCTAAAAGAGACCGTCTGCTCTCCTTGATGCGTTCACCCGTTCGTGCCAACCGTTCAGTCGTGTCCATCGCCTGTCCACGCGTCCCGAGCAACGCACTCGACCCTCCGTCCGCGCCGCCTCGCTCCGCTCCGCTGAGCAACTCGTCTCTCGCGTCCACGTGCGCTGCCTCTGCGCTCGCCTCTCTCGCGTCCCGCTTCAGCTTGGCCAACTCGCTCTTATAATCCCTAAGCTTATTCAACATCGGCGTCTTCACCGCTGGATCACTCAGCGACCTCGCTTCGAGGTCCATCCTCCGCACCAACGCTTCGCACTCGGCGATGTCCGCTTCAATAGACTTGGCGTGTCTCGCCCTCGACGCCGCATCCTCGCTCGACCGCACCCCGTTCACTCCGCGGTGAATCGAGCTCGAGAAATCACAGAACTCCCGTTCGTAACTCTCAAAAATCTGTATCAGTCATCGTCAGTCGTTCGTTCACACGCATAGTTCGAACGCATAGTTCGAACGGGTCGCCGAAGAAACCCCGCGGAACGAAGACGCGCGCGGCGCGCATCCACCGCGTCGCCCGAGTCGGCATCCAGCGCGTCGCGCGTTCGTCGCGTCGCGCGTTCGTCGACGCATCCATCGCACGCACCGCCGACATGTTCGTCCAACCGCTCGACGAGTGTGGACGTGGAGTCGAGTTGTGAAGTGGGCACGTGGCGCGAGCAGTGTCGCAAGGAATAGAAGTCAATCAAACAAACGATGCAGCCTCACACGCCGTCGCGCGTCGTCTGGGTCCCGCGCGAAGGACCGAACGACAGCGCGACGCGTAAAACTTTTTGGACGAGTCGACGTCGGCGCGCGCAGGCGAAACGAAGAATATGAAGTCGTTCTTTCAAGAGGCGCAGCGAGCCATCGGACAAACGAACCGAACGAAACGCGCGTCGTCTGGGGCCGCGGCGGCGACTTCGAGCGCTTGGGTCGATGATTTCGATGCGCCGGGTGAGAGTGGATTCGGGATGGCGTCGACAAGTGCGGTGGCGCATCCGTTGACGAGGGAGTGGAGCGAGAGGATCGGTTCGGTGTTGGTGCGAGAGGAATTCGGTAAAGAGTCGATCGATTCGTACACGACGAGACACGGGTTGAACGTGTTCGCGGGGACGTGGAACACGAATGGGAAAGCGCCTAAAAAAGGTGTGGAGCTCGGGGAGTGGTTGAGTAAGGGTGGGCGCGATGGAAGGGGCGCGGACGTCTTGGTGATTGGATTTCAGGAGATTGTGCCGCTGACGCCTGGAAAAGTGTTGGCAGTGCAAGATAGCGGAATGACGGAGATGTGGGAGGGATTGATTGATAAAGCGTTGAACGGGCCGAATTCGAATCATCCGTCGGCAATGAGGCGAGGAGCGAGAGTGGATGAGCCTTCGACTTCGCAGTTTGACGGTTCGTTTTCTCCGGCGGTCGCGTCGACGAGCGGTTGGGTGTCTTTTGATGAACCGGATAATAGAGTCAGTGCCGGTGGATTGGACGAGTGTGAGAGCACGTTGATTAGGTCAAGGGGTAATCCAGCGTATCTTCCCGTCGCACAGAGGCAGCTCGTGGGCGTGTACGTGACAGTTTGGGCCAGGGCGTCGCTGTTGCCGCATATTCGAGACGTTCGTGTCGCCTCCGTCGCGACGGGCTTTAACATTGGTGTGGGTGTTCTGGGCAACAAAGGCGCGTGTGGCGCTTGGATGAGAATATATAACACTCCAGTCGTGTTTTTGTGCTCGCACTTGAGCGCAGGGAGCAAACCAGGCGATGAGGTGAGGCGAAATGAGGATTTTGATTCAATCGTCAGTCAGATGGTATTCAGCCCGCCTGAAGGTCATGACGCCCCAGAGAAGAGGATAGAGGACGCGGCGAGCGTCATTTGGATTGGTGACATGAACTATCGGCTCAGTTTACCGGATGAGTTCGTTCGTAAGGCTCTCGCAGCGAATCATCATTCACATTTGCTCGCCGCGGATCAATTGAACATTGAGCGGGCAGCCGGACGTGCATTTGGCGGTTGGCACGAAGGCGAAGTTACCTTTCCACCCACGTACAAGTATCGTCCGGGCACTAACGTGTATAGTGGCGCCGATGATGGAGACGCCGACGATGTCGATGGAGCTCAGAAGAAGGAGGAGGAGAAGAAGCGGACGCCGGCATGGTGCGATCGTGTGTTGTGGAAGGGTGATTTTGACATTAGTCTCCTCGAGTACGGTCGCGTCGAGTACACGCATTCCGATCACAAGCCGGTGTACGCGACATTTTCTTTATTTGCAAGAGAGGTTGTGCCAGAACGTCTCAACTCGTTGCTCTTTGATTTGAGGAGACGATTGGATCAAGTCGAGATGTCTTCGCAGCCCAAGTGCTCGATATTTAATCCAAACGTCGAGTTCGGTGTCATTCGATACGCTGAGGAGGCTTCGGCGAGCTTCAACATGACGAACGTGGGTGACATAGAGGCGCGGTTTGATCTGGTTTCGCCCATACCAGGCGGATCACCGACGCCTGCGTGGTTGGAAGTGCGTCCGATGTCTGGTAGTCTTCTTCCTGGACAGGAGGTGGTCGTAAACGTCAAAGCTTGCATCGAAGGTTCGCGACACCCCGGACCCCAGCAGCGCTCGAACGACGATTTGGTCAACACAGGCGAGTCGATTCTACCCATCGATGCCATTCTGGTTGTTCGTTTACAGGGTGGGAGGGACTTTTTCGTCTCTGTGCAAGGCAAGTACATGCAGGGCGCATTTGGCTCGCCGCTCGAAGATTTACAAGTGTCCATGTTCCCACCGAACGTGCCGAAAATTGCGTGCACTCTCATAGACTACCTCTTGGAGAATCACAGTTTGGCACCAGGTTTATTTCGAACTCCGTACTCTCGAGTGGGAACAAAGGATGGACTATTCAGAGTGTGCCAAGCCGCGCACTTGTCTGATGCGGATTTGAGCGCTCTCCAGGTCAATGTCTACGACGTCGGCGAGGCGCTTCTCTCATTCTTCGCCGCGCTTCCGACCCCCATCCTCTCGGGCGACAACATCACCGGCATCATAGATTCTATCTCATCGAACGCACCACCGAGCGTCGAATTCGTTCGAACCTCGCTCAGCGCGCATTTGGCTCCGCGCGCTCGAGCAACGCTTCTCCACGCCGCCACGCTCATCAAGCGTCTCGACGACGACCTCGCTCTCACCGGCACCAACATCGATGCCACCAAGCTCATCTCCACCTTTACCAAAGCTCTCTTCAAACCATCGAATGAACCGCCGTCTCGCAGACGACTCGCCTTCGTAGCGGCGCTCTGCGATTGCAGGACTGCCTTTCTCGCACACCTTCTCGAGGTTCAACCCGAGCCCGAATCCAGTGTCTTTGCCTCGACGTGGGCGTTCTTCCAACCCCCACCCCCAGCGGACAACTCGTCGCAATCCACGGGTAACCTCATCGATATTTGATTCAACCGCTCTCTTGCGCCCAAGCGGTCTTTGCAATAGCGTCACAGAAAAACCATAGCCAGACAAACATAACGCGCACAACGCCTTTCGCATTCACACCGCACACGCTCGCGCATCCGGGTCGCGACCACCGGAGGGACCGCTCGGCAGTCCCGCGCGACGATCGACGTCGGGCGCACCGCGTGAAACGACGACGGCGAAGCGACGCGAGGTGACGATCGGGATCCATGGCGGCGCTCGGCAAACTCGCCGCCCTGGCGTTGGTGAACAAGGTGACGAAAGAGCTGGAGAATCACCTCGGAATCGCGGATAAAACGCTGAGTGAGTTTGTGATTAACCTCGCGGATGAAAACGACACGCCCGAAAAATTTCAAACGGCGCTCGGGGCGGTGGGGGCAGAGGTGGATGATGCGTTCGCGGAGTCACTGTTGGCGCTGATTCAGAGGTTGAAAAAAACGTCGGGTTCGCGAGGCGGCGGGGAAAACGCAACGGCTGGACAGGGTGGGACGAGTGAGAACGCGTCGTCCGCGGCGACGAGGGTTGGGTATGAAAAGTTTCCTGGGTTGACTGTGCACGATGATGAGTCTCGTGCGAAGGAGCTGACGAAGGAGTTGTACGGTGGCAGAGAACCGATTGCGAACGCGGCAGACGACCCGAGGTTGAACGAGCGCGCGAATGCGAGGGAAGAGGCGTCGCAGTCGTATCAGCGCGCGAGTTTTGAACGCACGTTGGACGGGGAGCCGAGTGTGGGAGCGATTTATAGAGGTAGAGTGACGAACGTGATGGATTTCGGCGCGTTTGTACATTTGTTGGAATTCAAGCGCAAATTTGAAGGCTTAGTTCACGTGAGCGCTGTCTCCGATCAGCACCTGAAGACGGCAAAAGACGGCGTCGGTAGAGGAGATAGCGTCTTTGTGAAAGTGTTGAGTAGGAACGGGACAAAAATTTCACTGGCAATGAAGGGTGTCAATCAACTGACGGGCGAGGAACAACGCGCCACTTTCGGCGGCGGTCGCAGTAACCCGGCGCCGAGGAATTTACCTCCTCCACCGCAGATGGGATCCTCGCTCAAGGGATTGTCGGGCATCAACCCAGCTGCACTCGAAGACGCAGCCATGGCCTCTAGGAAACGCCCGGCGAAGAGATTGAGTTCGCCTGAGTTGTGGGAGGCGCGTCAGCTCATCGCGAGCGGCGTTCTCAAAGTGCAAGACTACCCGCAGTTCGATGCCGATAACGATGGTTTACTCTCGTACGAAGAGGAGGCCGAAGAGGAAGTAGATATCGAGATGAATGAAGAAGAGGCACCGTTCCTGAAGGGCCAGACTGCTCAGAGTACCGGTGATGTGTCGCCCATCAAGATTGTCAAGAATCCGGATGGGTCCATGCAGCGCGCGGCGATGACGCAAGCCACGCTCGCCAAGGAGAGAAGAGAGCTTCGCGAGCAGCAGCAGCGTAGTGACGCCGAAGAACTTGGTCAGGCTATCGCTCGTCCATGGGAAGACCCCATGGGGCGCCAGGGTGATGCACTTCTGAACGAGGAGGCTCGCCAATATGGCAGAGGGCAAGTGCCACGCGACATGCCGGCTTGGAAGGCAAAAGCTCTCGGCCAAGGCGAGCGCATGGGCCAACCTCAAACGATGCCCATTCACATGTTGCGCCAGACGCTCCCAATCTACAAGCTTCGTGATCAGCTCATTCAAGCTGTTAACGAAAATCAAATTTTAGTTGTCATTGGCGAAACGGGTTCCGGTAAGACAACGCAGATGACTCAATACTTAGCAGAAGCGGGCTATACGTCGCGCGGTAGAATTGGCTGTACGCAGCCCAGACGGGTCGCTGCGATGTCCGTCGCGAAACGTGTCGCAGAAGAGTACGGTTGTCGATTAGGAGAAGAGGTTGGTTACGCTATTCGCTTTGAAGATTGCACGTCGCAAGACACTGTGATCAAATACATGACGGATGGTATGCTTCTTAGAGAAGCCCTCTTGGATGATCTGTTGACGCAGTATTGCTGCATCATGCTGGATGAAGCCCACGAAAGAACTATCCACACGGATGTATTATTCGGTTTGCTGAAGAAATGCTGTGCAAAGCGCAAAGACTTGAAGATCATCGTCACTTCTGCTACGTTGGATGCCGAAAAATTCTCGACGTACTTCTTCGACTGTCCCATCTTCACAATTCCTGGTCGAACTTTCCCTGTAGAAGTACTTTATACGAAAGCTCCAGAGAGTGATTATTTGGATGCAGCTCTCATCACGGTGATGCAGATTCACTTGACGGAGCCGGAGGGTGACATTTTGCTCTTCCTCACGGGTCAAGAAGAAATTGACGCCGCAGCGGAGATTTTGTTCGAGCGCATGAAAGCCTTGGGCCCCGCGGTGCCTGAACTGCACGTGCTACCAGTCTATTCAGCTCTTCCTAGCGAGCAACAGACTCGTATCTTTGAGCCGGCGCCCCCGGGAAGCCGCAAGTGCGTCATTGCAACGAACATTGCCGAAGCGTCTCTTACGATTGATGGCATCTTTTACGTCGTGGATCCGGGTTTCTCCAAGCAAAAGGTGTACAACCCGAAAATCTCCATGGACTCGCTCATTGTTGCGCCAATTTCACAAGCCTCCGCTCGTCAGCGAGCGGGTCGTGCCGGTCGTACCGGCCCGGGCAAGTGCTACAGATTGTACACTGAGAGTGCGTTTAAGAATGAAATGCTCCCGACGTCCATTCCGGAAATTCAGCGCACAAACTTGAGCATGACGGTGTTGACGATGAAGGCGATGGGCATCAACGATTTGATCAACTTTGACTTTATGGATCCACCGCCGCCGGCGACGCTCGTCACGGCTTTGGAACAACTGTACAACCTCGGTGCGCTCGATGAAGAAGGTTTGCTCACAAAGCTCGGTCGCAAGATGGCAGAGTTCCCCTTGGAACCGCCCATGAGTAAGATGCTTATCGCGAGCGTTGATCTCGGGTGCTCTGAAGAAATCTTAACCATCGTCGCCATGCTCAGCGCCCAGAACATTTTCCACCGTCCAAAGGAGAAGCAAGCGCAGGCGGATGCGAAGAAGAACAAGTTTTTCCAAGCCGAGGGTGACCACTTGACCTTGCTCTCCGTGTACGAAGCTTGGAAAGCCCAAGGTTTCAGTACCCCCTGGTGTTACGAAAACTTTTTGCAAGCCCGTTCGCTCAAGCGCGCGCAAGATGTGCGAAAGCAGCTCTTGACAATTATGGATCGATACCGCCTCGGAACGACGAGCGCCGGGCGCAACTACAACAAGGTGCGCAAAGCCATTTGTTCTGGATTCTTCTTCCATGGCGCCAAAAAAGACCCACAAGAAGGTTACAAAACCATTGTCGAGCAAACCCCGACGTACATCCACCCTTCTTCCGCCCTCTTTCAGCGTCAACCAGACTGGGTCATCTACCACGAGCTCGTGCTCACCACCAAGGAGTACATGCGAGAGGTGTGCGCCATCGACCCCAAATGGCTCGTCGAGCTCGCCCCGCGTTTCTTCAAGGTGAGCGATCCGCGTCACATGAGCAAACGCAAAAAGAGCGAAAAGATTGAGCCGCTCTACGATAGATACAATGATCCCAACGCCTGGCGTCTCTCCAAACGCCGCGGATAAGACGGCGCGCCCGGAGCGCCTCGCGCGAGTTGCAATGTTAACACCCGACGAGAAAAAGACAGTTCACAATTACAGAAAAAAAACCGAAAATATCGTTTCGTTTCTTCGCGCGCGTTTTCAATCGGGACCCGAATGACTCGTCAATTGACGAGTCAACACACCGATGGACTCTTTGGTTCACGTCGGCGCGGCGCGCCGCTGGATCGGGTGATTCGGATCGTAATCGTATCACTCGCGAATTTCGTAACGTTCGTTTGGTTTGTGCGTCGAAGTCGACGCGCGTCATTCGCCGACGAGGTGGAGGAGGAGCGCGGTCGGGAGTTTCGTTCACCACCGCGTTCGTCGAGGACGCTTGAGGCCGAGGACGCGCGTCGCGTCGTTCACGTGGTCGCAAAGCGGGGTACGCTAAACGGAACCGAAGTGGATTGTTTCGCCGCCGATTGACAATTTTCGTGTGAATCGGAACGGCGGCGTCGATTCGGTCGGAACAGGAGAGGCGGGAGATTGCAAAAACGTAAAGGGAGCGGCTCTTATCCTTTCCTTCTTCTCATAGCGTGAGTTTTCGGGCGTTGGCGTTCGGAGGTGTCGCCATGTCGGACCCCGCTACGGATGTGTCAAGCGGCGCGTACACGACGCCGCAGGATTTGGCCTCGCGACAGCCGTGGAGCGCGAACGCGTGGGTCACCGCGACTATTGTTAAGGCAGATGGATCGGCGTGTCCGTGTCCGGACGCGTGTAAGTCGGATTGCGCGGTGCGAAGCTCGTGGTTGTTTGATAGCGCCGCGACGGATTTCCGCACAATTCACCTGTTGCAGGATAACTCCAAGCCACCGAGCGTGAAAACGGGGCAGGGGAGCAACGTCGTCGCGCTCGATTATTCAGGTGGTGCGGAGTCTAGTGGCGTCTTGGCGGACAATTGTCCGCCGCTCGATTACATGCAGTGCATCGAGTGCGACACGGCGAATGGCTTCTACCCCACCGTCGTCTCTGGTGAGTACTCCATTGAAGGGATCCGAAACACGGGTACCGGCGTCGCGTGTTACTACGTGGAAACTTGCAAAGAAGGTGACTCATGCGACACGACCATCACGCTCAACGATCTGGGCTCGCTCGTCGGTGTCTACGCCGGCGTTTTTGGGGTTCTGTTGCTCCTCTTCGTCGCGCTGCGCAAGGTTGGATGGTTGCGCATGGCGATCGATTCCGCGGCTTACGTCGAAAAAGGTAACCCAAAGTTTCCGCCGCGCGAAATTCCTATTCCGATGCCGCGCGAAACGCACCGGTTTGCTTGGCTTGTGGATGCTTGGAAGCGCGATAACCAGTGGATGAAGGAGTTCACTACTCCCGATGAGTACATGCTCGTGCGCTGGTTCAAGCTTGCGTCGCGTTTCTTCTTTCTCTCGTCCCTCATGTGCTGCACGATTCTCATGCCACTATACGACAACGATACTTCGGTCGAGACGAGCGGAAGGGTGATCGATGCGCTCGATAATATGGGCATTTCCAAGTACACTCTGCTCAATGCCCGTACGTCGTCTTCGTATGGAGCGTGCATCGCCATGACATGGATCGTCTCTCTTTTCTTGGCTGCCTTGATTCATTTCGAATCGAGAAAGTACATCACCATGATGTGGAGCGTTGACCCAAATAAGACGGGCATCAAAGCGAACGCCATCGTCGTCAAAGACATCCCTCTTCTCACCACTGCGCCCGTCCCGAACAAGCTTGCAAAACTTGGAGCGGCAAATATCAATAGCTTGCAAACTAGAAGCGGGACCGTGAAGAAGATATTCGAAGAAGACGAAATTGGATGTCTTCAAAAGTTCAAGCATCTCATCACGGACGGCACGATTCAAACGCTTGAAGATCAAAGCAAGCTTCGTCTCCTTTACAAGGAAGAAACTATGAACTTGCTCTTGAACAAGTTTGAAAGAGTTCTCGGAAAGGATTGCATCGCATTCAAGATGCTCGCGTCCGACACTCGTCGTCTCGATGCCGCGGCTCAAAAGTGGGCAGCGGCGCGAGAAATGGTAACGCAAACCATGCAAGCGATCGATGACTTGAAGGATATGGAAAAGTCGGGAACCATCACCAACAAGGAGCGAAAGCAACTGTCCAAGTTTGAGACCATCGAACTCGATGACCTCAAGCGCAAGGAAGCTCTCGCGTTCGATGATTTCATCAATATTCGTGACGAGTACATCAACAACCAAGCGCCTGCTTCGAGCGCCGTTGTCGTCTTTGCTCGTCAAATGGACGCCGTCATCGCTTCTCAGATTCAAGTCGACTCAGTTCCGGGACAATGGGTGACTGAACAAGCTCCTGGTAACTCTGATGTTGTGTGGCACAACCTTGCGTTGACGACCGTGGAACGGGCCAGAAAGACTACGAATTCGGCAATTTTTGCATTCTTCTTGTGTCTCTTTTTCATGTACCCCGTGAACGCCGTTATAGCCGCCATGTCGGACGTGAAGGGAGACATTGTGAGTGTCTTTGGCGAAGCGGTGTACAACGTCATCGTGTCGATCATCTTGACCATCTTCTTGGTGATCGGCCACGTCTTGAGTCTTGTCGTCAGCAGACGCACGGGTTACGTGGCCATCAGCTCTATGGACGCGTTCGGCGCTTCCATGTACTTTTGGCTCTTGATTCTCAACCTTGTTCTCGGTAACTTGAGCTCGACGCCGCTCTGGGAGGACATACTCGACTGGATCAAAAAGCCACACTTGTTCACTTACCAATTCATCCTTCGACTCATGAACACGAGCAGTTTCTTCCTCCAGTTTATCATGCTTCGCTGCGCGACTTCGCCAGTGTTGGAAATCATTCACCCGCCTGTGCTTCTCGGTTTCGTGACCAAGTGCTTACTCTACAGAAGCCGCGCCCGTACGTGGCCGGCTTTGGCAAAGCGTTTGGTTTGGGCTCAGCCCACTCCGACGCCGAGCCACCGTGTTCCGGCGCAGGCGATGCTCGTCTTTTTCATCGGTACTATTTATGCGGTCGTCGCGCCGATTCTTCTTCCGGTGTGCAGCCTCTTCTTCTTCTTCTTCTACATTTTCTGGAAGCACAACATGGTCTATCACTACATTCAGCAGTACTCGTCGGGAACTTCGATGTGGATGTGGCTGGTGAACAAGATGTTCTTCAGCTTGGTCTTCATGCAGTTGATCGTTGCGTTCGGTTTACCGACGCTCGGTTTCGACACGATGAGGTACCGCGTCTACGTGCTCCCGCTCGTCTTCCTGACCGCCGTCAAATGGGCTCAAATCAACGTCATGCTCAAGCAAGCGCTCAAGGTGCCGGTGTACACCGCTCCGGTGAAGGAGGACAAGGACGAGGGCTTTGGCGATGCTTCTGGTTCCGAATCGCGCGCGAGTGAAGGAGAAATCACCGTCACGACGACCAAAATCTCCCTCCCCAAGTTGAAGAAGCAGATCCGCGGCGTTGTGCCCAACGAAGAAATGCGCTCGAGCGCTCGCAAGCATCAAAACGTCCTTGCGAGCTCGAGAGAGGCGGGCAAGGCGGAGATGGAGTACAAAATCAAAAAGGGCATCTGGCAAACCTACGCACCGAGCGTTCTGTGGCCGCTCGCCGCCGAAAAGTCCGCCGGTTCTATTTTCTTGCGTCGCTGGAAGCAAATCAAGGCTCGAAAGGCGCAAGAGGCGGAGCTCTTAAAGAGCGTGGAGCATTTACCCGAGTCGGACGCGCGCAAGCAAGAGGTACGTGACGACCTCGCTCTCAAGAAGCAAATGCGAGACAAGGCGGCCGAAGCTGTGCTCAGAAAGTCCACTTCGCCGTATCTCAAGGAGATTCGCGCCAAACGCGCCGCGGCAGAGGCTGCTGCGGCCGAGGAGGAAGCAAAGACGGAATGAGAGGAGACGTGGCGTTTCGTCATCCATCCACGTCTGCGCTTCGGTTCGCGGGCGTGCGCGCGCGCGTCAGGGTAGTCGAGCTATCTACGACCAACCTGTCCATGTTAATATTACAGAGCTACCGGTACTACTTTGCGATTTCCCTTTGTCTCCCTCTACAATAATCAATTCGATATCGAGCCAGACATCTAGTCGTCACGCGCGAGGCGTTTGACACCCGCGCGACTCCCTTGCCGTCTGTACTAAACTAAATCACCGTGGGAAAGTACGCCGCGTCGCCGGCATCCATCCACGCGTCGAACGCCGCGTTAATCTCCGCCTCGAGTCGCCCCACCTCAACCGCGCCGACTTCCCCGTACAACTCTACTTTTCGCACCCACGCGAGCGCCGACGGCCCGACTCCGTCGGCGGCGGCGCGCGCGTCGTCGTCGCCGCCGCCGCCATCATCTCCATCGTCACGCACCCTCGATCGCCGCACGAGCGCCTCGACTCGCATCGCCGCTTCTTCCGCCCGCGGTGCTCTCCCCATCGCCGCCGCGTTCCCCCCGCGTCCGCGTCCGCGTCCTCCTCCTCCTCGGTCGCCCGCGTTTCGCCGCGCTCGTTCCTTCGCCCTCGCCGCGCGCATCTTTTCCGTCGCCGCGAATCGCGCCGCCCACGCCGGATCGAGTTCATACGCGACGTCGTCGTCGTCGTCCTCCTCCTCGTCCTCGTCCTCCTCCGTCTCTCTCCACGGACGCCGCGTCGTCGCGGCTGACGAATCGTCACCCCTCCCGACGCCAACCTCCTCGACGAACCGTCCCGTTTTCGTCGTCGTCGTCGTCGTCCCCGTCGTCGTCCCCCGTCCTCCTCTCGACGGTCGACGCGGCGGGTGTTCCCACAACTCTGGACGACGACCCGTCCCTCGGTCGTCGTCGTCAACCGTCTCGGTCGTCATCCATCCGACGGAGTGACGACGACGGAGTGACGACCGAGGGACGCGCGTGCGAGGTGTGCCAACACCCCCCGGGGTGTACCACCGAAGACTGCGTCCGTCCTTCCGAACCCGTCCCCGGGTGGGCGAAGCACCGCGGGTCGGTAAATGAAACTTTTGCCACGACAAAGTCTGAGACGTGCTGCTACGAGTCGTACCGGTACGACGCGTCGTCGCGGAGAAGGGCGTACGTAACACCCAGCGAGAGCCACGAGCGCGGCGAGGGCGACGCCACCGGCGCGCCGCGGGTCCGCGACCAATGGGAAGGGTTTAGCGCGCCCGGCGACGCTCGCGGAGTCCCGGACGCGAACGAGTCGGCGCGCACGAGCGCGTGGAAGCAAACAAAAAGTGAAAACATTACATTCAGACAGTCAACTCGAGCGATCACCACGGGTCGTCCGTTTCCTCAACTGGACGGGGGTACTCCGTCTCGTCGCACTTGTAGAAGATTTCCAAGTATTTGACCGTGCCGTAGCACGGATCACCAAACATAGCACCATTCGTCACGGTCGGGTTGCATGATTGCTTTCCGTGACACTCGTTCACCGTCGGAACGAGCGAATTCGCCGCGCGGCACGTGGTGTCCAAAAGCGCGTTCGGATACTGGTAGTCAAAGTTGCACGTCGTCGTATCCTGGCGACCGTACGAAGCCGAAACGACTGAGATGACTTGTCCGGACGGGCAGTTCACGGGAACGGTGCTTTGTTCGCATCCGATCGCGCGCGGAGGACACGTTTCTTCGCAGCGCCCGTATGAGTACGAAGGATTGGCGCGAGACGCGTCCAAGGTGCGAACGCGGTTATAGTGCGAGCCGTACTTTTGAAAGCATCCAGTACCACCGCGCACGGACGTATTATTCTTGTGTATCTTTGTCGAGAAGACTTTCGCAGGCTCTCGATCTGCGCCGATTTCGTACAAGACTTCGCCGATGGCGTTCTTAATCGCAAAGCCGTATTCCCAGTTGACGCGATCTGTTTCGACGTAGAAACGCGCCGACCCGTCTGCGAACGGGGTCATCTCGATCCCCGTGTCCCACGAGAACCAATCTGTCATCGGCAACGCCGCACTAGCGAATGGATAATCGTGATGAACGACCGCCGCGCTTCGGATGCCCGGAGTCCCGTGATTCCACTGCGGGTCCACCGCGTTGAAGAAAGCGGCGTGCTTCTTCTTATACTTTTCATCGATGCACCTCAAATCGAGCTCAAAACGCGCCGTACCGAGATTTCCCTCGTACGTCGCATCTCCCTCGCGCGCACCGCGTCGACCCACCGACGCGACGACGCCCATGAGCACGAACGCGCCCAAAGCCAAGCCCAGCGCGCGCGCGCGTCCGCGCGCGTCGCGGCCTTCGCGCGCGGTCGCCGCCTCGACGTCGGCGTCCACGCGCGCAGCACCGTATTCGGTCGCGCGCATCGCGTCCATCTCGCGCGCGTCCAAGTGCGGTCGTCGACGGTGTGCACCCCGAGGGTGTTACTTGCGGGTGTCACGTGTAGGCTTGCTGCACCGAGGCTGATTCCGTACCGTACCAGTGTATCAACGTATCAGACTTTTCGTATGTGAAAACAGTATGAAAATTCTGCAGATTTTGATACACATCAGGAAATTCCTGATACATGTCACTTTTGAGCCCTCAGTACGTCGAGTCGCGCTTTGTGACGCTACAGCGCCTCGACGCCGCCCCCGAATGGCGTGAAAAAAGCACAAAGAGAGAGATATGTATCATACTATAATAAGATACGAACCATATATGTGTGTGACAGACAAACAGACATCAGACATCGAGGGGGTCGTTCGTCGCGCGTGGACGACACGACGACACGACACGACACGACACGACACAATACGTCGCCGATGTGGACGGGACCGATGACGGGACCGATGACGGCGACGATGACGCGGACGAACGGACCGGTGGTATCGACGGGACGAATCCGACGATGCGGACGACCCGCGGGGAGAACGACGACGACGACGGCGGCGCTCTCGACGC